>UETR01000017.1_pt1 | contig 70701 bp, 69 predicted proteins | sample 1817881 | NCBI WGS metagenome assembly UETR01 (sample SAMEA4730918, study PRJEB27012) | Candidatus Amarolinea aalborgensis | place: Denmark | collected 2014-01-09
CAATAAATTGTGATTGGGAGGCAGAGAAGGGGTCTGAGCAGAGAGGGGCAAGAGAAGCGGCCAGGCGGTCACGAAATGGCGTAGCGGTCAACACGGTGTGGTATAATGTTACAAGATTGTCCTCAAGTTACCCGACCAGAGCGACATCGAAACTAGGAGGTAGGACGCTATGCCACGCCGTTTCAATGTGGCCGGGCCGTGCAAGCCCGAGATCCACTACATGCTGCCCGCCGCGGCACGCGTGCCGCTGGCGCGCCGCCTGGTGGCCGACCAGAACTACTTCGTCATCCATGCGCCGCGCCAGAGCGGCAAGACGACCGCGATGGCCAATCTGGCGCAGCAACTGACCGCCTCTGGCGACTATGTGGCCGTGCTCGTCTCCGTCGAGGTGGGGGCAGCCTTCAATGACGACCCCGGCGCGGCGGAACTGGCGATTCTAGACGAGTGGCAGCGTGCCATGAGCGCCCGCTTGGCACCAGATTTGCAGCCGCCACCCTGGCCCGAAGCGCGCCCAGGCGCCCGCATTGGCCGCGCACTGCAGATGTGGGCCACAGCCGCGCCGCGGCCGCTGGTGCTCTTCATTGACGAAATTGACGCCCTGCGCAATGACGCGCTCATCTCCTTGCTGCGCCAATTGCGCACGGGCTACTTCGACCGCCCACGCAGCTTTCCCTGGTCTCTTGCCCTCATCGGTCTGCGCGACGTGCGCGACTACAAGGTGGCTTCGGGCGGCAGCGAGCGCCTCAACACGGCCAGTCCCTTCAATATCAAAACCGAGTCGCTGACGCTGGGAGATTTTTCCGCTGACGACGTGACAACACTCTATGGCCAGCATACGGCGGAGACCGGCCAACGCTTTACGCCCGAGGCCGTGGCGCTGGCTTATGAATTGACCCAAGGACAGCCGTGGCTAGTCAACGCTTTGGCGCGCCGGGCGGTGATGGAGGTGGCCCCCGATCCGGCGATTGCCATCACGCCCGAGCACATTCTGACCGCCAAGGAGATTCTGATTCAGCGCCAGGACACCCACCTGGACAGCCTGGCCGAACGGCTGCGCGAACCGCGCGTGCGCCGCGTCATCGAGCCGATGTTGACTGGAGGGTCGTTGAGCGACGTGCCGCAGGACGATATTCGCTTCCTGGTTGACCTGGGGCTCTGCCGCTTCGACGGCGCTGGCGGCTTGGTGATCGCCAATCCGATCTACCGGGAAGTGTTGCCGCGCGTGCTCGCCTACACCACCACGGCTTCGCTGCCGCAGATTAGCCCGACCTGGCTCAAACCCGATGGCGGCCTGGACGCGGATAAGCTGCTCACCGCGTTTCTCGCCTTCTGGCGCCAACACGGCCAGCCGCTGCTAGGCAGCGTGCACTATCACGAGGTGGCCGCGCAGCTGGTGATGATGGCCTTTCTGCACCGCGTGGTGAACGGGAATGGCACGCTTGACCGCGAGTATGCGATCGGCACGCGGCGCATGGACCTCTGCCTGCGTTACGGTGGGCCGCAGCCGGTGACGCTGGGGATCGAACTCAAGGTGTGGCGCGATGGCGAGGAGGACCCCCTGGCTGACGGACTGGTGCAGCTCGACGCCTACCTGGACGGGCTTGGCCTGCCCGGCGGCTGGCTGGTGATCTTCGACCGGCGCAGCGGCCAACTCCCCATCGCCAAACGCACCACGGCTGAGCCCGCCGCGACGCCGGCCGGACGCACGATTACGCTCATCCGCGCCTGACGCGACCCTGGGTAGCGATGGACGGCCACATGCAGCAATCCAACTTCTGTGGCGAGAGTCTTTCACTGATTGGACTAGCCGCCGCCCCTTGGCCCCTTGGCTGCGTCCTCCAGTGACACAGCCAAGAGGCCAGGGGGGGGATGACGGATTCCGTGGCAGCCCTTACGGCACGAGCGGGGCATAACCGAGGTTCGCCAGGGCACCCGCAATGACCTCGCTGCCCTTGTCCGAGGGGTGTCCGTTCATTTTGCTGATGGTAAGGTCGCCTGCGATAGCCTTCAGACCGTCCGGGCCGTTGAACGCATGGTAGGTGTCCGCGCAGGTAAATCCGTTCGCCTGCGCCGCTTTGCAGATCATTGCGCTCCACGCGTCGTAGACGGCGCGCGTTGGGTTCGTGGCTTCGGGCGGGGTAACGTTGCCATTGGCGGAGTCTATCCCACCGAGCCAGTCATTGTAGGGGGTGATTGTCCGGAAGATGGTTGACTTTCCGGCGCGCAGGGCGACGATCTGGGCAAAAACGCTCTCGAGTTTCGGGCGGAAGATCTCCGCCGCCGTAGCCGCGCAGGTCGGATTGAACTTCGACCAGTCAATCGTGCCGCTGCTGTCACCGTCGCACGGGTCGTCGTCACGGTTGAAGGGGGAGTCGTTGGCGCCGATGCTGACGACAATGATGTCCGCATTGGCGAGCGCCTCGCGCCGTTGGACGTCGGTCTGCAGCTCTTCGAGCAAACCGTCGGTCTGCAGCCCATTGGCCTGGGAGAGGTTCCGGAGATCCACGGGGTGGCCGGTTGCCTCGGTGATGCTATGGGCATACCGGACGACGGCGTTGATACAGCCAGGACAGTAGTCCTTCCAGTTGAATAGTAACGAATCGCCAACAGCCACGAGCGACCAGGGCGCCGGCGTTGGCGTAAGTGTTGCGGTGGCCGTTGGGGTAGGTTGTGGTTTAGGCGCTGCCGGTGCGCTACACCCAACCAACAAAGAGAGTGTTAAAACTAATCCAAAGCCAATCCGGTGAAGGATTTTTCTGTCGTCCATAATAGCCTCCTATGGCCTTGGTGCCGCTCCACTCATAAAGAAGCGGGCTAACCGTTTGCGTTTCCCGCTGGCAGGCGCCAATTCCAACGCTACGCGCCCTCCTGGACCTCGATAATCTGGTCTGCGACGAGTCCATGGGCCTCGCGATGCACCGCGTTGGCTGCTTCTTTGTTTGGCGCCTCGACCAGGCAGAAGACTTTGCCCTGGCTTACGTCGTACCAATAATTCAGGTACTTCACACCGTGCTTTGCCTGAGTCTCGAGGTCTTGTGCGTGGGCATTGATGACCGCTTCCGCAGTCAGCCCTTCCACATGTTCGTGAATATCCATATAGAGCGGCATATTCTAGACAATCCCTTCATTAGTGAGTCTTGTATCTCGATACCGAGAGTGATTGATGTCCATGCCGCACCGGCACGGGTTGTTGATCTGTGTTCATCTTACGCCCATTCCCCGCGCGGTGATAGACATAAATTGATCTACTTTTGGGGCAGTTTCACGAAGATAAATTGTAATTGAGGAGAAGGGCGCGCGCGGTCAAGAAGACTGTTTATATTGGAAGTGCTGCGGTTACGCGGACGGCTCGTCCAGCGCAACCCAGCCCTGGCGCAAGGCATGGAGCGCGGCCTGGGTGCGGTTGGTCACGTGCAGCTTTTGGTGGATGGTGCGCAGCCGGTTGATCGCGTCTGAATCTAGCGATCTACCAACCGCCGATCGTTCAGCGCTGTCACGTTTGGCCTTCTTCGCTAAGCTGTAACTGGCACAGACGAAATCCCCAAGCCCGCCATCTGCCGGATGTGGTCATCGAACGCGAAAACCTGCGAAATGCCTAAACGCTTAGCCATCACCAGGATCGAGCAATCGGTATAGCTCCAAGCTTTATCGTCATACCGGCAAAAGGCTTCCCAAGTCGCGGTATCGTCATCGTCGGATAGATTGACATAATGATGTTCTTCTCGCATGACGCGGCCGATCATGATAGAAGCCTTCGGCGAAACCTTGGCTCGAAACCATGTCACTGTCTCATCAAACACCGATTCCAGGATGACCCAACGCATGTTCGAATGCGTCGCTACGTACTGTTGAGCATCCTGGTGGTGCGCTTCCGTTCTCACGAAAAAGGCAATGAGAGCCGATGTATCTGCGATGATCTCGGCCATTAGCCACCTCGGTTAAGCAGATCGTCCACGTGCTCGGCGTAGTTGGTGATTTCGTGGCCCTGCGCATCGCGGCCAACGATATATTGAGGGTCTGGTTCCGACACTTCCAGCGCGCCACAGAGTTGCCAGGTGCGAGTCTGGGTGATGTCGAAATCCGGCTCCTCTGTTTGGGCAAAATGCTCCAGCATCTGCGGGATGATCTGATCCAGAGGCGCAGAGCGGCGCGCTGCTTCATTCACCAGCCATCGGTATAATGCTGGCGATAGATCGAATTGGACACGGTAATCTGGTGTTGACTCGGCTGCTGTTCTGCCCATCGGATCCTGCTCCCTTCTCTTAAATCATCAGGTGAAGTAGCGGCAGGCGCAGTATACTTCAGAATTGACGGCTAGGCAAGCGTGTTTCGCGAACAAGCACCGGACAGGTAACTGCTGTCAATGTTACGAAGAAGGCGCCGCGAACAATGGGAGCAGGTAGAGCGAGGACAATCTCCAGACTGCGGTTACGCGGACAGCTCGTCCAGCGCAACCCAGCCCTGGCGCAGGGCATAGAGCGCGGCCTGGGTGCGGTTGGTCACGTGCAGTTTTTCGTAGATGGTGCGCAGCCGGTTGGCTACGGTGTAGACGGAGTAGTTGAGCGCTTGCGCAATGTCCTGGTTTTCAACGCCCTGGGCGACCAGGCGCAGGATAGCCATCTCGCCCTCTGTCAGCAGCTCGACGGCCGGCAGTTCCGGCATGCCCAGGTGCAACTCGCTGAGCACGCGGGCGGCGATGATGGGGTCCATGAGGTAGTCGCCCCGGTGCACGGCCTCGATGGCCGCAATCAACTCGTGGGCGTCCACGGTCTTGAGCAGATAGCCGCGCGCGCCGGCGCGAATGGCGTCGAGCATGTACTGCTCCTGGCGATACATGGTCAGCGCGATGATGCGAGCCGTGGGGGTCTCGCGCATGATCTGGCGAATGGCCTCCGCTCCGTCTACATCGGGCATCACGATGTCCATCAAGATCACGTCCGGCTGCGTCGTGCGCGCCAGCGCCACCGCCTCAGCGCCGTGCGCCGCTTCGGCCACAACTGTATAGCCCCCAAGCCCTTCGCAAAGTTGGCGCAAGCCCTGGCGCACCAGGGTGTGGTCATCGGCAATCAGGATCCTAATCCGCGGCATGGTTGACCTCTTGGGTGCGCGGCGGCAAGGTGATAACCAACTCCGTGCCCTGGCCGGGCGCGCTGCGGATGTCCAGGGTGCCGCCCAGATCCAGGATGCGTTCGCGCATCTGGCGCAGGCCGAAATGGCCGGCCTGATCGGTCGGGCCAAGCTGGCTGGGGTCGAAGCCGCGGCCGTTGTCGCGCAGCGAGACGGCGACGCCGCCAGCGGCATCTACCGTCAGCCGCACCAGCACCGAACTGGCGCCGGCATGCTGGCCAATGTTGTTCAAGCCTTCTTGCATAATGCGGAACAAGGGCAATTCATAGGCCGAGGAGAGGGCCTCTTGCCGTCCAGATACCTCGAGCCGGGCCGCCAGTTGATTTTGGTCGCCAAAGTCGCCCACCAACTGCGCCAGCGCCGGGAAGAAGCCGAGCGCCTCCAGGTCCACCGGACGTAGGGCGAAAATGGCGCGGCGCAGATCCATGATGGCGGCCATCAGCACGGCTTGCAGCTCGTCCAGCGCAGCGCGCATCCCGGGTGGCGCGCCGTCGGCCAGGTGAGACCACAGAGCCGACTTGAAACGCAGCCCGGCCAGGTTTTGCGCCACGCCGTCGTGAATCTCGTGGGCGATGCGCCGGCGCTCAGCGTCAATGGCTTCGGCCTCAGTGCGGCGCTGCTTTTCCGCGCTAATGTCTTCCACCGTGACGATCATGCGGCCGGCGTCCGTCGCATCGGGTGCGGCGATCACGCGTACGGGAAAGCGCGTACCGTCGCGATGCTGGTTGGTGGTCTCGACCATCACGGTCTGGCCATGCCGGACCTGCTGCATGAGGGCAAGGACTGTTGGCCTGGCATCGTCGGGCACGAGTTGGAGCGCCGGCATGCCCATTAGCTCGGCGGGCGTGTAGCCGTAGACCAGCCCCGCCCGGCGGTTAGCCTCCAGGATCGTCACGGAGCCAGCGGTCAGGTCGGCCACGAAAATGCAGATGGGCACGGACTCGAAGAGGCGGCGGTAGCGCTGCTCGCCAGCCCGACGTGCGCTGTTAGATTGACTACTCACCTTGTTACCATTCCTTCGCCCCTAACCCGGGCAAGCCGGAACCAGAAAGTCAAACCACAAAATTATAGCTGAGTTTACGGCTCTGACCAAGCCAGCAGGTCTTGGCAGGGTGAATGTTCCGTTACGCGGTTGACAAACTGATGCTGCGCGACTAAAATGTACGTACAGGCATTTCAATAACGTACGTTCGTATGTGTTCCATAGGGAGGAAAGATGAAGACGGTATCTGCCACCGAATTACGAGCGAACATCTATCAACTTCTCGATGAGGTATTGCGCAGCGGCCTGCCCATCGAGGTCAAACGGGGAGAGCGAAAATTACGCATTGTGCCGGTCGAGAAGGCAGACAAGTTCCAAAACCTTGTCTATCGGCCGGATGTGATCCAGGGTGATCCCGAAGAACTGGTTACCCTCAGCTGGGAAGCGGAGGTAAGCCTTGATCTACCTTGATACCCACGTCGTTGTCTGGCTCTTCTCAGGGTTGACCGACAAGTTCAGTGCGACAGCGCAAAGGCTGATCAACGACAACGAAATTCGTATCTCACCTGTCGTGCGCTTGGAATTGCAGTACCTGTTTGAAATCCAGCGGATTGCAGAAACGCCAGACAGCGTCGTGACCGACCTGGTTAACCGCATCGGGCTACAGGTCTGCACCAGACCGTTCAATCTCATCGTGACGCAAGCCTTGACATGCACCTGGACGCGTGATCCTTTCGACCGCCTGATCACAGCCAACGCGGCCTTGCACGACAATATCCTCTTGTCAAAGGATCGTAACATCCTCCAGCACTACACGCATGCCAGATGGGCGTAAGTGTCCTTCAGAAACTCGCCCTAGAGGCTCGTTTGGACATTTCCAAATCGAATGGGTAGGACAGGTTTCAGATTCGCGCCTCGACTTCATTGGTGTTGATGACCGTTTCGACGTCGTGAGGCGTCCGGAGTTCACCCTGACCTGCTTTGAAAGCGTTGATCTCTTGGATGCCATCCAGAATTTTCTGTCCGATGTCACGCTTAACCATGTTTGATTTCCTCAGAAATCTTCCTTCGTCGCTGCGGCCGGGGCCGCGCGCTCGACCAGGGCCGCGGCGACGGCCAGGCCAATGTACAGCCAGAGGAGGCTGCTCATGTGCGGATAGGTCAGGTTGAAGAGGTAATGATCGAGCGCGGCGGCCGCGAGCGCGCCGGCCAGCGCGCCGCCCAGGCCCAACAGGACGGCATCGCGCCCGGCTGCCAGGCCGTGGCGCCAGGTGCGCCAGAGGAAGGCAAAGAAACCGGCGATGACGGTGAGGAAAACCAGCAGCCCAGAGAGTCCCATCTCTTCCGCCATCAGCAGATAGGCGCTGCTGACGCCGATGTAAATATCAATGTCCGGCGTGCCGCTGAAGCCTACGCCAAACCAGGGATAGCGGCCGATAAGCAGCAGGGCGTCCTTGTATTCGCCAAAGCGCATCTGCGTCGCCAGGTCTTCGCCGCGCAGCCCGGCCAGCAGGCGCGCCACGTAGGCTTGGGTCTGCGGCAAGAGCAGCAGGAGCGCCGCACCAAGCACCCCCAGAAGGAGCAAGCGGCGGTATTTCAGGCTGGCCAGGATCAGGAGTGAGATGCCCAGGCCCATCAACGCGGAGCGCGAGTAGGTCAGGTAGAGCGCCAACACCTGCACGACGAAAATGGCGCTGATCCACACGCGCGGCAGGAGCGACGAACGGCTGAAAAACTGCGGCGCGGTCAGTCCCGCGGCCAGGATCATCATGCCGCCCAAGACATTGGGGTCCACAGCCAGGCCAATGGCGCGCATGGGATTGTTGGGATCATCTTCGATGTAGCGCAGCGCGCCGTAGCCGCCAGGGTATTTCAAACGCGCCAACGCGTCCAGGATGCGCACGGTCCAGGCGTCGGGGATGACATAGAAGACGACCGCGATCAGCGCGCAAACGCCGCCGCCGATGATCAGGACGCGGGTTAGCCAGTCCACATCCTCGCGGGTGCGAATCTCGTTGACGGCCACAAAAAAGAGCGCAATGCTGATCACCACTTCGATGAACTGGCGCATAATCTGCTGCGTTGGCATCGCGTGCGTGGCGCCCATGACAAAGGTGAACATCGCCAGGGCCAGGAAGAGCAGCACCAGGCCGCCTAACGGCGAAAAGACGAAGGCGCGATCCTGGCCCGTGGCGATGCGCACCAGCCAAACGAAGAAGAGGGCCAGCAGCGCGGCGTCCAGGAAGGTGGGCGTGAAACCGAGTTTGAACGGGAACGCCGCAAACGGTAGAATCCAGATGACGGCGGCGAGGACGATGAAACCCCAACGCGTGCTGCGCAAGACGAGGATGGCGGCGGCCAAGCCAACTGCGCCGGCCAGGGCGTAGGTTGGCCCCAACACGGCCACGTAGAGACCAAGCGCCGCCGCCGCCAGGCCGATCAACCACCAGAGGGTGCGCCGCGTGGCGCGCGGATCGCCTTCCATCAGCGCCGCCGACAGACGGCGCCAATCCCACCATCGCCTCGGCCTGGCGCCCAGCGCGACACCTGGCGCGGCGTCAGGAGGCCAGGAACGCGCGCTCATACCACGTGCACCTTCATCAGATCGGTGGCGCCGGGCTGACTGCCCACGCTGCCGGCCGTGACCACCACTGTGTCGCCCAGGTTGACAAAGCCCTGACGCTGCGCTGCGCGGATGGCGTCGGCCAGCATACGGTCGGTGGTGGTCTCGCGGTCGGCCAGCAAGGGGTAGATGCCCCACGAGAGCATGAGCTGGCGCTGCGTCTGCGCGCTGGGCGTCACCGCGACCACGGGGGCTTGGGGCCGGAAGCGCGCGACCAGCCGCGCCGTGCTGCCAGAAAGGGTCGGGGCGATAATGGCCTTCGCTTTGAGATCGCGCGCGGTCTCGCAGGAAGCATGGGCCACGGCCTGGGCGACGGTCACTTTGACCACCGATTCATCGGTGAAGCGCAGGCTCCAACTCGCGGCCTGTTCAGCCTGCTGAACGATGTGCGCCATCGTCTGCACGGTCGCCACCGGGTATTGACCACTGGCCGTTTCGCCGGAGAGCATCACCGCGTCGGTGCCATCGAAAACCGCATTCGCTACGTCCGAGGCTTCGGCGCGCGTCGGTCGCGGGTTGCGCATCATCGAGTCGAGCATCTGCGTCGCGGTGATGACCGGCTTGCCAGCCTGATTGCACAGGCGAATGATGCGCTTCTGGATCACCGGCACCTCTTCGGTCAACATCTCGATGCCCAGGTCGCCGCGCGCCACCATGATGCCATCCGCATCCGCAATGATCTCCTCGATGGCGATGACCGCCTGGGGCTTCTCGATCTTGGCAATCACCAGCGTGGGTTGATCGAGTGGGTTGGCGGCTCGAATGAGCGCCTTGAGCTCGCGCACTTCGGCGGCGCTGCGCACAAAGGAGAGCGCCACCCAATCCACGCCCTGGCCCAGGGCAAAAGCGAGATCGGCGCGATCCTTGTCCGTGATGGCGGGGATGCTCAGAGAAGCGTCTGGCAGATTCATGCCCTTTTTGGAGGTCAGCAAGCCGCCGGTCAGCACCAGGCAGGTGATCTCCTGGCCAGAGACGCTCCGCACTTCCAGTTCCAGCAGGCCGTCGTCGAGCAGAATGCGCTCGCCCTGGTGGACGACGCCAGGCAGCTCGGCGTACTGAATCGGCACCAGGCCGGCCTGGCCGATCAGCGGCGCTGTCGTAAGTACGACGGTCTTGCCTGCCTCCAGCAGCAGGCCGGCGCCCATCTCGCCCACGCGCAGCTTGGGGCCTTGCAGATCGGCCAGCAGCGCCACCGGCTTGCCGGCCGCTGACGCCGCGGCGCGCACGCGCGCGATGGTATCTGCGTGGAAGGCATGATCGCCGTGCGAAAAATTGAGCCGCGCCACGTCCATGCCGGCGGCGATCAGACTGTTCAACACATCTGGTTCGCGGCTGGCCGGGCCAATGGTGCAAATGATCTTTGTGCGCAGACGGGCTTGGTTCATTGGTAAATCATCTCCCTTGGTGGATCGAGATCGGTGTCATCCAGGCTGAGGAGGGCTGGTTCCTCAGATTGTGGGGGCATGGGCGGCGCCGCGGATTCGGTGGCGGCTTCGATGGCGGCCATGATTGTACGCGTCACCGCTTTGACGACCCGCGGCAACGGTCGCTCGCTGTGACGCTTGGCAAAATGAGTGAGCGCCGTCAGCAGGTCAATGTCAACCCCATAGCGTTCGCGCAGGCGATCGCGATGATAGGTAATCCAGAGATAGAGGTCGGCCTCGGTGCGCTTGGGGAATTCTCTCAGAATATCGCTATCGCGAATCACCTGCACATTGGGCAGATAGACATGGTCATACCAGCTTTCCACCGCCTCTTGATAGGGCACATCGCGCTGATGTTGCAGCCCCAAGTAATAGTGGTGGACGTGAATGTGCTCCAGGAGTTGTTGATAGCGGCCTGGCTCGGTCAGCTCGATGTGCGCATCAGGCCGCAGGGTGTTGAGGTCAGTCTGATCGAGAAAATGAGCGTACTCGATCTTGATGATCATTTCGTCAGGCTGCACCGTGGGAGGCAGCTCAACCGGCACATCAATCACCGTGACCCACGCTTCGATATGACTCAGGCCGTTGGCGCGCGCCACCGACACGCGGTGATTGCCGTCACGCACAAAGTAGACTTCGCCCAGTTGGTAGACCTCGATCGGCGGCAAGTCTTCCAGGCGGTTGAGGGCCATGTCAATCCGCTTCCAGCGCTCGGCATTGGCGCCGCTGAGGGGAACGAAGTAGCGGTCGAAGTCGCGGTAGCGCCCCACGCTGCCGACGATTCGGTCCAGCCGAATCATCTGGGTGTCGCGCATCTTGATCTGCCCACGGGCCAGCAGCAGGTCTTTTACTTCATCGTAAGACATCAGACGATCTGACTTGCCCGTCAACGAATTGAGAATTTGACGGACAAGCGCCTGACCCTGCACGCGATGGAAGCGTTCATACGCGGCATTGGAGGAATAAAGGGCATTACTTGCCATACGTGCATTCCATTAAAAACGGGAGCCAGCCTATGGCGCTGCCCCCGTTGCATTACCTTCAGATTTTGCACCGCCCGACCCAGGCCTGCGTCCGACCACTGGACAGCAACGACAAGCGGTCGAGTGGTAGACGGATGGCTGAGTGCGATGATTGGTCGCGCGTGGCGGCGCAAGTAGTTTAGCACACATCAGAATGGTTGTCTAGCCAGAAGATCAATCAAATGGCGAATGGATCCGCCGCGTTGCTCATGAGTTGGTCAAGGATGCGCAGTTCGCGGCGCTGAATGGTCTGCAGAAAATAGTCCGCGCCTTGCATGTGCTTGAACGCAGCAAAACCCTGCTCAAGGAAATCCTGCAGCTCAATCCAGCCCGCGCGATAAGCCGGTCCGTGCGCCAGGCGTAAAGTTAGCGTAATGAAAGGCAGTCGCGTCAGGCGATCAATGCCGCGGCCCACCTCGCCAATTAGTTCAATCTGATAACGACGGATGTCCAGGTTGTCGCACAACTGGTAGCCCCTGGCGTACTGCTGCGGGGTCAAGGAGTTGGTGACGCCCAGTTGATTCACCAGCACGTCCAGCAGTTGGGCATCCAGCGCGCGCGTCAGGTTGTTCAGCTCGATGGTCAGCGTGAGCGTGTGCAGCATGCGCTCGGGTAGGAAACGCAGCATGAAGTTGTGCATGCGCTCCACGTCCTGGTCTCGTTGGCTGAAATCGCGTGGGGCGTAGATGTGATCGAGAAAAAAACGACAGCCCGGACCGTAACGATCGCTGGCGAGCAGATCAGCATGTGTGCGCGCCAGGCGCTGCGATTGCCAGGCGCGGAAGAAAACCTCAGACGGGGGCAGCGCCGCTCGCGACAGCGATTGGTGAACAGACTGCTGATGCCGGTGTAACTGCATAAGCAGGCGAACAGCATCGGTTGGCTTGGGTGTTTCATTCATAGCTTGCCGATTATACAACAATGAGGGCCGTATGAGACAAAAGTCGCTGCCTTGCGCGCGCCTTCCGCCTATACTTGTGTCTGAAAGCACAAGTGAGGCCAGTTCAAGATGAAACCTAACGTCGGACTGCCAAGAATGGATGCCCTTCCCCTCCCCAGGATCATCGAGGAGAAATGTACAGGCTGCGGCCGCTGCGTCGCAGCCTGCCCCACCGACGCCCTCGCACAGGTGAACCAGGTTGCGCAGCTTATCCGGCCAGACGATTGTACTTATTGCACGATCTGCCAGGATTTGTGCCCCGAAGATGCCATTGAACTGCCTTTCTTGATTGTCTTTGCTTAAAGCGTTCGGTTTGAACCGGTGTCTGCCTGGTGCAGGCTGTGGCCCGTAGCCTGCAAGCCTGTGCCAGGCAGCCCGCAGTGCCAAAACCTATTTTTCTCGTTTGTCTGCTCTTGGAAAGGAGGACGTGAGTCCATGAAGCGCACAGTGTACGTTGTCCTGCTCATCACCCTGCTCGTGTTGACCGGTTGTAATCGGGCGCAGCAAACCCCCACGCCACAGGCGTCGCTGCCTGCCGACGCCGGTCTGCCCCAAAGCGCCGCCGCCATCGCCGCGGAGCGAGGCCTGACCCCAGACGATGTCGCGGCCGCCCTGAAGACCTATGTGCCAACCGGCAAGTATGATGATTACGTCATGTTTGCCTCGGGCGGCCAAAGCGGTCAGATTCTAGTCATTGGCCTGCCTTCGATGCGCATCCTGAAGCTAATCGCTGTTTTCACACCTGAATCGTGGCAAGGCTGGGGCTACGGCTCGAACGAATCTGAAGAGGTGCTCAACGGCGGCAACGTCGGACCTAACAAGATTCGCTGGGGCGACACGCACCATCCGGCCCTCAGTGAGACCGCGGCCGAGTACGACGGCAATTTCCTCTTCATCAATGACAAAGCCAATGCGCGTATCGCCGTGATTGACCTGCGCGATTTTGAAACCAAGCAGATCATCAAGAACCCGAATGCCATCAACGATCATGGCGGCAGCTTCGTCACCCCAAACACCGAGTATGTCGTCGAAGGCCCGCAGTATGCAGCGCCCATTGGCTTCAGCTATGCTGCAATTGATGAATACAAGGACAAGTATCGCGGCCTGATTTCCTTCTGGAAGTTCGACAAGGAAAAGGGCCGCATTGACATGGCCGCCTCGTTCCAGATCGAGCTGCCGCCGTACTGGCAAGACCTGTGTGACGCTGGCAAGCTGGAGAGCGATGGCTGGGTCTTCTGCAATTCGTTCAACACGGAATTGGCCACCGGCGCCGGGCCAGATGGCAAAGGCCCGCAGTTCGAAGCGGGCGTGTCCAAGAATGACATGGACTACCTGCATATCATCAATTGGAAGAAGGCCGAAGAGGTCTACAAGGCCGGTAAGGTTGAAAAGATCAACGGCATTGATGTGATCCGTATGCAGACCGCGATTGATGAAGGGCTGCTCTACTTCGCGCCCGAGCCGAAAAGCCCGCACGGCGTGGATGTGACGCCGAGAGGCGATTACATCACCATCGGCGGCAAGCTCGATCCGCACGTCAGCGTCTACAGCATCGCGAAGATCAAGGCTGCCATCGCGGCCGGCCCGACCGAGAAGGACGCCTACGGCGTGCCGGTGCTGAAATTCGACGATGTCCTGCAGGCGCAGGTGGAACTGGGCCTCGGCCCCCTGCACACCGTCTATGACGACCAGGGCTATGCCTACACCAGCCTCTTCCTCGACAGCGCCGTCGCGCGCTGGAGCCTGGGCGAGCCGTATCGCAAGGACGGCTGGAAGCTGGAAGGCAAGCTGCCTGTGCACTACAACATCGGTCACATCGCGGCAGCCGAAGGCGACACCGCATCGCCCGATGGCAAGTACGTCGTGGCGCTCAACAAGTGGTCCGTAGATCGCTTCGTCAATGTAGGCCCGCTGCTGCCGCAGAACTTTCAGTTGATAGACATCAGCCAGCCGGGCGACAAGATGCAGCTGCTGTATGACATGCCAGTGGGCATGGCCGAGCCGCATTACGCCCAGATCATCAAGGCCGACAAGCTGCACGCCTGGGAGGTCTACCCTGAAGTCGGTTTCAACACCATCGCGATGGCCAAAGACGCGAACGCAGTGGAGGCCGGCCAAGAGCGCGTGGTGCGCAACGGCAACCAGGTCGAAATCTGGATGACCGTGGTGCGCAGTCACTTCACGCCGGACCGCGTCGAGCTGCAGAAGGGCGATCATGTGATCTGGCACCTGACCAGCATCGAGCGCGCCCGCGATGCCACGCACGGCTTTGCCCTCTCCGGCTATAATATCAATCTGAGCCTGGAGCCAGGCGAATCGAACACCATTGAGTTCGACGCTAACCTGCCGGGCACCTTCACCTGGTACTGCACCGAGTTCTGCTCGGCCCTGCACCTGGAGATGTTGGGCTACATGCTCGTCAAACCGTAAAATTGCCCTTCACGACTGCCCTGCTGCGTGATGCGGTCGCTGCCGCATCACGCAGCCCCCCGCCCCGCCCGACGCCATGCGACATCGGGAAGTTCACCACAGAAAGGGTTGGCGAAAAAGAGAAATAATGACAAACCAAGCCAAGCAGCCGATGACAAGCCCATCCAATACGCCTTTACCCCGCATGGTCAATCCCAACACGTATGTCATGCCCACCGTCATGTTCATGTTGGCGGCCATGCTGGTCGTAGTTTCAATCTTTCTGCCCTATTGGACGATGACGCTTCATGCTCCGCAGTACCCGAAGGGGCTGACGGTGCAACTGTATGTCAACCGCGTGGGCGGCGACGCCAAGGAAATTGACGGCCTGAACCACTACATCGGCATGCCCAAGATGGAAGAGGCCGCAGCGTTCGAGCGTTCATTCTCCGTGATCGCCATTGTCGCGCTCGCGCTGCTGCTGATTGCGGCCATCTTCATTCACAACCAGTGGGCGGCTCTGCTGGCGCTGCCGGTCATCGCCTATCCGCTGATTTTCCTGGCCGACCTCTTCTTCTGGCTCTACAGCTTCGGTCACAACCTGGATCCGGCAGCGCCGCTTTCGAGCAGCATTAAGCCGTTTACCCCCACGCTGTTGGGCACTGGCGTCGTCGGTCAGTTCAAGACGACGGCCATGGTGGATACCGGCTTCTACCTGGCAATTGCGGCATCCGCGATCATTCTGGTTGGCCTGTGGCTGCACCGCGCAGCCTACAAACCCCTGCTCGACGCCGAAAAGCGCGCCCACGCGCCGACCAGCAACTAAGGCGCGTTCGTTTGGAAATCGAACCATGTATCTGTTCCTGGCTGTCCTACTGACCATCGTCCAGCCCCGCGCGCTGACCAGCACGATCACCGTCGCGCCCCACGGCGCGGTGACCAGCATCGGCGCGGCTATTGCCCAGGCCCTGCCAGGCGATACCATCGAGGTGCAGGCTGGCGTCTACCCGGAACATGTCGTGATTGACAAACCGTTGACCGTGATCGGCGTAGACAATCCGGTGATTGACGGCGGCGGCGACGGCATTATCGTCCTCATCACCGCGCCCGGGGTCACGCTGCGCGGTTTCACCGTGCGCAACAGCGGGCGTGTACTCGAACACGAAGATGGCGGCATCGAGAGCCGCGCCGAGCGGACGGTCATCGAAGGCAATCACCTGGAAAATGTTCTCTTTGGCATCTACCTGAACAACGCCGCAGGCGGCATCGTGCGCGGCAACGTCGTGCGCGGCATGGATCTGCCCTCGGCCCATCGCGGCGACCTGATTCGTTTTTGGTACAGTCACGACAGCCTGCTGGAAGACAACACGATTGAGAACGGTCGTGACGCAGTGATTTGGTTCTCCAGCGACGTCACGATTCGCAACAACGTGATTCGCGACGGCCGTTATGGCTTGCACTTCATGTTCTGCGACAACAACACGCTGATTGGCAACCGCATGGAAGGAAATTCAGTCGCCATCTACCTCATGAACAGCAAGAACCTCAAGGTCATCGGCAACACCATGGCGCGCAGCCGCGGCCCGAGCGGTTATGGCCTGGGGCTAAAGGATATGGACGGCGTGCTGGCGGAAGGCAACCGCTTCCTGGACAACCGGGTCGCCGTCTACCTGGACAGCCCACCCACCGCCAGCGGTCTGACCGACCAGTTTCACCTCAACCTGTTTGCCCACAACGACATCGGCCTCTTGTTTCTGCCGCATGTGCGCGGCGCTCAGCTGTGGGACAACATTTTTTGGGAAAACGCCGAGCAGGTGGCGATTCAAGGCGGCGGCGAGTTGAAGGGAAATCTGTGGCAGAAGGATGGCCGCGGCAACTACTGGAGCGATTACACCGGTTTCGACGCCAACGAAGATGGCATCGGCGATCTTGCCTATAAATCCACGAGCCTGTTCGAGAACCTGATGGATCGCTATCCGGGCCTGCGCCTGTTCAATCTCAGCCCGGCGTCTGACGCCGTTGACCTGGCCGCGCGTGCCTTCCCCATCACGCAGCCGCGGCCCAAGATGACCGACGCCAACCCGCTGATGACCCCGCCGGCTATCCCCGCCGGCCCTGGGCTGGCGCGTCCGGCGCAAGGGCCTGCGCTCGCCGCGGCGCTGGGGCTGTTGGCCCTGGCCATCCTCATTCTAGCCAGCACACAACCCCACGATGAAATTCGCCGCCGGCTGTCCTCGTTCCGGCATAGGCAGGTAACAGCATGAAAACGTCACGCGCAACCCCATCTAACTCTGTCGCCATGATTGAGGTTGCCGGTCTGCACAAGCGGTTCGGCAAAGTCACGGTGGTCGCCGATCTTAGTTTCGAGGTGGCGGCCGGAGAGGCGCTGGCCCTGTGGGGCGCGAACGGCGCCGGCAAGACGACGGCCATCAAATGCCTGTTGGGTCTGCTCGACTACGAGGGCCGCATCGGCATCAACGGCCTGGATGCCCGGCGCCACGGGCGTGACGCGCGCCGCCAACTGGGCTATGTGCCGCAGGAATTGGCCTTCTACGACGATCTGACCACCCTGGCTACGGCGCAGTTCTATGGCCGCCTCAAGCATGTGCCGTCCACACGGCCGCACGCAGTGCTGACCCAGGTTGGCCTGGCCGATCATGCTGGCAAGCCGGTCAGCGCGCTCTCGGGCGGCATGAAACAGCGCCTGGCCCTGGCCCTGGCCCTGCTGGCGGATCCGCCCGTGCTCGTGCTTGATGAGCCAACCTCCAACCTGGACACCGTGGCGCGCGATCAGTTTTTGCAGCTGCTGGGCGAGGTCAAGACCTCTGGCAAGACGATCCTCTTCACCTCGCACCGCCTGGAAGAAGTGGAAACCCTGGCCGACCGCGCGCTGGTGCTGGAGAAAGGCCAACTGATCGCCCAAGTGCCCGCAGCCAATCTGGCCGTAACCGTCGGCCTCAAGAGTCGGGTCAAGCTCTATCTGCCCGATGCTGCGCTCGACGCCGCGCTGGCGATCCTGCAGCGGGATGGGTTCACTGCCTCGCGCAACGGCACGGGCATCTACGTAGACGTACAGCCGGGGCACAAGGCGCAGCCGATCCAGGCGCTGGCCGCAGCCCAGATCACGGTGCGCGATTTTGAAGTGGTGTGAGGCAAGATCATGGATTTTCGCAATGTGGCAACGCTCCTGCAAAAAGAACTGCGCGACTCGCTGCGCAACCGCTGGTTTGTGCTCTACACTGTGGCCTTCACCGTTCTGGCGCTGGGACTTTCGTTCCTGGCCCTATCTGGCGCAGGCGTGGTGGGGTTTGCCGGTTTCGGACGCACGGCCGCCAGCCTGATCAACCTCGTGCTCCTGATCGTGCCGCTCATGGCGTTGACCGTCGGCGCGCAGAGCCTGGCGGCGGAGTCCGAGCGGGGCACCCTGAGCTACCTGTTAGCGCAGCCCATTACACGGCTGGAAGTCTTCTTGGGCAAGTACCTGGGATTGGCCCTGGCTATCCTGGCCGCGCTGACGTTGGGATTCGGCATTTCCGGCCTGGTCATGGCCGCCAACGGCATGGCCTACGCCGATACGTACCTGGCCCTGGTCGGCCTGGCGTTTTTGTTGGCGTTGACGATGCTGAGCGTCGGCTTCGTCATCTCCGCCTTTGCCCACAAAGCTGGCATCGCCATCGGCATCTCACTCTTCCTCTGGTTGACCTTCGTCTTCCTGGGCGACCTGGGCATGATGGGGACAGCGGTTTCGATGCGGTTGAAGATTGCCGATTTGTTCCTGCTGGCCAGCGCCAACCCGCTGCAGGTGTTCAAGATGGCCTCCATCCTCAGCATCAACGCCACGCTGGATGTGCTAGGGCCTGCTGGGCTTTACGCCCTGCAGACCTATGGCAGCAATCTGCTGTGGATATTCCTGGCGGTGCTCGTGGTCTGGGTGCTGGCGCCCCTCGGCCTGGCGTACGCACGCTTTCGGCAGCGGGGAGATTTTTAGGTTGAGGACAAAGTACAAAGTGCGTAGGGGCGAACGCTGAATGAGGAAAGCTAAACGCTGATATCGAACAGTGTGCAGAGTGCGTAGTCGAGTCTCGGATTAGTGAACGCTGATGGTGAAGAGCGATGGCCGGCTCGCCGTGGAAAAAGAACCGTAAAAATGCGGAGAAAGGTGAAGAACAAAAAATGAAGACGCGTGTGATTCTCTTCGTAACCGTTGTGCTGGCGCTCGTGCTGGCAGGCTGCAGCCGGGGGCAAACCGAAATCAAGCCGCCGACTGTCCGCCTGGGCGAAGATAAGTGCGCTGACTGCGATATGATCATCAACGATATGCGCTTTGCCTGCGCTGCCATGCGTGAAGTGAGCGCCAATGACTATGAAAGCCTGCTCTTCGATGATATTGGCGACCTGGTGCGCTACCTGGCGAAACACAGCGATCAGAAATTCGTGGCGACTTATGTCCACGATTATGAAACGCAGGCCTGGATCGAGGCCGACAAGGCCGCCTATGTGAGCAGCAAGGAGCTGAAGACGCCGATGGCGTCCGGCCTGCTGGCGGTCAACAGCGCGAGCGCGGCCCAGGCCCTGGCCGCCAAAATGAACGGCGCGGTCATGGATTGGGCGGCGGTCAAGGCGCAAGCAGGCGGCATGGGCATGCCCGGCGGCAAGATGCAGGGGCAAGCGACGCCAGCCAGCCAGTAGAAGGGCTGCTGTGGCGGCCGGAGCAGCGATTGTGCAGCCGTTGCGCAGTGCGTCACAAGCCATGCCGCGATTGACGAAAAGCGCCTTTTGTAGTATGCTTGGGTTCAGCCACGTCAGCCACAAAGCCTTCCGTACGACTGACGGGGTGGTTGATCATCACGTAAGAAAATCGGAGGAGATCAAATCGTATGCGTAAATTCTGGTTGTTTGCGGTATTAGTTGTTGTCGTCCTGGCTCTCGTCGCCTGTGGGGGCGGCGCGGCAACTCCCGCTCCGGCCAAAGCCACCGAAGCCCCGAAGCCTGCTGATACGACGATGAAGGGCGACGCTGTCGCCGGCAAGAAACTCTATGACACGGCGTGTGTCGCGTGCCATGGTCCCGATGCCGTAGGCGTGCAGGGACTCGGCAAGTCGTGGGTCACTTCGACTTTCATCAAGTCAGAGACCGATGCCCAGATTCTGGAATTCGTCAAGAAGGGGCGTCCCGCGAGTGATCCGGCCAACACCACCGGCGTTGACATGCCTGCGAAGGGCGGCAACCCGGCGCTGACCGATCAGGACCTGACCAACATCATCGCGTACATGCGCACCGTCAACAAGCCATAACGGCTCCACGTTTCAGCCAACGAAAAGCTGGCTGGAAACGGCAGATTTGAAGCAAAGAAGGCCGGGGGTGAAAGTCACCCCCGGCCTTCTTGCGTCCCGGCGCCGCACGAGCAAGGATGGTTGGGCGAGCTGACCGGACGGCGCTGTCGCGTAAGCCGCTGGTCTGCCGTGGCTGGCGCGCCGGAGCATGACCGGCCGCAAACGGCGTTGTCACGCCGGAGTCGTGACCTATCACCCTGGCGAGCGGGGCAAGACCGACATGACAAAAGTCGCAGACCCCAGCGTGGCATGGCGCGATAGTTTGAGCGAGGGCCGGCCCTCATCAATCGCTAAAGGACACGATTTTCCATGCCGACATTTACCCGTTGGTGCATCAAGACCGCTTTTCTTTACTTCACTGTGGCGGTCTTGATCTTCGCCGCCCTGCTCTGGTCGCAGGTGCTCACGCTGCCGCCGTATGTGGCGGCGCTGCGCCCCGTGGCCTATCATCTGCTGATGGTGGGCTGGGCAAGCCAGTTGATCTTTGGAGTGGTCTTTTGGATGTTTCCGCGCCTCAGCAAGGAACGGCCGCGGGGCAATGAGCGGGCCGCCTGGTACGTCTACGGGGCGCTGAATCTGGGTCTCCTGCTGCGCCTGCTGGCGGAGCCGCTGCAGACGCGCAGCCCGGCGCCGATCTGGGGTTGGCTGCTCGTCGCATCAGGCCTACTACAAGTCAGTGCAGGCTGGGTGTTCGTCTGGAACTCATGGTCACGCGTCAAGCCGCTGGGCAGCGCGGCAGGAGGTAAGTGATGCCGACCCTGTCCCGCTGGTTCGTGCGCACCTCATTCGTTTACCTGGCGGCTGGGTTCACGTTAGGCGGATTGATCTTGCTCCAGAAGGGGCTAGGCATCCTGCCCGGCGTTTGGGTCTGGCTGCCGGTGCACGTCTTCTTCGTGCTCTTCGGTTGGATCCTCCAGTTCACTCTGGGCATGGCCTACTGGATTCTGCCGCGCTGGGGCGTCATCGAGGGCCGCAACCGGGGCAATGACCGGCTGCCGCGTCTCAGTTACATTGGTTGGAACGGCGGGCTGCTGTGCCTGCTGCTGGGGCCGTGGCTGCGCGGCGCCTGGTTGTCCCAGGCTGCTGCGTGGTTCAACGGCGTTGGGGGAACACTCCTCGTTATGGCCACGGTGCTTTTCTTGGCTCACAGCTGGCCGCGAGTCAAGCCATTCTTGACGTGAGCAGCGCGATGCGCGGCGTAGACTTGGGTGTCCCATTCCAGACTAGACAGGCTTTCGTAGTACAATGGCGCCACGCATTCAAGCACGAATAGGTAGGAGGACAGCATGGCGACTAGATCAACGGCTCATTCCATTGATGAGTACATTTCAGGATTTCCGCCCAAGACTCAGCAGGTGCTGGAGGAGCTGCGCGCGCTCATCAAGGCATCAGCACCCGCCGCGACAGAGACGATTAGCTACGCGATCCCCACGTTCGATCTGAACGGGAAACACCTGGTCCACTTCGCTGGCTATGAGCGGCACGTCGGGCTTTATCCGGCGCCAAGTGGGCTTGAGGCGTTCAAGGAAGACCTGAAGCCTTACAAGCAGGGGAAGGGTTCAGTGCAGTTTCCACTCGACCAACCATTGCCCACGGATTTGATTCGCCGGATCGTCGAATTCCGGGTCGCGCAGAACACTGGCAAGGCCTAGACCTAGGGCCGCGGTCAACGAATGTCTGGAGGCTCATCATGAATGGCGCGGGCAGGGCTTGCGACCACAGGCTGGCCTGGTATCAATTCGTAGCCGGTGATTTGGTGGCCGTGATCGGGAATCCAAATAAACTGGCCGCCTTCGAAGCGTTGGTCGCTCCACTGGCGCCTGAATCCCTCGAGGCCGCTTAAGCCGCGCTGGCCTCAGCCTGCGGCGGCGCGGTCAGTACGCGCGGCAAAGCCGCCAGGGCTACGGCCAGCGCGATGAGCTGCTCGGCACGGAACCCGCCGGCCAGGAGCAAGCTGTCGCCGCGGAAGGCGTCGCACAGCAGGCGGCTGAGCGCGTAGAGGAAAAGGGCCAGCCAGGCGCGCTGGCCCGGCCAGGTCGCTGGTCGTCGCAGCACCGCCAGAAGCGCCAGCAGTCCCGCGCCCAGTTGATAAAGCTGCACGGGATGGCGCCGCGCCCCCCATAGGTCCACCGCCCACGGCAGCGTCGAAGGCGCGCCATAGGCATCGCCAGCTAAGAAATCGGCCAGGCTCAAGATCGTCAGCCCAAGCAGGATGCCTGGCGCGAGCGCATCCAGCACCGTCAACAGCGGCAGACGCAGGCGCCGGGCGTAGAGCCATCCCGCCAGCAGGCCGATGAGCAGACCGGGCGTCCAGGCCAGGGTGCCTGGACGCAGCGAGATAATGGCGAGCGGGTCTTGCTGATAGGCCGACCAGAACTGTACGACGTAGACCAGACGGCCGCCAATCAGCGTTGCGATGGCGCTAACAAAGCCCAGGTTCCAGAGGTGATCGCCATCCAGGCCGCGAGCGCGTGCCAGGTGTGCGGCCAACCACAGCGCCGCGTACAGCGCCGCCAGCGCCAGCAGAGGCTTGACCGGCAGGCTGACGCCGGCAATCAGAATGGTTCGCAGCACGGTCGTTGTCCCTACTTCAGCAGACTTTCCATCTTACTTGCCAGCAAGGCCTGGCTCATAGGCCCGCCGATGATGATCTCGCGGATCACGCCCTCGCGATCTATGAAGAAGGTCGTGGGCAGCGAACGTACGCGGTAGAGTTGGCTAACCGCCGCGTCGCGGTCGAGCAGCACGGGAAAATCCAGCCCGAGCGTCTGCATGAACCCGGCTACCTGGTTCGCCTCTTCAGCCTGGTTGACGCCCAGCACGCGCACGCCCTGGTCGCCATACGCCTGCGCGGCCGCCTGCAAGGCCGGCATTTCGGCGCGACAGGGAGGACACCACGTGGCCCAGAAATTGAGCACCACAGGCTGCCCATGCCAGTCCGCCAACCGCACGCTCTGGCCGTCCAGGCGGCTGAGGCTGAAGTCCGGCGCAGGGAAGCCGACCTGCGGGCTGGGCGGACGCTGGCCCGGTGGGCCAAACAGGGTTGCATCTTGCACCCGCGTCGCATTGATCCAGACCAGACCGGCAATGAGCAGCAGCAGCCAGGTGAGCCGCGCGGCTTTCATGATGATCCCTGGGCGACGACAAAGGCCACGGCGTACGCAGCGGTGTGTGACAGGCTGATCGCCCACTGCTGCAAACCCAGGCGCTCGGCCTGCGCGCGCGCGGCGCCGTGCAGGGCCACGGTGGGCTGGCCGTGCGGCGTGCGCACAATCTCGATCTCGGTCCACTGCAGACCGTCCCAGCCAGTGCCAAGCGCCTTGCTAACCGCCTCCTTGCCCGCCCAGCGCGCGGCCAGGGATGTGGCCTGACCCTGGCAGTCGGCCGCTTCCCGGGCGGTATACACCCGCGCCAGGAAGCGCGCCGCATGCCGATCAAGCACCGCCTGTACGCGCGCAACCTCGATCAGATCAACACCAATGGCCAGGGTCATAGGAGTCTACGTCCTGTTCAGCCGCGATCATGCGGCTGCGGGTGGGCCGGCAATGCCGAGCGCATAATTGGCCGGGTCCAGGAAACGATGCACCGCCGCCTGCAACTGCGCGGCCGTCAGCTCTTTGATGAAGGTGGGGTAGTGATCGAGGAAATCAAGCCCCAGGTTGAAGCGCTCCATGTCGGAAATGGTGTCGGCCACACCCTGGTTCGTTTCCAATCGCAGGGGCAAGATGCCGGTCATGAAGGCTTGCGAGTCGGCCAGTTCGTCTTCCGGGATCAGCTCGTCGCGCAAGCGCACGATTTCCTCCAGCACGCTGCTGATCGTGCGCTCGACGTTTGCCGGGTTGACGCCGGCCACCGCCATCCATGAGCCCGGGCCTTCACCAGACTCCACGGCGCTGTACGCGTAGTAGGCCAGGCCCTGCTTTTCGCGCACGTTCTCACCCAGACGACCCATCATGCCGAAACGCCCCAAGATGGTGTTCGCCAACGCCGCCGCGTAGTAATCGGGGTCGTTGCGTTCCGGCCCCAACCAGCCCAACACGATGTCCGTCTGCGTCTTGCCGGCAATGGCTACCCGACGCTCAACAATGCCGTTGGGCGCCGCGACGGGCGGCAGCGCCGCGCTGACCGTCGGGCGCTCCCAATTCCCCAGCAGTTGCTCAAGCTGCGCCAGCAGGCTGTCTGTCTGCACATCTCCCACGATGACGAGGGCGCCGTCGGCCGGGCTATAGGTGCGATGGTAGAAATCGAGCATGTTCTGTCGCGTCAGGCCAAGCACGGTTTCACGTTCGCCGGATAGGCTGCGGCCGTACGGATGATCCGCGCCGTAGAGCAGTTGGCGGAAGGTGAGGGACGCCATGCTGCGCGTATCATTGTCGCGCTCCTGAAGACCCGTCAGGATCTGTCCGCGCACCTTCTCCACGTGTTCTTCAGGGAACGTGGGATGGCGGAGGATGTCGGTCATGATATCCAACAGCAAAGGCAGGTCCTCGCGCAGGCATTTGCCGTTGAAATCGGTGATGTGGCGTCCACTGCCGACGCCAAACGATGCGCCTACAGCTTCAAGCGTCTCGTTGATGTCGGCAAAGGAGCGGTTGGCCGTGCCGCGGCGCAGCATGGAGGCCGTGAAGCTGGCCAGGCCGCTCTGGGCCGGCGTTTCCAACAGAGAGCCGCCGCGCAGATAGCCGCTGACGACCACCGAAGGATTGGTATGATTTTCATGCACCAGCACGATCAGCCCATTGCTCAAGCGCTGCCGGGTGATGGAAGTTGAATCAGGGACAGCCAGTTTGTTCATAAGACTCGCTCTTGGTTTCTTGTATCAGTTACTCATGCTCCGGGGGCACAACCGTGAATGATAACAGGCAATTCGTAGCGATCCGTGTTCATTCGCGGCCTGTTTGTATGTCAGGACAATTCCTCCGGCAAGAAGATGCCGATCGTGCGCTGATCTGCGCCCAGATAGGTCGCGGCGACGCGCTGCACGTCTGCCGGGGTGACAGCCGCCAGGCGTTCCAGGTAAGAATCGAGCCATGCCTGGGATGCGACCACTTCGCTGAAACCGAGCCAGTAAGCCTGGTCGGTGACGCTTTCCGCGCCATAGACGAACTCGGCCTGCGTTTGCTTGATCGCTTTGGCCACTTCGGCCTCGCTTACCGGCGCATCCACCATGCGCTGCACTTCGACCAGCAACGCAGCTTCCACCGCCTCTGGTTCGGCGGGCGCTTGCACGGTGACGTTGAGCATGTACAGGAACGGCGCCACCGTCGGCGCCAACTGCGTACCCACATCGGCCGCCAGGCCCGTTTCCACCAGCGCGCGATAGAGCCGCGAGCTGCGGCTCGGTTCAGCATCGGCAAACATGCCCATCGCGCTGGCGCCGCCCAGGATGGTATCCATGACCACTAACGGGAAATGATCAGGGTGGGTGGCAGCCGGCACATGATAGGCAGCGGCCAGGTAAACGGTGTCGCCTGGTCCGCGGCGAATCACGCGGCGCTCACCGGCCTGCGGCGGCTCCACGCTGCGCTCCGGGGGCAGCGCCGGCCCAGCCTCGATCTGGCCGAAGTACGCGGTGATTTTCTCGATGACTTCTGGCCCGTCGAACGGGCCGACCGCCACGACGATGACATTGCGCGGGGTGTAGTGCCGCCGATAGTGGTTGAAGAGGTCGTCGCGCGTCATCTGCTCCAGGTCGCACTGCCAGCCAATCGTGCCGTGATGATAACCGTGCACTTTGAAGGCCGCAGCCCTGATTTCCTCGTCGAGCAGGAACAACGGCTCATTTTCCGCGCCCTGTCGTTCGGAGATGATGACGGTGCGCTCGCTCTCAACCTCAGCCGGGTCAAAACGGCTGTTGACCAGGCGATCGGCTTCGATCTGCAAGGCCAGCTCAAAATGCTCCGCGGGCACGGTCTGGTAGTAGGTGGTAAAGTCAATCCAGGTCATGGCATTGCGCACGCCGCCGACGCGCGCCACCTGGCGATCGGCCTCGCCTGGTGGGAAGGCTTCCGTGCCCTTGAAGAGCATGTGCTCCACCCAGTGTGAGGCGCCGGTGATGCCTGGCACCTCGAGCCGGCTGCCGACGCGGTACCACAGCCAGATACTGGCGACGGGCGCGGTAAGCACGGGTTTGACCAGGATGGTCAGTCCATTTGCCAAAGTGGTGCGTTGAAGGTTTTGTGTGAACATCAGTGCGCCGCCTGGCGAGGCAGGTAATGCCCCACGGTGCACTGGTCGCGCCGCAGGTAATGAGCTGCCACGCGACGCACATCGTCCACGGCGACCTGGCTGACCTGATCCAGATAGCTACTGAGCCAGGCCGGCGAGGCCACAACCGCGCTGAAGCCCAGCCAGTAGGCCTGCTGCGTGATGCTCTCGCTGCCGTAGACGAACTGGGCGCGTGTCTGTTTGATCGCTTTTTCCACTTCCTGGCTTGTGAAACGGCCGGCTGCGGCCGCGTCCACAACCTCCCACAGGGCGGCTTCCACGGCGTCAGCGGCTTGTCCGGCGCGTACGGTGGCGTAAAAGCTGAACAGGTGCGGGTCCAGGCTGGGCCGGATGTAGGAACCAGCGCTGGCCGCCAGACCGGACTCCACCAGGCGGCGATAGATGCGCGCGCTGCGCCCCATCGCCTCGCCGCCAAAAGCGCCGGGTGACTTCGCGCCGCTCAGAATGGCATCGAGCACCGTCAAGGCGAAGAAATCAGGGTGCAGCGCGGTAGGCGCACGGAAAGCCAGCTCCACATAGGCCACAGGGCTGTCCCCTTCTACCATGACGCGACGCATCCCGGTTTGCGGCGGCTCTTGAATGTCCATCACCGGCACGGGCGCGGCGGCGGGCGGCGCCGGGCTGAACAACTCGTCAATCCGCGCCAGCATCGCCTCCGTCTCCACATCGCCCACGGCGATCGCAATCGCGTTGTTGGGCGCGTAGAAGGTGCGGTAATGCTCCCACAGATCGTCGCGCGTCATGCTCGTCAGGTCCGCCCGTGAGCCGATGACGGTGTGCCCGTAGGGGTGAACCGCAAACGCGGCGGCGTTCATCGCCTCATCGAGCAGGAAGCCGGGGCTGTTTTCGCGGCCGGCCCGCTCCGAAATGATGACCGTGCGTTCGGCTTCGACATCAGCGGGCGCAAAGCGCGCGTTGATCATGCGATCCGATTCGAGCTGCAGCGCCAGGTCAATGCGGTCGGCTGGCAGGGTCTCGAAGTAGGCCGTGTAATCGAGGTAGGTGAACCCGTTGCGCGTGCCGCCTTCGCGGGCCACCAGCTTGTGTACGGCGCCGCCGGGGAAGCGTTCCGTCCCGCGGAAGAGCATATGCTCCACCCAGTGCGACGCGCCCGTGCGGCCCGCGCGTTCGTTGCGGCTGCCCACGCGATACCAAACCCAAAACGAGGCCACCGGCGCGTGGTGCATTTCTTTGATCAGCACCTGAAGGCCGTTGGCGAGTGTGTAGCTGCTAAATTGATTGGTTGCCATGGCATGTTTCCAATTGTTTCATGAAGGCGATTTTGCCTCTTGCGTCTGTGTGGCCGCGCCGAAATCACGCCAGGTCACTTGTTCGCGCCACATGAAGAAAGCGCCCAGGGCCGTGATAGGGAGCCAGAGGGCCACATGCAGCACCAGCGTGTAGGCGGCGGCAATTTCCTTCGGCACACTGAACGCGCGCAAAACGGCGATGCCGGGCGCGTCGAAGGTGCCAACATAGCCCGGCGCGGCCGGAAGTGTCGTAGCCAGGTTTACAATGCCGTTCATCAACATCAAAACGATGAAGGAGACCGAGAAGTCGAAGGCATGCATGACAAACCAGTATTTGACCGTTTCGGCCAGCCAGATGACCACCGAGGTGGCAAAGATCATGAACACGTCGCGGCCTCGGCGCAGCGATGACAGGCCAAGCATAAAACGATCGAACAGGTCGCTGACGCGCGGGCGCAATCGTTCGGGCAGGAAACGGTTGGCTACGAAATCATACAATCGCCGGGTGCGCGCGGGCGACGCCGCCAGAATCATGAAGACGGCCAGCGCGACGAAAAAAATGACGCTGAAGATGATGACGGGCTGCCGGAAGTCCTGCAGCATGGGCGCGAAGGGCAGCGAAATAAAGACGAAGAGCAGCATGACCAGGCCATCGAACACGCGCTCGACAATCACCGTCGCCAACGAGGCGCTCATGCTGATGCCTTCTTTGCGTTTGAGCACGTAGGAACGGATGACCTCGCCGGCCCGCGCGGGATAGATGTTATTGCCCATGTAGCCAATGCAGACGACCGGAAAGAGGCGAGACAGCGGCACCGGCTTGAGCGGGCCGAGCATGTAATGCCAGCGCCACGTACGCGCCCACACGGCAAAAAAATAGACCAGCACGCCAGGGATCAACCAGGCGTAACGGGCGTTACGGATGTCTTTCCACGCCTCGGCCAGGTCGAGGCCGCGCAAAGCCAGGTACGAGAATACAAGGCTCACCAGGATGCCTAACCAAAACTGCCAACGCTTCAAGGTCTTCTCCAGGATGTTGTTTCAGTCTACGCGGCGATAAGTAACGGGCGGGTCAAGACATACGGCCCTGACCCGCCCGTGATGGGCGAAGGACACACGAGTTACAATGATCCGTGGTCGCCAGGTGTTCTATGAGATGCGGGCTGGCGCCAATTGATTACAGGTAGATGGCCGCGGGAGATTGGACGGGGAACCACTGTCAGGCGGTCACCGCCTCAGCTGTTGGGGTTGACAGCGGCGCTGGCAGCAAATAGCCGGTGAAGATGGTTTCGAGCGCGATGATGTGGGAGCAGAGACCTCGGTGTAAAAACGAACTGCAGTCGCATTTCCACTCGCCTTCTTGATAGTCCACCTGGTGTTCGCTGTGCTCACCGTGAAAATTTACGCGCAGTGAGGCCACGTGTACGCGATCAGTCTCCTGCGCATACCGTTTGCCTTTTTCGATCTTACCGATCAAACCTGAATCCATCAAACGAGCCTCCTTAGTGAATTTACATTCAACAACACAGGAATTCTAAGCGAAAAAGGCACCAGAGCGCAGACGCGCCCCAGTGCCTTCAACAGGGTGTACAAGTACGGCTGATTGCCGCGACCAGGAATTTCATAGCAATGTCATCCATCCTCCGTCTGTACGGGGGTTACGGTCAATGAGGTGGTATCCTATCCTGAGCCAAGTATACCTGTGCCCATGACATTTGTCAAGCATTTTTCGCGACCGAGCTGAGTTTCATGCGCTGGCGTCGGCCGCGGCATCTCGCTCCGCCACTTGCAGGCGATAGATGTCCTTTTTGCGCCAGCCAGAAAGCCGCGCCAACAAGCGCGGCGCCATCTGCGAATCAACGCCTTCTTGCGCCATGATCGCCAATGCTTCGCGCACCTGCGCGACGGGCCACAGGCCATCGTCGCGGGGAGGCGGGGCTGCGGCGCCTTCGATCACGATCACGTATTCACCGCGCGGCGTCTGTGTCTGCGCCAGGGTTAGCGCGGCCTCCAGGCCTCCGTGCCAGATTTCCTCGTGCTCCTTGGTCAACTCACGCGCCAGGGTCACACGTCGGTCGCCCAACACGGCGACCAGATCGGCCAGGCTTTCCAGCAGGCGATGGGGCGCTTCGAAGCAGACAAGTGCGCCTGGCTCATCCGCTGTCTGGCGCAGTAGTTGTTGACGCTCGCTGCGCTGGCGCGGTAAAAAGCCCAGGAACAGAAAACGCGCCGCGCAGAAGCCCGACACCGCCAGCGCGGTTACTACCGCCGAGGGGCCAGGCACCGGCGCCAGCCGATGTCCCGCGGCGATGGCGGCCTGCACCAGTTCGCAGCCGGGGTCGGCAATGCCGGGCATCCCGGCGTCAGAAACCAAGGCCACATCGCCCATCTCCAGCGCGGCCAGGATTTCGGCCTGGCGCTGCGCTTTCTTGGGGGCAAAGGCGTCGGTGTAGGTGAGCAGCCGCGTGGCGCTCAATCCGCAGTGCGCCAGCAGCCGCGCCGTGACGCGCGTATCTTCAGCCGCGATCACCGGCGCCGCCGCCAGCACCTGCTGTGCGCGCGGCGACCAATCCGCCGCATTGCCGAGGGGCGTGCCTACGATGTAGAGCGTATGATGCATTGATAATTCGTCCTACTGAGCCTTCAAGGTGAAGATCAGGCGTCCATCCACGGTGCGCAGGTCCACGAGGGGGCCGGCGCTCGATCCCAGGTCTGCCTGCGCTTCGTTGAGCCGCGCCACCAGTTCGTCGAGGGGATAATCAGGATAGAGACCCAAGCGCCCGCGCAGAATCTCGGCGCGCAGCACCTCTATGCGCGCTCGACTGAGGGTGTCGCTGTCGGGCAAAGCGCTGGCCAGATCACGGTAAAGGGCAAACAGGTTTGCGTTGGCTTCTGTCAACTGCGCCTTGATCTCATCGCGCTGCGTCTCCCATGCGGGCGCCAGGCTGGCCTGCAAGTCAAGCCGCGCCACACGCCACTTGAAGGTTAGCCAGTTGGTCAACGCCAACTGTGCGGCCGCCTGAACTGCTGGCGGCTGCGCTGCGTCGCTGACCATCTGCTGATAAAACGCCGTGCGCTGCGCGTCCTCGGCCAGCAGCGGCTGCTCCAGGCTGATCACATCGGCATCCGTCAGTTGGCGGCCCGCCAGCAGCCCGTTGATAAGGCCATCTGCGGTCAAGCGCCGCGCTTCGATGGTCGCCGTCAGCATCTCGGGAATGGCCAACGGCGCCTGCCAACGATCCAGCGTGAGATCGGGCGGCCGCTGAACCGGAGTCTGGCGCGGCGGCAGCTTCGTTGCCAGTTGGCGCAGGGCCTGCGCCTTTGGCCGCTCATCCATCTTGGAATAGGCCGCGGCCAGGCGAGTGAACAAATCCACGCGCTGAGGATCGAGCAGATAGGTGCTGCTGATGGCGAGCGTTTCGGCCATGTCGAGGCTAATGCGCGCCAGGCCCGGCTGCTGCAGCCCAAGCCAGCCTTCTGCCACCTGCACCGCCGTGTCGGCGCGCGCCACATCGGGCAGGGCCGGGCTGAGCGCGGCGACCTCATGCGCGAGGCGGAAACAGAGTGAGGCTTTACCTGGCTGTTGGGCGGCCAGGTAGCGTTTGCCCAAGAGCAGCAGGTGTCCCGCGCGCTGGGCATCGGTCAGCTCAGGCGACTGAACCGTCAGGGCGTAGCCGGCATCGAGTTCGTTGGCATCGAGCGCCCGGCGCACGGTGGCATCCACCGAATCGCCGGCTAACGGCAGCAGCCCCAGGTCGGGCGGCACATGCGCGCCATCCACGACACTCCACGGTTCTTGCCAGGTCAGGTCGAAGGCGTTGTTTTGGTCTGAATTCAGGCTGAAGTAAGTATAAAGCGAAATCGCGCCCAGGCCGAGCAAGAAAACCAGCCCTACCCCGAGGCCGATCAACGTCCAGTCAAGTCTACGCTGCATGCACCCAATCCTCTATCTCGACGCAAATCACAACGCACGCGTGTGCGCTGGGGCGTCAAGTATACTGCAAGACCGGCAAAATCTGGAATTGGCGCAGCGCCGACACAATCGGCGGCGACTTTGCCAAATCCCCAACGCTATGCTAGAATGTCTTTCATTATGATGGTACGCCGATGTGAGACGTACAAGTAGGCGCCCAGTTCCATACTATCTGCCGTTTCGACGGGGCGCCGACGATACTGAAACCTGGACGGATCGAACGTCCCTTGTCTGATGCGCCTCAACCAGACTGTTGTTCGTCACGCCGGCTGCGTCGTTTTCCAACCACGTATGCCAGTGTGTTTGCACGAGACTGGTGCGAGGCATTTTTATGTTTGAATACCCATTCACGAAAGGAGTGGCGTTTCGTCAATGCAGCAAGTCGCGAACTCGCCTGACCTCTATCCAAATCTGACCCGGTGGTTCAACAGCCGCACTGGAAGTTGGTTGTTGAATCTCGCTGTGGCCGGGCTTGTCATTCTGAGCTTGATCCTCCCGCCAGTTTCACTCATCGAGCGCATCCAAACGCGTGGCTATACGCGCATAGGCTCACAGGGCGGCTCCGTCGTTGACCCGGACGGCACGTCCATCACCGCGCCCGCGGAAGCGATGACGCAGGGCGCAGTGCAGATGCGCCTCACAAGCACGCCTCGCCAATCATTCATGGCCGGCGAGGGCGGCGCCGCGCTGCGCAAAGCGGCCGAGCAACTGCCTGCCACGGTCAACCCGCGCAGTCCGCTCTACCAGACCAGTGTGCGCGGGGCTAAACCGTCCCAGGCCGTCATTCACGTGCCGATCCCTAACGACTCGGAGCCATACGAAACGCTTGATCTCTATGGTTACGATGCGAAGACCGCCTCGTGGTCGTACATCCCAAGCCAAATCGTGCCCGCGGATGACGCCATCGAGTCGAAGTTGACGGCCGTGCCGCAAGCGTTCATGGTCATGCAAACAACGGCCCAGCCGCCTGTGGCCGCCGCGCTGGTCACTGCGGATAACCCGCTGCCAGACGCGGGCAAGGGCGCGCTGGTAGAGGTCAACCCGGTGGGCCTGCGCCTGGCTGGCGATGGCGGCATCGAAGGCAGCCTGCAGGGCCTGCCCGCGGATGCGGCCAGCTCGTTTGCTGTTGTTCCCACCCTGACCAACGTGGCGGCGGACGGTACGGTACGCACAGACCTGATCGCGAACCTGCTGGTCAGCGCAGAACAACAAGACAAGCACATCAATGCCATCGAGCAGTTAGTCGTGGGCAACCTGTACAAGGGGATTGACCTGGACTATCGGGGCATCAACGCTGAACTTGCGGGAGATTACGTGAAGTTCGTCGCCAAGCTGGCGGCCAAACTGCACGCCCAGGACAAGAAGCTCTCTGTGCGTGTAGAAGAGCCGCGCCAGGTGGCAGCCGATCGCTGGGAAACCGGCCCCTACCTCTGGCGCGAACTAGGCGCGGTCGTGGACACCTTCCGCATCCCGGCCATCAGCAACCCACAGGCTTACGCGCCAGACGGCCAGATGCACACCCTGTTGACGTGGGCCGTGGGCGAGGTCAACCGTAACAAGATTCAGATCGTTCTCCCAGGCCGCAGCATCGAAAAATCGGGCAACTATTACCTCCTCAAGCCGTACGATGAAGCCTTGCAGCCGTTGATCGGCCAGGTGCAGGCGACGAAGGATATCGCGGCGCCAGGCGAGCAGATTGACCTCAAGGTCATTGCCGAGCGCGCCACCAGCCAGTTGACTTTCGACGAGGCCATTGGCGCGTACACCTATCGCTATCGCGACGACCAGGGCTATGAGCGCACGGTATGGTTGGAAAATGCCGCCAGCCTCAGTCATAAGTTGGCGCTGGTCAGCCAGTATCACCTGCAAGGCGCCACGCTGGACTACCTGCCTGTCACCGACCCCGAACTGTGGCCCATGTTGACGAGCTTCCAGCAGGGCGCTCCGTCGGCCAAGCAAAGCGAATTCGGCATCAGTTGGACCGTCAAGGGCGCTGATGGTCAGGTGGCCGACGCGTCCACCCAGCCGTTGACTGAAAGCAGCACCTACGAGTTCAAAGCGCCCGACAGCCCTGGCGCCCAGTACCAGGTGGAAGCGGTGATCGTGGAAAACGGTCGCCCCGTCAGCCAGGCCGGTGAAGTGGCTTTGCTGGTCGCCACCTATACGCCCGTTGCCACCGCCACCCCAGAACCCACGGCAACGCCCACGCCTGCCCCCACCGCGACCCCGGCGCCGACCAGGCCGCCCGCGCCAACCTCTTCAGCGCCCCCGGCCACCAATCCGCCCGCACCTGCGCCTCGCCCCAGCGGCGGCGCCGGTTTTGGCTACGGCGTGCAAGCGCAAGTTTACGGCGGCGCTGACCTGGGCTATGTGGTCAACGCGACCCGCAACATGGGCTTCAACTGGGTCAAATTCCAGGCGCCGTGGAAAGACTTCGAAGGCGGCGGCAAGGGCGATTACGGCTGGGGCGGCATGGATGACATCGTCGGCAGGCTCTCCGGCGGCGGCCTGAAGATTCTGGCCAGCATTGTCAAGGCGCCCAACTGGTCGCGTAATCCGGCCTACGGCTATTCGGACGAAGGCCCGCCGCAGAATCCGCAGGATTACGCTGATTTTGTCGGCGCGTACGCTGGGCGTTACTGCGGCCGCGTGAACGCCATCGAGGTGTGGAACGAGCAAAATCTGCACTACGAATGGGGCAACGAGCCGCTCGACGCTGGCCGCTATGTAGAAATGCTGAAGTTGGCCTATCGCGCGATCAAGGGCGCATGCCCCAGCATGATCGTGGTCAGCGGCGCGCCCACGCCTACGGGCGGCGGCGGCGGCAAGGCCATTGACGACATCGAGTACCTGCAGGCGATGTACCGCGCCGGCCTCAAGAACTACGCCGACGCCATCGGCGCACACCCCAGCGGTTACAACTGCCCGGCCGACGGCGACTGGCGCACGGTGCAAGATCCCAGCGCCTCCTTCCGCGGCCCGTTCGACAACCATCATCATTCCTGGTGCTTCCGCGGCACCATGGAAGGCTACCGCAACGTGATGGTGGCGAACGGCGACGGCGGCAAGCGCATCTGGCCGACCGAGTTTGGTTGGGCGATTGGCCCGGCCGTCAATAACAACTACGGTTACGCCAACGACAACACGCCGGAAGAGCAGGCCGCCTGGCTGGTGCAAGCCTACCAAATGGCGCGCAATTGGGGTTGGGTTGGCCCCATGTTCCTCTGGAACCTCAATTTTGGCATCACCAACCCTGGCACGGAGCTGGCGCAGTTCGGCATTGCCGGTCGCCCGGCCTACGATGCCCTGGCCCGCATGCCCAAGTGAACCCAAACAGGAGAGGCGCTCATCTGATGCGCCTCTCCTGCTGCTGCCGAAAGAATTCGGGACGCAAGGGCGTTCCGCCGCCAGGTCAGCCTGCGCCAACCGGCGTCGCGTTCATACAGCGTTGCGCCCTTCAGGTGCGATTTCAATAACTCTCGTGAGGAGGACCCTATGTCTCGGTTGTTCTTGCTGCGTCGCGCCCTGTTTCTCACCCTCATGCTGCTCACCGCGCTGCCGGCCATGTCCCTGGCCGCTATTCCTCAACCAGGCCAAACCAATCTGGCGCCCATGGCCTCCGGGCCGACCGTGACCGTGACTGAAGACCTGGTCAATGTGCGCTCTGGCCCCTCGACGGCCTACGGCATTGTGGGTCGCGCCACGCGCGGCAAGTCGCTGGAAGTCGTTGGCAAGAACGCAGGCGCCACCTGGCTGAAGATCTGCTGCGTGAGCAGCAAGCAAGGCTGGATCAACGCTTCGCTGGTGAAAGCCAACGGCGACCTGAGCGCGGTGCCTCAAGCGGCTGCTCCTGCGCCTCCGCCGGCGGCGACAGTCAAACGCGCGGCCTCCGCGCCCGCGCCTAACGTGCGCGCGGCCGGGTTTTTTGGCTATGGCATCCAGGTGGACACCAGCGCGGACAAGGGCTTCATCGTCGGCGCGGTCAAGAACATGGGATTCAACTGGGTCAAGTTCCAGCTCCCGTGGAAAGATTTCGAGGGACAGCCGGGTCAGATTGACTTCGGCGGCCTGGACGACATGGTCGGCCAGTTCAACGGCAACGGCCTGAACATCCTGGCCAGCATCGTCAAGGCGCCGCAGTGGGCGCGGCCTGGCAACAGCAACTTCGACGTGGAAGGCCCCCCAGCAGACCCGGGCACCTACGCCAATTTCGTGCGCGCGTTTGCCAGTCGTTACTGCGGCCGCGTGCAGGCGGTTGAAGTGTGGAACGAGCAAAACCTGTGGTACGAATGGGGCGGCGAACCGATTGATCCAGGCCGCTACGTGCAACTCCTGGCCGCAGCCTATCGCGCGATCAAGGGCGCGTGCCCTGGCATGATTGTCGTCAGCGGCGCGCTGACCCCCACGGGCGCGCCCGCGCCGCTGGCCATGGATGACATCGCCTATCTTTCGGCCATGTACCGCGCCGGGCTGCGCAGTTATTCCGATGCGGTCGGCGCGCACCCCAGCGGCTTCAATTGCCCCGCGGATGGCGACTGGCGCTCGGTGTCCGACGGCAGCGCTGGCTACCGCGGCCCCTTCGACAACCGTCATCACTCCTGGTGCTTCCGCGGCACCATGGAAGGCTACCGCAATGTGATGGTGGCGAACGGCGACGGCGGCAAGCGCATCTGGCCCACTGAATTCGGCTGGGCCGTTTCCAACAGCCCGCATCCCGGCTATGAATATGCGGCCGACAATTCGGCCGATGAACAGGCCGCCTGGACGGTGCGCGCTTACCAGATGGCTCGCTCTTGGGGATGGGTTGGACCGATGTTCCTATGGAACCTGAATTTCGAGTCGGGCGAACAGAGCGCGTTCAAGGTTTGGGGCACGCCCACCTACGATGCGCTGCGCAACATGTCGAAGTAAGAGGAACGATGAGGCAATCCAACAACAACCGACGATTCTCGCGCCTGCTGGCCGGATTCGTGCTGATGACGCTGGTCCTGTCGGCTTGCGGCCAAGCGCCTCCGCCGCCCACACCCACGCCGACGAAGACGCCGACCGCGGCGGCGATGGCGACGGACACGCCGCAGCCGCCAACCAACACACCACTCCCGCCGACTGCCACGCAGCCGCCGGCAGCCTCGGACACCCCAACGCAGGCGCCTGCGCAGGCGACGGCACAACCAACGACTGCGCCAGTCAAGCCGACGGCTACCAAAGCGCCGGCGGGCGGCGGCTCTGATCGCGGCTTCACGTCGCCGGATTACGGCGTGCAGGCGTTCCTTTGGTGGCGCCCAGAAATTGCCGATCGTGACCTGGGTCTCGTGGAAGCCGCTGGCTTCACCTGGGTCAAACAGAACTTCCCCTGGCGCGAGATCGAGGGCGCGGGCAAAGGCAAATTCGACTGGAGCGTGACCGACCGCATTGTGCAGCAGGCCATTGAACACAACCTCAAGCTCATCGTGCGCGTGGACAGTCAGCCCAAATGGGCTGGCGGGGGTTTTCCGTGCAATGGGCCGCCCGACAAGTACAAGGATTTCGAGGATTTCCTGTTTGCGGTGGCTAACCGCTACAAATGGAAAATCCAGGCTTATCAGATCTGGAACGAACCCAATCTCAATCGGCCCGATGGCGGCGGCGAGTGGGGCTGTCGGCCGCCCAACGCCGCGGAGTATGCGCGGCTGCTGAAGTCGGCGTATGCTGGCGTCAAGAAGGGCGCGCCCCTGGCCCTCGTCATTTCGGCCGGCTTAACGCCGACCGGCTCCTGCTGCGACGTGGCGATTCCCGATGACAAGTACCTGGAGCAGATGTACCAGGCCATGGGCGGCAACAGTGCGGGCTACTTCGATGTCTTGGGCGTGCACGCGGCCGGTTTTCGGGCCGCGCCCAGCGTCAGCCCGGATGAGGCTGCGGCGAACAAGGCTGCCTATGGCGGCGAGCGTTTCTTTACGTTCCGCCGCGTCGAAGACCTGCGCAAGATCATGGTGAAGTACGGGGATACGGCCAAGAAGGTGGCCGTGCTGGAGTTTGGCTGGAGCACCGATTCACGGCCCGACTCGCCTTACCACTGGCACGCCGTGACGGAGGAGCAGCAGGGCGATTACCTGGTGCAGGCTTTTGAATGGGCCAAGAACCATTGGCGGCCGTGGATCGGCTTGATGGTCGTCGTTTACATGCCCGATGTGGACTGGACCGAGGCGCAGGAGCAATACTGGTGGTCCATCATGAAGCCAAGCCAGATTGACGAACTGCACTGGCGCCCGGCCTATGCCAAGCTGCGCATCTACATCCGCCAGCAGCGCGGTTTGGCTCCCAACTGGCCGCCGTAAGGCTGGAGTGGAGATCGGAGATCGGAGACCGGAGACCGGCTACGAGGTGAGACGCTTGATCTCTGGTCTCTAATCTCTGATCTTCATCCCCTGACCAACGTGTAGACCACCACCTGCGCCGGGTGATCCGCGTCGGGCGTGACGTTGACGACGGTGTAGCCGGCGCGAAACGCAGTCTCGAAAAGCGCGCGTGTGCCCAGGCGCCAATGGCTGGCAGCCATGACGTTGTCATGTTTGATGCGTTGAAAGTGAGCAGGAATCTGCACACCGATCCTATCAGCGTTGGGCAGGGGGCCGGTGGCAGCCAGGATCGGCAGATCATCTTCGAAGACGATCCGTGTGAGCATTTGCTCTGGCTGCGCAGCGACTGGCGCTGAGACGCGTTGGCCGGAGGTCACGCACTGGAGCGTGCGCGGGCTGTTCACCTCCCAACGCACATGAAAGCGGTCGGTGGGCAAGGCCGCGTTGATGCCGCCCAGGCGTTGACCGTAGATATTGCGCTTGTACACGTGCGCCGTGGCCCCCAACTTGGCAATGTTGAGCACCGCGTTGCGCGCCTCTAGCGGATCATACGTCCATGTGCAGATATCCAAGCCTTCTTGCAGCATGAAGGCGCGCTGCGCCAGTTTCAAGCGGTAGCCCAGGTTTTGATCTCGGTAGTACGGATGGACGGCGGCCATGTGCGAGCAGTGTTTGAGGATGCTGCCTTCACGGCCCAGGAAGCCAAAGACGAAGCCGATCAACTCGTTGCGCGGAGTGAACGCCCCCAACACAAGCCCACCCTCACTCTGCACAGTCAGCAGTAGATGAGCCGGCACCGCGTCGATCGGGTCAGTCTGCCAGCAGACCTGCTGCAGTTCCTCGGCTGCCGTGTATTCCTCGAATGTGGCCAGGCGGCGAATCGTGATTTCCATGGTCTCTGCGCTCCGCGTCATCAAGGCTTTGGTTTGACGTCAGGCATGTGACATTGTACACCCAGTTGCCCCCCGCCGGAAATTTGTAGATAGATGGAGAACTGTTGCCTTATGCGTCGTGTGTCTCGCGCCCTCTGGGCGGTCGTGGTCGTCGTGCTGCTGGTCGGTTCGGCGGGGAGCGGTCGTGCCTTGGCATCGCCGCTGTCCGGCCGTGTGGCCCCCTCCTCCGGTCCTTCATTTCCTGCTCCCATTGCGACTGAGCTGATCGGCCAAATCGGGGGCGCCACCTATGCCCTGGATGTGGCCGGCGCGTACGCGTACGTCGGCATTGGCTCACGCATCGTGGTGCTTGATGTCACCAACCCCGCGGCGCCGCACAAAATCGGCCAAAGTGCGATACTGCCCGGGCTGGTGCAAGATGTCCATGTCAGCGGCGCTCTGCTGGTCGTGGCATTAGGCGAGGCCGGCGTGCAAATCTTGGATGTCCACACGCCTGCTGCGCCTACGTTGCGCGGCAAGCTAGACACGACCGGCGATGTGCGGCGGCTGGCCTTGGCGCCCGATCGCATCTATGCAACCGATAGTACCGGCCGCCTGCAGATTATCGGCATGGCCGATGCCGATCACTTAACCTGGTTGGGAGCGTATGCTGGTCAGGCGCGCAATGTGGCCGTAGTCGGCCAGATCGTCTATCTCCTGCGCGGCACGCGTATGTTGGTGTTGAATGCCAGCAACCCAGCTAACCCTACGTTGATGGGGACGTATGAGTCCACCGCGCTTCTAGAGGCGGTCACGGTCGTCAATGGACTGGCCTACCTGGCTGCCAGCACCCAGGGCCTGGAGATTGTCAACGTGGCTGACCCGGCGGCGCTGGCGTATGTTGGACATCTTGTGACGCCAGGCGCGGCCACAGGCGTGGTTGTCTCCGGTTCACTAGCCTATCTCACGGCTGCACAGGATGGCTTGCAGATCATTGATGTTCAGAACACGGCCGCGCCGGTCTTGCTTGGCGTTTACGCGTATGCGTCTATCGGCAGCATGGCTCGCATCAGCGGCGGCCACGCGTACGTTGCTGGCAAAGACAAAAACATGGTGATCGTGGACGTATCCCAGCCTGCATCTCCCATGCGCGACGGTATGTTCGACCTGCCTGCGACTCCCCAACGCCTGGTCGTGCAAGGGACGCTGGCGTACATCGCGGATGCCGATGATGGGTTGTGGATCATGGACATCACGGATCCAGCCAATCCCGTGCCGCTGAGCGTTTACGACACACCCGACATGCCGCTCAATGTCACGGTGATAGACCATATCGCGTATGTGGCCGATGGAGACAGCGGTCTGCAGATTCTCGATGTCATGCACGCCAGCCATCCGATGCTGCTCGGCAGCTATGACACGGTCGGTTATGCGTTTGATGTCGCCATCAGCGACAATATCGCCTTCATCGCCGATGGGCCGCGCATGACCATTCTCAATGTCAGCCAGCCCACGTCGCCGGCGCTGGTCACTGTGCTAGGACTGCGTGATGCCCGCAGTGTTGACATCGAAGGCTCGCTCATGTACGTGGCTGATTTTCGCGCCCCGCGCGGGCTGCGGATTTTCAACATCAGCAATCCGGCGGCGCCGGTCCTGTTGAGCACCTATCGCTACGACGGCACCGCGGGCGAGGCTCGTGTACGCAACCATGTGGCGTACATCGCGCAGACCGTCGGCCTGGAGACCGCCGACGTGATTAGCTCTACCGCGCCCTCGCGACTCGCAAGCCTGCCGCTGCCGGGAAACTCCTACAGCCTGGCCGTGGCCGAACCGTATGCTTTTGTCGCCAGCGGACTTGGCGGCTTACAGATTGTGGATGTGAGCAACCCGGCGCAGCCGCTGGTGGCCGGCGTCATGCCGACGCCTGGTTCTGCGCGCGGCGTCGCCGTAGCGGGTGATTTGGCCTACGTGGCGGCCGACGCTGGGGGCTTAGTTGTAGTGCGCACGACGCCGCTGCCGCAGGCGTCGCCCTGGTTCTTCCCACTGCTGTGGCGCTGAGCCGATTATCTAGAACCTTGTAAGCGCAGGGCCGGTCCTTCCTATCGAAGTGACCGGCCCTGTCTTTGCGTCATTCGGCGTCGCTTATGCCGACTTCTTCCTCCTGCTGTCTGGCGGATGCCATCCAGCCGCGACCCATTGACGGCGTACCGTGACGGCGATCAGTTGGTTCAACTGCAGAGCCACAACTGTAGCGCGACCACAGACCGTTTTGCCGATAATGATTGTACCGTCTTCGCTCCAGGTGAAGTGCCGTGACCAGATCTGTCGGCGAGGATCGAACAGGCGAACGACTCGCTTCGTCACCGGATCGCGAGCATGCGTCTGAGTCCCTTTGGCGTTATTGCACAAACGGCACGCCAACCACAGGTTTTCTTCTGCGTCAGTACCGCCTTTGGCTTTTGGGATGATGTGTTCGATCTCCAAAAGACCCAACACGTAACGCTGGCGACTTTGGCAATAGCCGCAGCGGTTTTCGGCAGATGTCCGTACGCGGACACGAACGATCTCGGGAATCTTGGTTTGGCTCATGGTTCCAATGCAGGCAAGATGCCACGTTTGACAGCTTCAGTTAATGCCTGAGACTTGCGTAAGAGGCCAATCTGGTAGATCTGCATCAACGCCTGCAATTCAGCGCGTTCTGACGGATAGAGGTTTTCCATCTGCTGCTTGGCCAGCAGTTGGCTCAGTCGTTCATCTTGCTCCGGCGGCAGCTGCAGATTAGTCAATGCCAGAATGTCAACATTGGCTAACTCGTTTACCGGCCTGACCATGTCATCGCGATCTGTCAGTACAGGCAGGGAGATCACGATGGTATCGGCCAACAAGTCAGCCACCTGGCGATTTGCCAGCCTGGCCAAGAATTCGGCCTGGTGAAATGTTTGATCAGGGAGAGTCACTTCGATCCTGGTCGTCATGATTTTGCCCTTTCATGTACCGCTTCTTAGAGGTTGAGCAGCATCCCCGCCAGCACCGCCGCGCGCGGCGCGAGCGGCTCAATCGTTACGTACTCGTCATCGGTGTGTGCGCCATCGCCGCATGCGCCCAGTCCATCCAGGGTGGGAATGCCCAGGGCGGCCGTCAGATTGCCATCACTGGCGCCGCCGACCGCGCGTTCGGCCAGGTCGAGGCCGATCTCCTGGCCCAGGCGCCGCGCCAGTTCGAACAAGCGCACCGTGCCTGGCAACCGTTCCATGGGCGGACGTTCCACGCCGCCGCTGATGCGCAGGCTGGCGTCCGGCAGATGCGGGCGCAGCGCATAGACCTGCTGTTCGATCCAAGCCGCATCCGCCAGGCGCTGAACGCGCACATCCACCTGCATCTCAGCCGCAGCCGGCACGGTGTTGACGGCCGTGCCGCCCTGAATCAGCCCCACGCTAACGGTGACGCCGCGTGCATAATCGGTCAACGCGGCCAGGGCCTGGATCTGGTGCGCCAGTTCCACAATGGCGTTGACGCCCAGTTCGTGCGCGGCGCCCGCATGCGAGGCGCGCCCCAGCGCGGTGATCGTGAACGTGCCCACGCCCTTGCGCGCGGTTTTCAACTCGCCGCCGTATGAGGCTGGTTCCAGCACCAAAACTGCTTCCGCCTCCCGCGCCAGCGCCTCGATCAAGGGCCGCGAATCGGCGCTTGCCAACTCCTCGTCAGCCGTGCTCAGCAGAATCACTGGACGCGGCAGGGGTCGCCCCAGGCGCTGTATGGCCTCGATGGCTGCGGCTGCCAGCAGCGTGCCGGCTTTCATGTCGTACGAGCCAGGCCCGTAGACGCGACCATTTTCCACCCGCGGCGGATTGCGCGGCAGACTGCCAAGCGGGTGCACCGTGTCGTGATGGGCCAGGAGCAGAACCGGCTTCTGGCCGCTGCCGGGCCACACGGCGCGCACCATGCTGCCGTTTACCTGACCGGGGATGATCTCAACCTGCGCGCCGCGGTCAGCCAGGTGCGCCGCCACGGCCTGCGCCATGCCTGTGGTAGCGGCGGCGTCGTTCGACGGCGATTCGATAGCGCACCAGGTCAACAGATCTCGAATCAGTTGATCTTGGCGAGCGGATAGATCGTGGAGCAATTCTTGCATCAACATGTTCGACCTCAAGTTGGCATCAATGTGGCGCTGTGCAAGGTCGCGCGGCCCAGCGCCTCGCGATGCACGGTGACACCCAGACCCAACGATGTGGGCACGCTAATCGTGCTGTCTGGGTTGAGGCTGAAGGTAGGTTCAGCGATGTCGGTCTGATAGTAACGACTGCTGGCCGAGATGTCGCCCGGCAGTCGAAAGTTGGGCAGCGAGGCCAGCGCTAGGTTGGCGGCGCGGCCGATGCCGGTTTCCAACATGCCGCCGCACCACACCGGTGCGCCAAGCGCCTGGCAAAGATCATGAATCTGGCGCGCAGGCAGCAGGCCGCCGACCCGACCTACCTTGATGTTGATGATACGGCAGGCTGCCAGTTCCAGGGCAGCGCGTGCATGCTGCACCGTCAGAATGCTTTCATCCAGGCAGATCGGCGTTTGCAGTTGGCGCTGCAGCAGGCTGTGCTCATAGATGTCGTCGTGATCGAGCGGTTGTTCGATCAGGAGCAAGTTGAATTCGTCCAACGGCCGCAGTAGATCGGCGTCAGCCAGGGTGTAGGCTGAATTGGCGTCTACCTGCAAGGGCACATCAGGAAACGCGGCGCGCACGGCCTTGACAAAGGCGATGTCTTTGCCCGGCTTGATCTTGAGCTTGACGCGGCCATAGCCCTGCGCCAGGTAGCCTGCGACCGTGTCCACCAATGCTTCCGGCGAGGACTGGATGCCGACGCTGACACCGACCGGTACGGCAGCGCGTGCGCCGCCGATGAAGGCGGCCAGGGATTCTCCCTGCTCAGCGGCCAACAGGCTGGCGGCCGCTTGCTCGACGGCTGCCCGCGCCATATGGTGCCCGCGCATCCAGGCCCAGCGGCTGTGCAAGTCTGCCAAATCAGCGACGGGCCGCGCCAAAACGGCCGGCGCCAGCCACCGGCTGAGGACAGACCAGGCGCTGTCGGTTGTCTCATAGGAATAGCTCGGAGAATCGCCCGCGACGCACTCGCCCCATCCGCTGCCTGCCGCGCTGCGCAGCTCGACGATGATCGCCTCGCGCTCCGTCTGGCGGCCAAAACTGGTCTCGAACGGCGTGACCAGCGGCATCGCGATGAGGTGCAAGGCCACCTGTTCAATGGCAATCATGCCCGATCCACGGCTCTGGCGCTGCCGTTGCCTTCGCTGATCGGAATCTGCGCCTTCGGACCGGTAGGCGGCGGAATCAAGAAAGGCTGCTGTGGTTCTTCGCCTTGCATGATGAGCTCGCCGCGCAGATAACCGCCTTCGTCCAACAGGAATGAGGCCACCTTGACGGTCCCCCAGATGCGTCCGCCCTCGAGCAGCTCGACGCGCTCGGCGGTAATCGTGCCTTTGAAGGCTCCCGACACCGACACGACCTTGGCCTGGATATCGGCCATGACCCGCGCGCTGGCCGTGATAATGACATTCGTGGGCGTGGTAATCGCGCCGCTTTCCACCACACCGTCAATCCGGACGCTGCCATCACAGCGCAGGTTGCCGCTGAAGGTGGCCCGCGCCCCAATCATGGCCTCGATGGCATCAGGTTCCGGTCGTTTCTCTTTTCCAAACACCAGGTTAGTTCCTTTCATGAACGAGATACAGTGACGCCTGAACAGCACACCTATTTGTGAAGAGGATCGCCCCATTCTTGCGGCGTCAGTTTGAGCAGCGGGCTGATCGTGCGCGCAGCGTGAATGCGTTCGATGGCGTCGGCCAAGAGGGGCGCCAGCGAAAGCACGACCAGCTTGGAATGATGTTTGCTGGGCGGGATGAAGATGGTATCCGTGACCACCAATTCCTTGATGATCGGGTTGTCGAGACGCTCCAACGCCGTGGGCAGCAGCAGTGGATGGGTAATCGCCAGGTAGATCTCCGGCCGCGCCCCGGCTTCGACCAGGGCGTTGAGCTGGGTGAGTATACTGCCGCCGGCGATCATGTCATCAATCACAATCGGCGTTCGATCGCGCAGATCGCCCACGACATGCGACGTTTCGACCGCGCTGTGCGACAGGCGTCGCTTGTGCATCAGCGCCAATGGCAATCCCATCGCCTCAGCATAACGGCCAGCCAGTTTCGCACGGCCTACGTCAGGCGCCACAATGATGGGGTTCTCCATCTCTTTATCTTGGAAGTATTCGATGAACACCTTGCGCGCGGACAGCGGATCCACGGGAATGTCGAAAAAGCCCTGGGTCGCTTCGGCATGAATATCCACATACACCACGCGGGTAACGCCGAGCGTCTCCAACATACGGGCTACCACGCGCGCACTAATGGCTTCACGGCCATGGGCCATGCGCTCTTGCCGGCTGTAGGGAAAGTAGGGAATGACTACCGTGAGTGAATGGGCCGACGCGCGGCGGAAGGCATCTACGAACAGCAACAGTTCCATCAAGTTATCGTTGACCGGCGGCCCACACGGTTGAATGAAAAAGATATCCTGTCCACGAATCGCTTCATGAATCTCAACGTACACTTCTGTATCCGCCAGGTGCTTCGTCTCACAGAGGCCGAGCTGTAGATTGAGACATTCGGCAATCCGTTCGGCCAGCGGGCGGTTGGCGGTGCCACAGAACAGATGCAACGGATGATGCGTCATACGGTCTTCTTCCTCTTTTGCGAACACGATGCGCAGCTTGCTGCCAGTGCGATTATATGATAGGATAGGTTTCTGGTCAAAGCCGGCCAGAAGTCCGAAGTCAAAGGTGGAATGACATGCGTAAGTTACTGATTGCGACGCACAACCAGGGCAAGGTGCGTGAGTATCGCGAGCTGCTGGCCGATTTGCCGGTTGAGGTCACTTTCCTGGACGAGCTTGGAATCACCACGGAGATTGACGAGACCGGCGAGAGTTTCGCCGAAAATGCGGTGCTCAAGGCGTTGGGCTATGCCGAGATGACCGGCCTCTGGACCTGGGCGGATGATTCTGGTCTGGAGGTTGATGCGCTCAACGGCGAGCCTGGCATCTTCTCGGCGCGCTACGGCGGCCTGCCAGACGACCAGGCGCGCTACACCTACCTGCTGGAGCGCCTGGCTGATGTGCCGGCCGGCCAACGCGCGGCTCGTTTTCGCTGCGTGGTGGCCCTTGCCCTGCCCGATGGTGATGCCTTCACCGCGTCGGGCGCCATCGAAGGCGCGATTGTGACCGCCCCGCGCGGCGGCAACGGCTTTGGCTACGACCCGATTTTTCAGATCGAATGGAGCGACCTGACGATGGCTGAACTGTCGCCGGAGCTAAAGAACTCCATCAGCCATCGGGCCAAGGCCGCGCGCAGCGCCCGCCGCATTCTCATGACGCTGCTTGAAGAGTTGGACGGCCCACAGGAGGATGTCCTGTAGACATTCCCATCGTCTGGCTGAGTGGCAAGTACTTCATCAGGAGAGTAGATCATGATCAACCTCGTCTTGTGGATTGTTTTTGGTGCGATAGTTGGCTGGCTGGCAAGCCTGGTGATGGGCAGCAATCGGCGCCAGGGCATGCTGCGTGATATTGTCATTGGCATAGCCGGCGCGTTCATCGGCGGCTGGCTGCTCGGCCGTGACATATCGAACGACCTCTTCAGCCTGCCCAGCATCATCACAGCGCTGGTTGGCGCCGTTGTCTTGTTGGCTCTGGTAAACCTGGGCACCCGCGGTCGCGTCCGCTGATGACGCCTGCGCTGCTGGACGGTTTTACCGTGACGGTGACGTTTCCCGTAGCCTGGGGCGAAATGGACGCCATGGGTCATGTCAACAACACCGTCTATTTCCGCTATTTTGAGAACGGCCGCGCCCAGTACATGACGGAGATCGGTTTCTTCGACGTGCGCGCCGATCAGCCGACCGTCGGCCCCATCCTGGCCTCGATCAACTGCCGCTTTCGTTATCCGCTTACCTACCCGGACAGAGTGACCGTGGGCGTGCGCGTGACGACGCTGGGCGCGGACCGCTTCACCGTGCAGCATCGAGTGGTCAGCCAGCAGGCCAACGTGATCGCGGCCGAAGGCGAGGGCGTCGTCGTCAGCTACGACTACCGCCGCGGCCAGAAGGCGCCGCTGCCCGCGGCCGTCCGCGAGGCCATCCTGGCCCTGGATGGCCCCAGCCTGAGCCTGGGGTAGCTCATTTTTGCCGATCCAGTTGTGATGTAAATGGTCGTGCGGGTCTACGCGACGCCTGGATTGAGCACCGTATGAACACCTCGCTTGACCTGGGTTTGCCACGGGGGTACAATCCAGGCGATGAAGCAAGGCAGGGGTGGGGTTCTGACTATGAAATTTCCGTACGGCATCAGCGATTTCGAGAAGCTCATAAGCGAAGGCTACTTCTACGTGGATCGTACTGATCGCATCCCCCTGCTGGAAAGCCTGGGCGATCAATTGATCTTTCTCCGCCCGCGACGCTTCGGCAAATCGCTGCTGCTCACGATGCTGGAGAACTATTACGACGTGGCCAAGGCCGAACGCTTTGCGCGACTGTTCGGCCACCTGGCGATCGGCCGCGCGCCCACACCGCAGCACAACCACTACCTGGTGATGCGTTGGGATTTTTCTTTTGTCCGCGCCTATGGCACACCAGCCGAAATCACTCAGGCTTTGCACAACCACGTCAACGTCCAGATTACGGGCTTTGCCTACCGTTACCGCAACATTCTGCCGACGGTTGTCCAGATCAGGGAGAATGACGCGATTGCGTCTTTTGAATCCTTACAGATGGCCGTGCAACAATCGCCGTATCACCTCTATCTCATGATTGATGAGTACGACAATTTCGCCAATGAAGTGATGATGAGCGCTCACTCTGGCAGCCGCCAACGTTACGAGGCGCTGCTGCACGGCGAGGGTGCGCTGAAGACGCTTTTCAAAGCAATCAAAGGCGGGGCAACCGGTCGCGGGGTAGATCGCGTCTTCATAACGGGCGTTTCGCCCGTGGTTCTGGCCGACATGACGAGCGGCTACAATGTGGCGCGGAACGTTTCTTTGCATCCCGCTTTGCTCGATTTGTGTGGTTTCATTGAAGCGGAAGTGGCGATGACCCTGCAGCAAGTTGCCGCCGACTGCCACTTCGCACCCGACCGCGCGGCCGAGGCTTTGGCCATGACGCGTACTTTTTACAATGGCTATCGCTTCGGCTACGACGCCGAGCAACCTGTGTATAACCCGACCCTGGCGCTCTATTTCCTACGGGAATTCCAAGAGCATTGCGCTTATCCCGAAGAGATGCTTGACAGCAACCTGGCGATGGATCGCAACCGACTAACTTATGTGTCGCAACTGCCAGGTGGCAGCCAACTGATTCTCGATGCCGTGGCCGGCGATCCCCCAGTCAGCGTTGACCGCCTGGCCGACCGTTTCGGCGTCGAAGACATGGTGCGTGAGGACAAGGAGGCGGGCTTCAATGCCTCGCTGCTCTATTACCTCGGTGTGCTCACCCTGGCCGGCCGATCGGAGTTAGACCGTCTGCGGTTGGTCATCCCCAATCTGGTGGTACGTAAATTGTATGTTGAGCGCCTGCTGGAGTTGATCTTGCCCGACCGCCGCGATCACGCCGCACCCGCCCTGGCGGCTGAAACATTCTATCAAACCGGCGACTTGCAGCCGCTGTGCGACTTCATCGAAGGCCGCTACTTCAAGGCGCTGGACAATCGCGACTACCGTCGCGCCGATGAATTGATTGTGAAGGTCGCGTTTCTGACGCTGTTGTTCAACGACCGGCTGTACATCATGGATTCGGAAACAAAAGTGGAACGGGGTTATGCCGACCTCACCATGATCGTGCGGCCGGAGCGCCGGCATTTGCCCATCAGCGACTTCTTGTTCGAGTTCAAGTTCGTTGCGCTGGCCGAGGCCAAGCTGTCCGGCGAAACGGCGCGGGGACTGCGCCAGGCCGACGTGGCGACGTTGCCCGCGTTGCAAAGCCAAATGATCGAGGCGCGGGCAAGGCTGGAGAGCTATCGCCAGGCATTGCAAACCAAGCACCATGACCGTCTGCATCTGCGGACTTATGCGGTCGTCGCCTTGGGGTTCGAGCGGCTGCTGTGGGAAGAAGTGTAGTGCTGCTCGGCGAAGCCCAACCGCGTCTATCGTCTGGCGGTTGAGCGCGTGTCGCACCTGGTATCATGGTTGAGGAAGGATCACGCCTATGACTTTTCCCGTTGCCGGCCCGCTGCGCACCTGGCTGCTGGCTTTGTTGGCGCTGTGGGCGCTTCTGCTCTTTGGCGGGTTCATCTTTGGTCAACCCGATGCGGCTCAATCGCAACGCATCCCGACCTGGATGCGCATGGCGTCATCGGCCGTGCTGGTAGTGGCGGCCTGGAGTTGGTGGCTGGCAGGGGTGCAAGACAAAGGGATGGCTCTGCTGATTGCCGTCGGCATGAGCCTGGGCTTCTTGGGCGACCTGTTCATGGCCGGACTGCTGCCCGCGTCGCCGCGCGTGCTGTGGGGCATGGGCGCTTTCGGCCTGGGGCACGTGGCCTACATTGCTGCGTTTATGCGCCTCGCCAACGTGCTGGGCTTGACGGCCAATGGGCCACGCCTGGCCGCCTGGTTGGCCTGGCTGCTGATCGGCGCCGTGGGCTGGTACTTGGTGGTTTTTCGGGGTCAGCAGGCCACGGCGCTGCACTGGGCTGCGCTGCCGTACGCGCTGCTGCTGGCCAGCACGGCCGGTCTGGCCAGCGGATTGGCGCTGCAAGCGCGGACGTTCATTCCGCTGGCCCTGGGCGGCGCGCTTTTCTTAACCAGCGACCTCATCCTGGCCGCGCAGCTTTTCAACGGATTGTCCTTCCCCTTGATTGGCAGCGTGATCTGGCTCACCTACGGCCCGGCGCAGGCGCTGATCGTCGCCATATCGCAGAATCGTCCCTGAACAAAAAGCACACGAGCGGCGTACACCGTTGTACACCGCTCGCCTGCTCTGTTGGAAAGGGCCAAGCCCAATTCACCACGGTTGTTCAATTGGGGGTTGCGACATGCCGTCGCCCGGCTTTACTCCCATTCGCGTCGCCACCGCTCGGTCAGTTCTTCCATTTCACGCTCATTCATCACCGTCATGAGCTTGGTGATCATCTGCACTTCAGGCAGCGCGCCTTCGATGTGCACCACCTCATTGATGACCGTGCGCGGCACGCCGTACACCTGGTATCTGGCCGACAGATGCGGAAATTCCGAGGCTTCCACCATCGAAGCGGTAATCAAATCGCTGGCCATGGCCAACTGGTAGGCGAGCATCACGGCTCGCGGACAGTACGGTCAGGTGGGGGTGACGTACACCTGGATGTTCACCGGTTTCGTCAGGCGCTGCAACTCGGCCAGGGTTTTTGGCTTCAGTTCGGCCTTACCATGACTGACGAGGATGATCGTTTCGATCAGCGTGCCGAATTCATAGCCCGACGGGATGCCGTAGAAGCGAATGCCGAAATCGGTGGGCGCCGGGCCGTTTTGCACCACGGCAAAGGCCGGAATCTTGTCCACGTGATACTGCTGGGCGAGCGCCGCGTCGCCCACAAAGTCGCGCACCTCCACGGTGATTTTGTCCGAGAGCGCGGCCACTTCTTCGATCAGATCCCGCGTTTCACGGCAAAAGTGACACTCCAATGCGCCACCTTCGCCCTGGGTAAATAGAATGAGTTTCACCGGCGCGGCCAGCGCTTCGAAGGCTGCACGCACCTGTTTCTGAATATCTGCGTTGAGAAACGCCATAGACGGCTCCTTCATGGTTAGTCTAGATTGAGCGATTTCCGAAATCCGGTTCAGGTTTTCGTTGTCCTCGCTAGGTTAGATACAGGCCGCAACAGAAGGTGACAACCTGCGCGCCGGCGATGTTACCGGCGGCGCCGATTGGCCGTCTCAATGGGTGACATCAAACCCACGCTGCTGCGCCCCCGATTTGACTTGGAGATAATCATGTTTTCCCTAACTTCGACCAAAACCCCCTTGACGGCCCGGCTCACGCCGCGTGGCTCCCTACGCCGCCTGTCCCTGAGCCTGTGCGTCGTGAGCGTAGGTCTGATCCTGGCCGCCTGCGGCGCGACGCCCACCCCGGCGCTGACAGCCACGCAGGTGCCGACGCTCACGCCGACGCCGACGCAGGTGCCTACACTGACGCCGACGAATGTGCCTACGTTGGCCCCCACGGCGACCGCAACGCCGGCGGCCTCACCGACACCGACGAAAGCGCCTGTCGCAACCGCAACCCCTATCTCCGCGGCGACGGTCGCTCCAACCAGCAGGCCATCGCCGAGCATCGCTGGTCAGTTTGACGGTCTGGCCCTCAGCCTGGCGCCTGTGATCAGCGGGCTGGATGAGCCGGTCTTTATCACCCATGCCGGCGACGGCAGCGACCGCCTGTTTATCGTGGAGAAGCGCGGCGCGATTCGCATCTGGCAATCCGGCCGCCTGCTGGAGACCCCGTTCCTCGACATTGCCGATCGTGTGGGCAGCCGTTCCAGCGAGCAGGGGCTGCTGGGCCTGGCCTTTGCGCCCGATTTTGCCAGCAGCCGCCTCTTCTTCGTCAACTACACCAATCTGCAGGGCGACACGATCGTGGAACGCTATGGCGTCACCGATGATCCCAATCGCGCCGACCCAACCAGCGACTTCCGCATCCTGCGCATTGACCAGCCCGCACCCAATCACAACGGCGGCATGTTGGCGTTTGGGCCGGACGGCAACCTGTGGATCGGCACCGGCGACGGCGGTGGGGCTGGCGATGTCTATCGCAACGGCCAGAACCCCAAGTCGCTGCTGGGCAAGATGCTGCGCCTGGACGTGACCAGCGATTCGTCCAAGCCCTATCAGGCGCCGACCGATAATCCGTGGGTCAACCAGACCTGGAACGGCCAGACGATGGCGCCCGAAATCTGGGCCGTAGGCCTGCGCAACCCCTGGCGCTTCAGCTTCGATCGTGCGACGGGCGACCTGTGGATCGGCGATGTGGGTCAAAACGCCTACGAAGAAGTGGATTGGGTGGCGGCTGAGCAGAAGGGCTATCCCAATGGCGGCCTCAACTTCGGCTGGCCCATCATGGAAGGCGTGCATTGCTATGGTTCTAGCGCCGGGTGCAACCGCCAGGGCCTGGCGCTGCCGGTAGCGGAGTATGACCATGATACCGGCGGCTGCGCCGTGACCGGCGGCTATGTCTACCGCGGCGCGGCCATACCTGAGCTGGAAGGCGTTTACTTCTACGGCGACTATTGCAGCGGGTACATCTGGGCGTTGCGCGCCGCTGGCAGCGGCGTGCAGGCCCCCGTGCGCGTGTTCGCCAGCGATCTCAACATCAGCTCGTTTGGTGAAGATGAAGCCGGCGAGCTGTACGTCGCCGACCTGGGCAAAGGGACGATCTTCCGGCTCGTCAAGCCGTGAAATTCCGCAGCAGGCAAAGGCGCGCAGGGAAAACGCCAACTCTCACCGCCTTTGACGCGAGCGGGTGTATCTCAGGGTGGGCGTGTGTCCCGTAGGGACACCTGATCTTATCCCCGCGGTCGCGGTATCGCCAGGGGATACGCCGGGGCGCCCTCATTCAATCGTCCCTACGGGACGACGGACGCGGGGCCGTCGCGGATCTCAAGTCAAGCGTCCCTACGGGACAACGGACGCGGGGGCCGTCGTCGATCTCGAGTCAAGGCGTCCCTTCGGGACGACGGACGCGGGGCCGTCGCCGATCTCAAGTCAAGGCGTCCTTCGGGACGACACGCTCACTCAGCGTGACCTGGACGTGTCGTAAGGGTAAAACCGGCGCAGTGTTTTCACCGATGGGTTGGCTCAAATAACCAAGAGGGCCTGAGACGCCCTTGACGGCCAAATCTGCGGGCGACATGAGGCAACGCATAACGGCGGAATTGTTCATCAAGAAAGAGCGGCTCATTGAGAGAGCCGCTCTTTCTTGATTGTTCGCAAGCGTGTTACTTTAGCCCCAAGTCAATCAATGCCTCTTTGAGGCCAAATCTGAGGTCGCCCACTTTCGCCTTGAGGCTCTTGGCGTTTGTCGGGACCTCATAGATAGCTGTGCAGGTCTTCGTAACGTTCGGATTGAGGCTTTCTACCACACACAGTTCCGCGGTCGGTATGAACATGAACACGTCGCCTGCGCCTTTGAAGGTACGGTCTTGGTCGTCAACAAGATCGAACCCGGCAAAGGTCAGCATATCTTTGCTCAAGTTTTCCACCTCAAAACGCAGTTGCACGAATCGCCCGGTCGTCGTCTTGTCTTCAACAAACTGATTGTCGCTCTTGAGCTTGTTGCCTAAGTCTTTCGCCGAAACGATCTTCCACCGCACCTCGCCAACCTTCACATCCTGTCCAACGGCCGGCAATGGCGTGGGAGCAACCGTGGGCTTTGGCTGCGATGGCGTAGGAGCGACCGTTGCCTCGGGTTGTGAAGGGGTGCTTACACCGGATGATTGGCTGGTGGGTGTAATTCCTGGATTCGTGGCAGCCGTATCGTTGTTGGCGCGATTGCCACCGCCCCCGATGGCGCTCAGGATACCGGCAAGCACGGCTAACCCGATGAGGCCCAAACACCCGAATTTCAAGAATTTCTTCATGGCTGGACTGGCTCCTTTGTTGGGATGATGTTTGACCTTGGAGGATCGCCAGCTCGGAGGCAATCTCCACAGTGTCAGATGTCAATAGCCGAAAGAGGATCTTCGGCCACACCGATTGAGCGCGAGTATAACATGAAAAAAAAAAAACGCCAACTTTTACCTGGATTACAACAAGGGCCGCCTGGCCTGTGTGTCCCACACCTGAATAACAACAGAGAAAAACTGCGCTGTCAACCACAGAAAAGCCGCCGATGGCGGTCGGCGGCTGAAACAGCGAGAAGCGTGCTGAAGCCAGGCTCAGCATGGTGGGTTGAATGTCCTTCTTGCGCAGTCCTGGCCCTCACATCAGCGGTAGATTGAGATAGCCATCCGGAATGAAAAGGCTGCCCTGGGTGACGCCTTGCGGCGCCCACTGCGCAAGCTGCCTGTTCAGTTCAAAAGCTGAGCGCGCGCCAGCCAGGGTGTCACTGAACGCGCGGGCGATGCGCGTCACCTGCTCGGCCGTTTCGTGCACGAACTCCAGGCGCCAGTGCTGGATGCCGGCCTGGCGCCAGCTTTCCAGGTGCTGGCTGGCTTCCTGCGCCTCCGCGCCGAAGACGGTGTTGCGGCAGCCAACATCGGCCATGACCGCATGGCTGCGGCCGGCCACGTCGCGCAGGGCCACGCGGTGAGTTTCGCACGGGTGGCCGCAGTCCTTGTAGCTCGTGCCGTTGGACAGAAAACGGCAGAAGACGCAGTGCTCGGTGTGGAAAACCGGCAGATGGTGGTAGGCTACGACTTCGATCTTGTCCGCGCCGATGCCGCGGGCCAGATCGGCTACCTGCGCGGCGTTGAGATCGTGCGTGGGGGTGATGCGCTGCAGGCCGCGGCGCAACAAGAGGTCCGCAGTCAGGACGTTGGCCGCGTTCAGGCTGAAGTCGCCGATCAGCGGCAGATGCGGGGCCACTTGCAGCGCGTAGAGCAGGCCGGTGGAACGCACCACGATCGGACAGTCGAGGCGCAGGAGGAAGTTGACGATGCGCTGCTCGTTGGGCTTGAGCACGCGCGGGCTGGCGACGCGCGCGGTGACGCCTGCGGCCTGCACCCGCTCCACAGCCGGGCGCAGACCGTACAGATCGAGATAGTCCAGCGTGATGCTGGCCGGCCGCAGGGCCAGCGCGGCGTCGAGCTGTTCCGGCGTGCGCACCAGCAGGTGCAGCTGCGGCGCCAGGTCAAGCGCGGGCGCCGGGCTGATCTGCGCCAGGGCTGCAGCCAGCATGGCCTGCGGATCGTGAATCTCCGGCACGCGCGGCTGGCCGAGGTGGTCGGCCAGCTGCTCCACAGCCTGCCGGCGCAGTTGGTTGAGCAGGGAACTGGGCGCAAACGGGCGTCCGCGTACGTCGAGGTGCAGCTCAGCCAGGGTATAGGGCGTTTGACCCAAACGACCCAACTGCTGGCGCAAGAATTCATCCGTCAGCGCCCGCTGCTGCGCCGCGGCCAGCGGTTCGTCGCTCTGCACGCTGACCGGCAGGTCCGGCCGGGCCAGCAGCGTCCAAGTCATGCGCAGCGGCGCGCCTTCATGCGCGGTGACGTGAACGGCCAGCGGCTGCTTATGGCGCGGCGAGGCGGCCTCGGTGAACGGCCGCGCGGCCTTGTCCAGGTCAGGGTCGTGCGTGCGCCACACCAGGTCGCCGGGCCGGATACGGCCAAAATCAAGCGCGCCGTTGCCGAACTGTACTTCCAGTTGGCCGTTGCGTGCGGCGGTTGCCTGGTACACGCGGCCGCCCTCTTCGGGCAGCTCCGGACTGCGCCAGTCTGCGGCATCGAAGACCACGCCGTCGCCCGACTTCAGCGGCGCCACGGTCGCGTCCGCGGAAGGCGCCAGCACGATGCGATCGGCCAGCACGCGCGCGACGCGGCCCATCAACACGCCGCGGTGTCGCGGCGCGCGGCCGGATACGACGGTTTGGTGGTTCGTGCCGGTAATGAAATGCGCGCCCAGCCCGCGTGAGTAGACCTGTTCCAACTGGAGTTCCTCACGGCGGGTCACGCTGAGCGGCAAGCCGGCCCAGGCTTCGTCCACGGCCTTGCGATAGGCCGCGGTGGTCAGCGCGACGTAGTTGGCATCCTTGTAGCGGCCTTCGATCTTGAGCGCGGCAATGCCAATCTGCACAATTTCCGGCATCTGCTGCAAGGCGTAGAGATCGCCCGGCGAGAGCAGGTAGCGCGCATCGCCCAGCGGCGTCAGGCGGTCATCCACCAGCAGCTCGTAGGGCAGGCGGCAGGCCTGCGCACATTGGCCGCGGTTGGCGCTGCGGCCGCCCCAGGCTTCAGAAGAAAAGCATTGGCCGGAGTAGGAGACGCACAGCGCGCCGTGGACGAACATCTCCAGTTCGCAGTCGGTTTGGCCGCGGATGGCGCGCACCTCGTCCAGCGACAGTTCGCGCGCCATGACGACCCGGCTGACCCCAAACTGCTGCGCCAGGCGGATGCCTTCCGCGCTGGTCAGACTCATCTGCGTGCTGCCGTGGATTTCGAGCGCGGGCGCCACCTGGTGCGCGAGTTGGGCCATGCCCACATCCTGCACGATGATCGCGTCCGCGCCGGCCTCGATGATGCCGGTCAGCGTTTGTACGGCTTCGGCCAGCTCGTGATCGAAGATCAACGTGTTGAAGGTGACGTAACCCTTGGCCCCGCGGCGGTGCAGGGTGGACATGACCTCCGGCAGCTCGGCCAGCGCAAAGCCCACTTTGGCCCGCGCCGTGAAGTGCTTGAGGCCGAAGTAAACGGCATCGGCGCCGGCTTCGATGGCGGCCTGCATCTGCGGCCAGTAGCCGGCCGGGCTCATGATTTCTGGTTTGGCAAGGCGGATTGGTTGGTTCATCGCAGGGCCATTGTAGGGGAAAAGAGAGCGATAGGCAAAACATGATTGAGAGCATTACGCCGGGCCACAACCTCTGCTAAAATGGGTGTCATGAATCCAATCACGCAGTTCTTCGTGAACCACATCATCGAGGTTTACTTCTTCTACGGCCTGGCTTTCTTCACGATGGGGCTGGCGCTGGCGCTCTCCGGCCGGCGGACGTCTGAACTGCAGTTTGCGCGCGCCATCGGCCCGCTGGCTGTTTTTGGCCTGCTGCACGGCGCGCACGAATGGGTGGAGATGTTCCAGCAAATCGCGGCCGTAACGGATGGCTATCGGCCGCCGGTCAGCCATGAGATCATGCGCCTCTTACTCCTGATCGTATCGTTTGTGGCCCTGGACGCCTTCGGCATCGTGCTCCTGCGCCGCGAGGCGCCCAATTGGCGGCGCGTCGCGCAGCCGGTGGGCCTGCTCGTTGGTGTGTGGGCGCTCAGCGTGCTGATGGTGCAGTTGATTGCCGAACCGACGCTGCCGCAGCTCGTGACCCTGGCCGACGTGTTGGGGCGCTACGTGCTGGCGATGCCTGGCGCGGTCATTGGCGCGTGGGCGATGATGTCGCAACAGCACGAATTCCGCGACTACGGCATGCCCCAATTTGGTCGCAACCTGGTGTGGTGCGCCACGGCCCTCTTGCTCTACGGCGTCCTGGGCCAGGTTTTCGTGCGTCAAACCGCGCTCTTTCCTTCGACCGTGCTCAACACCGCTTTGTTCTTACGCTGGTTTGGCATTCCGGTGCAGCTCTTCCGCGGGATGATGGCGGCGTTGTGGGCGTTCTTCATGGTGCGCACACTGGAGGCCTTCAAGTTGGAGAGCCGTCTGCGGCTGGCCAAAGCCAATGAGGCCCGTTTGCAGGCTCTGCACCAGGTGGTCAACGCCCAGGAATCGGAACGCCAGCGCGTGGCCCGTGAACTGCACGACGCCACCGGCCAATCGTTGGCGGCCATTGCGCTCGGCCTGCGCGGCGTAGAAACGGTCCTGGCCACGGGCACGGCCATCCCCGCGACGCTGCTGCCTCAAGTTCGTGAGTTGAAGAACTTCAGCACCGATGCCATTGGCGAGCTGCGCCAGATCATCGCCGACCTGCGGCCGGCGTTGCTGGACGACATGGGGTTGGAAGCCGCGTTGGATTGGTATGTCCAAGAGTTTCAACGTCGCCACAACGTGCGCACCTTCCTGGATGTGCAGGGTTCGATCAAACGCCTGCCATCCGAGTATGAAACGGTGCTCTTTCGCATCACGCAAGAAGCCCTGACCAACGTGGCCAAGCACGCGCGCGCCAGCCAGGTCACAGTGCAACTGGAGATGGCGCCGACCCAGGTTTCGTTGGTCATCGAGGACGACGGCGTGGGCTTCGATGCGCGCAAATTACTGACTAGCAGCGCCTCACGCACGGCCTGGGGCTTGCTGGGAATACAAGAACGCGCCATCCTGATGGGCGGTGAGTGCTCGATTGTCGCGACGCCCGGCCAGGGTACGTTGATCGAGATCAAGCTGCCGTTGGCGCAGGAAGTCAACCATGGCTAGAATCAAATTACTGCTCGTGGACGACCATCAAATTGTGCGCGCGGGCCTGCGCATGTTGTTCATGGCCGAGCCAGACGTTGAGATTGTGGGCGAGGCCAGCAGCGGAGAAGAGGCTCTGGCCGCGGTTGCCCGCGGCCAACCTGACATCGTGCTGATGGACGCGGCCATGCCGGGCATGAGCGGCATGGAGGCCACGCGCCGCATCAAACAGGCCTATCCCGATGTGGCTGTGTTGGCCTTGACCATGCACGAAGACGAGCGCTATTTCTTTGAGATGCTGAATGCCGGCGCGTCTGGCTATGTGCCCAAGCGAGCCGCGCCCGATGATCTGATGTCGGCCATTCGCGTCGTCAGCCAGGGCGATGTTTTCATCTACCCCTCGCTGGCCCGGCTGCTGGTGAACGATTTCCTGCAGCGCTCCGAGGCCACGACCGGTGACAGCCTGGACTCGCTGACCGCACGCGAGCATGAGGTATTGACCCTGATCGCGGATGGCCTATCGAACAAAGAAATTGCCGACCGCCTGGTCTTAAGCGTCAAGACCGTGGACCACCACCGTGAAAACATCATGCGCAAACTCAATCTACACACGCGCGTGGAATTGACCCGCTATGCCATCGGGAAGGGCCTCATCAGCGCCGGTCAGACGTCAGAACGCTGAATACGAAATGCTGAATTCGGAATGCTGAATCGCGGCTGCCAGATATCCGGTTAGTTGCCCATGCGCTCGGCGCACAACCGCGAACGAAAATTCCGGCAGGCCAGGAGTCCCGAACTTGTTCGGGTTGTTACCACGCCAGTGCAAGTTGCCGACTTGCGCTGCGTCTTGGCGCATCAGGATTTCAAATGCGCGCTTCGGCGATATAGTCAGTCCGCTTCGGTTTCTATCCAAAGTATCTGCACGGACGCGTGGGGCAGAGGGGTCAGCAATGTCGAATATGTATCCCATGTTGATCGGAGGTTGAACCATGATGCAATTTCTGTGCTCCATGACGTGTATGCCCAGTAGGCCTGGGCGGCTCGGGTTGATTATTGGTGGCGTGATCGTCCTCTTTCTTGGTGCTTGTTGGCAGCCCCCCAGTGCCAGAGTACACACTGATGACCGACTCACTCCTATAGAAATGCCTTCAGTATCAGCAACTGACTCATTACCACGGCACCCTACAGCACCTCCAGACCCTACGTTAGCCGCTGTACCTGAGCCGTCTATCACTAACGTACCCACCGCACCTCTGCCACCCACCGTACCACTGACGTTGAGTTTGCCAGGTATTCTGTATGAATCAGGTGGTGAACCTTACTGGTTAGCGGTGAATGACAAATCACAACCTGTCGGTCCATCGGTGCGGGTACCGTTCGAGTTGCCCGCAGACGGACGCATCATGGAGATATCTCCTTCGCCAAACGGCAGTCGAGTGCTCTATCATGTTGTTATCAAAGGCCCTCCCGATAGTGAAAACTCGTCGGCTTATTACAGCTCTGTACCACCGAACGGGCCGGTCTACCCATCGCCTATCGAGGTACGTCCTCCGAAGCTCTGGGGTTGGCATTCGAACAATCAACAATTGGTTTATGGATGGTTTGACATCGCCCTCATTGATGTCAATACAGGCGACGTCAGCCTGGTAGTAGCCGATCTTGACACCTGGATTGGCGGCGCGCCCGTCGGCAATGCAGAACTCGATGGCCTGGCATTTTCACCCAACGGACAAGACCTCATAGCCTCTTTGGCTTTTGGCGGTGAAACCTGGCAGGTCTGGATGGCAAACGCGGATGGCTCCGGTCCTCGCAAGTTGTTCGATACCCACTCTGCTGTCTTTGATATTCACTGGTCATCTGATGGAACACAAATTGCCTTTGCGGGCAGCGGTTTGGAAGTCATGGATTCTGATGGCAAAAACCGGCGGACATTTAGCAACAAACCCTCCAGCGGATATGGTTTCGAGTCCAGATGGTCACCTGACAGTCGTTTCATCGCCTATACTGGCGCAGAAGTTTCTGGTCTTGATCCGTTTGTTGGAACCCGCGCCTATATTGTGGATATTGACACGGGTGAGGAGTGGCCGCTTGTTCCTGACAAGGTTGAGGGACGCGGTGAGATCCAACCTGCCTGGTCCGCAGATAGTCAACGGGTGATCTTCATCTCGACCCGGAGCGGCGCCTCTGAAATCTGGATGGCAAACCGTGATGGAACGCAGCTACAGCAACTAACCACGGATGGCAAAGAGAAGTCAGTCTCACCAGTTTGGATAGCTGACGGGGGACCAGAACCATGATGCATAAACTTGGCGCCTACTTCATGATGTATCTTCAATAATCCGGGGTAACCAGTTATGTTGGTTCCCAGGAAGCGCCGGAGTGACAGTTCGACGCTTTGCGCGGATGAGGTCGGCGAGATCAGGCATCAGCGCGACACGCGATCATGGATGTAGCGATAGATGCTGACGCCCAGCTTCTGGCTGACGGCCGTCAGAGTCATAGCAAACAGTCCTAGCGTTGACTTCATCGTGCGCTACGGGCCAAAGCTGACATCACGTTTGCGCGCTGGCGGGCACCAGTTCCGGGTTGTTGTGCAGGGGATTTCGGGATGGTCGAGACCAGCAAGAGGTTGGTCTTCGAACTTGGTCTTTCAATGCGCTCATCCGGCTTCGGTAGCCAGTCACCGTGGCGAACAAGGTATCGAACTTGGTCTCGAGTCGCTTTCTCGTCTGTGCTGGGCTGTTGATTTGTAGGTCAGCAGTTCGTCGTAGTATTTCCAGAACTGCTTGGTAAACTCGGTCAAGAGGTTGCGGAACGGCGGACTGCTCGGGTCAAGTTTCTTTGTAGTGGCGGCCTTCGTGAATCAACACAGCGCCAGTTGCTCAGTCACCCAGTTGAATTGGGGAGCGTCATCGCACAGCAGGAGTTTGACGACCGGAACTCCAATTGGGCATGGTAGGAGGCAACGGTCGCCGCTTCAAGATGTGCGACGCTGCTGCGGCCCCAGGGCCGGTGACGTTCGTCCAACAGAGCTTTGAACTGGCTTCACTCAAGTCCTGGTCTTGCGGCAGACCTTGTACGATGCGTACGGTGCGCTGCGCCAAGCCGAACACGTACAGAAACTGATGGCTTCGGCATTGACCCGGAAGGTACGGACGTGCAGATTACGCAGTACGTCCACAATGGTCAGCCGGTCTTTGTGGGCCGTCGTGAAGTACGCCGTATACAGCGGATTACATACCACATGACAATGCTCATTCTAGCCATTGACCCGTGCTGCCGTATCGTTCAGGTGTTGCTACGGGCTGCTGCGCAGTCCCGCTTCAGATGGCAGCCTCTCGGCGTGCAGGTCCGGCCAGTCTTTGATCAGCCAGTTCGACAACTCACCCCGCCGACAGTTGGATACCAACATTGGCGAAGAACCTATATCTTCGGCCTCGCCACGTTGCAGGAGCGAAATACTGCACCAACGCCAGCGCTTTGATCCCCGGCCCAAACTGTCCTGTAGCCCGGCGGCAGTGCCGCCAGATACACCCGTGCGCTCGCTCGGTGAGTAGTACTTCCTTTGCAGGGTACAGCACGTTGTCGGTGGATGACCACATCCGCACAACGCTGTCTTCGTAACCCTTGAACTCCGCATCGGCAGGCAGTTGCGTCTTATCAACCGTCAGCACTTCTTCGCGATCAATCGTGATCTTCGTCCGCTCTTCTGCCATGCCTGGTGGCTTGCGCCGCTCGGCCTCTGACGAGTGGTTTCTTATCTGCCCCAGGCGTCTTGCCACGCCGATTGGGCTTGATATCCGGCTTGCCTTGTTCACTCCTTCCGGTGGTTGTTCTCGTCGCGCAGTCGCTGCACCTCGGTTTGCAACTGGCGCACCGTCGCCTGAAGATCCTCAACCAAGTTCAGCAACCCAACGATGGCACGCTTGGCCTGCGCTACATCCTCGAGCTTCGATCCAGATGAAGCTGTTCGAACAACATAATCCCTCACCACTGCACGGGTCAGACTATTCAGCTCACGGCACCGGCACAACGACTCCGAGTAGCACGACTGACAGCCGCTTGTCTGATGATCATTGTCCTTGACACTGTACCAGTTCACTCCCCGGTTTATTGAGAAGATACTTCATGATCGCCTGTATCATGGGGATAACAGATGCGGGCGCTCCTCAATGACTTCCCATCGCTTGCCCACGAAATGCCCTACAACCAAGATGGGGAATTCACCCGATTGAATTCTCTGCCTGGTGGGTGTATCCTCTAGACAAGAAATCGCTCCGGCTGTCACCATCCACACGATTGAACGCACAGCCGCAACGAAGGATTATCAAGGGAGGATGACGGAGGACAACAATGGAAACACTACTGACCACACTGATTGTTGCAGGTATCGCCCTGTTGCGTTTTGGTCTACCCCTGCTGATCATTAGCCTGGTCGCTTTCTTGCTGCATCGCCTGGAAGCGCACTGGCAGATGGCGCCGTGTTGAGGTGAGAGACTTCCGAAGTCTTTGAGACTTCGGAAGTCTGGGGAGGCAATGATGACGACGTTCATGGATGTTCTGCTCGTGTTAGGGATGTTTTTGCTGCGCATCGGCGTGCCGTTGCTCATCACGCTGGCGTTGGGTTACGCGTTGAGTCGCCTGGACGCACGTTGGCAAGCTGAAGCGGACGCGGCGCGGCGGGCTGAGCAAGCAGCCCTGCGCCGCCAGCCGGCGCCCGGTTTGATCTGGCCCCGCCCCACGATGGCCGCCTCTGCCCTGACGACGGACATCGCGGGCGCTCCCTGTTGGAGTGTCAAGGGGTGTGGTGAGACGCAGCGCCAGGCCTGCCCGGCCTTTCGCCAGCCCACTTTGCCGTGCTGGATGGCCCGTTGGCGCACAGAGGGGGCAATTCCGAGCGGCTGCCCGGACTGCACCCTGTATCTCCCCTTTGCGCCATCCATGCCCACCGGCGATCGACCAGCCGTGGTTCACTGACAACCTCAGCGACATCGGATCAGTGGCGCCCGATGTCGTGCAGAAGCCTCCCTACAAATTCATCAGGGGTCGTGAGAGCTTGGAACCCTTCACACGACCCCTGATGTTTTGTCTCGATATGGTTTCGCGTGGCTGCGCTGTCAACTGCCACGCATGGGCGCCAGGCTCTTGGACAGAGCCAGTAAGCGCACCGATTTGCGCCCCAGCGCCACGCGACGCTGCTGCCCCGTGAACTCGAAACCCAACCGCCGCCAAAATTGCTGCACGCCGAACGCCTGACCGGCGACGTGCAGTTCGACCGCGCTGAACCCTTGCTGACGCAGCCAGCCCTCGATCAGGCGATAGGCCTGGCTTCCAAACCCCTGCCGCTGGCGGGCTTCACACACCAGCAGCAGTCCCAGGGTGACGATCTGCGGTTCAGGAAAACCGAGGCGCAGATCTAGCAGGCCAATCAGATCGGGCAACCCGGCTTCATCAGGCACAAAAAGACCAAGCCACAAGCGGCCTGGCTGGCGGGCCAGGTTGTCGAATTCGCGCTGCGCCTCATAGGCGGGCGCCGGCGCTCCCGTCATCAGCTCAAAATAGCCAGGCGTGGCCTCGTACACCGCCTGCACCGCAATCACGTCATCAGCGCCCAACGGTCGCAGCGAGACCGGTGTGCGCGCGGTCACAGCTCCTGCACCTGCGCGCGCAAGGCGCGCAGGTCAACGGCCGCCTGTATGAGACGACCCTCAATCTCACTCAGCTTGGTGCGCTCGGTGCGTACGAAACGTGTGTACGGCGCCATCGCCTCGCGGATGCGACGCACGGAGCGCCCCAGTTCTTGTTCGAATTCGGCGCTCAAAGACGCGGCCAGATTGCCGCGCAAGGTCTCCATCTTCGTCTTGAGGTCGGCTTTGGCCTTGCGCCGTCGCGCCGGCAAGATGTAAAGCCCCAACGCAGCCACCGCGCCCGCGGCCAGCACGCCGCTGACATCCGCCAGCGTGGTGTGCAGAATCACCACCAACACCGTGCCCAATCCCAGCGCACCCACCTCCGCAATAGCCGTCTGCGCGACCGCCATCTGCACGGAATCGGCGAGTTGACGCGCTTCGCCGATCCGGTCATAGCTCGCCACCACGTCGCGCGCGGCGCGGCCCACCGATGCCAGCAGCTCACGGCGATTGAACTCGAACTGCCCGCCCAGTTGCCCAACGATGCGATCCTGGTGCTGATCGGCGCGACGGTTGAGATACTCCATGACGCCCTGCCACTGCTTGAAATCACGCTCGACCAGCCAGTCAATCAACTCGCCCACCTGCACTTCGATCTCCTGCACTGCGCCGGCAATCACCTTCTCCTCGAACTCGCCTTTGACCTTGCTGGTGTTCACCAGATCGAACACGCGCCCCACGCGCACGGTGTCATCGAAAAACTCCATGCCGCGCGCCGACATCTCGTGCAGTACGTTATCCACGTGGCTGAGCTGATACTTGAAGTCGTGCCGCATCTCCTCTTCGTACGCGCCCAACTGGGTGTCAATCGTATCAATCGTGCGGAAGTCTTCGGTCAGCAGGCTCATGCGCGCCTGCGTGTTGGCCTGGTACTGCTCCTGCAAGCGCGCGGCCACGCCCAGCGGGTTCTCCAACTTCAGGCGCACGCGCTGGCGTTGATCGAGTGTGCCCAGGATGAACTCCTCCAGCGGGCCAAAGCGGCTGGCCTGCCAGAGTGCGCTGCGCTCGACGCCAGTCACGGTCTTGGCTTTCTGCGCCAGGCGCGCCGACACCGGAAAGATCTGCGGCCGGACGCCCAGCAGCGTTTGCGCGTTGTCCTCGACAAACTGCGTGATCTGCTGAATCTCATCCTCTTCCTCAAAAATGTCAATCTTGTTGATGACAATGACCACCTTCTTGCCCCAGTCACGGATGCGGCTCAGAAAGGTGCGCTCCGATTCTGAGAAGGGGCGGTCGGCCGAGGTGATGAAGAGCACCAGGTCGCTGCGCGGCACGAAGTCCTCGGTGATTTCCTGGTGGCGCTGGATGACCGCATTGGTGCCGGGCGTATCTACCACGTTGATCTCTTCCAGCCAGGCCACCGGCAGGGTCAACACTAGCACATCTTCCTCGCGCAGGGCCTGGGACTGCTCGGCGCCATAGCGCAGGACATTGATGCGATTGGTGGTCGGCGTCACCCCTTCGGCCAGCAGTTTCTGTCCTAGCAAGGCGTTGATGAAGGCCGACTTGCCGGCATTGAATTCACCCACCACGACCAGCAAGAACAGCTCTTCCAACTGGCGCAGGGCCAGCGCCAGGCGTCGTTCATCTTCGGGCGCGGCATCCAAGCGCGCCAGGGTGACGCGCAGGTCTTCGAGCAGCGTCCGTTCCTTTTGCAGCAGCTCGGCTTGTTGTTGATCGAGTAGGTTTCGTAACATGGCGTCTCCCTCTATTTGAACCCGCTGGCGGCAAACACGAGCTTGAGAATCCGCTCACGCTCGGCTGCGGTCGCCCAGCGCGGCTGCGCGTAATCTTCCAGGATCGTCGTCAGCAGCTCCGTTTGCAGCAAGCGGCCTTCATAGATCGTATGGCGTGGAATCAAGCCCTGGCGTACATTGTCGGCAAACATCTGATCGAAGAACAGGTTGCCCAGGCCATAAAGGATGATGCGCCGGCCGTCCTGGCTGAACTCCACGGCCTGCGGCTGATGCGCCTGCACCCCCGTGACGATGTCGGCGCCGTCGGCCAGCGTCGCGCGGAACTGAATTTGATTGTTATAGCTTGGCTCGTACTCGTAGGTTTCTTCCGCCTGATACTCCACCAGGATGACGTCGGCCCAGGGGCGAATGTCCGTGATGGATTGCTTCATCGTCGCCGGATCGTACACGCGGGCGCCGGGCGATTTGCTATCGGCCCAATTCCACTCTGGCCCAAAGCTGTTGGCGCCCAGGAAGGCCAGCTTGTTGCCATGATCGGTGATCGTCAACGGGCGGCTGGCTTCCACGTCGTTGCGACCGCCGCCATAATAGGGCAGCCCTTCCTTGTCGTACAGGTCCAGCGTGTACAGGAACGGTTCGATGCCGTAATCCAGCATGTGGTTGCCGGTCAGGCCGATGATGTCCGCGCCTACCAACTTGATCGCGGCCATGTACGCAGGTTTGCTGCACAGCACCAGCAGGTCTTTGATGGGCCGCGCTTCGCAGCCCGTGTAAAACGGGATTTCGTTGCTGATATGCGTGATGTCCGCGGCGCTCAGCACGTCGGCGATTTTGCGCGCGGGGAAGGCGGGGTCCCCGCGCTGCTCGATGGCGTACGCGGTGTTGCGGGCCATCGCCGTGACACCGGTCATAATCAGGCTGGTGATGTGGTCAGTGTGGCGGTTCGTCAACGGCGCCTGCATCGGCAAGGCGCGCGCCAGCGCCTGCGCCAGCCCGGCATCCCCGCTGATCCAGGTGCGCACCGCCAACGGATACTGCGCCAGCGGAAGATCGCGCGCCAGGATATTCAAGCCATCCACCGGCAGCGCGGCCATCTGCGGCATCAGCGCATCGAACGGCGCGATGGCGAGCGCGGTTTTTTCCTTCCACAGACGCGTCAGGAGATCCTCTGCTGTGACCACAGCCACGGTTGGCCCCGGCGGCCCCCACAGGCCCGTCAGCGCGCGGGCGGTCTCTTCGGTCACGAGCAGGACCTGCAAACCGTCGTCGGTGGGCTGGCCTTGCCATAAGCCCTGCAGCGACGCGCTGGCGATGCCGCTGCGCAGGGTGGCAAACCAATCGGCCGCCGCATAGACCTGTTCGGCCAGCAGAACAGCGTTGTCGCCCGCGCGCGGGCCGATAGTCAAGGTTGCCGTCGCCGTGTCGGTGATCAGGATGACGCCCTGCGCGGAGGCCCAAGCAACAATCTCCGTGCGCAGCGCGGCCGGCGCGCTGAGGTCAAGCGCCAGGGTTTTGGGCGGGATGGGTGTGCTCGTTGGCGTCGCCGTGGGCGTCGTGTTCGTGGGGGCGGCGGTTGGCGGCGCCGCGGCGGTTGCGGGGGCTGCGTCGGTTGTTGGACTGGCGGCCGCCGTGGGAGCCGCGGGCGATGGGCTGGGCTGGGAGCAAGCGCCCAACGCGATCAGCGCGCTGACGCCCAGGGCAAGCAGGAGTTTCGTGTGCAGTGGTTTCATGAGTCAGTTCAGACGATGCTGCGAATCTGCCCGCCGTCAACTTGTAGGGCAATGCCGGTGATGTAGCTCGCGCGGGCCGAGGCCAGGAAAACCACGGGCGCGGCGAATTCCTCTGGCTGAGCCATGCGGCGCAGCGGAATGTCATTGGCGATGGCGGCCGCGGCTTGCTCGCTGGTGATTCCCTGGCGGCGCGCGCGATCTTCCATCAAGTATTGCACGCGCTCGGTCTGCGTCCAGCCGGGGCAAACGCTGTTGACCAGGATGTTGTAGGGAGCGAGTTCATTGGACAAAGATTTGGTCAGCCCCAGGATGCCGGCGCGCAACGTGTTGGAGAGAATCAGGTTAGGCAGCGGCTGCTTGGCCGACAGGGAGGCGATCACGATGATGCGCCCGCCGCCGCGCGGCTTCATGTGTGGAATGGCGGCATGGATCAGGCGCACACTGCTCATCAGGTTGAGGCTGATGGCCTGCTGCCACTGCTCATCGCGCAACTCCTCGAAGAGGCCCGTGGGCGGCCCACCGGCATTGGCGATCAGGATATCCAGGCCGCCGAAATGGGCCGCAGCGGTGTCCACGGCGCGTTGGCAGGCCACAGGATAGGTGACATCGGCCGTGATCGGCAGCACTTCCGCGCCGGTTTCCTGGCGAATGCGCTCCGCCGCGGCTTTCAGCGGATCGGGCCGCCGGGCCAGGATGGCGACGCGTGCGCCTTCGGCGGCCAACAGCCTGGCGACGGCGAACCCCAGGCCGCTGCTGGCGCCGGCCACGCAGGCTACTTTGTCTTTCAGTCCAAGATCCATGGTTCCTCCTTCGTAGACGCCAAAACGTGCCCAAGATCGAGAGCCGAAGGCGTCCTTTCGTGTCTGCGCGACGCGCGTCGCGGCTGCCCTACAAAGACGCCAGCCCCCAATTCTCAGAACCGAGAACTGAAGGCTGGCGTTTCATGCTGGTGGAGATGGCGGGTATCGAACCCGCGTCCGAAACATTCGGCAGAAAGTCCCTACAAGCTTAGTCGTCATTTTGGAGCTTCGCTCGCCGGCCCACTAACGACAGCGTGCCATGCAAGCTAACCGATGAGTCTTAGGCCGGTTCTATCGGTGTTGAACCGGCAGCAGCCCTCCTGTGTGTGTCGGTGTATGAAGCGCCAGGCGGCGCCACGCCCCATACGCCGTCCTCTCTAGCGAGAGGAGAGTGGCCGCTTCCCTACTCGATTAGGCAGCGAGCGCCATTGCGGGCGCAGCAGCGAAACGAGGAGCGAAGTTGAAGGCCTTGCCAGTGTTGGCAGTTAGTGTTTTGCTCTTTGTTAACGAGGAGAGAGCGCCTCGGCTTGCGACTCGCAACCAGCCTGCCCCGTCGAAACCATTCATCCCCAAGACAGGCTTATTATAGCACAAGCGCGCCGGAGATCAAAACGACGGAGGTCAGCGGGGGTGCGTTTCAGGTTGCGGCATGTCAAAAAAGTTGAAAATTGCCTCTTGACAAAGCTGCGCGCGTCTGTTATAAAGTTAGCAACATCGTCCCGTCTCCCGGCTTCTGCGGCCGCCCAGGCTGTGGAAGCTGAAAGCGAGAGTCCACTCCCGCCTGAGACATCCTTCTGGCAGTCAGGAAACTCCCTGACCCCGCCCCGTTCCGTTCGCTGCATGAAAGGAGTCTGTTGTCATGACCCGTTGGCGTTTCTCATCGTTCCATCGCTCTTCAGGGCGCCTTCCTATCCCGCGTCCGCTGCTGGTCGTCCTTCTGCTGGTTGTCTGCAGCCTGCTGACCTCAGCGGCGGCTGCGGCTACCCCCCCCCGCCACAAATAAATACCACTGCTAACATCATACCGCCTGCCCCCAGCTCAAACCTCATCGCAGCGTCGCCGACAGCCACGCCAACGGTTGGAGCACCGCCCGGCTTGGAGTCGGACTGCAAGCCGACTCCCTCGGCCACCTCCTCGACGCCCTGTCTCGGCGTTGACTGCACACTAACGTCCACGGCGACGCCAATTGAGATCGCACCACCTTGCGGCGAATTTCGCAGTGTATGCGCGAGAATGTTCGTGCCATCCTCTTTCGTAGACATGTGGTCTTCTGTGCCCCTTCTGTGCCCCATATGAAAGGAGGAAGCCTATACGCCCGACGACAAGGTTCGTTTCCTCGTGGGCAATGGCCCTCGTGGCTTGGAAGTTTGATTGCCAGAAACAGAAGACGTGGCTGCACCTATGAGTTCACCACAATTGCTGAGCTAAAGAAGCTCAAAGATGGCGAGTACAAGTCGGGGATGCTTCCAGGGCGCCCCCGGCCCAACCACCAATATAGCCATGCACGGGGCGACACCGTGCGGCCAAAACCGGCGTGCCGAGCCGAATCAGAGATGTGTCTACACGCCAACAACACACATGGGAGACTAAGATGAATCGTATAAACGAGAGGATCATGATCGTCATCGTTGTCCTGACCCTCCTGGTCTTTGGCGGTCTACCTGCTGCTGCCCAGGCCCCTCAGGACAATCGTCCCACGGATTATCTCACGCCAGTCATCCTGTTCCCCGGCTGGGGTGGCACGCGGCTCGCTGTCCGCGTCCACAATCAGACCGTCGCGCCCGAGTGCCCCAGCTCCGGGACTTTTGAGTACACGTACTTGGGTTACCCCGGCGCCGAGTTCAGCCAAGTGTGCCGGGACAAACTATTGACTCTGGTGGTCCACCTGCAGTCGATGGGGACCACTGTCAGCTCGGCCCCGTGGTTCTCGGAGCAGCATGGCGTCAAGGTTGGAATCGCGAACTATGGCAGGACCGAAAGCACACCGTTGTACGATCCCCTTTTTGCGCGCCTGGAGCAGGCCGGCTATGTGCGTAATGTGAACATCAGGGTTGCCGGCTACGACTTCCGCTTGACGCCGGATATGGGTGGCTTCTTGGCGCGCACAACTCAGTTGATCGAGGAAACCTACCGTGAAAACGGCAACACGCCCGTGCACCTGGTGGGCCATTCGAACGGGCCGTTCTATGCACTATACCTGTTGACCCATACCTCACAGCAGTGGAAGCACACGTACATCCATGGTTTCACGCCCATTGCCGGCAATTGGCCGGGGCAGGGGGGGTTCTATCAGTATCTCTTCACAGGGTTTAACGTTTCCACGGGCACTTTCCCGACAAACTCGGTGAATGCAGCCAGCAGCGCAGCCATGTACGTGAGCCACCCTTCCACGTATATGACCATGGCCGACCCCGCCTACTTCGGTGGCCAGGAAGTGGTAATACGAAACGGGTCAACGGGCCAGAACTACACACCACAGGATTACCAGCAGTTGTTCGAGGATGCTGGGTTGGACCTGGCAAAGCAGATCGCGCCACACTATTTCGGCTTCGTCAAATTCTTGCCACCGTTCTTTCCCTATGTCGATGTCTACGCCGAGAAGGGATCCGGGATCCAGACGATTGTGGGTACACAGTTGCCGAATCTCCAGGTAGGCTAGGTTCTTGGCAATACGCCTATCTTTATCAGGAGGGATGGTGACGGGAACCAGGAGGATATCACAAACGACGCCGTCCTAGTGTGGCAGGCCATGCCCTGTTACCATTTTGAGTTCCATGACAACCCGGGAGTCGATCACATTTCCCTCGCTCTGAGTAGTCAGGTTGTTTGGAATCGTCTACTGATGCACCTGCAACAACCCAGGTCCCAATGCCGGCTGGAGTAACTCGATCTGGAGTAACTCTGTGCTCTGGCAGCCTTCGCCTGGCGCTAAATCGAGCAGAAGCGCACATGGCAGGCTGTCAATCCATGTTGAGATTTCCGTTGAGGATTAACTCATATGGATAGGCGTTTGGGGAATGCCAGACCGCAAGTGGCCTAACGCTGACATTTCGTTGTCTTCCCGGCGGCAAAACGACTGACTGCTCACAAAGACCTATCTGACTGTGAAGCCCAGGGTAGCCCCCTGCGTATGTAGATGCAAGCTCTCGCCACCCTGGGCTTCTTCATACCCGTCGCTAGAACGCTACAGCTTCGGCGCGACGCC
>UETR01000018.1_pt1 | contig 70420 bp, 49 predicted proteins | sample 1817881 | NCBI WGS metagenome assembly UETR01 (sample SAMEA4730918, study PRJEB27012) | Candidatus Amarolinea aalborgensis | place: Denmark | collected 2014-01-09
CACCAGGCCCAGGGACAAAAGCCGGGAACGGGCGCCGGGCCGCGCGGCCGTGACGCGGTAGGTCTGATTGAGCGCCGTCCACAGGCAGATGGCCAGCAGCGCCAGCGCCGTCACCAGGTGCGCCGTCAGCCGATAGTGACTGACGCTGGGGCGGTCTTCCAGGCCGCTGGCGACCATGAACCAGCCCATGAAACCCTGGAAGAGAAAAACAGCCGCAATGGCTAAATAGACGCCAGATTGGCGCCAGGGAATCAGCCCGCGCAGCAGGAAGTAGGCCAACGGCAGCGCCAGCGCCAGCCCCACCAACCGGGCAATCAGCCGATGAAAGTATTCCACGTAGAAGATGGATTTGTACTCGGCCAAGGACATGCCCTGGTTGATCTTTAGATATTCGGGCGATTGCTGGTATTTGGCAAATTCCTCTTGCCAGGCCTGTTCGGTCAGCGGCGGCGCCACGCCGGTGATGACATTCCATTCGACGATGGAGAGGCCAGAGCGGCTCAGGCGCACGTAGCCGCCTACGACCACCATCAGCGCCACCAGGATGCACATGATGTATAACCAGGTGGTGACGATGCGCCTCGGCTGCGCCTCAACCGCGGTCGCAAACCGTTGTGCGCCAGGCAAAGCCATAGAGTCTTTCATGCGAATTCCTCATGCAGTCAGTCGTCCACCGCGCAGGCGATGATGAAAGAGCCGGGGCGTCGCGTCCCACGCTGCGCATCTTTCGCCATTCGCATGGTGAACGACTAGGATGGATGTGGGTGCATCATACCACGATCATCCCCGCGGTACAAAAATCTTGTGAAACATGGAACAGCTCGATCGGGCGCGGCGCGCTTGGCGCCAGCCATCACGGCGGGAATGGAAGGATGCGATAACGATTGAAGACGAGCGGCAGGCGCACGGCCCGCGGCGCGCCCGGCGCATCCGTGGTGTAGGCGCTGATCAGGCCGCCCTCACCGTCAGCCACGTAGAGCAAATTACCGGCCAGATGCAGCCCACGCGCGTAGCTCAGGGTGCTGAAGGCGCTGACGCGCTGCGGCCTGGCCGGTTGGCTGATGTCCAGTACCACAATGCCGCCGCCGGCATCGGCCAGGTAGGCATAGCGGCCGACAACTTCGACGGCGTGCAGGTCCTGGGTGCTGGTGTACACGCCAAGCAGGGTCGGCGCCGCGGGATTGCTGGCGTCAACGATCTGCAAACCGCCGGTGCCCGCGGCCACCAGGGCCAGGGTGGAGGTCACAGAACCGCTGATGGAACGCGTGATTGCCAGGCCAAACGCGTAGCCAGGGAGGCTGAGCGTGGCCAGCCCGCCGGGCGCGGCGGGGTTACGCACATCCACGATGGTCAGTCCGGCGTTGCCATCTGCCAGGTAGGCCAGGTTTTCAAACAAGCGAATGCCTTCTGCATCGCCTGGGGTGTCGAACGCGCCAATGCGCGCGGGAAACATGGGCCGACTCACGTCAATCACCTGCAAACCGCCATCGAAACCGTCAGCCACAAAGGCCAACGTGCCAGAGATCGCCACATCTTCAGCGTTGCCCGGGGTGTCGAAAGCCCCGCGCAGCGTGATCGTTGGCGGCCGGCTGACATCAATGATTTGCAGGCCACGATCGTGGTCAGCCACATACGCAAAATTACCCGCCACCCGCACGCTGCGTGCGATGCCCGGGGTGTTGTACGCGCCGTATGGCCGCGGCGCGGTCATGTTGCTCACATCCACGAGCTGCAGCCCACTGTAGCCAGCAGCCACATACACGATCTGATCACGCGCCGTGACGCCGTAGGCATAGCCTGGGATGGTGTACGCGCCGAGCAGGCGCGGCGCGCTGGGCGTTGCCACATCTACGAGCTGCAGTCCGCTGGTGTGATCGGTGACGTAGGCCACGCGCCCTACCACGAACGCGCTGGACGCCGCGCGCGGCGTGTAGAAGAAACCGCGCAGCGTGGGTGTGAGCGGATTTGCCACGTCAATCAACTGCAGGCCGGCGCGGCCGTCGGCCACATAGGCCATCGTGCCGCTGAGGCTGACGCTGCTGGCAAAGCCGGGTGTGTTGTACGCGCCGCGCAGTTGAGGCGCGGCCGGGTTGCTGATGTCCAGAATCTGCAGCCCCACTTCGCCGCCGGCCAGATAGGCCAGGTTCCCACTGACCTGCACATCGCGCATGTAGCTTGGAAAGGGGATCGTATGGCGGCCGCGTAGTTCAGGATTGGCGGGGTTGCTGACGTTGACGATCTCCATGATGCCGCTGCAGCCACTGGAGATGCACGCGCCCTCAGACACGAACGCCAGGCCGCCGCTGACCGTGACGTTTTGGATGACGTTGGCCGCTTGATAGATGCCCAGCAGGCGCGGAGCCAGCAGATTGCTCACGTCCACAATCTGCAGCGAAGTGTAGTCGGCCACGTAGGCCACGCTGCCGACGACGCTCACGCCCAGCGCAAAACCAGGCGTGTCAAAGATGCCCAGGCGCTGCGGCTCAGCCGGGGTGCTTGCATCGTACAGGTAGAGTCCACTGTCGCCCAGCGCAACGAAAACCAGGCTGCCAATGACCTGGAGGTTGCGCACGATGTCGGGCAGCAGCGGCGTCTGCCCGACGAGCACGGGAGCGCTCGGATTGGCGATGTTGAGGATTTGCAGGCGAAAACCGGCGCCGAGATAGGCATAAGGCTCGACGACCTGCGTCGTGTAGCTCGGTCCGCCGATCTGACCTAACTGAGTCAGGATGAAAGGAGGCGCAGGGGCTAGTGGTGTGGCCGGCGTCGAGGCGGGGATGGCGTGGAGGCCTGGCTGCGCCCAGGCCGGGCTTGTGATGATGACCAACGTCAGAAGCGCAAGCCCGGCCTGGACGAAGTGTTTTTTCTGCATGACTTAGCGCCGCCGGATGGCCGGCAGGTACGTGCGCGTCGCGGGGACATGAACCTGCACGACGACCAGATTGTTGTTCGGGTTGGCATCGTTGGGCGCGGGCGAGATGTAGGCAGAGACATTGTAGAAGCCAGGCGTCACATCCAGCCACTCGAAAGCAGCGCTCACGGGCAGATGCGGCGAATTCTGAACGTTCAGGGTGACGCTGCCCAGGTAAGCGCCGGCATTGGGTTGACCCCGCCAGAACTGCACTTCCAGGTCGCCTACCACGCCAACGCCGCCCAAGTTGGAGATATCCACACTCAAGGGTACGGTAATGGTGCCGGTCACCCCGATCGCGGGCAGGGGCCCGGCCGTGGTGTGCAAATTGCTGAGCTGCAAATCCAAGAATGCGGGCGGCGTCAAGGTCGAAGTTCTAGAGTTGTTGTTTTCGCGGAACTCGCGCACCATGTTCAACGGGTCAGCCTGGACGAAGATCGGCGTTGTCTGGCTGATTACGTGTTCCCAGGCCACCTGAACAGCCGCCGGCGGGCTGTGGCGTGCGGGCAACCCAGACGCCACCGTCACGTCGCCGATGGTCAGCGAGGGGTTTTCTGGCGCGCCAACGCCGAAGCGAACGCCGAAGCGACCAGCGGCCTGGTTGCCGGTGTTGATCACCGCGGCGTCCAGCGTCAGCCGGCTCGGCTGATTCTCGAACACGGCCCAGGTTGCTGAGTAAGAAGGTCCTGCGCTGATTTCCAGATCGCTGTACCAGGTGCGATGATTGAGGGTCCAATTGGCATAGGCGTCGCCAATGGGAGTCAGTTGATGCGTGGCGCGGTCGAACAGAGAACGAACATACTGCCCCTCGAACTGCTCGCTGTCGAGCGAGAACCAACACCAACGCTGAACCAGGCGATAGTCATCCTCTGGCATTCCCAAAGCCGGGTCGCGCAGCGAATTGAACAAGTTGAAGGTGCCGGTGAGAAAGCGTGCGACGCGGGCATATTCGAAGCCGTAGTTTGCCGGCAAGAGGATGCCATACTCTGTATTGATCAGGGGTTTGTTCTGCTGCCCATGATCCTTCATCCAGCGGCGGAAACGAATGACCTGTTCCTGCACCAGGTCAATCCGGTCGTGATCGTCAATTTCCCACAGCATGCCCTGAGTGGCATTGACGCCTGGGGGAATGGACGCGCCCCACGAGTTGATCTGTTCGCGCAGCACGAAGGTGTGCATGTTCCACACATCTACCGGCATGTCGCTGCCATAGCGGCTGCGATAGCTGTTCCAGACCAGGTCAAGCCACTGTAGGCGCAAGGGGGTGCCCTGGGTGACGCCATTGATGGCAATTTTGGCCGTGGGGTCGTGCTCTTTGATGAAGGTATAGGCGTCGTGATAGGCTACGGCATAGTCCTGCGGCAGGACATTGTCTTGCCAGATGTTGTCGGCCTCATTGCCCACAATCCAGGTGCGCCCCAGGTTGCGACTGATGACCGTTGCCAGGTAATCGCCACTGGGCCGGTAGGTTGCGCCGCTCACACGCAGCATCGGCATGTAGATGTAGCCGTCCGGCTCGGCCGGCGCCAACTGAGCGTCCCAGCGAACATACCAGCCGCCGTGCAGCAGCCCTATGTCGTATCCGCTGATGGTTGAGGCCACGCCGAAACCGGCGCGCTCGTTGTCGGAACCAATGTAGCTGGGCGGGGGTTGCGCGCTCTGATGTACCATGGCCAGCACGATGAAAACCGGCCCGGCGACATTCCAAAAGCCCGCCGGCCAACGCAGGCGTCGAAGTGATGTGCGCATGTTACCTCCCATGCCAGGTGGGGAAACGATCTACTGATTTCTCGTTCGTCAGGCGGCGCAGATTCGAGCCATCGCGCGCCATGATGTACAAGTCCCAATTGGGGTCATCGCGATCGGAGGCGAAGACGATGGACTGACCATCCCGCGCCCAAACCGGTGTGATGTTATTGGCGGCCAGGTCGCTGATGCGCCGCACATCGCTGCCATCAGGCTTCATCACATAGATGCCGAAGTTGCCGTTGCCTTCCTGGTTGCTTTGAAACAGAATCTCGCGGCCGTCCGGCGACCAACGCGGATACAACTCGTCGCTCTTGCTGCTCGTCAGCGCCTTTTGATTGCTGCCGTCCGCGTCCATCACGTAGATGTTGCGATCGCCGTCGCGCTCAGAGACAAAGGCGATCTTCTGCCCATCGGGTGACCAGTCGCCGCGGCTTTCGTTGGTGGCGGTCCTGGTCATGTTCTTGATGTTGCTGCCATCCGCGTTGCAGGTGTACAACTGGAAGATGGCATTCTCTCCCCGATTCGTCTGGAAGAGAATCTTGTTGCCATCGGGCGACCAGTCGGGCGACCAGCTGTGGTTGGCCTGGAACGGCATGAGTGGATGCTGATTGCTGCCATCCACATTCATGACATAGATCTGCAAGGCTTCTTTGTCCATGCGGTCGGTGACGAAGACCACCTGGCTGCCATCCGGCGACCAGGCCGGTTCGACGTTTGTTCCAATATCGGCGCCGGTCGTCAATTTGCGCTTATTGTTCCCATCGTCATCCATGATCCAGAGCTGAAGATCATCGCTCGGTCCAGAATGCCAAATGATGCGCCCGGGCTGCGGCGTGGCCGTTGGCGCGGGGGTGTCGGTGGGTGCAATGACCAGGCGCGACGTCTCCGCCGGGGGGTTGAAGTACATCAACGCCGCGGCGCCCCACACGATGACAGTAAACGCGGTCAATATCAGGCGACGCCGAGTCTGGCTTCCGAAGATGGCGCTGCCCAGGCCGCTTAATCCCAACAGGATCAGCAGGGCAATGATCAGGTATCGTAACACGTCTTCACCTCACATCACAATCGGTTATGGTTTGACCAGGATCTTTGACTCCATCGGCGGCATCCCTTGCAACACGCCATTCCTACGTAGATGACGCGTCGAGCAGGGCCACACCGTGTTTGTCCTGTGTGGGCGATCACGGACATCACTGGGGAAAGAGTGCGCGGAATTTGTGCAATCCGGCAAATGCCGCCGCGCGATTCGTCGGCCTCATTCCCCTGGCGAGGTTGCATTGGGCAGTGACGAGACGGGTAATTGGTCGCATTATAACACGCGCAGCGCGTAACGTTCAAAACTTACGTCATGAAGTCCATCATGCGCGTGTGGGCTGCGCATCACCAGTCGGTGGTGAGCAGACGCATGACGTCCGCTGTGCTGTAGCTGCCGCGCATGCGCACGCGCGTCAGCTCGAAGAGGTGCTCACTGCTGTGGGTGGCGCCTTGACGAACGGTCACCGCGCCCCAGAAATTGGCCGACTGCACCACCTGCATCGCCAGGGCATCGTAGCGGCCGCTGGGGTAGCAAAAGACCCGTGGCGTGAAGCCGAGACGGCTTTCGATCATTTCGCGTGAGCCGAGTGCTTGCCAGACCAGGAAATCCAGCGGTTGGCCGGCCAGGTCGGGATGATTGCGCGAGTGCGAGCCGATGTCCATGCCGGCGTCGTGCATGGCGCGCAGCTCATCCCAGGTCATGTAACCGGGACGGCCGGCATCCACAAAATCGGTAATGACAAAGAACGTGGCCGTGAAGCCAGCTTGTTTGAGCAGGGGAAACGCGTGGTCGAAGTTGTCCTGGTAGCCGTCGTCGAAGGTGAGCACGACGCTCTTGGGGGGCAAGACGGGCTGACCGGTCGCCAGGTAGCTGATGAGATCACTCAGGCGCACGCTGACGAAGCCTGCCGCGGCCATGGCCTCGATCTGAGCAGACAGTTGCGCGGGCGTCACGGACAAATCGCGCCGATAGATGTCGGCATCGGCAGGCGGCTCAGAGACATAGTGGTACATCAGAATAGGTGCGTTCGCCGTCCGCACGGTTCCGTCTGGGGTAGGGCCAGGCGTGACCGTGGCCGTGGGCGTCAGGGTGGGTGTGGTCGTGGCGGTCGGCGTCGCGCTGGCGGTCGGCGTTATGGTCGGGGTTGGCCGGTCGGTTGGGGTGTTCGTCGGCGTGGACGTAACCGTCGGCGTTTGCGTGGGGGTCCACGTCGCCGTCATTGTTGGCGCGGCGACCGGGCCGCATGCGCCGAGAGTGAGCAGGAGCCAGGCCGCAAGGAAAAGCAGGCCGTAGGCGTTAGAATTCAATGTCAATGCTCTGGCGCTTGGACACGATGACATCGCCATTGGCCTGGACGCCCGATTTGCGCGCATTGCGCTCGAGCGCGTCGTCAATCAAAACCCGCCAGGCAAGCAAGAATTCACGTTCAGAGGCATGCATATGCGTCCAGAATTCATCGGGCGGGCAGAACTGATCCATCTCGCGGCGCAGCCCCTGGAACCCATCCAGGAGCCAGAATGCCCACGAGAAATCGGCCGACGAATCGTGGCGTTGAGACGGCATGCACAGAACCTTCCTACTTACGCGCCAGGCAAATGATGGATGTACCGATGGGCAGGGAGAGGCGGCTGATCAATGCGGCCTCCACTTTGCCTACGCTGCTCAACAGGGCATTGACCACCGGCGACGCGGCTTCCATTTCAACCTGGTAGGCGTCTTCATCGAAATGGGGCGACGCCAGTTTTGGTTCGGCCCGGCCCCGGCGCAGCAAGATCAAGCCGGCTGCCAAGGGAAAGGCAAAGAAATTGTTGTAGCTTGTGTGCAAGACCTGGAAGCCTTGTTGTTGCAGCTTGGACGTCAGCTCGGGCGCGGTGTAGCGGCGCTGATGCGCGTTGATGACGTCGTTTTGGCTCCACAGCCACATCAAGGCTGGCACCGTGACCAGCAGATGGCCGCCCGGACGCAGAACCCGGTGACATTCGGCAAAGACGCCGATCTCGTTGGGCACATGCTCCACGGTGTCGAGCAGCGCCACCAGGCCAAAGGTGTTGTCGGCAAAGGGGAGGGCGTCAGCGCTGCCCTCGCGCACGTTCAGGCCGCGTGCGCGCGCCACGCGCAACGGTTTGGGGTTGGGGTCAATGCCGGTCACGCGGCCATAATGAGCCAGGTGATGGGCCATGTTGCCCGCGCCGCAGCCCACATCGAGCACGAGGCGCTGGCTGTCGGCCGGTAAGAAGCGGTCGAGCAGTCCCAGGATGGCCCGTGTGCGGCTGGCAAACCACCAGTGTTTGTCTTCTTCGAGCATTACTTGCATGTCTGTTTTCATGAACACCGTCTGATGCGTGATTGAATAGGGTAAGCCATGCCTGACATTGTACCTCAGACACAGCATGTAGACAAGAAGATGTAGTGAGTGGGGTCTGCTTCAGGCCAACGCGGCCGGCAGCGCGGCCAAGACCTGCTCTACGGTGATGGCGCGCACGCAGGGATGCAGAGGCAGCGACGCGTCTGTGAAGTCAAGCCGGTTGCAGGGCGCGCAGGTCCAGGCCGATGTCAACACGCGGTGGCGCCTCGGATCGCCCCACGGGCCAAAGGCGGCCGCGTCCACCGGGCCATAGAGGTGAATGGTGGGGGCGCCTACGGCTACTGCCAAGTGCATAGGGCCGCTGTCCAGGCCGATGACCAGGGCGCCGCGTTGAAATAGGGCCGCCGCCTGCTCCAGGCTGGTATGACCTACGAGCGAGGGCAGCGGCTGCGGCAGGCGCGCGTTGATGGCCTGCGCCAGCGACGCTTCCGCGGGGCCGCCGGTCAGCAGCAGTGCCAGCCCTTTCTCCTGCAGGGCGCTTGCCAGCGCGGCCCAGGCTTCCACGCGCCACAGTTTGACCGCCGCGCCGCTGCCTGGCTGCAAGATCACCAGCGGCTGCGCAAGCAGAGCATGCTCACGCAGCCAGACTTCAGCCCAAGTTGCGGCTGTCTCGCTCACCGTGAAGTGCAGCGGCGCCGGCTCCGCTGGCGCTTGGCCGGTGGCGGCCGCGGCCAGAGTCAGGTTTTGCCGGACTTCGTGCTGGCGCGGGGTGTAGGGAATCGCGGTGGTCAGGAAAGGCGCACATTCGGGGATGGCAAAGCCGATGCGCTGCGGAATGGACGCGCGTTGGGTCAGCCATGCGCCCCACCAGTGGTCGAAGCGCAGAATCAACGCGAGGTCAAAGCGCTGCGCGGCCAGGCGCGCAGCCTCCGCGCGCAGCAGCCGATAGGGCGCGGTCAGACTGGCGGCCGGCTGGCGCGTGAAGCCGGGGAAGGGCAGGGTGCGGATGTCATCCAGGGCCGGGTGGCCGGCCAAAACGGCCTGACCCCACGGGCCAACGAGCGCCGTGATGTGCGCGGCGGGCCAGGCCTGGCGCAGATGGTGCAGCGCCGGCGTGGTAAAAAGCAAGTCGCCCAGGTGATCGGGCCGGATGACCAGGACGCGGCCTGGCGGCGGCATACGGTTCGCGGCCGGCGGCGCTGTCAAGCGGCTGCGAGGGGCCAGTAGGCGCAGCAGGAGCAGCCGCAACGCCTGGCGACCGCTGCGCCGTTGGCGGCGCGCATTTTCTGCTTGATGGCGAGCCGCCAGGGCGGCCTGGGCCGGCGTTGACCAGGTGAGGGCGTCGCTCATGAGGTGTACACCGCTTCGAGCTGCGGTACGATGCGTTCCCATCCATAGTGGGCCGCGGCGAACGCATGCGCGCGGACGCCCAACCGCGCACGCTGCTCGACGTTCGCCAGCAATTCTAGCACAACCTGAGCGAAGGCCGCGGCGGTGTCGGCCAGGCGCAGCTCTTGCCCGTCACGCAGCCCAAAACCCTCGGCGCCGAGGGTGGTGGAGGCCACGGCCTTGCCCAGGGCCAGCGCCTCCAAGACTTTAAGCCGGGTGCCGCCGCCCATGCGGAAAGGTAAGACGCACACCGCAGCCCCGACCAGGTAGGGACGCACGTCGGGTACGCGGCCGGTCACGGTGATATTTGGCCGGTCAGCCAAACGCGCCAGGCGCGGATGCGGCTGTTGGCCCACGATCCAGAAGTGCACGGTGGGAATGTGGGCGCCTATGCGGGGCAGAATTTCATCCGCAAACCACAGCGCCGCATCCACGTTGGGGCGATAGTCCATCTTGCCGCTGAAGACCACGGCGTTGGGCTGCATCTCTGGCGCAGGCGCGCTGCAGCCGGGCGCGAAGGTCCCCAGGTCAACGCCATTGGGTACTACAGCCACGTTGATCCCGGGCAGCAGGCGGCGCAGAGCCTCCGCATCGGCCTGGGAAACGGCCACCACGCGGTCGGCCAGGCGGCAGACGGCGGCCTCGTAGGCGGCCAGCTTGCGCCACTGCACCAGGGAATAGGCTGCGCCAGCCCACCGCGCCGGGCGGCGCAGGTCGGCCAGGGCGGTGCGCTGCTGCAAGAGGTATTCGGCGTTGTGATCATCGAACACCAGGCGCGGCTGGCCGCCTCGACGGACTGCGGTCCAGGCCGGCTGCTGCTGCAGCCAGCGTGCGTAGGGCGCCATCTCAATGCCTTCCACCTGGAGCACCGCGTAAGGCGTGGTTTGCACCAGGTTGAGCAAGGCTTGTTGATACGCGGCTACGCCGGCCAGGCGCAAAGCCATGTCGGGCAGCGGCGTGCTGACGGTGGTGAGCAGACGGCGCCACGCCGGCCGAGGCGGGGGTGCAGGCACGGTGATGACCTGACGGCAGAGCGTGGTCAGCGGCGTTTGTGCGGGCGGTGGATCGGCCGGCTGCGTCAGGCTCAACAGGTCCACGTCGTGGCGCTGGGCCAGGCCGGCAATCAGGTTGAAATTACGGATGGTGGTGCCCTGGTGTGGGGGAAAGGGCAGCTGCGGTGTGAGAACGAGCAGACGGGCCATCAGGTTCGCTTCAAGGCTCTGCGGCGGGAACTGGAGCTAACGCGCTGATCGAGCGGTAGACATCGAGGGTTTCGCGTGCGGCTCGCGCCCAGGAGAAGCGCTCCGCGCGCTTGAACCCCTTCTGCTGTAATTCTGTCCACACCTGGTCATCCGTGAGCAGCCGCCAAAGCGCGACGGTCAATTCCTCAACGTCGTTGGGCGCCACCAACAGCGCAGCATCGCCGACCACCTCTGGCAAACTAGAGACGTTCGCCACGACGGCAGGGGTGCCGCAGGCCATGGCTTCCAGCGGCGGCAGGCCAAAGCCCTCGTAAAACGAAGGGTAGGCCAGGCAGCGGGCGGCATTGTAGAGAAATACCAGATCGTTCTCCTCAACCGGGCCGAGGAAAAGGCATTGCTTGTTGAGCTTCAGCTCATTGACCAGGTCGTAGGCTTCCTGAGAAAGCCAGCCTTTGGATCCTGCCAGGACGAGGGAGACATCGAGTTTATAGTCGTCGAGCAGGCGGCGGAAGGCGCGCAGCAGGCCTTGCACGTTCTTGCGCGGTTCGATGGTGCTGACGAACAGAATGAAATCATTGGGCAGGGCGTAGCGCGCCCGCACCTGCGCCACGGCGTGGCCGCGATCCATGGGCAGGTAGACCGGGTTGGGCGCTTCGTAAATTACCGTGATTTTCTGCTCGTCAACGCCCAGGAGATTGACGATGTCGCGGCGTGTGCTGTTGGAAACGGCGATGATGTGATCGGCGCGTTTGACCGCGTCTTCGATCTGGCCGTAGTAGCGGGCGCTGGCTTTGGTCAGGAAATGGGGGTAGTGGAGGAACGCCAGGTCATGAATGGTGATGACCGATTTGCAGCCGCGCGGTTTCCACTGGGGCGGGATGAAGTCGGTGCTGTGGAGAATATCCAAATCCAAACGTGACCACAGCATTTCCAAGCCCAGCAGGTAGATCTCAAGCCGGTTATGGCTGGGTGTCCAGACGGCGTGCTGTTGAAAGTTGGCCTGACGCGCGAACTCGGTTTGATCTTTGCGATGCTTGAAAATGTGAAAGTCGTCGGTTTGATCGAGCGCCGCCAGGGCCTCGATCAAACGCCACGTGTACTGGCCGATGCCAGCGCGGGTGTAGTAGGCGATGCGTGCATCAATTCCGATGCGCATAGAGACGTTGTTTCTCCAATGGGATGCACAGGATCTGGAGGTTGGGACAGGTCAACATCTTACCATCAGGTGTAGACTCCGTCAAATGATACAACAGCAGCTCCAAAATGTAGTCAGGTTGTTGACCACAGAAATCACAAAGAACGCAGAGAAGTTGCCGATTTGCCTCTGATCGGTCGTTTCTTTGCGTTCACCCACCCCCGCCTGTGTTCTTTAGTGGTTGAATGTGCGCCACATCTGGAATTCCTGGTGCAGGCCTGGGAAGTCTTGCGCCGTCGCGGACTCATGCTATAATGGGCGCGGACATACTGCCACCGAGAATAGTCGAAAAAGAGGGTTCATGGATACAACACAACTGGCGCAGATGGTCTCCTGGTTGGATGAAGAACATCGGCGAGACCGCGGCGAGGTCGCCAAGCTGCAGCAGCGTATAGAGAGCCTGAATGTCGAGATGCTAGAGCAGGCGCGCCGCATCCAGGAGATGGAGGGGCGCCTGGTCAGCACCCAGTCGCAGCTCGTGCGCTTTTCCCAGGTGGACGAGGCGCTGCAGCAGTTGAAGAACGAGGTTGTGCTGATGCTGCAGAAGCGCGAGGAGCAGATGGATGCCGATGCGCGCGAACGCGAGCGTCTGCGCGGGACCGACCGCGAGACCCTGTCCCGTGGGTTGAATGAGGTGCGCAAGGAATTGAACCGCTTTGGCCGCATCGAGGAAGAGTTGGCCTTGCGACGCTCTGAAGATCAGCGCCTGAGTGAGCTGGTGCTGACGCTGCGCCAAAGCGTCGCTTCGCTAAACAAGGAGATAGATGAACGCACCCGCAGTCTGCCATACCTGGCCGAGCAGCGTGTGCAGGATAATAAGCGCATCGTGCAGCTGCAGCAGGAAACGGTTGACCTGTTCAAGCGGATTGAAGAACAGGCGGGCAAGGTGCCGCTGCTGCAGGAGAAGCTGCAGAAGCTGGAGCGGACGGTCGTCACCATTCAGCCGATTCCACAGGACATCAAGCGCGAGCAGCAGCAGTTCATCGAGCAGATGCGGGTGGCGGATGTCGAACGGCAGCGCGAAGTGACCAAATGGCAGGATGAATTTACGGCACAGCGCGACGTGATTGCCCGCCAGCGCGAGGCGATGCTGGCCTTTGCGGAACAACTGGAAGTGAGTAAGCGCGCCGTCTCCACCATCGAGGGCTTCCAAGACACGATTCGGCGTGAAATGAACCAGGTAGCAGAGCTGGAGCGCATGAGCGAAGAACGTCAGCGCAAGGAGATGGAAACCTGGCAAGCGGAGAACGAGAAGCGTTGGAAGCGCCAGATTCTGCAGTGGGAGCATGAGGTGCAGGAACAGGACAAGATCAATCGCCAGTTGGCCGCGCGCTTCCCTCCCCTCGAAGAGCGTCAACGTGTGTACGACGCACAAATTCAACACCTGTGGCGCTTGCACGAAACCGAAGGCCTGGCGCGCCTGGCTGAAGGCCAGCGCTGGCTCGGTCAACTCGAAGAGGCGCTAAAGGCGCGCGTTTCGACGTATGGGGAGTGAGCGGGGGATAGAGATTAGAGAACCGAAACCGTGTAAGGATGTGCCATCGTGAGAGTCATTGGAACGGCCGGCCATGTGGATCATGGCAAATCCACCCTGGTGATGACCCTGACCGGCATAGACCCTGACCGGCTCAAGGAAGAAAAAGCGCGCGAGATGACGATTGACCTGGGCTTCGCGTGGATGACGCTGCCCGCGGTCAACGGACAGACCGACGGCTCGACTGAGCTTGCCGAAGTCCGCGTGGGGATCGTGGATGTGCCGGGTCACATTGACTTCATCAAGAATATGCTGGCCGGCGTGGGCGGCATTGACGCCGCGCTGCTGGTGGTGGCGGCCGATGAAGGGGTCATGCCCCAGACGCGTGAGCATGTGGCGATTTTGGATCTGCTGCAGATTCCCACCAGCGTCGTCGCCGTAACCAAGATTGATATGATCGAAGACCCGGACTGGCTTGAGTTGGTGCAGGAAGAAATCGGCGATCTGCTGGAGCCAACCGGCCTGGCTGGTGCGCCCATGGTTTTGGTATCCGCGCGCAAGCGCATCGGCCTGGAAGACCTGGCGCGCACCCTGGCCCGCCAGTTGGCGCAGGCGCCGGCGCGGCCTGATCGAGGCCGTGCGCGGCTGGCTGTAGATCGGTCGTTCAGCATCGCCGGCTTCGGCACGGTGGTCACGGGCACGCTGCTCGACGGCGCACTGCGCGTCGGCGATGACGTCGAGATTCTGCCGGCTGGCCTCACGAGCCGCGTACGCGGGCTGCAGACCCACAAAGAAAAGGTCGAGATCGCGCCGCCCGGCAGCCGCGTGGCTGTCAACCTGATCGGCGTACGGCCCGACGAAGTCCCGCGCGGCCAGGTTGTCTGCCTGCCGGGCACGCTGAGCAGCAGCATTCTGCTCGATGGACGCGTGCGGCTGTTACCTGGGGCGGCGCCCCTCAAACACAATCAGTTGGTGGATGTTTTCAGCGGCGCGGCCGAGGTGCCGGCCTACGTGCGCCTACTGGATGCGGAGATTTTGCAGCCGGGCGGCCAGGGCTGGGTGCAGTTTCGCCTGCAACGGCCGCTGGCCCTGGCGCGCGGCGATCATTTCATCATCCGTCAGCCATCCCCCAGTCACACCCTGGGCGGCGGACTGGTGGTTGATCCGCGCCCCGCGCGGCGCTGGCGCCGTTTTCGGCCGGAAACGATCAGCCGCCTGGAAACCCTGTCGCACGGGACGCCGGCCGAAATCTGGCTGCAGGCGTTGAGCAAAGACGAGCCCGCGCTGGTGCGCACGGTGCATGAGCGCAGCGGACTGGCTGACAGCCTGGCCCAGGCGGCGTTGCACGAAGCATGGCGGGCCGGCGATGTCATCCTGCTGGGCGGCGCGACCGAACCCGCGCTGGAGACGCTGGTCATCTCACGCAGCGGCTGGAGTCAGGTCCGCGCGCGGCTGGCCGCGATTCTGGACGAATATCATCGCGGCTATCCGCTGCGCGGCGGGATGCCCAAAGGGGAGTTGAAATCGCGCGTGGATCAAGGACGCGCCGCGCCGTTGGCGCCGCGGGCCTTCAACGACCTGTTGGGCTACGCCGAGGGCGTGGGGCTGCTGCAGGTGAGTGAGGCGGCCGTGCGGCGGGCCGACCACGCGGTGACTTTCAACGCCAGCCAGCAGGCGTTGGTCAAGCGCCAACTGGCCGCGTTTCGCCAGCAGCCGTACACGCCGCCCGGTCTGACCGAGGTGCGCGCGGCGTTGGGCGATGAACTGCTGGCCGCGCTGCTGGAGCAGGGGCAGTTGGTCAAGCTGAACGAGGATGTGGCCTTCAGCGCCGCGACCTACCAGGAACTGCTGGCCGCGGTCAGGGAGATCATTCAGCAGGAGGGCAGCGTCACCGTCGCGCAGGTGCGCGACCGCTTCAACACCAGCCGCAAATACGCCCTGGCGCTGCTGGAATACCTGGACAGCATCCGCGTGACCCGCCGCGTGGGGGATGCGCGGGTGTTGCGGTGAGTGATATCTACGAGGGTGTCGGTTTTGAAGTTGTTGCGCCGTACACGTTGCGCATCGCATTTGATGACGACAGTGTCCAGACCATTGACTTTTGGCCGTTACTGCGGGGAGAACTGTATGGTCCTCTGCGTGACCTGAGCCTGTTCAATCAAGTCCGCCTGGACGTCGAAGCCGGCACCTTGGTCTGGCCGAACGAGGCCGATTTCGACCCCGCCACCCTGCACGACTGGGTTGAGGTGAGAGATGCCATGATCGAGATGGCGCAGTCATGGCCTGTGGTACAGAACCAACTCGAATCACAGCCTGAGGCGGTGCCTGCCTGAAACGATCACGGCCTTTTTCTTTTTGCTTCGGCCAAATGAAACCCTGGACGGGTTGCGAGCGGCCAGCCGAGTGCAGGATGTGCGGGTGCTGCGCTGGGCGTGGTGCGTCAGAAGCCCGGCTTCTCCAGGAAGTCGGGCTTCTGATTTTTTACGCCGACATGTCGCCGCTCTGGCTGTCGGACGCGTACTCTTTGGAGTGCGGCGACACGTCGCCGCACTCCAAAGTCAGAAGTCATCGGGTACCACCACGCGATCGGTCTTCAGTCGGCGCACGGTTTCCACAAAGCTGCCTGGAGCATGCTCGATAAACCATCCCGCTGAGCACCAGGGATAGTCGGTCGCTCTACGCACCAAGCCATGCTTCACTGGGTTCCCGTGCACATAGGCCAGCCTCGCCAGATAGGATCGCTCGTAGGTAATCAGGCTATCCCAATACTGGAACCACACCTTACGTCCAGGTGTGCCGTCAAGGACGTTGAGTGCCTTGGCGGTCAACATGTGCAGCTTACCGATCAGTCTGCGCAACGTGCGGGGGTCATCCGGCGAACGTCCGACAAAATGATAGTGATTCACCAGAATAGCCCACGCCTCCAACGACCAACCGAATTCGGTCGCAACCTGGAACAGACAATTCTGAACGAGATCGAGCCTGGCTGGCGTATTCAACAGTCGAACCTTTTTGTACGTAGAAGCGGTAACCATGTAGATGCCAGGCGTGAATAGCCAATGCGGAGGCGCGTGGGGCCAAGAACTAATCACGGCATATTCTTTGGAGTGCGGCGACGCGTCACCGCTCTGCCTATCGGACGCGTGCTCTTTGGATTGCGGCGACGCGTCGCCGCTTTGTACACGGCGTGTGTGCGGCGAGGCGTCGCCGCACTGGCTATCGGACGACTGCTCTTTGGATTGCGGCGACGCGTCACCGCTCTGGCTGTCGGACGCGTGCCCTTTGGATTGCGGCGACAGGTCGCCGCTTTGTGCACGGCGTGTGTGCGGCAACGCGTCGTCGCACTCCAGATGTTCGTTGGCGGACTCCAAAACTATCATCCTGTCACCTCCCTCAGAAACCGCTACATCTCCTCTTCCCGCAGAGGGCAATGGAACCCGCGCAGCAGGTCAGCGATGAGTTGCTCGCAGTTGGTCTGATCGCGGCGACTAGCCCCACGAAGAACCCACGGTATCGGGCTCACGATCATGCGATGGGCATGGTATACAGGACAAACGACTTGAATGTAGTTTTTTAGCGGAAACGAGGAATTCAGAAGGAAAATGGGCCTGATCCTGATGCGGCTGGTGCTGCACCCGGCCGGCTACCACGAATAGGCCAGGTCTGGCGAAGCCGCGCTTCGTCAGACCTGGCGAAAGACCAGCGCAATCAGGTAAGACGGATTGGCCGCAGTCACTGTCCGGCGCCTATTGCGGTTTGATGCCCAGCAGCAAGTCCATCACGTCGAAGGCCGCAAATCCTGCGGGATACCACTCCGGGTCCGGTTTGAGCCAGTTGTCCATGGCGATTACAGCCAAGCCGTCATCGGGAGCGAGCTGGATGTGAGTATTGACGCCATCGCCGGCGCCTGCATGGCCCGCCAGGCGGTGGCCGGCTTTCTCGCCGACGTACCATCCCAGCCCATACTCTCCAACATAGGGTCCATACCAGGGACCGAGAGCATCCATCCAGGGGGTGCTGGCAACCGATGTCCACATGGCGTCGATGCTCTCAGACTGCAGCAAACGCCTGCCATTCATCGTGCCCTCGTTAAGGATGAACCGGGCCCACTTGGTCATGTCGTCACAGTTCGACCAGAGGCCGCAGGTCGGGGCGTCACGGGGATCACACGCGATCTCGATCGCAGCGGCCTTGCCATCGTCGCCGGTAATGTACCCGGTCACGCGCAAGTTAGGATCGACCTCCTCCGGCACAAAGGTGGAATTCGCCATGCCAAGCGGCTCCAGCCAGCGCTGGTGCATGTAGCTCTCGAACGGCTGGCCAATCACCTTGACGATGATGTCGCCCAGCATCGAATATCCCCAACCGCTGTAGTTGTACTGCTCGCCGGGCGCGGACAACAACTGCTGATCGCTCAGGCTGCGCACGGCTTGTTCGAGCGGATCAATCGCCGGGTCGAGCGGGGCATCCCAAGGGATCGGGGCTTCAGGCAGGCCGGACATATGGCTGAGCAGCATGCGCACCGTGATATCCTTGTAGCGCGGGTCGGCCATGGTGAAGTACGGCAGATAGGCAGTAACCAGCTTGTCGAGGTCAATCTTGCCTGGCTCCACCAACTGCATAATGGCCATAGCGGTCATGGACTTGGAGATGGAAGCCTGGTTGAACACCGAACGCGGGGTCATGGGACGGTCGCTTGCCACGTCGGCCAATCCAAAGCCCTTGCTGTAGGCAACCTGCCCTCCCTTGACGATGCAAAGCTCGAAGCCGGGCACCGGGTAGTCTGTCACCGCCTGGTTGACAATTGTTTCGATCTTGGCCACGGTGGCGTCGTCAAGCACCGCTTTTTCTACTTGGGCAAGGAACTTCGTGACGTGCTCCAGGACAAGGTTTGTTTGCAGGAAGGTTGTGCCGTGGTCGTAGCCTGGCAGCGATGCAAATGTGGCGTTTGGCAGCTTGTTGGTCGCAGCCTTCAATGCAGTATTGTCTTCATCGTACGCGCCGGCCAATAATAGGATGGGCATCGTCATATCCGGTAAATCAGGGGCGAAGTTTTCGGCGCTAAAGGATTGAATGTCAGCGATTGCGGCCTCAAAATCGGTGGCAGCATAAAGGGCATAGGTTTTGGCCTCCGAGAAACCGTAAGAGCCAGAAAAATCTGCTACCTCGCGTCCATATTTTTCAGGAGTGAGCGTGCGATAACGCGCAATATCGGCGCTGGGATCGAAATCCTCAGGGGCTTCGCCGCCGATGATCAGTGACGAAAGACGATCAGGGAAATACTTGGCTAGAGCCCAACCCACCGTACCGCCCATGGAGTAGCCAAAGTAATGCACCTTGTCAACGCCCAGCTCGTCGAGCACAGCAACGATGTCGGCGGCCTGTTTTTCCAGGACATAGGCAGCTGGATCGTGGGGCTTATCGCTCTGGCCATGACCACGGGCATCGATGAGGATGAGGCGATAGTTCGCTTTGAGTGCGTCGGCATAGCCGAAAACCCGCCAATCTTCGAGGCTGCCGGTAAACCAATGCACCAGGACCAAGGGCGGGCCCTTGCCCTCGACCTCATAGTGAATCCTCACGCCATCGTTTTTCACGAAGCCGGAGAGCACGTCAGATGGCTTTTCCTCCGAACCTGGCGATGTTGGTGTCACAGGTGGCGCCTGAACGGTTGCGGTGGAAACCACGCTGACGGTAGGTTCAAGTGTCGCCGTCGGTGGTACTGGCGTGGCCGTGGGCGGGACCGGTGTCGCCGTCGGCGCAGCGGCCGGGGCGGCGCAGGCGGCGAGCAATGCTGCCAGCACCAGAATGACAAAACTGCGATTAAAATGTAACATCGTTGGCACTCCTTCCAGTTGTCATGGATCGAAATTGCATATCGGTTGGGTGATCCGCCCCGGATCGCCCAACCGATCGCCTGGGCATCTATTTGTTGATGCCCAGCAAGGCATAAGCCACATCAGCCGCTGCCATCCAGGCCGGGTAGTTTGAGTCGGTGCCCCAGTTGGCTAACACCGTCACGCCCAGGTTGTCGTCGGGCGCAAGCTGGAAGCCGGTGGTCTGGCCCGAACCCCCGCCGGGATGGCCGGCCAGAAAATGGCCGCCGTCTTTCGCCACACTCCAGCCTAACCCATATTGCCCGGCCCACGCACCGAAGATCTCGTCGAGACCGGTCGGCGCCTCTACCTTCCAGAGGGTATCGTAGGTCTCAGGCTTGAGGATGCGCGCGCTGTCCAATTCGCCCCGATTCAGGTTAACCCGCATCCAACGCGTCATGTCCTCGCAAGTGGAATAGAGGCCGCCTGCCGGTAGGTCTATGCCCTTGGTGTGGGTCGCTGGCATCGCCTTCACGACCGCGTCTTCACCGGTTGTATGTTCACCGACCAAGGCATCGGGCGGGATCGCCGCCGCATCGAAGGTCGAGTGGTTCATCTTGAGCGGCTTCAGGATGTTCTGGACGACATACTGGTCATAGGGCAGGCCTGATACCTTGCCGATGAGGTCGCCCAAGATGCTAAAGTTGACCGAGGCATACTGCCATGTTTCGCCGGGCGCCGCTGTCAGCGTGTCGTCGCTCAGGGACCGCACGTACCACTCAAGCGCTGCGTCCACTGCGGTTGGCTCCACACTTCCCGGCGGTGTTGCCGTGACTGCTTCGTCGGTCAAGCCCGATGTGTGCGAAGCGAGCATGCGCACGGTAACGTCCTTGTAACGCGGGTCGGCCATCTCGAAGTAGGGGAGATAGGCCGTGACCGGCTTGTCCAGATCTACCTTGCCTTGCTCGACGAGTTGCATCAAGGCAACGCCGGTGAAGGACTTGGTAGTGGAGGCAATGGCGAAGACCGATTGGGGTGTCACCGGCCGATCACTTCCCAACTTGGCCACGCCGAAGCCCTTGCTGTAGACCTCACTGCCATCCTTGACGACGCACATGGCGTAGCCGGGGACCTTATTCTCCTGCATCGTCTGTTTTACCAGCGCCTCGATCTTGGCCAGGGTAGTGGCGTCCAGTGAGACCGGTGTCGACGCAGGCGGAACAGGTGTGGCCGTCGGCGGCGCCGGTGTGGCCGTCGGCGGCGCCGGTGTGGCCGTCGGCGGCGCCGGTGTGGCCGTCGGCGGCGCCGGTGTGGCCGTCGGCGGCGCCGGTGTGGCCGTCGGCGGCGCCGGTGTGGCCGTCGGCGCCGCGGCCGGGGCGGCACACGCGACCAGCAGCGCGGCTAGTAAGAGAATCGAGAGAACACATGAGCGATGAATGGGCGACATGGTACTTTCTCCTATACGAGACAACTTCGAGCCTAAACTTAGGCGGCTTCAAGGACACGTTTGGGCCGCGTTCATTCATCTTCCATATTAGCACATCATCGCGCGCAAATCGCGCGCAAAACGTCCGGACAAAGCACGAATATTGTGGTAAAATACAAGTGGTTCTTGCACAACCTGGTTTTGCTGTGCGGTTTTGAGGAGGGAGCCCGATGGCCCATCTCGACCTGACCCTGTTCGGTCCTTTTCAGCTGGCCCTCGATCACCAGGTGATCGAACGTTTGGAATCCAACAAGGTGCGCGCCCTGCTGGCCTTCCTCGCCGTGGAGCACCACCGTCCCCACCCGCGCGAGGCGCTGGCCGAGCTGCTGTGGCCGGGACATTCCATCGAAGCCGCGCGCGGTAATTTCCGCCGCGTGCTCGCCAACCTGCGCGCGGTGCTCAACGACCAGACCAGCCGCCCTCCCTTTCTCCTCATCACCCGCGAAGCCTTGCAGTTCAACCTGGCCGCGGATGTGACCATAGATGCCGTGCGCTTTCTGGCGCTGGCGCAAACGCCGGAATCGCAGCCGGGGTGGGCGCCCACCCTGGAACAGGCGCTGGCGCTCTACCGCGGCCCCTTCCTGGAAGGGTTCCACGCCGACGATTGCCAGGAGTTCGAGCAATGGATCACGGCCGCACGCAGCGAGTTGGAGCAGCTCGCCGCCCACGCGCTCTATCGGCTGGCGCAGCATGACCACGTCCAAGGGGATCTGGCGCGCGCGCGGCCGCGCTACCGGCGCTCCCTGGCGCTCAATCCGTACGACGAAGCCGCGCAGCGCGGGCTGATGCTGGCGCTGGTGGACAGCGATCAGCATGGCGCCGCGCTCGCGCACTATGCCGCGTATCGGCGTGATCTGCAGCAGGAGTTGGGGGCAGAGCCAGAAACGCAGACCGCGGCGCTTGCCGCCGCCATTCAGCAGGGACGACTAGCCGTGGCCGCGGCGGCCAAACCGGTTCGCACGGCCGCACCAACCACAGCCGCCTGGTCGGCGGTCGGAACGCACAATGCTCACCCCTTTGTCGGCCGCGAACAGGAGCTGGCCGCGCTGCACGTTGGCGCCGGGCAGGCGGCGCTGGGGCGCGGCAGCGTCGTTCTGGTGACGGGCGAGGCCGGCAGCGGCAAGACACATCTACTGCAGGAGATGGCGCGACAGCTCGGCCGCGCCAGTCCACCCTGGCTGGTCGTGCATGGCACCTGCACGGCGCTGCTCGGGATCGGCGACCTCTACCAGCCCGTGGTGGATGGCTTACGCCTGTGCGCGGAGCGAGAAACGGGCACGCCTAACGCCCACGCACCTTCGCCCAACCATTCGGCGAAGGCGCTGCCGGCTGGCGTCGAAGTCGTCCGTCTGCTGCGGGAGCAAGCGCCGGACTGGGCGCGCCTGGTTTTGGCTGGCGCAGGCGCCAATGCGGACGCGCAGCAAGCCGGCCGGCCGGCGCTGCCGCCCCTATCACAGACGGCATTGTTCGACCAGCTGGCGCGTTTCTTCGAACAGGCGACGCGGCTGCGGCCGCTGCTGCTGGCGCTGGACAATCTGCATTGGGCCGACGACGGCACCGTCGCCTTGCTCTTCCACCTGGCGCAGGCCCTGGCCCGCAGCCGGGTGCTGATCGTTGGCGCTTACCGGCCAGGCGCGCTCGCGCTGGCCCAGGCTGAGCGCGGCCATCCCCTGCGCATTATCATCCACACGCTGCGCCATCAGGCCGGCGCGACGACGATTGACCTGGATCAGAGCGACGGTCGCGGCTTCGTGGACGCGCTGCTCGACCGCGAGCCTAACCATCTGCAAGCGCCCTTTCGGGAGACTCTCTATCGCCATACGGAGGGCCACGCCCTGTTTACCGTGGAACTGCTGCACACGCTGGCCGCGGATGGGTGGCTCAGCCAGGACCCGGAGGGACGTTGGGTAGATCGCGGCGCGCTGAACTGGGACGCGCTGCCACCGCGCGTCGAGGCGCTGATCCGAGAGGGCGTTGACCGCGTGCCGCCGGCCGACCGCCGCCTGTTGAACGCCGCGTGTGTGCAGGGCGACGAGTTCCGCAGTGAGGTTGTCGCCGTGCTGGTGGGCGAGGATGAGCCAACGGTCGTCGCGCAGCTGAGCGGCGATTTGGCGAGCGCCCATCGCCTGGTACTTCCCGGCGGCGTACTGCCCCGCGCGGGGATACCCGGCGCGGTCTATCACTTTCGCCATCATCTGTTTCAAGCCTATTTGTACGGCGCGCTGGACGCGGTGCAGCGCAGCCGCCTGCATCGAGCCGTCGGACTGGAGATGGAGCGTCTCTTTGCCCAGCACGGCGCGGAGGCTGGCGTCACTCTGCAAGCCTTGGCCTGGCACTACGAGCGCGCGGGCGAGCGGATCAAGGCGCTGGGTTATCTGCACACCGCCAGTGAGCAGGCGCTGGCCTGGCACGCGCACGCCGAAGCCATTGGCTATCTGACGCAGGCGCTGGCCCTGGCGTCGCCGGCGCAGCCTGCGCTGCAGTTCGAACTGCTTGCGGCGCGGGAGCACGCGCACAGCCAACGCCGCGATCTCCAGGCCCAGGCGGCCGACATTGCCGAATTGGAACGACTGGCGGAGCTGACGCATGACTCACGCCAGCGCTTAGTCGCGGCTCTGCGCCGGGCGACCCTGGCCGAGCAAACCACGCACTACGCAGAAGCCATTGTCGCGGCCCACGCGGCGCTGGCGCTGGCCGCGGCGCAGCACGACCCTGCCGCGGAGATCGAGGCCCAGCGCATTGCCGGCCGCAGCCACTGGTGGCGCGGCGAGCTTGATCTGGCGCGGCGCTACTATGTCCATGCGCTGCGCAAGGCGCGTGCGCTGCCCGCGCCCGATGCCGTCGCCGACTGCCTGCTGCACCTGGGCGTCGCCTGCTGGTCTGTGGATGATCTGGCTGGCGCGGCCGCGGCCTTTGGCGAGGTGCGGGACAGCGACCTGGGTCGCGAGTCGCCGTTCGTGCGCGCCGTGGCGCTGATGGGGCTGGGGATGGTGGCCTGTGCACGGGGAGACTATTCCGAGGCTGAGGGCAGGCTCGACGCCGCGCTGACCGCAGCCCGCGACCTGCGCCATCCCTGGCTGGAAGGACAGGTGCTGCTGAACCAGCTGGCGCTCTACCGGTTGTCGGCAAACGCTGACCGTTTCCTGGCGATCTACGCGCACTTTGTGCCGACCTGCCAGACCATCAACGACCGCTGGACCGCCGCGGCCGGCCAGGTGGAGGCGGCTGAGCTGTTCGTGCGGCTCGGCGCCTGGGCGCGGGCCAAGCGTCTGATCGAGGCCGCGACCGTCGCGGCCGACGCGTTAGCCGCGGCGCTGCTCAAGGCGCGGCTCCTGCTGGCTGCCGCGCGGCTGCACCTGGATGGCGGTGAGCCTGGATACGCCGACGCGGCCGCGCAGGCGCTGCCCATCGCCGCCAGGCTGGGCGTCCCGCATCTGCTGGCCGAAGCATGGCTGCTGACCGGCCTGCTGCGCCAACGGCAGGGCCAATGGGCGGAAGCCGCGGATGCCTTGCGCCAGGCGCGCGCGTCCGCCCAGGGCGAGGTTGCGGCGCGGCTGCTGCCCGAAATCGTGGGCGCGCAGGCGCACCTGGCGTTGGAGAGGGGCGAGACCCGCGAGGCTTTGGCATGCGTCGAAGAGCTGTTGGCTGGCGCGCCTGTCCCCTTGATTGACCAGGCGACCGATCCAGGCTCGCTCTATTGGATCTGTTACACCGTTTTGGACGCCGCCGGGGAGCCGTGGGCGGAACAACTGCTGGCGCGCGGTGGTCGCTGGCTGCGCCAGCAAGCCGACCTGATCGAGGATGCTGAGTTGCGGCGATCGTTCTGTGAGAACATCCCGCGCCACCGGGAGTTATGGGCGTTGGGCGCGAGCCTCACCTCAACCCCCGGCCCCTTCTCCTCTCCGCATAACGGAGAGGAGAAGGCTTTCGGGGGTAGGTTTTTCATGGCGGCACCTCCGGACAGGGTGCCAGTACAGCTTGTGTCGGTGAAAGTGGCGCCGGCCACGGTTCCGGTAAAAGTTGTCGTGGCAGGTGAAGTGCTTGGCGTGCGATGGCCTCGACCAAGAGCCAGAGGCGACCCAAGCGGTGGAGGCGGATACGACGCACAGGTTTGTGGTCAAGCAAGGCCTGCAGGTCGGGCAGGTCTGGGTCGTCAAGGTTGGTCCGGCATTCGAGCTCGGTGCCAACACTGACCATCCAAAGGGTGGCGACCGCCAGGGCGAGCCAGAGGCGTGCGGCACGCTCGGGATGGTGCATGCGGGTCAACTGCCATTGCCAGCCGCCGCGCTTGTTGCACTTGAAGCCTTGCTCACACCAGGAGCGCAGGCCATACCAGGTAACGGACGACTGGGTCGGTGAGAGATCGGTGAGAACAAACCAGGGGTCCTCGTTGGCTTCGCTCCACCAGGCAAGCAGCGTACATTCCAGGCGGCTGGCGGGATGTTTGAAGCAACTACCGCGGCCCTGCCACTGGTGGCCGACAGTACCAATCAAGTCTTTGAGCCAGTACCAGTGCGCACGGCCTTGGGGCCGAAACTTCGAGCCATTGTTGATGCGCAGGAAGGGATGCCAGTGCAGTCGTACAATCCGACGATAGAGCCAGCCCGCATACAAGCCCCGATCCGCCAGGACAATCACCGTCCACTCTGGGGGCACGGCCGGGCGCAACAAGCGCAGCAGGCGCAGCCATTCCTTGCGCCATGCGCCTTTGGCGCCAGCCGGCAAGACCGTCCAGGCCACAGGAATCCCACACCCGCGGTAGACCACGCTCACGGCCAGAACCACAAATCGATCCCCCAGGCTCGTGGCATCCAGGGTCAAGGCCAACTGCGTGCCCACCCACAAGCGGATGATCCACTGCAGCAGCGCCAACTGGCAGGTGCTGAGGACCAGTTCTTGCCGCTGCTTCCCGCCCTTGTCTTTGGCATCCAGGCACCATTCATACAGCCGTTGCTCCACCGTGGCCACTTTCTGTCCGCTCAGCAGACCGAGAAAGGTTGCCACCGTGTAGCGCCCACAACTGCCCGTCATCGCGATCCCAAAACTCCACCACGCCAGCACCCGGGCCTGACTTACTGATAACTGAGGCAGATTACTTGACACGCATGTCGTCCACTGCAACAATGATTCTGAGCGAGACATCTGTGACCTCCAGTATGATAGGTTGTTTGGTAAACTCTATCTTACACGAAGTCACGCTGTTTCGCTCACTCTTCTCAAAAAAACCTACCCCCGAAAGAGAGGAGAAGGGGGGATGAAGCGAGGTCATGGCGCCGTGACGTTAGCCCTCGGCGGCGCGCTCGGCTACAAGCTCGGCCACGGCATCGCGCTCGGGTGAGAAACGCCGTCCCGCGCCCAGAAGACGTCGCGCCAGCTCGCCCCGGTCAGGAATGGTCTGAATTGGCAACATCACTGCGCTCTTTGTGCTCTTTGTGATCTTTGCGGTCAAGGAATTTTCTTCTACTGGAATCCCTGCAACCACGGCAAAGCCCAACCTTCGTGGGCTGCGCCCCCAAACTAAAACACACACAACCTTTGGCCGATTTCCAGGGCAAACCTGGCCTGGCAAAACGGGAAATTCTGCGCTCGACTCTCAGGCAATGGCGGTAAACGCTGTTCGCGAGTGATGCCGCTATCCTCATGGGATGGGGGCGCGTGTCCCGTAGGGACACCTGGCCTTAGCCATGATTGCGCCATCCGTGTCCGTCCCGTAGGGACGGTTGAACTCCTCCCCCATGGTCGCGGTATCGCCGCGGGATACACGGGGAAACCCTCATTCAATCGTCCCTACGGGACGACCGGCGCGGGGGCGTTGCCGGTCTCAAGTCAAGGCGTCCCTACGGGACGGTGGCATTCCACGCCAAGGGCCGCACCGGCGACCTGGCGCTTGCTTGCAAACCCCGGAGTCGCTGCAACGATTGCCTAGTCCACGTCATGGGCTACACCTCGACTTTGAAATGCACCCTGCGCGACGCCACCTCTGGAATGCCCGGGGTTGCGGGCCGCCGTTTGCTATTTCTGCGCTGCCGTTCTATGATAACGGCGATGTCCTTTTCCCATCTCGAAGTCCACTCCCATTTTACCCTGCTCGGCGCAACGCCCTCGGTGGCCGCGCTCGTCGGCCGCGCGACCGCGGACGGCCTGACGCACCTGGCGTTGACCGATACGAACGCGCTCTACGGCGCAGTTGCGTTTGGCCGCGCCTGCCGCGCCGCGGGCATCCAGCCCATCATCGGCATGACGGTTACGACGGCCGACCCGGCCTTCCCCGCGCCGGCCGGCGACGCGGCGGGCAAGCTCGTCCTGCTTGCCGCCGACGCAAACGGCTACCGTTCGCTCTGCCGCCTGTCGTCGTTGATCCAGGGCAGCCCGCAGCGGGAGGCGCTGGCCGCGCGCGGCCTGGACGGGGACGCGTTGGCCGCGCACCGCACGGGGCTGATCTGCCTCAGCGGCGGGCAGGAGGGGTGGATCGAGCGTTTCTTGCGCGCGGGCGACGCGGCCGCGGCGCAGCGTTACGCCGAGCAGTTGGCGGGCATCTATGGGCGCAATTTCTACCTGGCCCTGGAACTGCACACCCCAGGCGATGAGGCCGTCGCCGACGCGGTCATGGCCCTGGGCCGGCGGCTGGGGCTGGCCGCGGCCGCGGTGCAGCCGATCTTCTGCCTGACGCCCGCGGACGCGCCCCGGCTGCGCCTGCTGGCCGCGATCCGCGCCAATGCGCGGCTGGGCGAGGACGCAGGCGATGACGAGATGAGCGATCCCGCCGATCTCGACGATGATGCGCCCGACGACGAAACGCGCTACGTGACCCGACCACACACGCGTCACGCCGAAGCGACGCCCCCGCCGCGCGCGCCGGCCGGTCCTTTTTCTCAAAACACTCCCCTGCACTGGCTCAGCCCGACCCAGGTCGCCGGTCGTTTTGCGCGCTTTCCGCAGGCCGTGGCGCAGAGCGGCGAGATCGCGGCGCGCTGCGGCGACTGCCTGCCCGACGGCCGGCCGATCTGGCCCAGCCTGGCGCTGCCGCCTGGGCAGACGCCGGACGCGGCGCTCGCCGCCCGCGCGCAGGCTGGCCTCGACCGCAGCTATCCTGTTGGCACGCCGCGCCGCGGCCAGGCCCAGGATCGCCTGGCCGCGGAACTGCGCGCGATCAGCGGGCACGGCTTCGCGCCGCTCTTCCTGGTAGTGGCCGATATCGTGCGCTTTGCGCGCGAGCATGAGATTCCGGTCAGCACCCGCGGCAGCGTCGCCAACTCGCTGGTCGCGTTTTGCACCGGCATCACCACGGTGGACCCCATCGAGCATGGGCTGCTCTTCGAGCGTTTTCTGAATCCGGCGCGCACCAATCCGCCCGACATTGACCTCGATTTTTGCAGCCGTCGCCGCGACGAGGTGCTGCGCTATGTGCGCGACGCGTACGGCGCGGACCGCGTCGCGCTGATTGGCACGGTCAGCACCATGCAGCCGCAGTCGGCCGTGCGCGAAACCGGCAAGGCATACGGGCTGCCGGTTAGCCAGGTCAATCGCCTGGTGGGCATGCTGCCGCGCCGCTGGCATCCCGACCCGCGGCGTCGCGATCAGCGCACGCAAGATGATGTGCTGGCTGCGTTGACCGATCCGCTGGAGCGCGAGACCGTACGCATGGCCTACACCCTGGTGGGCCAGCCCGACCATCTGAGCGTGCACCCCGGCGGCGTGGTGATCACGCCCGGGCCGCTGACCGACGTTGCGCCGGTGCAGTGGGCGCCTAAGGGTTTTCTGATCACGCAGTTCGAGCACCGCGATGTGGAGACGCTGGGGCTGCAGAAGATGGACCTGCTGGGCATCCGCGCGCTGACCGTGCTCGCCGACGCTGCGGCCTGGGTGCACGAGGGCCACGATCCGGCCTTTCGCCTGGCCGACATTCCGCTGGACGACGCGGCCACGGCCGATCTGCTGGCGCGCGGGGAGACGATTGGCGTTTTCCAGTGCGAATCGGACGGCGCGCAGCGCACGCTGCGTAAGCTCAAGGCCCGCGGCGTGCGCGACCTGGCGATTGCCAATGCCTTTTTCAAGCCTGGCCCGGCGATGGGCGGCATGGCCGGCGCGTTCGTGCGCCGTTACCGCGGCGAGCAGACCGTGACTTATCTGCACCCGGCGCTTGAACCGATCCTCGGCCCGACCCAGGGCGTGCTGATCTTCCAGGAACAGATCTTGCGCCTGGCGCGAGAAATTGCGGGGTTGACGTGGGCGCAGGCCGATCAACTGCGCCGCGGCATGAGCCACTTTGGCGCGCAGGAGATGGAGGCGCTGGCTGAGCAGTTCATTGCCGGCTGCCAGCGGCCGCCGCCGGCCGGCCCCGGCTTCGCCCTGGCGCAAGCCAAGACGCTCTGGGAGCAGGTGATGCCGTTCGCCGGCTATGGCTTCAACCAGGGGCACGCGACCGCGTATGCAGATGTCAGTTTTCGCTCCGCCTACCTCAAGACGCACTACCCGGCGCAGTTTCTGTGCGCGCGGCTGGCCGACTACGGCGGCTTCCATCACCCCGCGATCTACATGGCGGAGGCGGTGCGCCTGGGGTTGACGGTGCGGCCGCCGCACATCAACTTCAGCGCCGAGTCGTTCAGCCTGGCGGAGGGACGATCGGGGCCGGTGCTCTTCATGGGGCTGGGCCAGGTGCGCGATCTGCGCCAGGCCGCGAGTACGGCCATTCGCCAGGAACGTGCGGTCGCCGCGTTCAGCGGCTTGCGCGATCTGCTGCGCCGCGTCGAGCTGCGGCCCAAAGAGATCGAGCATCTGATTCGCAGCGGCGCGCTGGATGGACTGGCGGCAAGCCGGGCTGCGCTGCTGGCCGAAGCGCAGGAACTGCATCACCGCGCAGCCAGCCAAATGGCCTTCGACTTCGGCCGCCCTGCCGTTCCGGCCGAGAGCTTGCGCCAGCGTTGGGACTGGGAAACGGAACTGCTCGGCCTGCCGGTCAGCGCGCTGGCCGATCCGCTGGCGTTGGTGCGCCAGCGCTTGCCGGCGCACACACCGCTGAGTGAGCTGTCCGCTTTCCCCGGCCGGCCGCTGCTCACCGCGGGCGTGCGCTTGCCCGGCTGGACGGGCGGCCCCGGCTTTTTCCTGGGCGACGGCGTCACGTTCGTCATCGCGCGGGGCGATAAGGCGGCCAAACATCCCGCGCCCTGGCAGCCGCTGCTGGTGCACGGGCGCTGGAGTGGGGATGGCTGGGGGACGGCCTGGCTGCAGGTGGAGGAATTAGGAATGAGGAATGCTGAATGAGGAATGCTGAATGAGGAATGCTGAATGAGGAATGGGGGGAGAAGTGAAAAGTGCAGAGTGCAAAGCGCAGAGGACAGAACGACCGTGCATGAAAATGTCTTTGCGGCTTTGCGTTAACGTGGTTTTTTAGGTGAGTGTTGAGTGGAAGAAGGGATGAGGAATGACAAAAAAGAAGACTGAGTTGCTGGAAGCGCATGTGCGGTTTGAGTTGGAGCGGCTGCGTGGGGAGAGGCTGCCGGCGACTCTGGCGGAGGAAGTGGCGGACGTTTTTGCCTGGTTGGGGCAGGTACGGCTGGTCGAGGTGGTGAGCGCAGTCCAGGTGGTGGACTGGATCAAGCGCAATGTGATCGAGCGGCCGCTGTCGCCCGAACTCGTGGGCGAGATTCGGGAGAACGTGCTGTTTGTCCATGAATTCTTGAGGAACGATGACGCCCGCGTCGCGGCCTTCCTGCCGCGCCAGTTTTTCGATCGGCTCGTTGACACCGTTAGCGGCCTGGAAGACCTGCGCCGCGAGATCACCCACCAGCTGATCTCAAGCTCCGTTTATGGGGTGCTGATCTCCAATGTCCTCTACCGGGGCATCAAGGCTTTTGTGCTGACCGAAAACACCCTGGCGAAAAATATCCCCGGCGCCTCGTCGCTGCTCAGGATGGGGCAGAATGCCTTGAACGCCGGCGCGCCCACCCTGGGCAAGAGTATTGACAAGCAGCTCCTCGCCTTCATCAGCGCCAATGTCCAGGAGACCATCCGTGACAGCGAAGCCTTTCTGAACACGACCCTGGACGCCAGCCTGATGCGCACGTGGGGCGGCGAGGTGTGGGCCGCGAACGCCGGCACGGAAATGACCCAACTGGCCGACTTTGTGGATGCCGCGTCCTTGGAGACGATGGTGCAGATTGCTGTAGACGCCTGGCTGCACTTCCGCGCCACGCCGCTGTTTGCGGAGCTGACCACGGGACTGGTGCGAAACTTCTTTCGGACGCATGGAGAAAAGGACGTCCGTGCGTGGCTGGCGGAGATGGGCATGACGCAAGCCATCGTCACGCAGGAGGTGACGCTGTTGGCCGCGCCGGTCGTGGCCAGCGCGCTGCAGAGCGGTTTTGCGGAGCAGAGCATCCGGCGCCGGCTGGACGCCTTCTACAGCGCCTACTTCGCGGCCTGATCGGCGCGCGCCGGCCTGGGCAAGGCCACCAGCAGTTCGTTGCCTTGCTCGCTGATGTCCGGCTCGCGGCCCGTGGCCGCCCGCACGAGTTGGATGACGCGGAACACACCGCTCCCCAAGCCGGTGACCAGTCCCAAACGGCTGAAGAGGAGATAGATCGTTGGGTTGCGCAGGACGTGAGCGCCGCCCAGTTTGATCGCGGCGACCGTCACGGTGTTGGGCAGGCGGCCTGGCGTGCGCACTTCCACCCGGTCATCGAAGATCAGCACGCGGATTGGGCCGGTCACGGTGTAATCACGATGGGCCAATGCGTTGACCAACGTCTCGCGTAACGCCACCTCCGGCAGTTCGGGGAAAGCTTCTGGTTCAAAGCCCTGGATGCGGTGGCGTGTCGGCAAATGGATGTTCAAAAAACGGGCTGCATCCTCAAAGATGACCGGCAGTGTGCCGTCAATCCGTTTCAGATCGGTAGGTGAGGCGGCGAGATCTTGACCTGGGATACGCGCCGCAACAAGGTGTGCGTGGGGCAGGAAGCGCTGCGGTTCGCGGCCGAAGAATAGCAGGCAGGCCAATGTGGGATACAGCTCGCCGCCGACCTCCTGCACCAGGCGCAGATTGCGCAACAATCCCTGCAGGCCGGTCGGGAATTCTTCCGGCCGTTGGCTGTAGGTCTGCTCAATGAAACGTGTAAACGCCGCGATCTCGATGTCATCAACGCTGGCCCGCAGCACCGGCGTCTCGTCGTAGAACATGCTCTCGGAGGCCTGAAACAGGCGCAGGAGTTCCTGGCGTGACGTCTGACGCCGGCCGGATGAGGTGCGCGTGTAATACACGCCGCGGTTGGTTCGATAGGGTTTCTGATCGCCTTTGGGAATGTTCACCACTAAAACCGTGGTCTCATCCGCCAGGATGGACTCCTGCACAATCGTCAGCGGTGGCTCGCAGTTCTGATAGGCAATGGAATGAATCGTACGCATGACCCGATCGGCGTCTGCGATGCCAATGATACGGCGCTCTTTGTCTACGCCCAAGATCAACTGACCGCCGTCCGTATTGGCAAACGCCGTCAGCGCAGCCGCGAGGTCATCGTTATGAACCGGCCATTCCTTGAATTCGGTGTGTAGGTCTTCCCAGTGCGCAATTCGCTGGCGCAGTTCGTTCAGGTTCATGCGGCTCCCATCCAACTTATCCGATGTCTTGCCAATGATCATCGCGCACGTATTCTACCATGCCGCCATGTCATGGGCAAAGGCGGTGGAACTCGCCACAATCTATCCGATCCCCCGAGTATTGTAGTGTTTCTCTCTTGACTTCGCAGCTACCGTTCGGTATAATGACAGTAATCCAGTTATCTGGAGGTGGAAGGCATAACGCCTTCGGGCCCTTCGGGGCCTTTTTTTATGGCAGCCATTTGCGCCCCCAACCCTCGATCCGGCCTTGAGGACTGCGATTGTACTTGCTGGCCTCCAGGATTCCGCCGATTCGCCCGCCAAAGTTATCGGGCAATGCTTGTTGCTGCCGGCGCGCCATGGTTGCCCGATGGCTTGGATGAGCGATGATATCGGCGATCTGCAAGCCCGCGATATTATTGGCCTTGGATTTCACCTTCAGTTGCCGGCTGGTGAGCCAGCGGGCAAACTGTTGTGGTTGCACGTACTCCGAACCTTCCTGGCACAGTCTTTCGAAGGAATCTTTCAGTCGCCGATCTTCCTTGCCGCCTCTCGACTCAGCCAAGACATCGCCCTGGCAGTTACGCTCTTGCAGCCAACGCACATACCTCTCCACCAACACGGTCAAGCAGTAGTGATAGGGATCGAAGCGCCAGACGGAATAGCGCTGTTGATGCTCCAACTTGTCAATCACGGCCGTGATGACGACATAGTCTAGTTCGGTTAGCAGTTTCAACAGGTCCCGGTTGAAAGCCGCCTCCATGGCCTCATCTTGCAGCGCTGCGAAGGGCGGCTTTTTGTTGACCAGCTCCTTGCGATGGAGGATCACCGGATCGTCGGGATGGGAGTCGAAGTAGCGGGACTTGAGCTGCTCGATGGCAGGAAAGGCCACGGTTGCCATATAGTCGAGCTCGAAAATCACGCCCGTCAAGCTCAGGTAGCGGTGATTCGGATCCGCCGAAGCGCCCAGGTCAGAATTACCGACCTCGTCAATATACATGCGATACTTCAAGGATGGCACCCTTCACACGTTTCGCGTGTCGAAACAACAGACCACCTTCTCTGACCCACCGGAATGTGTCAATGACCTCGAGTTGTCTCAAAATCATTGACACATTTCAGAATTCCAGCTTCTGGCGTCATCGTTTCATCTGCTTTCCGGCAACTGACTCACATTCCCCAGGTACATCACGATTTTGGAATCCTCTTTGACGCGCAACCAGACGTCAGTCAGGTCAGGCGACACATCAAATGGCAAGGCGATGCCCAATGTTAGCCCCGGGTTGATGTCATCGTACAAGTGCCCAGCCTGGAACTGCCATGCGGCGCCCAGAACGGCCTCATCGAACGGGTCGAATTTGTAGGTGCGCCCCCGCGTATCTTGCAGGTAGAAATTGAGAGTGCGCAGAGGCGTCGCGGTTCCGGAGCTCGTATTCCGAAACTCAACGAGGGGAATGAGATACGTACCTTGAGCAAAGCGCGCGTCGCCGTAGAAATAGACTGACTTGGCGCGCTTCACATCGTAAAGGCGCAGGCCCCAGTTTTTCACCATGAACTCTTGATCGGGCCGCGTGAGCGGCAGGGATGGTGGCTTGGCCGGCGGAGAAGTTGGCTTGACCGGCGGAGGAGTTGGCGCCGGGGGCGGTGTTGAAATGTTCTGCGCTACGGCCACCTGCGTCAGGGGGCCGCTCGCCTTGACCACCGAAGCCGCAATCCATCCCTGTTTGCCGCCATACGAGATCTGCCACCAGGACGAATCCGCGTTGCGCCCCAGAATATCATAGCGCTGTCCGGCGCTCGCTTTGCCGACGATGGGATAACTCGTGCCCGGTCCCGACCGTATGTTGCTCGCACTGGAAGCAATCGCCGCCGGCTTGTCAGGCGTATTTGCTGGCCGCGGGTTAGCTGAAACGAGCGAAACCCAAACGCTCCATATCTTACCCCCTATGGCATCGGTTTCTACCCTGACCGCATAGCCATTGACATTGGTCCAGGCGACGGCAATTGGGGCTGATACGTCCGGTGGTTTGGTAATAAAGTCAACCCCAACACGTCTCAACGCCACAGGCCATGCAGACAAAGCGTAGCCATGCTTTTCCAGTCCACTGAACAACTGCACGCCTTTGGCAATGCCGGTCTTGTCGTAATCAACGTAGAGAAGGTATTTTTGTATCTCGTAGGTGCGAGACTCGCCGCCCTCTGGAATCGCTTCCACCGACCCTCGACCAATTTGGACAATATCCAGGGGTTTTCCCAGGACGCCCTCCACCTCTGCAACTCTAGCGCCCAAGATCGCTGGCGCATTGACGATCAGGTCGCTCGTAGGCGCATCGCCTGCAGGCGGCGTCTCGGTTGCAGTAGGTGTAACAGCCGGTGCGGAGGTGTCGGTTGGTACGGGGGTAGCGGTTGGGAGAGATGTCGGCGTGTCAGTCGCCGTGGGCGCTGGCGTGTCGGTGGGAGAAGATGTCGCCGTGGGCGCTGGCGTCTTCGTCGGCTCAGGGGTGTCGGATGGAGCCGCTGCGACGGCCGTAGCTGCCGCCGGTTTTTGAGCTTCAGCGGTTAGGGTCGCCCGCACCTGATTGGCGACCGTGGTCGCGATCTTTTTCTCATCAGCGGTAGGTGATGTTTGTCCACAAGCCATCTGGAGCAAAACCATCACGCCGAGGGCGATCAAAATCGAATAACGCTTTTGGGCCAGCATACTTCTCCTCCGTTTCCAGTTCATACTTGTATCAGGATTCCTCCGTCTGAACCACACTGCACCATTCCGAGGTTGGAACGTATGACGGTGCCACCGGTCAGGCCGCCAAGCTGGGTCAGGCGCCTGGGGGTTGCGGCCAAGAACGTCACGCGGACGGCGCCAACCAATCACGGGTGCTACTCGGAGACGACCAGTGGGCTGTCCCGGTCAGCCGGTCTCCTGACCGGTCGGTGCGCCTATGCCCGGCGCAATCCGCGGCGTCCATAAGACGTCAGTGGATTCGCAGGATTAACAGGCCATCCTCTCCATCAGCGACATAGATCACTGTGCCTGCCACAGCCACGCCAAGGGCATTATACCCCGGCGTATCATAGGTGCCGCGGTACACAGGGCTTGCCGGCCTACTCACATCAATGATCTGCAACCCGTCCCCGTCGGCGACGTAGGTCAGACCGCCGGCCACGGCAACGCCGAAGGCGTACCCCGGCGTGTCGTAACCGCCGCGACCCACGGGGTTGGCCGGGTCGCTCACGTCGATGATCTGCAACCCGCTGTCCCCGTCAGCGACGTAGGCCAGGTTTCCGGCCATGGCAACGCCACGGGCATAACCGGGCGTGTCATAGCCGCCGCGGCGCATAGGGTTGGCCGGGTCGCTCACGTCAATGATCTGCAACCCGCTGTCCCCGTCAGTGACGTAGGCCAGGTTTCCGGCCACAGCAACGCCACGGGCATAACCGGGCGTGTCAAAGCCACCGCGGCGCATAGGGTCGGCCGGGTCGGCCACGTCAATGATCTGCAACCCGCTGTCCCCGTCGGCGACGTGGGCTAGGTTGCCGGCCACGGCAACGCCACGGGCATACACTGGCGTGTCATAGCCGCCGCGGCGCACGGGGTTGGCCGGGTTGCTGACGTCAATGATCTGCAACCCACTGTCCCCGTCGGCGACGTAGGCCAGGCTTCCGGCCACAGTAACGTCATAGGAACGCCCTGACGTGTCATAACCGCTGCGGCGCACCGGGTTGGCCGGATCGCTGACGTCGATGATCTGCAACCCGCTGCCATACTCGGCGACGTAGGCCAGGCTGCCGGCTGCAGTAATGTCATAGGAACGCCCCGCTGCGTCATAGCCGCCGCGGCGCACCGGGTTGGCCGGATCGCTGACGTCGATAATCTGCAACCCGCTGTCCCCGTCGGCGACGTAGACAAGGCTGCCGGCCACGTTCACGTGGAGGGCAGTGCCTGGCGTGTCATAGCCGCCGCGGCGCACGGGGTTGGCCGCGTTGCTAACGTCGATGATCTGCAACCCGCTCTCCCCGTCGGCGACGTAGGCCAGAACACCGGCTACGGCAACGCCGAAGGCATAACCTGGCGTGTCATAGCCGCCGAGGTGCACGGGGTTGGCCGGATTGCTGACGTCGATAATCTGCAGGCCACTGGCCTCGTCGGCGACGTAGGCCAGACCGCTAGCCACAGCGACAGCGAGGGCGTTGCCCGGCGTGTCATAGCCGCCGCGGCGCACGGGGTTGGCCGGATTGCTGACGTCGATGATCTGCAGGCCACTGGCCTCGTCGGCGACGTAGGCCAGACCGCTAGCCACAGCGACAGCGAGGGCGTTGCCCGGCGTGTCATAGCCGCCGCGGCGCACGGGGTTGGCCGGGTTGCTGACGTCGATGATCTGCAACCCGCTCACGCCGTCGGCGACGTAGGCCAGGCCGCTCGCCACTATCACGTCCAAAGCAATCCCCGGCGTATCGTAAGCGCCGCGTAAGGTGGGGTTGACCGGGTTGCTGACGTCAATGATCTGTAGCCCGCTGCTTCCATCATCCACATAGGCTAGGTCTCCCACGACATTGACACCCTCAACCAATTCGGGCAAGACGGGACTCCGCCCGACCTGCATAGGATGAGCCGGGTCACGGACATCAACAATCACCAGCCGCGGTCCGACTCCAGCGTAGACATAACTTCCCTGCGCTTCTACTGCCACAACGCTACCTCCTATTTGCCCGACTAGCTCGACTAAGAGTGTAGGTATGGGCGTTGAAGTCGGCGTATTTGTCGGCCTGAGCGTTGGAGTCTTCGTCGGCATGTTCGTTTGGGTCGGTGTGTTTGTCGGCGTCGGCGTCCATGTCATGATGCGGCCGACGCCAGGTAGATAGACATCCGGCGGCGTTGGGGTGACGGTGGGCGTTGGGGTGACAGTTGGCGTCTTTGTCGGCGTCGGGGTAACGGTTGTCGTCTTGGTGGGCGTTGGGGTTTTGGTCGGAGTTGCTGTGGGCGTGGACGTCGGCGGCAGGTACTGAATCTCCAGTTTCGGACGCAGCCCCGGTGGACTGCCACAGTCGCTGACGCTGCAGTCCTTCGACCAGAACGCGCGCTCATGCTGCCCGGCCGTCTCGTCCCCGCGCAGGAGCAGGCTCAGCTCACTCTGCCCGGCCGTGTTGGCGCTCTGCACCAAGTCCTTCAAGTCCCACGTGTACCAGGTGAATTGGCCGCCCACCGTAGTCGTCGCCGCCGGCGTCGCGTTCCACGAAAGCTGCAGATGTTGGTTCCAGGTGATGGCTTCCGGCCAACTGCTGCTGTTGATGCGATAGACCGCAATGGGCATCGGCGCGGCCCCTGACGTAGTGGCCGACAGATAGAGCTGCAGCCTGGCGCTTTGGATCAGACTGCCTTGCGGGATGCCGCGGAGGTCGAAACGCAGCAGGCTGCGTTCCACTAGGTAGCTATCCGACTCACTATAGCCAACCCAAAAATTACGGCGTACTGCAAATGCTTCGTTGGAGTGTCCCGATGCCACGTAGGTGTCCGCAACGGCCGCCAGGGAGACCACGGTATCCGCGTCATGACTGTCAGCGGCTGACACGCGTGCATTCGCACCAATCATACCGCTCAAAAGAAGCGCGGCGGTAATCAGCCGAAGGAGCCATCTTGCTGCCAGCGCAGCCATGCCCATGTGCGTGAGCGATGTCAGTATCTGCATGCCCCCACGCAACCTCCAGGCGAATACCTGAAGTGGCGCGGCTCAGACTCCCGGCCAATCCGTGCACCTGTCGCCTTTTCGATCACCGCCACGGCCCACAGGTACACTCCCTTCTCCTTCTCTTTGGCAACAATGCCGGGCGCCCAGTCCAGGTCAATCGTCGTCTCTTGGGTCGTCACCGACGGAGCTGCGCCCAGGTGCTCCGTTGCTCCTTCGGCCCAAATGCGCACTTCGAACGCCTGGCCGGGCTGTAACTGCCCGAGATAATCCCACACAAACTTGATCTTGCCCGTGACATTCGCATTCTCCTGGGGCTCACTCGGCACAGGCGCGGGTAATGGCGCCGGAGTCCGGGGGACAGGTCCGGTTGGAGAAGCCACAACAGTGCCGCCGCCGAAAGGTGTCGGGGGGCGGGTTGGCGGCGCCGCGGTGGTGGGTGGCGGCGCGATGGTTGAGGTCGGATTGCCATCAGGAGTCGCGGTTGCTGCCTCGATCGCGGTCGCGGTGGTGGACGCCGCGCTGGGGGTGACGACGACCACTGGCGCCGTCGGTGTGTTCGTGGAAACCGCCGCTTTCGCCGTCGCCGTGGCGAGGGCCACGCGGGTTGCAGTCGGCGTGTGGGCCGGATTGCCATCACGGCTCAACACCACGGCCAGCGTCACTGCGAGCAGCATGAGCACCCCAATGCCGCCGCCTGCCATCCACAGCCAGGCCGGCGCGGCGCGCGCAGCCGGGCGCGGGGTGGGAGGCGGCGTCGCGGCCGGCGGACGGCGCACCGGCGGCAGAATGGTCGTCTTGGCCGGCGCCGCGGCTGCGCGCGCAGGGGCGGCCGTAGGCTGCAAGGCCGCGCGCAAGGCGCTGGCATCTGGGTAACGCGCCGACGGCTGCTTGGACAGGGCCTGCAGAACGACGCGATCCAGCCAGGCCGGAATCCCGCGCACGCGCTGGCCGAGGGCCACCGGCGTTCCCTGTTTGATGAGGAGGGCGTTATGAATCTGGTCGCTGATAGACTCTTCAGCCCGGAAATCGAGATAGCTCCCCCCAGCGATCATCCGGTAGAGCATCGCGCCGAGGGCATAGACATCCACACGCGGATCGTCACGCACGCCATCCAACTGCTCCGGCGCCATGTAGGTCAACGTGCCGCCCGCAAACCCACTCGACGTCCCCCAGGAGCGGGCGACCGCGGTGGAGGAGACGTGGGCAATGCCAAAATCGGTCACTTTGGCCTGACCGTCCGCGCCAAAGAGGATGTTGGCCGGCTTGATGTCGCAATGAACGATGCCGCGACTGTGGGTGTGCGCCAGCCCCGCGCAGACCTGATCCATGATGACCAGCGCATCGTTGACCGTCAGCGGCCCCGCGGCCAGCCGTTCGTCCAACGATCCGCCGGGGCAATACTCCATAGCCAGGTAGTAATAACCGCGGTCGGAGAACACGTCGTAGAGTTCGACGACGTTTGGATGGCGCAGCTGCAAGGCTGCGCGTCCTTCCACCAGGAAACGGCGCACCATCTGATCGTCATCGGCCAGGGCCGGGTTCATCTCCTTGATCGCGACTGCGCGGCCGATCAGCGTATCACGTGCCAGGTAGACAAAACCAAAGCCGCCTCGACCGAGCACCCGCTCGATGAGGTATTTGCCATTCAACAACGATTCATTGGCTTTGAGTGCCATTGGGCGTCTCCGGGGACGGGTATAGGCCGTGACCTGATGTGGTCACGCCTGACAAACGGCGAGATAGGAAAACACCAAGCCCGCCGGGCCATCTGCTTGGTCGTTGCCGCACGAACGCAGGGCCGCCAACGGGGGGATGACTCACGCATCAGTGTAACTGTCCCTGGGGATGATGCAGGCCGTGAGCGCGCCGTCCTCGTGCGGCTCGTTCCGTCTCAGTATAGAACAGGATGCTTTGCCTGTCAACGTAGCCGCGCCGCCGCGCCGCCGGGTGCATTTCAAACTGGGGGCGCGTCGGGCGATTGAAATCGCTGCAACCCCTGCAAAGCCCAGCCTTCGTGGGCTGCGCCCCCAAACTGAAACCACACAACCTTTTTGGGGGGCCCAGGGCGAACCTGACCGGGCGAAACAGGAACCTCTGCGCTCGATCCTCAGGCCATGATCCTAAACGCGGCATCGTGAGTGGCGCCGCTACCTTCGTAAGGAATGGGCTTGTCCCGTAGGGACGCCTGACCTTAGCCGGGGCGCCCTCATTCAATCGTCCCTACGGGACGACGGCGCGGGGGGTGTCATCGGTCTCAAGTCAAGGCGTCCCTACGGGACGATTGCATTTCAATCCTGGCGGGAAGCGATCTGAGCTTACGCCAACGGCTCAGCGATTGCCCCCAAACTGAAATGCACCCGCGCCGCCGACAGGGCCAGCCCGCGCTGCGGGTTCCGCATCACCATGCGCAATTTCCCACAATTGGCGCACAAGGGTATACTCGGATGGCGCGGAGTGCAACCATGACCATCTCCGCAGCCGCCCTGGTAAGCCATGCGCTGACCAGTGGGGCAGGCATCGGGTGGTCGCCCGCGGCAACCCGGACAACATCGAAAGGAAACTTACCTTATGTCAGTAGACTCACCACGCGTCGCCATGATCACAGGCGGGAATAGCGGCATTGGATTTGCCACCGCTACCAAGCTGGCGGCGCATGGCTTTCATGTCATCATGGCCTCGCGCAACCAACAGACCAGCGCGCAGGCCATCGCACGGATTCGGGCGCGTCAACCGGACGCCCGCGTCGAGTCCATCCCGCTTGACCTGGCGTCATTCGCATCGGTGCGGCAGTGCGCGGTCGCCTTTCAGGCCAAAGGCTATCCGCTGCACGTCTTGATCAACAACGCGGGCGGATCAATCCCCGGCAAGCAAGCCAGGTTCACGGCCGACGGGTTCGAGATGACGTTTGGCACGAATCATCTCGGACACTTTCTGTTCACCAATCTCCTGCTCGATAACCTGACGCGGTCGGCCCCGGCGCGCGTGATCACGGTATCCTCGCAGTTGCACAACCCTCAATACGCGGGCGGCAAGCCGCCGGATTTCGATTACGACAACTTGAAAGGGGAGAAATACTACGACGCCAATGTCTTTTACCGGAACTCGAAGCTGGCAAACATGTGGTTCACGTATGAGCTGCAGCGCCGGCTGACCGGTACAGGCGTCACCTCGAACGCGGTGTGTCCAGGCTTCGTGCCGGAGGCCATCGCCGACCGCCGGACGTCGCCGGTCGAGCGCTTCCTGTACAAGCAGATCCTGGCGCGCATGCCCTTTGCACGTTCGCTGGAGCAGGCTTCCACGTCGTATATGATCGCGGCCACCGATCCTGGCCTGGAAGGCGTCGGCGGCAAGTTCATCGTGGATGGCAAGGAGAGACGTTCAAGCGAGGAATCTTACGACGAACAAAAAGCGCGGCGTTTGTGGGATGCGAGCTGGGCCTGGTGCGGTCTCAACGTCATTGATCCCTGATGATCTGAATGTTCGATGTCCTCCTCCGGCCGATGAGGTTGCGCAGCGTCCGGTCGCGCGTCCACGGTTCGGCTGTACTCAGAAGCCATGGCATTCGGCTAATGTACGACCGGCGGTATTCGTTGTCTAGCGCGGGTAAAGCCGGTGGCCTTGTTTGGGTTATGGTGTAGCGCCAAGTCTACGAGAATACGCGGCGCCCCTTTCAGGCGCCAGAGTCTCAATCTCTGCGGGGGTCTCGCCATAAATTGAAACCTCGTGTATAATGGGCGCTGGACAAGATTCGCTGCTTGAGGAGGTGTCACCATGGAAGCCACGATGACGGCGATCGAATTGACCGGAACTGTGAACGAGCGCCGTCAACTGCAACTGGATGAGCTGCTGCCCATCTTCGGCCCCAAGCGGGTGCGGGTGATTGTGCTCTATTCCCCCACAGACGAGTGGGAAGAAACCGAGTGGTTGGCTGCCGCAGCCCGCAATCCTGCGTTTGCGTTTCTCAAAGATGCGGAGGAAGATATCTACTCTTTGAGCGATGGGAAGCCATTCCGTGACGAAGCATAAAGTCGTTCTCGTCCCGTTTCCTTTCGATGACCTTTCCAGCAGCAAGGTCCGCCCTGCCGTTTGTCTCACCGATCCCATTGGGCCGCATAGACACGTGATCCTGGCTTTTGTCACGAGCCGAATTCCAGACAAACTCCTGGAAACCGATTTGGTTATTGACGCGCGTAGGTCGGACTTCAGAGCAACGGGACTCCAGGTTTCATCCACCCTTCAGTTACACCGTTTGATGACAGCCACAACTTCCCTGCTGCAACGCGAGTTGGGTGTCTTATCGCCTGCCATGCAGGCTCAGGTGAACGCGCGCCTTCGTAAGGTGTTTGGTATAGCGTAACCGTTACGCCGATAGCTCTCCGTACACCACCTTCCCATCTAGCACTGTCGCTATTACCTGCGTCTGCAGAATCTCCTCAGCCGGGCACGTGAAGATGTCGCGGTCGAGCACCACCAGGTCGGCCAGTTTGCCGGGGGTGATGGAACCCTTGCTTGCTTCTTCGCCGCTGGCAAAGGCCGCGCCCAGGGTGTAGGCGCGCACGGCCTCCGCAACGCTGATTCGCTCCTGCGGCTGCCAGCCGGCCGGGCCGGACGCGCCGTCGCCGCGACGCCGCGTCACTGCGGCGTGGATGCCGGCGAGCACGTCCGGCGCTTCGATCGGCGCGTCGGAGCCGAAGGCGAGGGTCACACCGGTGTCGAGCAGCGTGCGCCAGGCGTACGCGCCGCGCACGCGCGGTTCACCCCACAGGCGGTCGGCGTTGAGCATATCGCTCGTCGCGTGGATTGGCTGCATGGAGGCGATGAGGCCCAACCGCGCGAGGCGCGGCGCGTCGTCCGCATGGATGATCTGCACGTGCTCGACGCGGTGGCGCAGCGGCGGCCACGGCCGCGCCGGCAATGCCTGGCCGGTCTGCCATTCCGGCTCCGCGCCGCGCACGACCGCCAACGCATCCAGCACCTCGCGGTTGGCGCGGTCGCCGATGGCGTGGATCATCACGCTCAGGCCAGCCGCGCTGCACGCCAGCGCCTCTTCGGTAAACTCCTCCGGGTCCAGCGTGCAGACGCCGCGCCAGTCTGGCCGCCCGCGATACGGCTCCAACATCCACGCCGTCTGTGAGCCGAGCGCGCCATCCGCGAAGAATTTGACGCTGCCCACGCGCAGCCACTCGCTGCCGAAGCCGCTCTGCAGGCCCAAATCAATCGCGGCCTGGCGGCGGACGCGGGGAATGGTCTGGTTGACGCGCAGCCCCAACTCGCCGCGGCGCAGGAGCGCCTGGTAGGTGCGAAAGGCCAGCATCTCCGCGGTGTCGCTCGCCTCGTGGATGCCGGTCAGGCCGTTGGCCCAGGCCAGGTGGATGCCCTCCAGGGCGGCTGCGCCGCTCTCGTCCAGGCCAGGCTGCGCAACGACGTCGTCCAGCAGTTTGACCGCGTTCTCGCGCAGGATGCCGGTCGGTTCGCCCGTCTGCGGGTCGCGCTCGATCACGCCATCGCCAGGGTCGGGCGTGGAGGCCGTGATGCCGGCCCGCGCCAGCGCCAGGCTGTTGACCCACACCGAATGCCAGTCTTTGCTGTCCAGGGCCACGGGGCGCCGGGGCGCAACCTGGTCGAGCATCTGCCGCGTGGGCATGCCCTCCGGCCAGACGTTGGCGTCCCAACCGCCGCCGCGCAGCCAACGGCCCGGCGCGGTTTGGCCGGCCTTCTGCGCAATGACGGCCAGGGCTTCGGCCGCGCTCGGCGCGCCGGTCAGGTCCACCCAGCGCCGCTGCAAGGCCCAGCCGACAAAGTGAATGTGGGCATCAATGAATCCAGGCAGCAGCGTGCGGCCGCCCAGGTCGTGCGTCTGCGTGTCGGGGCCGGCCAGGTGACTCAAATCATCGCCCACGGCCAGGATGCGGTTGCCGGCCAGCGCGACCGCGCGCGCGGTGGGGCGATCCGCATCTTGCGTGTAAATGCGGGCATTGGTCAGGAGCATGGTTGGGTGCATGGCGGCTTACCTTGTGGTTTGCGTGTTCGTGTCTTGGTGCTGAAATTCTGGTACAGCGCGTAAGATATTCTCACACAAAGCCGCAGAGACACGAAAGAATCGGTTTGCGTCTCCGTGCCTTTGTGTCTTGGTGTGAGTCATTTGGGTCTGGCTTGTCCGGAGTGGCAGGCGGGGTGATTTACTCGCCGCCACCGATGGCGTCAATCACAGCCTGCAGTTCTTCATCAGAGTAGAAATGGATCACCAGGCGGCCGCGTCCGCGCACGCCGCGGCTGATCTCGACCTTGGTGCCGAGGCGTTCGCGCAGGCTGCTCTCCAGGGCCTGCACGTGCAGCGCCTGCGGATCAGGCTCGCCCGCGGCGGCCGCCTCTGGCGCAGCCGCCAGGGTCAGGCGGTGCACCAGCTCTTCGACCTGGCGCGCCGTCAGGTGGCGGTGACGGATGATCGCCAGCGCTTCGGCCTGCAAATCGTCATCCAGGCCGACCAGCGGCCGCGCCTGCGCCTCCGACAACTCGCCGGTCATCAGCGCTTCTTTAACCGGCTCGCTCAAGCGCAGCAGACGCAGGAGGTTGGTCACGGTGACCCGCGCTTTGCCCACGCGCGTCGCGACCTGCGCCTGCGTCAGGCCAAACTCCTCGATGAGCATGCTGTAGGCGGCGGCTTCTTCCAGCGGGTTGAGATCGGCCCGCTGCACGTTTTCCACGAGCGCCATTTCCAGCACGGCTTGATCGCTGGCCTCTTTGACGATGGCCGGGACCTGGCTCAGGCCGGCCAGGCGCGCGGCGCGCCAGCGCCGCTCGCCGGCGATCAGAAAATAGGCCGGGCCGCCCGCGGCCGCGCCCGCGGCGCGCGTCACGATGAGCGGTTGAATCAGGCCGTGCTCATGAATCGAAGCGGCCAGCTCCTGCAAGGCCTCGCTGTCGAAGCTCTGGCGCGGCTGGCGTGGGTTAGGGGCGATGTCGGCAATGTCCAGCTCTACGAACGCCTGGCTGATTTCCGGCGCGGGCGGGGGCGCGCTGGGGATCAAGGCGCCTAAACCGCGACCCAGGCCGCGTTTGATGTTGCTCATGGCATGTGCCTGCCTCTCGGTGACGTTTCTTGCTTCAGCAGCTCTTGCGTCAGCGCCTCATAGGCCATGGCGCCGGGCGAACGGGGCGCGTAGGTCAATATCGCTTCGCCAAAACTGGGCGCTTCGCTCAGGCGCACATTGCGCGGGATGAGGGTATCAAAGACGAACGCAGGCGCATTCTTGCGAATTTCGTTCACCACTTGCTGGGCCAGGTTGGTGCGGCCGTCGAACATGGTCAACACCAGTCCCTGCACGGTCAGCGCCGGATTGAGGCTCTTATGTACCAGGTCAATCGTCGCCAGCAGATGCGCCAGCCCTTCCAACGCAAAGTATTCGCACTGAATGGGGATGATGACGCCGCCGGCGGCGGTCAGCGCGTTGATCGTCAGCAGGCCCAGGCTGGGCGGGCAGTCGAGGAGGACATAATCGTAGCCTGAGGCGGCCAGCTCCAGCGCGCGGCGCAGGACATGCTCGCGCGCCAGCATCCCCACCATTTCAACTTCCGCACCGGCCAGCCGCGGCGCAGACGGCACCAGGTCAAGCCCGACGCGGTAAGTCAGGGAGACGACTTTGGTGAGCGGCATCTGGTCAATCAGCACATCGTACAGGCCGTAGATGGCATGCTGCGGGTTGACGCCGATATGGCTGGTGGCGTTGGCTTGCGGGTCGCAGTCCACCAGGAGCACGCGCTTGGACGCCTGCGCCAGGTAGGCCGCGAGGTTGACGGCGGTGGTGGTTTTACCCACGCCTCCTTTTTGATTGGCAAAGGCAAGAATACGCGTCACAGGGAACTCTGCGCCTCCGGGGGGTGCTGCGCCAGCCAGGCTTCGACCTGCGCCAGGCTGGGAATGGCGTCGGTGGCCTGCCCTTCGACCGAAAACGAGGCGGTGACATTGGCGAAATGGGCGGCCTGCACCGGGTCGCCGGTGGCGGCCAGGCGAATCAGGAACGCGGCGGCAAAGACATCGCCTGCGCCGGTCGGGTCTACCTCGACCGACGGTCGCGGCGGCACGGCAGTCATCTGGTTGCCCTGCCAGACCTGGCAGCCGCGCGGGCCCAGGGTCAGCACCACCACTGGGCATAGGCGTTGGTAGTGAGCCAGCGCCGCGGGATCATGGCCCAGGTCTTCGTCGCTCAAGATCAGCGCGCGGGCGCCGGTCAACACCGCGGCGGCGTTAGCCCAGGGCTGGCGGCTGACATGGCCGTGCGCATCCCAACGGCGCATCCAGCCCTGCGGCACAACGCCCACCAGGCTGTCGGGAAAGGCTGCGGTCAGGCCGGGGTCAACTTCCTGCGCAACCGGCCCCAGCAGGACGATAGGCGTCTGGCGCCAGGGCGCGGGCACGTCCGCCACGCGGATGATCGGGGCCACGCTATGCACCGTTTGCCGGCGATGCCCGTTGTGGTAACGATTTTCGAATGTGGTGGTGGCAGTCGCGGGCAGCCGTTCCACCGCAATGCCGTCCAGGTCAGGCGTCAAGGGAAAATCGGAGGCGGCGCGCGTCAGAATGGCGGCGTGCGCACCCAGGCGCGCGGCCGTGATGGCCGCGTAGGTGGCGGTGCCGCCTTGCGCAAAACCACCACTGAGCAAAATGTCGCGCGTGATGTGACCAATGACCAAGAAATTCGGCATAGAACCCTGCATCGCCCAGCGCAATCGAGCCTTGACTGGCTTGATTGTAGCATAGGCGGCGCGAAACCAAAAGAAACCCGGTTTCTCACAGAAACCGGGTCTCTCGACACTGTGAACCCGATTTCCTACAGAAACCAGGCTCCCGTCGCGGCGCTAATGGGCCGTGTTCGGAATAATCGTCACTTTGCGGCTTTCGCCTTCGCCCACGCTTTCGGTATGAACCTCAGGATGGTCACGCAGGGTCATGTGGATAATGCGGCGCTCACGCGCGGGCATTGGCTCCAGGGCCAGGGTACGGCCGGTGGCGGCGACGCGTTCGGCGGTGCGCGTGGCTAACTGCTGCAGCGTGCGCTCGCGCCGATTCTTGTACTCTTCCACATCTACCACGACATTGGTCCAACGATGCAGGCGGTGATTGAGCATCAAGCGGGTCAAGTATTGCAGCGCGTTCAAGGTTTCGCCGCGCCGGCCAATCAGGATGCCCAGGTCATTGCCCACGATGTCCAACACCAGGGTTGGCTCGTCATCACGACCCGGCATGTCCGATACGGAGGCGTGTCCGCGCACCGTTGCGTTGATGCCCATCTGGTTCAACAGGTTGCCCAAGATCTCCGAGGCCGTTTCCACCAGGACGCTATCGCTGACAGCCGCTTTTTCCGCTTTGGGCTTGGGCGCGAGCGACGGCTCCACATCCGCCGCTGGCTGGTCGGCCGTGGGGACAGGCGCCGCGGCCACGGCTGGCCGAGCTGGTTCAACCGGCGCCGTGATGGGCGGCTCTGGTTTCACCGGCCGCGGCGGCGCACTGACCGGCTTGGGTTCGGCGGGCGCTTCCCAGCGTGTGGGCCGCGGTGGGCTGACCGGCTTTGGTTCCATGGGCGGTTCTGGCCGTGCGGACCGCGGCGGCGCGGGGCTTGGACTGGTGACGCGCGGCGTCAAGCGTACGCGTGCGTCTTCGGCCCCAAATCCGAGGATGCCGCGGCTGCCTTCAGACAGCACTTCCACATCCACCTGCTCACGCGCAAGATTGAGGCGACGCAGGCCATCACGGATAGCGGCATCAACCGTCTTGGCGCGAACTTCAATGCTTTCTTGTGGGGTAGCCATAGCCAACTACTTCCTCTTCTTGATGCGACGTCGCGCTTTCGCGGCTCCGACTTCGGTCTCGCGCGTAGCGGCGACAGTGGTATTGCTGGGCGCTGGCGCTTCGGTCGGCGCGCTGATGGCCGGCGCCATGTTGTTGAGATTGATCCCAGGTATCTTCAGTGATCCCCAGCCGGTGACAAAATACTGTTGAATCATGCTGAGGACATTGCTCACCACGTAGTAGAGCGACAGACCTGCGGGCAGGGAGATGAACACAAAACCGAACACCAGGGGCATGAAGGTCATGGTCTGCTGCATGGTCGCTTGCTGCGGATCCTGATCGGCTTTGGAGGCGACGGCCGGCTGCGACATTTTTTGCAGCATGATCTGTGTCACCACCAACAAGACGGGCAGGATCAGATAGCCAATCAACGTGCCATATTGGCCGGCGGTAAATGCCTTCGAGATCCACTGCAACCCTTCCGTCTGCTTCGGATAAGCCAGGTCTGGAATCCAGAAAAAGGGTTGCTTGACCAGCTCGCCGATGTTGGTCAAGTGATAGAGCGCCTGGTAGAGACCGAACAGAATGGGCATCTGGATGAGGAGAGGTAAACAGCCGCTGGCTGGATTGTAGCCAGCTTCCTTGTACATCTCCATCTGGGCCTTGGAGAGCGCCTCACGATCCTTGCCGTGCTTTTTCTGCAATTCTTGCATGCGCGGCTGCAGATGCTGCATCGTGCGCATGGAGCGCAGCTGCGCCATGGTCAGCGGCAGGGTTACGATCTTGATCAGAATGGTAAAGAGGATGATCGCAAAACCGTAGCTGTAGGGCAGACCGATGGACTCGAGAACCTTGTGCATCCACGACAGGGCCGCGGCTAACGGGAAAACGATGAACGTTTGCCACCAGCCGCTGGGTGGGGCATTGGGGTCAGTCGAGGTTGGCGCGCCGCAGCTGGTGAGCAGCAGCAGCAGCGCCACCAGGAGAAGAATGAGGCCAACCGTGCGTAGTTTGCGCATCTTGGTTCCTTTTAGTAACACAACCTATCCTTACGGCACAGGGTCATAGCCACCTGCGTTCAGGGGGTGGCAGCGCGCGATGCGCTTGACGCCTAACCAGCCGCCCTTGACTACGCCGTACCGTTCGATGGCTTCGTAGGTGTAATGGGAGCAGGTTGGGGTGAAACGACAACTAGGTGGCAGCGCCGGTGAAATGAAGCGCTGATAAAGCCGAATCAATTGCAGCGTGAGAGCCTTAGCCATGCGTAACGATCAAACCTACGATCCTAACAACTGTGCACGTTTGAGCAGCGCCAGACAGGCCGCCTTCAAGGTCAAGAAATCGGCCTGGGCCGCGAGTGGGCGGGCAATCATGACCACATCCCACCCCGGCTCAATATCCGCTCTCTGCAAGCGAATGATTTCACGCAGACGCCGTCGCACCAGGTTGCGACGCACTGCGCCGCCCAACCGACGGCTGACCGAGAAACCAAAACGGTTATGATCTAGTCCGTTTGGCAACGCGCAGAGCACGAGCAGTGGACTGGCCCATGATTTTCCTGCGCTGCGCACTTGGCGGAAGCGCTCCGGCTGGCGCAGCCGGTAGCGACGCTGGACCGACAACAGAACAGCTTAACGCTTACTTCGGCGGCATCTTGCGCCAGGTCAGCGCAACCGATAACAGCTTGCGGCCCTTCAGGCGCCGCGCCTTGATTACATTGCGACCATCGGTGGTCTGCATTCGCTTGCGGAAACCGTGCACGCGCAGGCGCCGCTTGACTTTGGGTTGCCACGTTCGCTTAGGCATCAGAAACTCCTACTCAAGAGATAATTCCGTTCAACGGCCGTTACGAGAGCGGCAGCCTGAACTTGGTTCCAGTTTATGACAGCAGAAAACGGGCGAGGAAGAAAGACGCTCCTCTCCCGTGTCATGGCGTGCATTATACCCGTCTTCTGGCGTGACTGTCAAATGATTAAGGGTGAATTGTTTGCACACGCTTGCTAAGGGGCCGCTCTTCGACTATAATGCGCCAACATTCTGCAGATTGGAGTTCTCAACGATGGCAACCGACGACCTGCGCGGCCGTGTGCGCCTGACCAGCCTGGCCAGTTGCGCGGGCTGAGCGTCGAAACTGGCGCCTGAGGCCCTGGCGCAGGTTCTGCGTCAGCTCGAACCCCTCTTTCCACCCCAGCAGCACCCCGCCGTGCTGGTTGGACTCAACGCGCCCGATGACGCGGTTGTCTATCAACTCAGCGCCGAACGGGCGCTGATTGCGACGACTGATTTCTTTACGCCGATTGTGGATGACCCGTACACCTTTGGCGCGATTGCCGCGACCAACGCCATGAGCGATGTCTACGCCATGGGCGGCGAGGTCCTGTTTGCCTTGAATATCGCCGCTTTTCCTGAAAGTCTGCCCGCGGAGGTGATCGCGCAGATCCTGCTGGGCGGCGCGGAGAAGGTGCGCAGCGCCGGTTCCCTCATCGTGGGCGGGCACACGATCAAGAATCCCGAGCCGGTCTATGGCCTGGCTGTGATCGGCGAAGCACACCCGGATCGCATTTTCCGCAAGACCGGCGCGCAGGTGGGAGATGTGTTGGTGCTCACCAAGCCGTTGGGCACTGGGTTGATCAGCACGGCGCTCAAGCGTGAACAAGCAGACGCCGACGATGTGGAGACGGCCGTCGCCAGCATGTTGATCCTCAATCGCAATGCAATGCGCGCCGGCCAGGCCGCGGGCGTGCGCTGCGCCACCGATATTACCGGCTTTGGGCTGCTCGGTCATGCGAGCGAGATGGCTGAGGGCAGCGCTGGCGCGCTGCAGATTTCGCTGGCGGCGCTGCCTCTGCTGCCCGGCGCGCGCCGTTACGCGGAGGCGCGCATGGCGCCCGGCGGCACGCACAGCAACCGCCGCTATTTCAGCCTGCGCGTGCACGCGCCGCCCGAGCTCAGCCAGGCCGACGAAGCGCTTCTGTACGATCCCCAAACCTCTGGCGGCTTACTCCTGGCCGTGCCGCTGGCGCAGCGGGACGTTTTCTACGAGACCTGCGCGCAGCTCGGTCAGTTGGCCTGGGAAATCGGCCGCGTGGTCGAGGGCCACGGCGTCCAGGTGACGGCGTAAACCATGCGGCCGTCGCTTGGAGTTTCAGCCTGGTGTTTCCACGATGCGCTCTACGCGGGCCGGCTGACCTTGCACGACATCCCCGCGGCCGCGGCCGCCCTGGGGTTCGACCTGGTGGAGCTGAATGACCTCTTTTATCCGCCGCCGCGCTTCAGCCGTCTGCGCTACCTGCCCTGGCGCCTGTGGGGCGCGCTGGTCGGCCGCGACGCCTGGCGCACCTTTCAACGTTCCTGGGTCGGCAGCGCGTCCACGCGGCAACGCCTGCGGACAGCCTGCGACCAAGCCTCGGTGCGCTGCGCGGCGTTCACCCTGAACAGTGATTTTACGGGCCAGCCGCGCCAGCAGCCGGCTGCGCTGGCCTATGCGGCGGCCGGCCTGGCGACGACGGCCGCGTTGGGCGCGCCGATCATGCGCGTGACCAGCGACTGCCGCGAGAAGTCGGACGACATGATCACGCCTGGCGTGCTGGAGCGGGTGATTGATGGGCTGCGTCAAGCGGTCAAGCTGGCGCAGGCGGCGGGCATTCGCTTGGCGCTGGAGAATCACTGGGGCCTGACGACGGAGCCGGCGGCGATGCTGCGCGTGGTGCAGGAGGTCAATTCACCCTGGCTGGGCGTCTGCCTCGACCTGGGCAACTTTCCGCCGGCGCAGCGCCTGGCTGGCGTCGAGCTGCTGGCGCCTTACGCCATTCATGCGCACGCCAAAGCCGGGCAGTTTACGGCCAACGGCGAGGAGACGCAGATTGACTACCGCACGGAGCTGGCGATCCTCAGCCAGGCGGGCTACCGTGGGCCGTTGGTGATCGAATACGAGGGCGATGGCGATCCGGCCGCCGGCATCCAACGCACGCGTGACCTGGTCATGCGACACTGGCCGCCGAACTGATGTCCACGAATCCCTGCGAGGGTTGGTTGTCATAGAACCAACCTTGCGAAGGCCCGCCGGGTAAGGGGCTGGCGTTGGAGAGACCGATTTCGGTTTGCCCGATGATGTCTGGCGCAGTCAGCCCTCGCAAGGGGATGGCGCGGCCGTCCCCCTCGCAGGGCTGCGACGAGCTGCCAAACTTAGAGGCGCGCAACGCCGCCGCGCGCCGCCGAACTGATGTCCACGAATCCCTGCGAGGGTTGGTCGCCGCAGGGTCAACCTTGCGAAGGCCCGCCGGGTAAGGGGCTGGCGCCGGAGAGACCGATTTCGGCTTGCCCGATGATGTCTGGCGCAGTCAGCCTTCGTAAGGGGATGGCGCGGCCGTCCCCCTCGCAGGGCTGCGACGAGCTGCCAAACTTAGAGGCGCGCAACGCCGCCGCGCGCCACCGAACTGATGTCCACGAATCCCTGCGAGGGTTGGTCGCCGCAGGGTCAACCTTGCGAAGGCCCGCCGGGTAAGGGGCTGGCGCCGGAGAGACCGATTTCGGCTTGCCCGATGATGTCTGGCGCAGTCAGCCTTCGCAAGGGGATGGCGCGGCCGTCCCCCTCGCAGGGCTGCGACGAGCTGCCAAACTCAGAGGCGCGCAACGTCGCCGCGCGCCGTCTAACTGATGTCCACGAATCCCTGCGAGGGTTGGTCGCCGCAGGGTCAACCTTGCGAAGGCCTCAACCATAATGGTCTCACGATAGCATCGGTCATACGCGCCACGCGCGCCATCGGCAGCACGTCGTGCACGCGCACGATGTCCGCGCCGCGCACGATGCTGACCGCCACCGCGGCCGCCGTGCCTTCGACGCGCTGGTCGGGCGGCAGGTTGAGGGTGTAGCCAATGAAGGATTTGCGCGACGGCCCCACCAGCACCGGAAAGCCCATCGCCTTGATGGCGTCGGTGCGGTTGAGCAGCGCAAGATTCTGCTCGCGGGTCTTGCCAAAGCCGATGCCAGGGTCCAGGATGATCTGGTCATCGCGAATCCCCGCCTGGCGCGCCAACGCCACCGAAAACGCCAATTCCTGCTGAATGTCGCCCAGGAGATCGTTGTACTGCACACCGACATAGCGTCCGCCCAGGCGGGCTTCCTGGCTGGCGTCTTTGGGCTGGCTGCGATTGTGCATCAACACCACGGGCACGCGCGCCTGTGCAATCACGGCCGCCAGGTCAGGATCGAGCCGCAAACCCCAGACATCGTTCACCACGCGTGCGCCGGCCTGCAGCGCCGCCGCGGCCACCACGGCTTTGCTGGTATCCACGGAGATCGGCAGCGGGACGCGCGCAGCCAGGCCTTCAATCACCGGCAGAATGCGCTGCATTTCAGTCTGCGCGTCCACCGGGCTGGAGCCGGGGCGGGTGCTTTCACCGCCGACATCGAGAATGTCCGCGCCCTCCGCGTAGAAGCGTTCGCCCTGGCTGATCGCGGCTTCGATCCAGGCGGCCGCATCCGCATCTGTGCGCGCCAGGCCATCGCCCGAAAAACTGTCGGGCGTGGCATTGATGATGCCCATGACGTAGGTGCGGCGGCCCCAGGCAAAAGGCGCAGCCTGCGCCGGCCGCCAGGCAAAGGGATTGAGGGGCGCCGCTTCGGCGGCGAGGTCAATCGAGCCAACCGCCATGATGGCGTCACGGTTCACCTGGCTAAGCAGATGGTCTATCGTGACCCCGAGGAGAGGATGAACGACGTGCGGCGCGATCTCGGCCAGCGGTACTAATACGAAGGCCCGTTCGTGTAGCCGCGGATGCGGCAACACCAGGGCCTCGCTGTCGTGCACCAGGTTGTTGTACTCAAGGTTGTTGTACACCAGGTCATTGTACAGCAGGATGTCAATGTCAATCAGCCGCGGCCCGTAGCGTTCCGCCGGCTGGCGTCCCATGCCCTGCTCGATCTGCTTGGCAAAGGCCAGCAGCGCGCCTGGCGTCAAGGCGGTCGCGCCGCGCAGCGCCAGGTTGTAAAAGGCTGGCTGCTCGGTCACGCCCCAGGGCGGCGTTTCGTAGACCGAGGAGAGCGCTTCGATGGCCACCGCCTGGCCGAGGCGCTGCAAGGCTTGCACCAGGTTGGCGCGGCGGTCGCCCAGGTTGCTGCCGAGGGCCAGGAAAACAGAAGCCGCCATCGGCCTAGTCCAATTGGCGGATGATGGCAATCACCTTGCCCTGGATCTCCACCTGGTCCGCGGGGAAGATCAACGGCGCGTAGGCCGGATTGGCCGGCTGCAGGCGTACGTTGCGGCCCTCGCGGTAGAAATACTTCAACGTGGTTTCGCTGCGCTCTGGCAGCCAGGCCGCGACCATTTCACCGCTCTCCGCGACGCGCTGGCTGCGCAGCACGACCAGGTCGCCGTCATGCACGAGCGCGTCAATCATCGAGTCGCCGCGTACGCGCAGGGCATAGACATTCTCCGGCTCGCGCACGATGTCGCGGGTCAGCTCGATGGTGTCGGTGACTACGGGCGCCTCCGCCAGGTCGGGCCGCATGATGGGCGCGCCCGCGGTGATCGTGCCGTAGAGCGGGACGCGCACGCCCGTGGCGCTGAGGAGCACATCCACCGGCTCGTGGCGCAGACGAATGCCCCGCGAGCTCTTGGCGTCGCGTTCGAGAATGCCGAATTCAGCCAGCTTGGACAGGTTATACTTCACCACGGAGGTGGAACTGATGTCGGCGGCCTCGCCAATCTCCCGAATGGTGGGTGGGTAGCTGTATTCGCTGATGTAATGGTGAATGAAATCAACGATACGCTGTTGACGTTGTGACAGATTGATGGACAGACTCATCGTGCCTCCTTGTGACCCGCATGGCGCCGCTGGATGGGCGCTTCTATAACGGTTAGCAATAGAAAATGTGTTCGTATCTATTGTAGCACGATTGTTCTATCTGTCAAATTACCCAAAGTATCCCAAATAGCAGGCTTTTATCCCAAAGTCCGCAGGTCAAGCTTATCAAGGTGGACTTTCACTGGCAGGGTACTGGCCAGGGGCCGAGTGTGCAGAGAGAGCGACCGAAGAAGGTCGCCGTGGCCGAAAAACTGCGCAAGCGCACCGCGGTCGGCGCGCCCACGCAGACTTCGGGGCTGTAGGCGCTCCACCATTCGTTGGCAAAATAGAAAATGGGCCGCGCCGTGAACGTGCGCACAACGAAACAATAGAGATTCGCGGGCGGCAGATCAGCGGCCGCATAATGGTCGGTCGCCCTGTCAGGCGTCGTGCCATGCACCACATAAGGCCCGCCGGGCGCTGTCGCATAATTGACCTCATAAAAGCCTTCTTCCCACCACAGGTGCGGAATCGGCGTCCAGGTCAGGGTTACGCTTTGGCTGGCGACCAGGGTGGCCTGTACATTGCTCGGCGGCACCGTCTGGGTGTACTCCCACCCTGGATCCACCGTGTTGAGCCACGCAATCACCGTTGGATCGGTGGGCGTCATCATGTTGTAGTCCACACTGAGCGACAGGTACGGTGGCTGCATCAGTTCAGCCGGAACCTCGCCCGACAACTGATTGTCGCTTAGTTCGAGTCCGCCCAGACTGCTCATGTTAGCCAGTTCGGGTGGAATCGAGCCGCTCAGATGATTGCTGGACAGGATCACGTCATGAACGTTGGTGAGTTGACCCAGTTCCGGAGGGATCGGTCCGCTCAAGTGATTGGAGTTTAGAGAGAGGTATTCCAGGTTGGTCAGATTCCCGAATGTGGCCGGAATGGCGCCTTGCAGCTGGTTGCGATAGAGCAAGAGCGAATGTAGATTGTGCAGATTGCCCAGTTCGGGGGGAAGCTCTCCGCTCATAAAGCACAACTCGATCGCAAGGAGTTCCAGGTTGGGCAGGTTCCCCAGGGTTGGCGGAATCGGTCCGCTCAGCAGATTCTCGGAGAGTGCAAGCTCCTGCAGATTCACCAGGTTGCCCAATTCTGGCGGGATCGAGCCGCTCAGGTGACTATTGGCTAAGCTCAGGCGGTTGAGGTTCTTCAAGTTGCCCAAAGTGGCTGGAATGTTGCCAGTGAGTCCAGTACCATACAACCGGAGTACGTACAGTCCGGTCAGGTCACCCAATTCTGGCGGCAGGGCGCCTTGTATGTTTCTCCCTCCGAGGACGAGCAAGCCAACGCGCCCCTCGACGCAGGTTACTCCGCCCCAGGTGCAAGGAGTGTTCGTCTGCAGCCAACCCAAGGAACTTCCCCACTGCACGCCGTTGGTGCTGTTGTACAAAGCCACGAGCGCCTGACAATCGGCAAGCGGAATCTGGGTCACCTCCTTGCAGGAGAAATCGTGCGGCGTTGCCTCAGAAGGTACATCACCCGCATGGGCGAGCCCTACCGTGACCAGGAGCACCGCCAGGCATGAGATCGCGACCGCGATGATCTTGATCGCGAATCGCCCTTGCTCCGTGTTGTTCGTATCTGTCATCATCGGCCTCCATGACCTCTCCATAGCGATTGATTCGATTATTCGATGAACGCAAGCGGGAGTGGAAAAGCGAAATCAACACGGTGGGAATCCTGTGTGTCCAATCTGTGCGGAAACAAAAAAGCCGCTTCAATGCCAGGTGAACGACCAGCATTTGCAGCGACCTCCGGGACTCTTTCACCGCTGTCAGGGTCACAGCACGACAAAAGAATAAGCGTAAAAAACTGTCTCAATTTTACTCAACCCGCCAACGATACGCCATGATAAGCATCATGTCGGCTCTGATTGTATGGCGCTGGCGCGGACAGAGCAACTATACCGATGCCCATAATCGTGATGATTGTGCGATCCCGCCATCCCGCCGACTCGATTGCACAAAGCCGCGCTTTATGCTACAATCGCATTAAGATTTTATGTACGTCTTATGTGACAGGAGGTTGATTTCTGAACTCAACGACATTTGCTCGCCATTTGGTGGAGCTGGCTGCGGACAAGCAGGCTGAGGATATTGTGCTGCTAGACCTGGCGAAGGTGTCCGTGCTGGCCGATTACTTTATTATTGCGACGGCAAACTCCGAACGGCAGATCAAGGCCATCACCGATTATGCCCAGGCGGAGAGCGAAAAGGACGACCGTAAGGCCCTGCACGTGGAGGGCGACACCAATTCGGGCTGGGTGCTGCTCGATTACGGGGATGTGGTCGTGCACGTGATGTCGCCCACGCAGCGCGCCTACTACCGGCTGGAAGAGTTGTGGCGACAGGCGCCGATGGTGCTGAAGATACAGTAGGCGTTCATCACGCCTGTCTCCTGGTAGGCCTTGTGGGATAGTGCTGCCTCTCTTGCGCCTGTGGGCAAACCGTCTGATCTTCGTGTCATAGGCGCCATTCAGCCGTGAAGCCGACGAGATAGAATCGGTTGGACTTCACGCTCGCATTCGATAGTCCCAGGACTGGGGCATCGCTGCCATCATCATAGCACTGCCTTCCGTGAAGAGCACGTCAACCGCAGTCTTTCAGAGAGAAGACTGCGGCTTTGTTGTTTTCCACGTTTCCAATTAACGCACCCTCCCTTGAGCGCCTTTGGGCAGAAGCCGGCTTTACGCCGAATCCGGCTTAGCGCGACGCCATCCTGCATATCGCCCAGCACGTACCTGCACGCGGCCAGCCAAGTAGCGGGGGTCCGCTTTCGGGAGTATTTCGACGATTTCGGCGATGATGTGAAGCAGGGGTGCTGGTCACAATCGTCGAGCCGCTGATGCTGCGGTTGCGGTCTATTGGTTGACTTATCGGACGTTCCGCGTGATAATGAGCAACCAGTGGTTTCACCCCGTTTTGGACTGTGAGGAGAGGCTTCGATGCTGACACGACTCAAGGTCTCTGGATTTAAGAACCTGGTTGACGTAGACTTGCGTTTTGGCCCGTTTACGTGTGCGGCCGGAGCCAACGGCACTGGCAAGTCCAATCTGTTCGACGCAATTCAGTTTCTCAGTAAACTGGCCGGAGATACGCTGCTCAACGCGGCGCTGGCAGTACGCTCCGAAGGGGGACGCACGGCTGATGTGCGCAATCTGTTCCATCGCATTGGCGACCACTACGCCAGTCAGATGACTTTCGAGACTGAGATGATTGTACCGTTCACCGGAATTGACGACCTAGGGCAGCGGGCGGAAGCCTCCATTACACTTCTGTGTTACCAGTTGGCCCTGGCCTACCGGGCTGATAGCAGCCTGCCCAGCTTGGGTTCGCTGGAAATTCTGCACGAAGAACTGACTCATATTAATGTGACCGAGGCGGCCAGTCATCTTCGCTTTCCGCACAAACCGGCGTGGCGACGCTCGGTTGTCAAAGGCCGGCGTATCGGCGAGTTCATCTCGACGGTCGAAAAAGAAGAGAAACGTATTATCAAGCTGCATCAAGAGGGAACGTCAGGGCGTCCGCGCGAATATCTCGCTGCCACGCTGCCACGCACCGTCCTTTCATCGGTCAATGCGATCGAAAGCCCAACTGCCCTGTTGGCGCGGCGCGAAATGCAGTCCTGGCGCCTGCTGCAGCTCGAACCCTCCGCATTACGCGAGCCTGACGAATACACGGCCTTGCCGCGCTTGGGCGTTGATGGCTCGCACATGCCGGCCACCCTGGATTATCTGAAGCGCGCGGCACACAATGGGGGTCTGCCTGGCGGTCACAACGGAGAGTCGCCTATGCTGGATGAATTGGCTGCCCGTCTGTCGGAACTCGTCGAACACGTCAAAACCATTCATGTTGATCGGGATGATCGCCGGCAGCTCCTGACCCTGGAAATGACAGATCGCAGCGGCACTTCACTGCCGGCCCGCTCACTATCTGACGGGACGCTGCGCTTCCTGGCGTTGGCCGTGCTGGCTCTCGACCCCCGTGAAGAAGGACTGATCTGCCTGGAGGAGCCAGAGAATGGCATCCACCCTGAGCGTATCCCGGCGATGCTACAGCTTCTACAGGAAATGGCTGTTGATGTGGAGAACGAAGTCGGTGCTGACAACCCGCTGCGACAGGTGATTGTGAACACCCATTCGCCCAGCGTGGTCAGCCAGGCGCCTGACGACGCCATCCTGGTTTCGGAGCTGCAAGATGTCGTCACGGCCGGACAAGGGGGGCGGACGGCATGTTTTCGATGGCTGCCCGACACCTGGCGCTGTGATGCCGATCCAGGTACACCCCCTGTGGCCCGCGGCGTTTTGTTGGCTTATCTGAACCCGGCGGGTCGCCCAGACTTCGAACGCGAGCACGGTGCGCCCGATGTGGGCGTTCCCAAGTCGCGTCGCCTGATAGATCGGCCCGATCTTCAACCCTTTCTGCCTGGGATGGAAGATCCGAGATGAGGGATATCACTTTCACGCTCGTGACGGATGGAAGTTCTGATGTGGTCCTGTTACCCATTCTCACCTGGCTGCTGCGGACGAATAGGGTAGCTCTGCCACTGCAAGGAAGGTGGGCGGATACACGCCGGGCGCGCCTTCCCCAGCGGGTCACGCTAACCGAGAGAATCCGCGTGGCTCTCGATTTGTATCCCTGTGACCTTCTCTTCGTTCACCGCGATGCCGAACGCGAGCCACGCGAGCGGCGGGTGGCCGAAATCCAGGAGGCGCTCGATTGTTTACCACCCAACTCGCCCCAACCGACCGCCGTTTGTGTCATACCGGTACGTACGCAAGAGGCGTGGCTTCTGTTCGATGATCTGGCCATCAAGACTGCTGCCGGCAACCGCAGCTTTCGTGAGAATCTCGATCTTCCCACACTCAAAGACCTGGAGTCGCTGGCGGATCCCAAATCAGTCCTGTACGATTGCCTTCGGCGGCCAGCGGCTACGTGGGCGGCGTCTCCGCAGCTTTCCGGTGAACCAGCGCGCTCGCCGTGTGGCTGACTTGATCGAGGATTTCTCGCCTCTGCGCCTTGCCTGCTTTCGGCGCGCTGGAGGCGGATGTTAGAAAGATCGTGACGCGATTTCCTGAGTAGGGTTGCCGATCTGTATACGTTGGGACTGAACCAGCGACTGGTGCAAGCGCTGGCGCTGATAGTGTTTCGTGGCTCAATCGTTCTGCAAGGCGCTCAGCAGTTGGGCGACGCTGGTATTGCCGCCGGAACAGACCAGCCGACTTTGTGTCCGGCCAGCTGTCACGCAGACGGTAGGCCGCAGCCAGGGCGCCGCGCCGGCCGCTTCGGCCAGGGTGTGCGCCCGTTCCACCAGCCAACGCATGGCGCGCAAGATCTCGTCGTCGCTGAGCAGAATAAAATCATCCAGGTGCTGCCACAAGATACGCTGCGGCATCGAACGCCGAGCCGGTAGGCAGGCCTTCGGCCACGGTGCGATTGGGCGCTTCGATCATGGCGTGCTGTTGCCACGACAGATACGCCGCAGGCGACGCTTCGATGCGCGCCGATGACACGCAGCGTTGGGTTGATCGCCCTCGCGGCCAGGCAGGCCCCGGCGCGCCGCTGCCACCGCCAATCGGCGCGATGATCACCTCAGGCCTGGCTCATCCTCCAGCATCTCCAGTGTTGCGGTGGCGACGCCGGCAATCAGGGCTGGCTCGTTGCCGGAATGAATGTAGCAATCGTGCGCTTGGGCTAAGCCCTCGCAATGGCGCCGCGCCTCGTCGAAGCGCGCCGTGGAAGATCACCTCGGCCCCATCCCTTGCATCGCGGCTACCTTGCCTGGATTGGCGCCTTCTGGCACCACGATGCGCGCGGTCACGCCGAACAGTCGCGCGGCATACGCCACTCGACTGCCCGTGGTTGCCCGTGGACGGGCGATGACCCCGGCCGCGCGTTCGGCTGCGCTCGATGCGCCATCAGGTTGATGCCCCCGCGCACCTTGAACGCGCCGATCGGCTGGTAGTTTTCGTGCTTGACGTAAACCGCCGCGCCGATGAGCGCATCGAGCGCCGGGTAGTTGTGCATCGGAGTGCGCGGCAGGTAAGGCCGCAGGCGCCGCTGCGCCGCCAGGATGTCCAACAGGGTAGGAATGGGCATGGTAGGTGTAGCCCGGAGATCAGAGATCAGAGACCGGGTGCGTGGAAGGCGGATGATCTCCAATCTCCGATCTCCGATCTCCAATCTCCGATCTCCAATCTCCGATCTCCAATCTCCGATCTCCGATCTCCGATCTCCGATCTTCCTGTTCAACAGGTGCTGCCGAAGGCTCCAACCACCAGCATGATGTCCACGATATCAACCTGGTTGTCGCCGTTGCGGTCGTAGCGGTTGTTCCAGGCAGGCGAGGCTGGGGTCTCGCCCCAGTGCGCGGCAATCGTGCCGATGTCCTCCACGCCCACGGTGCCGTTGGCGTTGAAGTCCGGGCAGGTGCGGTAGGGCGCATCGGGCAGCGGCCAGACATACGCGCCGCGGCTGCGTGTCCACAGGGCCAGGGTGGTCGCCCCGGTGTCAATCGTCATGTCCCACACCATCGCGTTGGGCAAACCGGCCTGGAAACGATACCAGGTGGGCGTTCCTGCGTTGATGTCATTGGTGTAGTAGAGGCCCCAGTCCGTGCCCACGAAGACCTGCTGCGGGAAGCGCGGGTTGGCAATAATCGAATCGGCCGGGATGTTGGGCAGATTGCTCGTCTTGTTGACCCAGGTGAAGCTGGCGCAGTCGGTCGTGCAGATGACCTGGAAGACATGCCCTGGCGTCGTGGGCGTGTTCTGATCGAAGCCGCCGACAGCCGCATAGCCGATCAGTGGGTTGGCCGGGTCCAGCGCCACGTCCAGGATCGGGCGATTGGGCAGCACGGCGTTGCCGCCGGTCAGGTTGACCCAAACGGCCGTGTTGGCGGTGCCGACGCCCAGGTTTCTGCCCCACTGCACGTTGCCGTCGTTGGTGCCGACAATGGCCTTGGTGGCGTCGCTCCAGGCGTAGTTGAGCTGATTGATGAACGAACGATCGGCCAACGTGTTCTTGGTCAGGTCGCCGCTGTTGACATACCAGCGCGCGGTCGTCGTCGCGCCAATCGCGCCGTTGACCGACTCATAGACTCGATACGAGCCCGCGATCATGTGGGTGCACGTGCCTGTGCAGCCGTTCTTCTGGATCTCGTAGGGGAACACGAAGCTCAGCCGGTCAGCAGTCCACGCGCCTCCGGCTGCGGTTTGCGCGCCGTACGCGCCGGTCGTGCTGACGGCCAGGGCGCCGTTCTGGCTTTCCTGGTAATAGCGCAGTCCTTGCAGCGGCTCGATGCGGGCGAACATACCGTCGCCGCCCTTGCGCAGCTGCCAGACGGCCGGCCCTGGGTTGCCCGCGGCCCAGACATAGACGGCCGAGCCGTTGTCCTGCATACCGCCGTTGATGCCAGGCGTCGCGGCCGTGGCAAAGTTCTGCGTGATGTCGCCAGAGTAGAACTCCAGCGTGCTCAGGCTGTTGTTGATCTGCGTGTACGACTCGCCGCCGTTCGTGCTGACGTACGCGCCGCCGTCGCTGCCGGCCAACAGGGTGGTGGATGAGCCAGGCACATAGGCCAGCGCGTGGTGGTCCACGTGCACGGTGGTGCCGCCGGCATAACCACAGGTCTTATCCGTGAACGTCGTGCCGCCGTTGGTGGACTTGAAGATGTCCACGGTGCTCATCAACACGATGTCCGGGTTGTTCGGGTCCACGGCCAGGCCCTGGTCGTACCAGTTCTGCGCATAATCGCCATAGCAGCCGGTCAAGCCGGTTTGGCTCGATTGCTGCTGCCAGGTTGTGCCGCCGTCAGTGGTGCGCCAGACGCCGAGCTGGCCGCCGCGCTGCGCGCCGCCGGTGGCGAGAATCGCCTGGACTTGCACGTAGATCACGTCGGGGTTGCTGGGGGCGATGGCGACATCGAGGCGGCCCAAGCGGTTGCCGGTCAGCGTGGTCGTGTTGACGGGAATGCCGCTGGCCGTGTCAGCCGGCCAGCCGTTGTCGGCCCGGCTGAGCGTTTCCCAACCGGTTGGGCAGCCGCTGGCCGGCAGCAGGGCGCGATAAGCGCCGTTGGCGCCGTTCTGATCCAGGTTGGCCTGAACGGTGGTCGCAAAACCACGTGCGCCGACGAAGGCGTAAATCTGGGTGTCGGTTCCGATGTCGCGCAGAATGAGGCCGGTGACGTCCTGGCGCTGCGTGCTGAAGTTGTTCGTCGTGCAGGGGCCGGTCCAGTTGGCGCCCGCATCATACGAGAGGTAGAGGCCGGTCTTGGCGCCCACCACGACGTTATTGCTGTTGTTGGGATCCACGCGCACCTTGCCGATGGCCTGGTACTGTGGAAACGCGCCGGGCGGCTGAGGATAGGGCGGCGCGAACACATCCGCGCCCTGGTTGACCCAGGTCGCGCCCTGGTCCGTGCTCTTGAGCACCACCGCGCTGCCGAAGGAGAAAGAGCCGAAGCGCAAATCGCCCGTGCCGGCGTAGACCGTGTTGTGATCGTTGGGATCAATCGTAATGTCGCCAATGGCGATGGTTGCCAGCAGCGGGTCATCGGTCACCGATGTCCAGGTCGTGGCTGCGGAGCAGCAGTTCGTGGTTTTCCAAACGCCGCCGCCGTCTGCGCCGAGATACGCCACATTGGTGCTCACCGGGTCAATCGCCATGACGTTGGTGCGACCGGCCACCAGACCGTAGCTGTAGCAGCTCAAGCAGCCATTGCTTTGCAGCGGCTGCGGCCCCAACGAGGTGAAACGATTGGCGTTCAAGGCCAGCGGCGACTCGTTTTGATTCTTGCCGTAGATGACCTCTCCGGCCGGCACCGCGCGCTCGACCTGGCTGTCCTGCGCGGCCGCCTCACGCACCCAGGCGGGGTTGAACTGGCCCGTAGGGTATGACACCCGGTGGTACCAGTAGTCGCCGATGGCCATCAGCTCATCGCTTTCGCCGTTCTGCCCTGTGTCGCGCTCCGCGAGGTACATTTCAGTGCTCTCGCCCGACTCCACATTGACGGCGCGCCGAAGTTCTGGCGCCGGCGCGGTGATGCCCGGCGTTCGCACGGCGAGCGCAATCAGGAGCACCAAAACTCCGCCCAATAGAATACGAATCACGCTTGATCTTGACATTTTTCTTCACTCCCAGGTTGACGTGGCTGACGGCTGATGGGGGCGTCTGGTTTACGGCTGGCCGTAGTGGTCGTAAGGGGAGACAACAACCCGCGTACAGAGCCTGCGCAGACGAACATAATTAGGGAGCGATAGATTACCCTGAAACGGCCTAAAATGCAAAAAGCGGCTTTGTACTTGGCGCTTTCCTCGATGATCTTGACTTCGGCCGCAGGTTGAACAGGCCATATGAGCCTACATTGCAGAGGCGCGTCGCGAGGCAGAGACTATGGGAGTGGGATCCCCACCCGACGAGCGATGGTTGTGGCCAGAACTGAAAAATCCTGATAGCACATCTGAACGGCTGCGGCGTGCGCTGCGATGGCGCCGTCCGCTGGCCGGAGATGAAACATCGGCTTGCGCGCCTCCATCTACTTTTGAGCCTTTCCTTGACGCACCGGCGCCGGTCAGGTACAATACAGGCGAGAAATGGGAGGGTCATCCGATGATACTCGAACAAGTCGCCACTCGCCTCAATACGACGCCGGCCCAACTCGAACGCGATAGCCTGCGGCTCTACCTGGAACGCAAGCTACGACTCGTTGAGAGTGAGCTATTCACGCTGGCCCACCGATACGGCGTGCGAACTGTTGCCGAACTGGATCAAGCTGTCCAGGCGGGCCGTTTCCACGAACCCGAAGCCTTCGACGACTACTTCCGGTTCGACTATCTGGAAGACCAGCGCCACGTCCTCCTGGACATGGTGGGGCAGCTATGATAACTTCCCCAATACCGCCTGGCGCAACGTGTCTACCTATCCCCGCCACTTCCACAACGGCTCGCAGAATGACGTCGAGGCCGCGCCCTTCAGCGCCGATCTCCTGATCGGCTTCCGCCAGTTCATGGATTTCGTGCGAACACGCTTCACCATGCCCTGAATGGGAGCGACTATCTCTCCCGCCACTCGCGCCGTGCGCAGCACATCGTCGGTCGAACCCCGCGCGAACGTTCAGACTTCCCCATACCGGTACTTCGTGCTCTCTTCAACAATCTTGATCTCGGCCGGGGTCAGGTCGAACAGGTCATACACCCGGCGGTTGAGCTGCGTTTCCAGCCGCACGATCTCGGCCGTGCGCTGCGCGTGCTCCCGACGCTGCTCGGCCAGCCAGCTTTCCCAATCATCGCGCTGGCGCACCGGAATCTCGCGCTTGAGCACCGCCCGCACCTGGGCCAGGAAGCCGGGGAAGTCCAGCTCCCACCAGGCGGTCAGCTTTTGGTTCAGACTCGCGCCCGGCGCGCCCAGGTCGGTCCGGATGCGGTGGCGGGTTTTTTGATGCACCGTGTAACGGGCGCGCGCCTGCTCGGTGATGGCGCGCGCCAGCGCGGCGATGGTGTCGCGGCCGGCGGCTGCGGCGTCAGGGATGGGCAGACGCGAGATGAATTGGATCTTCTGTTGATAACGAACTGAGCCAGCGCGTTCACCCAATGGAACGCAGAGTTGAGAGACGCATGACCAGATAGCGCGAGATTGAAGTATGCCCAATACGAATGGGGAGTCAGGAACAGCGATGTATCCCTTGTCATTGACGTAGGCACCGGAGGTATCCCAGGAGAAGCGCGGGTACTTGCCGATGTCCGGCCAGACGATCTTCGGTTTCTCAAACGCGGCGAAGTAGTCAACGGTGTCTTGAATTTCGTACCAAGCGTAGGTACCTGGTTTGCGACCCGGCCAAGGCTGTGCTGTGTCCCAACTAGCGGGACGTGGCTCTAGCCGAGTCCGCAACTGCATGAGGTACGCTTTGACCGTGGGATAGGCCTCGATGTCAATACCTCTACGGGCAAAAATCAGCCAACGGTTTTCGTCCTCTTGATACCACGGACGTAGATCCTCGCCGCGCAAGATGGGCTTCATGATCTCGGCGCAATGAGGATCGCCATGTACCAATCTGTCGCGCGTGGTCTGGTCCACGATAAACGCCTCATTGAGGCCGGTCTTGACGCCATAGTATATCCTGCCTTCCACCACCTCGCCCAACGGCTGGCCCCCGGCCATCAACTTGGCGAAGATGCGCCGTCCTGCGTCGTCGCCCAATTGCCAGCCCGCATCCGGTTGGTCGTGGATTGCGACCGGTGTCAGCTTGGCGGCGACTTGCGCGGCGAACTGCTTCACCCCTTCGCCGCGCGTGAAGACAGCAACCTGCGCCGTGTGATCGAGAGATGGCGGCAGTTTGCGCACGACTGGAATCGCCGGATAGACGTCCGCCGCATCCTCGAAGATGTGATTGTCGCCGATGTCCACCAGTCTCTCGATCGTTACGTGGGTGCGCAGATAGGTCCGCAGCGCTGCGGCGTAGTTGGCGCGCAGCCAGCTATTGCTGCTGATGTAGGCCAGCCGGCCGCCCGACCGGAGCTGGCGCACCCCCTGGCCGAAGAAATAGACGAACAGATCGGCGACGCCATGATAAACTTGGGCGTAGTTGGCTTGCAGGAACGGCTTGATCGGCGCCAACGCCTCCTGCCGCACGTACGGCGGGTTGCCGATCATGGCGTCGAAGCCGCCGTCCGCGGCCCAGTCGCGGCCGGCCAGGTCAATGAAGACTTCGGGAAATTCCAAATCCCAGTGGAAGAAGCGCTGACGCTCCCACAACTCGCGGGCGCGAGCGATGGCCCCCTGGTACCGCTCGCCTACCACGATCTCCCCGCGCAGCGCCGGCAGGACATCGCCGCTGTGCATGGTCATGAACTCGACGGCCGGGTGCTGACCCTTCGTCTTTCGTCCTTCGTCGAACCACTGGCTGACCCACAGATCGAGCGCCTGTTTGTACGGGAGCAGCTGGCGCTGGAACGCGGCGTACGCCTCGGCGCTCTGCTGCACATCGGCGAGCGTGGCATCGGCGCGCTCGGCGACCTCGATCATCACCGCGGTCAGGTCGAGCAGGCCGGCGAACGGTCCCTGGAACAACGCGAACTGGCCCGCGTCCGTCACGCGCATGGCGCGTTCCACCGTGCGCACGTCCGCGCCGATCACCGAGTTGCCCCAACGCAGGTGATGATCCAGGAAGCTGAGCGGCGCGCCGACCGTGAAGGTGTGCAGCCACAGGCTCAGCTTCGCCAGCTCCACGGCCAATGGGTTGAGGTCCACGCCGTAGATGCAGCGCTTCATGACCAGCCGGGTCAGCAGCGCGGTGTCATCCAGTCGCGCCGCCGCGATCGTGATGCCCTGGCGCGCCATTTCCTCCAGGATCTCCCGCCGCATGCGCTCGATCAGCCGCTGCACGGGGTTCCAGTCCCAGGGCGCATCGGGATGGGTGTCGTGGTAAACCTGCATGCGCCGGATGATGCCGTCGGTCAGGTGATCCACCGTGTTGACCAGGAAATGGCCGCTGCCCATCGCGCTGTCGCAGACTTTGATCCCGAGAAACGCTTCGGCCGCGGCGCGTTCGGCGTCCGCCAGCCCGGCCTGCAGGCGCTGATTGGCCCCTTTGTCCAGCGCCTGGCGCAGGTTACGGCGCAGCGTCGCGAGGCGGTCCATGGCCGCGGCGAAGCGCGCCGCGCGCTCATCCAGGATCGGGTCGAGGGTCTGGCTGACGATGTACTCGACAATGAAGTCGGGCGTGTAGAACGAGCCGGTCAGCTTGCGCTCGCCCTTGTCGTTGACGAGCGAGACCTCACCCCTGCCTCCCCTCTCCTCTCCCGTAATCGGGAGAGGAGAGGGGGTTGGGGGTGAGGTGAGGACCAGCTTGTTCTCCAGCAGCCCTTCGTAGATCGTCCCCAGGTTGCGCACGCTGAGGTAGGCGTAGTCCACCGGTTCGCCCGCGTCGCGCACCATGATGTCCACCGCGCGCGCGATCACGCGGTCGCTCAGCTTGTGGCGTTCCAGGAACTGATTCTCGGCCGTGGCGGCGTGGAACAGCCCACCGTCGTAGCGCGGCAGGCCCAGGCTGGGGTCGCCGCGGTCAATGCGCCGGAAGAGGGCCAGCAGCGCTTCATAGCGCGGCGTGGCGAAGGTCGCGTCGCTCAACGGCAGGCCGCGGTCAGCCCGCTCAGCCGCCCATTCCGCCAGACTGGTCAGACTCTGCTCGCGGTAAGTGGGGCTGCGCATGGGCAGCAGGTCGCGCGCCTCGGCGTAGAGCACGAATAACAGCTTGTAGAGCAGGCTCAGCCCGGCCGCGTAGATCTGCCGCAGGCTCTCGTCGGTCTCCTCGCGGATGCCCATCTGTTCGCGCCGGTACGCAACGAAGCCGTTGGCGATCTCCGGCATCACCTCGTCGAAGACCAGTTCCTTCAGCTTGTCGCTGACGCGCCTGGCGTACGTAGCCGAGCCTTCGCGCACCTGCTGCAAAAACGAGCGGCCGCGGGCGTCCGGCAGGAAGGCGTCGCGGCGGAAGATGAGCCACCAGCGCTTGAAGTCGGCCAGGACCTCACCCCTCACCCCGGCCTGCGGCCACCCCTCTCCCCTCTCCTGAGCGTAGTGCAGCTCAGGAGAGGGGAGAGGGGCCAGGGGAGTGGGGTGAGGCATGGCGTCGAAGATCAGCCCCAGATCCACCTCGTAGAACTCGCTGGCGGTGCTGCTGACCTCCCGGCTGTAGAGGCGCCAGGTGCGGCCGTTGGTGAGGATGCCCCAGGGGCAGCGCGTGCCCACCAGGTAGCTGACCATCTGATGGCTGGGGTTGCTCCCGGCCTTCCAGGTGTTGCGGCCTGAACTGTCCTGCTGGCTGAGCGGCCGGCCCCAATACTTGGCCTCCGCGATCGCCGTGGCGCGGCCGTAGAAGGCATCGTCCGTTCGTTGGTGCGGGTAAGCCTCGTCGGCCAGGACCTGGCTGGCGAAAAGGGCGTAGTCGGGCCGCGTCAGGCTGCCGCCGCGGCGCTGCGCCTTCACCTGGACGATGTAGCTCCACCCCAGCGCGTCCAACACCGGCTTGACGAACTCCTGCTCGGTCTGCGCCTCGTTCCACGTCCCGCCCAACGCGCGTGCGCGCGCCCACAATGCACGCACCGTCTCAAAGACCGGCAGAGAATCCGCGGCCCATTCGGCGTGCTCCGGCAGGCGCGTGTGGAGGTAGTGTAAGGAGAAGAGCGACTTGGCCGTAGGCAGCCGGGGCAGGCTGTCCGCTGCGGTTAGTGGTGTGCTGGCGGAGTCCGTCATGGAGATCAACTTCGCTTTCACTGCTTGATCGCGTCTATTATACCGGTATGACTCCGTTCGTGCAACAACCTGTTGCAGCGACTTGCAGTCGCCCGATACGTCTCCATATCGTGGACGGCAGAAACTAGACAGCGAAATGGCCGGAATTAAGGTGCCATGGGGGCCATTCCCCTGTCTTGACAAACCCGTCCACCTTCATCGTATCCGGCTGCAGGAATCGCCCCAGCGCCGGATCGTAGTATCTCGCATTGTAAAAATACAACCCGCCCGCCGCATTGTCCAGCACCTGCCCAGTGAAGCGCCGCTGCGTCGGCGTCGCGCCGAAGCTGTAGCGATTCTGGCCTCACGGCTTGTAGCGCAGCTCCGCGATGCGCGCGCCGGTCTCGTTGGCCGTCACCGCGGTGCTGCCCAGGCGATCGGTCGCCAGCCAGCGCACCGCGCCATTGACTCGCAGCGCCACCCGCTGACCGCCCGCCTGGTAGTACTTTGTGATCGTCGTGCTGCCCCCGCTGGTCATCTGCTCGTAGATGGCTCCACGTTCACCGTCGTGCTGCTGCCAATCACCGCCTTCACCCGGCCGCCGTCGCCGTCGTACGTATAGCTGGCCGTGACGCCCCCGCCGCTAATGCCGGTCAGGCGGTTCTCGGCATCGTAGGTCAGGGTGTACACCACGCCGCCAATCGCGCGCCCGGTCATGTTGCCGTTGCAGTCATACCGAATTGTACACCAAATTCGGCCACAAAAGTGGCTCAACCTTCATTGACACAGTCTGGTCGGCATTGCCACAGTTGGGTACGGCGGAGTGATTATTTCAGATCGATTGACATTGAAAACGTCTTTGGTCATGCTTAATCGTTATGCGTTAGCTCCGACCCATTTTCACCCTCTCGATGATGCCGCGTTTCTTTCATACGCCGATTGATATGCTTGCGAAGAACATATAATGGGCCAAGGCATACAAGACCTAACGCCGCAAGCCACGCTCCATGGATCTCGATAGGTACAACCCGATTTTTCGCCACGAACATGACAAGCAGAATTGTACCCGCCCCTACGATCCCGAACATAAAAGCGGCGGAGAAAAACATTTCGGTAACGATGCCCCACCAGAACAAGGTTTGGTGTCGGCTTTGCATATTGTGCGCATCCGATACAGCAGAGTCATCCATATCTTGGTTGTTCGTCTTCATGTAGCACCTACTTCCACAGGTCGAAGGATTCATCTGACGGAGGTGGATAGCAGGTGTTATCAGCGCCAATGAAAGTTCGCTTATCCGCCAGGTTGACTTGCATGTCGTATTGCAAAACGACCGCACCATTAGCGAAACCAAATGCCGATCCTAACGCGATTCCCAACATGCAAGGTGGCCCACAAATCGCGCTAGTGCCTAATTTGGCCGATAACAAATTCAATAGCCGAGGCGCCGCATACGTCCCTACCCAAGGCAAACCGCTGCCAGCATCAAGTTTGGCGTATGCACCGGAAAACCCGAAGGTCACTTTCCGGTTATACCCAGAATAGTGTGGGCCTTGCGCATCATAACGGTACAATGGCTGCTCCCAGGTCTGGTACCTTGGTGAAGAAGGGTCTACAGGGTGAGCCGTAACGGACGTTTGTGCATTCAGTTTATCGGTCGTTCCCTGAACGTTCGTGAGGCGATACGGCCCATAGCCTTGATATTCGTACAACTCATGCTGGCCT
>UETR01000019.1_pt1 | contig 58719 bp, 36 predicted proteins | sample 1817881 | NCBI WGS metagenome assembly UETR01 (sample SAMEA4730918, study PRJEB27012) | Candidatus Amarolinea aalborgensis | place: Denmark | collected 2014-01-09
TGATTGTGCCCGGAGATTACTTCGACGCGTTCAACACCTTGCGCGCCATCGAGCAGGAACGGTGCACCGCCCTCTATGGCGTGCCGGCTATGTTCATCGCCGAGTTGAGCGACGCGCGCCTGTCATCGTTTGACCTGACGTCCCTGCGCACCGGCATCATGGCCGGCAGTCCTTGCCCCATCGCGCTGACCCGACGGGTGGTGGCAGAGATGGGCGTGCGTGAGCTGACCATCGCGTACGGCTTGACCGAAGCCAGCCCGATTGTGACGCAGACGCGTGTGACCGATCCTCCGGTGCGGCGCATCACCACCGTGGGCAAACCCCTGCCCGGGGTCGAAGTCCGCCTGGTTGACCCGGTGAGCCGCCAGGATGTGGCGGTCGGCGGCTACGGTGAATTATGGACGCGCAGCCCGATGGTGATGCCGGGCTACTTTGCCATGCCAGACGCGACGGCCGACGCCATTGATGCCGACGGCTGGCTGCACACCGGCGACCTGGCGATGATAGATCGTGACGGGTACTATCACATCACCGGACGCATGCGCGACATGATCATTCGCGGCGGCGAGAACATCTACCCGCGCGAGATCGAAGACTTCCTCGACACCCATCCAAAAATCGCGCAGGTGCAGGTCATCGGCGTGCCAGATCTGAAATACGGAGAGGAAGTCATGGCGTGGATTCAACTGCGCGCGGGTGAATCGGCCACGGTCGAGGAGATTCGCAGCTTCTGCCGCGGCCAGATTGCCAACTACAAGATTCCGCGCTACATTCGTTTCGTGAGCGACTTCCCGTCCACGGCCACGGGTAAGGTTCGCAAGAACGTCATGCGCGAGATGGCCATCGCTGAGTTGGGGCTGCAGGCGCTGGAGGCCATCGAAACGGCCTGAGGAGGCGGCATCCCCTTGCGAAGGCTGGCTGCACGGCGCATCGCCGGGCAAGCCGAAATCTCCCACTGCGACGCAACAGCCTTACACGGCCGGCCTTCGCAAGGTTGGTTGGTTCTGTGGTGACCAACCCTCGCAGGGATGCGTGGACATCACGGCGCCAGCCGGAGCCGACGCTGCGTGACTTTGAGTGCGCTGACCGGTCGCAGCCCTGCGAGGGGGCGACGTCCCCTTGCGAAGGCTGGCTGCACGGCGCATCGCCGGGCAAGCCGAAATCTCGCCCCGCGGCGCAGCCGCGTTACCGGGCGCGCCTTCGCAAGGTTGGCCCCGCACGACCAACCCTCGCAGGGATACGTGGACATCACGACGCCAGCCGGAGACGGCGCTGCGTGACTTTGAGTGCGCTGACCGGTCGCAGCCCTGCGAGGGGGCGGCGTCCCCTTGCGAAGGCTGGCTGCACGGCGCATCGCCGGGCAAGCCGAAATCTCGCCTCGCGGCGCAGCCGCGTTACCGGGCGAGCCTTCGCAAGGTTGGCCCCGCGCGACCAACCCTCGCAGGGCTGCGTGGACATCACGACGCCAGCCGGAGACGGCGCTGCGTGACTTTGAGTGCGCTGACCGGTCGCAGCCCTGCGAGGGGGCGACGTCCCCTTGCGAAGGCTGGCTGCGCCGCACATCCCCGGGCAAGCCGAAATCTCGCCCCGCGGCGCAGCCGCGTTACCGGGCGAGCCTTCGCAAGGTTGGCCCCGCGCGACCAACCCTCGCAGGGCTGCGTGGACATCACGACGCCAGCCGGAGCCGACGCTGCGTGACTTTGAGTGCGCTGACCGGTCGCAGCCCTGCGAGGGGGCGGCGCCCCCTTGCGAAGGTTGGCTGCGCCGCACATCCCCGGGCAAGCCGAAATCTCGCCTCGCGGCGCAGCCGCGTTACCGGGCGAGCCTTCGCAAGGTTGGCCCCGCGCGACCAACCCTCGCAGGGATACGTGGACATCACGGCGCCAGCCGGAGACGGCGCTGCGTGACTTTGAGTGCGCTGACCGGTCGCAGCCGCGAGGCAACGGCTATGCTTGGAAGCACACTGGAATTTTCACCACATCTTGATGCGCTAACCGTTGCTACTGTATCCTTAGGTACTCGTTCGCCATCTCTGTTCCCCGTAACTATCCTATTCCTATCTTGGTTTTGGTAGGCCGCCCTTTTATCCAGGGCGTTTCCCAGCGAGAACCCTTGATTTAGACAAACATACGCATGTACGCGCCACGTGTCTTTCGTATGTTAGCGACTGGGGCCGCTCCTGTCAGCCGCGATTGCCGGCAGCTTGACGCTGGCTCAGACCGGCGGCGCGTCTCGGCTTGGAAACACGGTCAACCAAACGGAGAGGAGGTGACACTGCACATCGTTTTTCTCTGTCAAACCAATCAGCAGCCGTCGTAAGGTGATGGATAGGCAGCATCGAATCGCGTTTTCAGTAGACGGTCTCCGCCTGCGTCCACCACCGCCGCTCCTCGATAGATAGTCTGTCGTCCCATTACAATGTATGCGCAAGGAGTATCCGATCATGCAACGCAACAGATTCCCTGTGGTGCTCATCTTTCTGGTCATGCTCACTCTGCTGGCCGCGACCGTGGTTGCCCAGGCCCAGACCGCACAGAACAACTCGCCCTCGCGGTCTAGTCAACCTGCAGCTCCGGCGGGGCCTGAATCAGTCGCTTCGGCCATTCAACGGCTGACCCAGGGCGCCGACGGCGACGTCATCGTCAGCTATCGTGCAGCCACGGGCATGGCCAGCTTCATCCGCGTCTCCAAAGGCGGCGATTTGATGCCCACTGGCAGCGGCCAGGCGCCGGAGGCCAAGTCCATGGCTTTCCTCACCGATTTCGGCGCGGCCTTTGGCCTGACTGACATCTACGCTCAGTTGCTGCCCACGGGCCGCCAGACCGATGGGTATGGCGCCACGCACTTCTCCTACAATCAAGTGCAGAACGGCGTGCCAGTCTTCGGCAGCTTCCTCAAGACGCACCTGGACGCCAATGGCAAGCTGACCGCGGCCAACGGCGCCATCGTCCCCGGCATCAAGATCAGCACGACGCCAACGATCTCTGCCAGCAGCGCCGATGCGACCGCTGTCGCGGCCGTGACCGGAGACGTGCGGGTGCTGAACTCCCGTCTCCTGGTTTACCGCGAAGGGCTGCTGCAAGACACGCCTAACGGCGCCGACCACCTGGTTTACGAAGTCGAAGTCGGCAATGGCAGCACGATTCGCGAGTTCGTCTACGTTGACGCCCACACCGGCGCCATCGTAGATCGAATCAACGGCATCGAGAATGGCGACACATCTCCCACGGCTCTTTCCCGTCAGCTTTCCGAGACCAGCCTGGCCAACGTGGTGTGGACCAACCCGCCCGATCCGGATCCGATCCCGGGCGGATGGGCCGGCGGCACCGCGCAGCAGATCATTGACTGGAACAATGAGGCATCGGGCTCCAAGGAGAGCTACAACCTGTTCGGCAGCATGGCAGGCCGGGATTCCTACAACAACGCCGGCGCGATGATGCGCACGGTCAACAACGACCCCGGCATTTCCTGCCCCAACGCCAACTGGAACGGCACCAGCACCAACTACTGCACCGGCGTCACCTCCGACGACGTTGTCTCGCACGAGTGGGGCCACGCCTACACTGAATACACCAGCAACCTCATCTACGCCTGGCAGCCCGGCGCCATGAACGAGTCCTACTCCGACATCTGGGGTGAGACGGTGGACCTGATCAACGGCCGCGGCAGCGACACCCCCGGCGGCCCGCGCGCCTCTGACGGCAGCGCCTGTTCAACCTTGGGCGCCGGCACCCCCAGCACGGACGTGACCTATCGCTGGCTGATGGGCGAGGATTCGACAGCCTTCGGCGGCGCGATTCGCGACCTATGGCGGCCTGAGTGCTATGGCGACCCCGGCCGGGTATCTTCAGCCAGTTACACCTGCAGCACCGCCGACGGCGGCGGCGTGCATACCAACTCCGGTGTGCCCAACCATACGTATGCGTTGCTGGTTGACGGCGGCACCTATAACGCCCAGACCGTCACCGGCCTGGGCCTGACCAAGGCGGCGCATATCTTCTGGCGCGCGCAGTCCACCTACCTGGGGCCGGCCTCAGGCTTCCCTGACCTGGCGAGCGCGCTGGCGCAGTCGTGCACCGACCTGTTGGGCGTGAACCTGAACGCGCTCAGCACCAGCAATGCCACTCCGACGCCCTCCGGCCAGATCATCACGGCGGCCGACTGCATCGAGGTGGCTGATGCCACGGCGGCGACACAGCTCACTACGCCGCCTACTCAGTGCAACTTCCAGCCGTTGCTCAACCCCAACGCGCCCGCGCTGTGCAGCGGCGGTCCGGTCAACACGATCTGGAACGATCCCTTCACCAACGGCATCGGCGCCTGGACGCTCAGCCACAACTTCCCCTACATCACGCCGATTGACTGGACTGCTGCGACGCCGCCCACCCCCTCGCCGGGCAGCGGCGGACTGGCTGCTTTCGGCGCCGATCCCAACACCGGCAACTGCTCTGGCGCCGCCGGCGATAACTCGGGCGTCATGCAGATGACCAGCCCGGTCATTCAGATCCCGGCCGGCATCGTCACGCCGCGCTTGAGCTTCAACCATTGGGTCGCGACCGAGTTCCGCTATGATGGCGGCAACCTCAAGATCAGCGTCAACGGCGGAGCCTTCACGTTAGTTCCACAGGCTGCGTACACCTTCAATGTCCCCAACACAACCTTGTACACGGCGGGACAGGGCAACACGAACCCGCTGGCCAGTCAGCGCGCCTTCACCGGCAGCGACGGCGGCAGCGTCTCCGGCAGCTGGGGCCAGTCGCAGATCAACCTGCTGGCGGCCGGCGTTGCGCCCGGCAACACGATTCAACTGCGCTATGACATGGGCATGGACGGCTGCGGCGGCCTCTTCGGCTGGTACGTGGACGACGTCAATGTCTACGCGTGCGAGGGCGTGCCCACTGGCGTAACCTTAAGCAGTGTGGCCGCGCGCCCCGAGTCGCCAGCGCCGTTTGCCACGGCGATCCCGCTCGTCGCTCTACCGCTGGCGTCCGGCCTGGCGCTGGCTGCAGCGTATGTGGCGCGGCGGCGGAGACGGTAATTTCGTGAGATAGGGGCAGAAAGCAGAGAGCGTGACTGATCAAGAAGGAAGCTTGAGGCCCACTTACTCTATTTTCCACCTTGTCTGACCGCCGTGGACGCGGCGATCAATCAAAGAACCGGATGGGTCCCACGATCCATCCGGTTTTTTTGACCAATTGCCAACTGCGACCGCTGGGTCTTGTCGCAGCCCTGCGAGGGGCGGCACCCCCTTGCGAAGGCTGGCTGCACGGCGCATCGCAGGGCAAGCCGAAATCTCGCCCCGCGGCGCAGCAGCGTTACCGGGCGGGCCTTCGCAAGGTTGGCCCCGCACGACCAACCCTCGCAGGGCTGCGTGGACATCACGGCGCCAGCCGGAGCCGACGCTGCGTGACTTTGAGTGCGCTGACCAGTCGCAGCCCTGGGGGCGACCTCCCCTTGCGAAGGCTGGCTGGACGACAGATCATCGGGCAAGCCAAGATCACCCTTTTCGGCTTTTGCTCCTTACACGGCGGGCCTTCGCAAGGTTGGTTGGTTCTGTGGCGACCAACCCTCGCAGGGATTTGTGGACATCAGTCCGTCGGCGTGTGGCGACGTTGCGCGCCTCTGAGTGCGTCCTCCGGTCGCAGCCCTGCGAGGGGGCATCTTTCGGGGGTAGGTTTTTTTGAGAAGAGTGAGCGAAACAGCGTGACTTCGTGTAAGATAGAGTTTACCAAACAACCTATCATACTGGAGGTCACAGATGTCTCGCTCAGAATCATTGTTGCAGTGGACGACATGCGTGTCAAGTAATCTGCCTCAGTTATCAGTAAGTCAGGCCCGGGTGCTGGCGTGGTGGAGTTTTGGGATCGCGATGACGGGCAGTTGTGGGCGCTACACGGTGGCAACCTTTCTCGGTCTGCTGAGCGGACAGAAAGTGGCCACGGTGGAGCAACGGCTGTATGAATGGTGCCTGGATGCCAAAGACAAGGGCGGGAAGCAGCGGCAAGAACTGGTCCTCAGCACCTGCCAGTTGGCGCTGCTGCAGTGGATCATCCGCTTGTGGGTGGGCACGCAGTTGGCCTTGACCCTGGATGCCACGAGCCTGGGGGATCGATTTGTGGTTCTGGCCGTGAGCGTGGTCTACCGCGGGTGTGGGATTCCTGTGGCCTGGACGGTCTTGCCGGCTGGCGCCAAAGGCGCATGGCGCAAGGAATGGCTGCGCCTGCTGCGCTTGTTGCGCCCGGCCGTGCCCCCAGAGTGGACGGTGATTGTCCTGGCGGATCGGGGCTTGTATGCGGGCTGGCTCTATCGTCGGATTGTACGACTGCACTGGCATCCCTTCCTGCGCATCAACAATGGCTCGAAGTTTCGGCCCCAAGGCCGTGCGCACTGGTACTGGCTCAAAGACTTGATTGGTACTGTCGGCCACCAGTGGCAGGGCCGCGGTAGTTGCTTCAAACATCCCGCCAGCCGCCTGGAATGTACGCTGCTTGCCTGGTGGAGCGAAGCCAACGAGGACCCCTGGTTTGTTCTCACCGATCTCTCACCGACCCAGTCGTCCGTTACCTGGTATGGCCTGCGCTCCTGGTGTGAGCAAGGCTTCAAGTGCAACAAGCGCGGCGGCTGGCAATGGCAGTTGACCCGCATGCACCATCCCGAGCGTGCCGCACGCCTCTGGCTCGCCCTGGCGGTCGCCACCCTTTGGATGGTCAGTGTTGGCACCGAGCTCGAATGCCGGACCAACCTTGACGACCCAGACCTGCCCGACCTGCAGGCCTTGCTTGACCACAAACCTGTGCGTCGTATCCGCCTCCACCGCTTGGGTCGCCTCTGGCTCTTGGTCGAGGCCATCGCACGCCAAGCACTTCACCTGCCACGACAACTTTTACCGGAACCGTGGCCGGCGCCACTTTCACCGACACAAGCTGTACTGGCACCCTGTCCGGAGGTGCCGCCATGAAAAACCTACCCCCGAAAGCGAGGGGGCATCCCCTTGCGAAGGCTGGCTGCTCCACGCTACGTTGGGCAAGCCGAAATCGCCCTCTTTGGCTCTTGCTCCTTACACGTCGGGCCTTCGCAAGGTTGGTTGGTTCTGTGGCGACCAACCCTCGCAGGGATTTGTGGACATCAGTCCGTCGGCGTGTGGCGACGTCGCGTGCCTCTGAGTGCGTTGTCCGGCCGCAGCCCTGCGAGGGGCGGCGCCCCCTTGCGAAGGCTGGCTGCACGGCGCATCGCCGGGCAAGCCGAAATCTCGCCCCGCGGCGCAGCAGCGTTACCGGGCGGGCCTTCGCAAGGTTGGCCCCGCACGACCAACCCTCGCAGGGATACGTGGACATCACGACGCGAGCCGGCGACGGCGCTGCGTGACTTTGAGTGCGCTGACCGGTCGCAGCCCTGCGAGGGGGCGACCTCCCCTTGCGAAGGCTGGCTGGACGACAGATCATCGGGCAAGCCAAGATCACCCTTTTCGGCTTTTGCTCCTTACACGGCGGGCCTTCGCAAGGTTGGTTGGTTCTGTGGCGACCAACCCTCGCAGGGATTTGTGGACATCAGTCCGTCGGCGTGTGGCGACGTTGCGCGCCTCTGAGTGCGTCCTCCGGTCGCAGCCCTGCGCGGGGGCATCCCCTTGCGAAGGCTGGCTGCACGGCGCATCGCCGGGCAAGCCGAAATCTCGCCCCGCGGCGCAGCCGCGTTACCGGGCGGGCCTTCGCAAGGTTGGCCCCGCACGACCAACCCTCGCAGGGATACGTGGACATCACGACGCCAGCCGGAGCCGACGCTGCGTGACTTTGAGTGCGCTGACCGGCCGCAGCCCTGCGCGGGGGCATCCCCTTGCGAAGGCTGGCTGCACGGCGCATCGCAGGGCAAGCCGACATCTCGCCCCGCGGCGCAACAGCGTTACCGGGCGGGCCTTCGCAAGGTTGGCCCCGCACGACCAACCCTCGCAGGGCTGCGTGGACATCACGGCACCAGCCGGAGCCGACGCTGCGTGACTTTGAGTGCGCTGACCAGTCGCAGCCCTGCGAGGGGCGGCATCCCCTTGCGAAGGCTGCTTTGAAGTTGACGCATCGGCGTAATTGTCCTATACTGCGACCCACGATTGCCGCCCGATTTCCCCCACACCTCTCTGTTTCTTTTCAGGCTTGGAAGGAGTTCACATGCCAAACAGACGTCTTCTCAATGTGCTGGCTATCCTGGGGTTGCTCCTGGGAGTAGTCGTGTCTGGTGTGCAGGCGAGCGCACCGTCGCGCCCGGCTGCCTCTTCCCCCATTTATGGTCCGTTCACCAGCGAGGCTGTTTACCCCACCGTTTGGAATGGCGACATGCGCGACCTGCCCCAGGGCAACGCCGGCAAGACCGCGCCAAACCAACTGTTTCCCCTACGCTTGACGCCATCTGAGCGAGCGGCTGCCGGTTGGGCTTCGGTTCTCGATCCCAACGCGCAGACTACGCCTGGCGCCGGGCAGATGCCAAACCCGATCATGAACTTCGGTGCGATGAGCTATAGCGCGAACGGCGCCGGCTGGCCGCCCGACGTGAACGGCGCCATCGGCCCCAATCACTACGTCGAGGGCGTCAACACCTCGGTCGGCATCTATAACAAGACCACTGGCGCCTTGATCAGTGCGGTGACCTTCAACAACTTCTTCCCTGCGTCTGTGGGCGTACCCTGCGACGCCAACAACCAGGGCGATATCCAGATCTTGTACGATCAGACGGTTAGTCGCTGGGTCGTCACCGACTTTGCCTGGTCTGGCGCCACTGGCCCGTACTATCAGTGCATCGCCGTATCCCAAACCAGCGATCCGGTCGCAGGCGGCTGGTACTTCTACTCGCTGCGCGCGGATACCGGCATCTTCACGTCTTACCTCAATGACTATCCCAAGATGAGCGTCTGGTCCGACGGCTGGTACATGACCGCCAATATGTTCGACCAGATTGGCACCGGCTTTGGCGTACGTGTATGGGCCTTGAACCGCAGCCAGATGATCACCGGCGGCGCCCTGCAGGAAGTACACTTCGACACCTGCACCGACTCCACTTGTGATGCGCTGCTGCCGTCCAATTATCATGGCGCCACCGCGCCGCCGGCAGGCGCGCCGAACTACCTCCTTTCCGCCACGGCGCCTGACCTGCTCAAGATGTGGAAGTTCCATGTAGACTGGACCACACCAGCCAACTCCACCTTCACTGGGCCGACCCTGTTGCCGGTGACCGCCTTCGAACCGGTTACCTATCAGGTGCCGCAGCAAGGGACCGCGCGCCTGCTCGATACCCTCAGCTTCCGCCTGATGAACCTGTTGCAGTACCGCAACATGGGCTCTTACGAATCGTTGTGGGCTTCACACACGGTGGACGTGGCGGGCAAAGCCGCCGTACGCTGGTATGAAGTGCGCGCACCTGGCGGCGCAACTAACGTTTATCAGACCGGCACCTACGCCTTGAATGATGGCCGCCATCGCTGGATGCCCAGCATCGCGGTGGACAAGGATGGCAACGCCGCTGTGGGCTACAGCGTTTCCAGCAGCACGATGTACCCTGCGCTGCGTTACGCTGGCCGCCGCGTCGGCGAGTCCCTGGGGCAACTGCCGCAGAACGAAGCGGTCCTCATCAATGGCACCGGTTCACAAACCGGCATCAGCCGCTGGGGCGACTACTTCTCGCTGACCATGGACCCGGCCGATGATTGCACCTTCTGGTTCGCGGGCGAGTACCTGGCCGCCAACGGCAACAACTGGAACACGCGCATCGGCTCGTTCAAGTTCCCCTCTTGCGGACAGTCCCTGGGCACGCTCAGCGGTCGCGTCTATAACACCGTGACCAATGCCGGCATCCCCGGCGCACCGGTCAACCTGGTTGGCGCCGAGACGATGACCGTGGTCACCGACGGCGCAGGCAACTACAGCGCTAATGTGCTTCCTGGCACCTACGACATCACGGCTGGCCCGCTGCTGCCTGGTTATCCAACCGCGGTGACGGCCACGGGTCGCACGGTCGGGGCTGGCGGTACCACGGTGACTGACATCGGCCTCGTGCCGGTGCCAAACCTGGCCTACAATGCCTCCACCGTCAGCGGCGGCAATGGCAACAGCGTGCCGGAGCCGGGTGAAGTGAACCTGCAACTGCGCGTCAACCTGACGAACAACGGCGCCGCCACCAGCACCGGCATCAACGCCGTGCTTTCGACTTCGACGTCCGGCGTGACGATCTCGCAGAACACCTCGGCCTATCCGAACATCGCGGCCGGCGGCAATGCAAATAACACCACGGCGTACGTCATCTCGCTGGCAGATACGCTGGTCTGCGGCACCCTGCTCAACTTCCAGTTGGCGGTCACGTCCGACCAGGGCCCGTACACGATCAACTTCACCATGTTGGCTGGCAGCCTGCAGCCGCCCACGGCCCTCTTCTTCGATAATTTCGAGAACGGCGTCAACGGCTGGACCACAGGCGGCACCCTCAACACCTGGGCGCAGGTGACGAACCTGTCGTACAGCCCCACGCACTCCTGGACCGATAGCCCGGGCGGCGTTTACCCCAGCAACATGAATGCCTGGCTCAAGTCGCCGAACCTGAACCTGACCGGCAAGACGAACATCTCGGTCTCTGGCTGGTACACGTACGCCCTCGAAGCCGGTTATGACTATGCTTACCTGGAGTACTCAACCGACGGCGGCACGACCTGGAATCCGTCCTACCTGGCTCGCTTCAATGGCGTCTCCCAGAGCTGGATGCAAAGCTCGGTCAATGCACCCGTGCTGGACAATCAGGCTAACGCGGCCCTGCGCGTGCGTGTGACCTCAGATTCCGGCGTGGTGGCCGATGGCATCTATGTAGACGACTTCGCGGTCAACTACACGCCTATCGTCTGCGAGCCGCCGACGCCCACGGCTGTGCAGTTGAGCAGCGTCAACACGGCGACACCCACGCTGCCCTACGGCATGCTGGCGGCCGCGCTGACCCTGCTGCTGGCGGCTGGCGCGGTGGCCTGGCGCCGCCGCGCGGTCTGAGCGAATGAAATCGCGCCTGATGGGCGTACCGCCGGGCGTTCACCTGCGTGGACGCAATGCTGCTCGCCGAAGTCCTGGTGGCGGGACGCCCATTCGCCTCGAATTCATTCGACGGCTTGATGCAGGGCGCCCCCGTTACCTGACGTGACGAAAACAAAAGGCGGTCTGTCGCACTGATGGGCCGCTTTTTGTTGGGCGGATCTCGGAGATCAGAGACCAGAGATCGGGAGGGGAGTGCTGCGCCGGTCGTAGGCCATAGGCCCATGCCCACAAATTTCTCCCACCGCAATCTCCGGTCTCTGGTCTCCCATCTCCAATCTCTACTCTCCAATTGCACTTTTTCCGCTTTCTCGTGTAGAATCTACCACTATGGATCAATCGCTGATACGCAATTTCTGCATCGTGGCGCATGTGGACCACGGGAAGAGCACCCTGGCCGACCGCCTGCTGCAGCTGACCGGAACGGTCTCTGATCGCGACATGACCGATCAGATGCTGGATACGATGGACCTGGAACGCGAGAAGGGCGTCACCATCAAGGCCTCGGCGGTGCGCATGAGTTACACAGCCAGCAGCGGCCAAACGTACGAAATCAACCTGATTGACACGCCCGGCCATGTGGACTTCTCCTACGAGGTGTCGCGCGCGCTGACGGCCTGTGAGGGCGCGGTGCTCGTCGTGGACGCCAGCCAGGGCATCGAGGCGCAGACGCTGGCCAATCTGTACCTGGCGCTGGAGCATGACCTGGAGATCATCCCCGTGGTCAACAAGATTGACATGCTGGCGGCGCGACCGGACGAGGTGGCGCACGAAATCGGCGAGCTGATCGGCACGCCGATTGATGATGTCATTCGTATCTCGGCCAAAGAAGGCTTGAACGTGACTGCGGTGCTGGAATCGGTGGTCAAGCATGTGCCGCCGCCCAAAGGCAACGCCGCCGCGCCGCTGCGCGCCCTGGTATTCGACAGCCATTACGACGCGTACAAGGGCGTGGTGGCCTACGTGCGTGTCTTCGATGGTTCGTACAGCCTGGGGCCGAACCTCAAGGTGATGTCGAGTGGTCTGCGGGTGGAGCCGTTGGATGTGGGCATCTTTGGCCCCGGCATGATCCCAACCGGCGAACTGTCAGCCGGCGAAGTTGGCTACATTGCGACTGGCCTCAAGTCGGTGCGCGACTGCCGCGTGGGCGACACCTTGACCACCTGGCTGCACAGCGCGGAAGCGCCCCTGCCCGGCTATGAACCATCCAAGCCGATGGTGTTTGCCGGGCTGTACCCGACGCGGGGGGAGGACTATGCCCTGCTGCGCGATGCGCTAGAAAAACTGCAGCTCAATGACGCCTCGCTGATCTTCGAACCGGAGAGCAGCCAGGCCCTGGGTTTTGGTTTTCGCTGCGGCTTTCTCGGCCTCTTCCACATGGAAATCATCCAGGAGCGCCTGGAGCGTGAATATGACCTCGATGTGCTGTTTACTGCGCCGAGCGTAGAGTACCGGGTGACCAAGACGAACGGCGCCGAGCTTTTGGTGGACAACCCGGTGGAACTGCCGCCCGAAAGCGAAATCACAGAGATTCGCGAACCGTGGATGAAGATCACGGTTTTTACACCGGTGGAATACATCGGCCAGGTGATGGACCTGGCAACCAAGCGCCGCGGCGAGTTCGTGAATCAAGAATACCTGGACGAGCGCCGCGTGCTGCTCACCTACCACATCCCCCTGGTTGAAATTCTGGTGAACTTCTACAACGATCTCAAGGCGCGCACGCGTGGCTATGCCAGCATGGACTATGCCTTCGACGATTACCGGGTGGCCGATATGGTGCGCCTGGATGTGCTCATCAACGACATTCCGGTGGACGCGTTGTCAGTCATCGTGCACCGTGACCAGGCCTTCCAAAAAGGGCAGCGGCTGGTCAGCAAGATGAAGGAAGTCATCCCGCGCCAGCAGTACGAGGTGCCGATTCAGGCCGCGTTGGGCAAAAAGATCATCAGTCGGGCCAACGTGAAGGCCTATCGCAAGGACGTGCTCTCCAAATGCTACGGCGGCGACATCACGCGCAAGCGCAAGCTGCTCGAGAAGCAAAAGGAAGGCAAGCGCCGTATGAAGATGGTGGGGCAGGTTGAGATCCCGCAAGATGCTTTCATGTCCGTGTTGAAGCTGGATGAGGATTAGTCTCACTTGCACAAAAAGCAAGGATTGTCCTGCCACGAATGACACGAAAGCAGAAGGATCAATTCGTTTAATTCGTGCAATTCGTGGCTAAGATCGTCCTGTTTGGTTCCGGTGGGATCGTGGCAGGGAGCCATGATTGGAGAATAGATCATGCAAAGACTGGAAGACATGTCGGCGCCGTTCCTTGATGTGGCCTTGATGACCGACATCAAGGCCACGGTGGCTCGCAGTGTGCCAGGGGCACAAGTCATCCTGTTCGGCAGCCGCGCGCGTGGTGATGCAAAGCCGGAATCTGATTATGATTTGTTCATCCTTGCCCCGGCCGGACTGACGCGTGATGTCAGGGAATCTCTGCGCGATTGTTTATATGATGTTGAGTTAGACTATGATGTTGTTTTGTCGGTTTTTGTGTATGATCTAATCACATGGGACTTGCCGATCTACCGGGCCATGCCGTTGCACCAGCATGTTGATCAGCAAGGCATCGTGCTGTGATCGGTGACCTGGTAAAATTTGATAAGGCCAATCGGCATGAAAAGCCAAACATCCTGTAAATCCTGTCAATTTTCCCACAACGAGGAGTGACCGTTGTCTGCGACAACTTCAACCCAGGAAAACGGACGTCGAACTCGGAACACCCCCCGGATTTTTTTGCTGCTGGCCATTCTAGCCATCGCCCTGGCGTTGCGGCTGTACAACAACAACTGGGACGATTATCAGCACGCGCACCCCGACGAGCGTTGGATCGTGATGGTGGCCGGCGACATGCACATGCCGCACAGCCTCACGCAGGCGCTCGATCCGCGGCAGTCGCCTTTCAACCCGCTCTGGAACCCGCAGCAGAACGCGGTGCGCCACTTTGCCTACGGCCATCTGCCCTTATACATCCTGACGGTCATGGCGGCGTTGGCCCATGCCGTCGGCCAGGCGCTGGCTGGCCTCGGTTTACAGGGCGAGCTGCTGCGCTGGCTGGTGGCGGCCAATACCTACGATGGGTTGAATCTCCTGGGCCGTGTGCTGTCTGCGCTGTTCGACACCGGTTCGGTCTACCTGATCTACCTGATCGGCCGCCGCGTCTACAGCAGCCGCGTGGGCCTGTTGGGCGCATCCTTTGCCGCCCTCACCGTCACGGCCATTCAGCTCAGCCATTTCTACGCGTTCGATCCGGTGGCCGCGTTCTTCATCGTGGGCGCGGTCTACGGCGCGGTGCGCATGGCGCAGGATGGGAATCTGAGCGCGTCGCTGCTGGCCGGGGCCATGGCCGGCGCGGCTGTTTCCAGTAAGTTCAGTGCGATCCCCATCCTGGCCGCCCTCGTCGTGGGCGCGGCCGCGCGCTTCTGGTTGGTCACCGCGGCGCGCCGCCGGCATGCGTCCAGCCCGCGGGACGACGCGGAAGGCACAAGCACTTCCAATCAGCTCACCCAGGCGATCGGCCTGGCCTTGATTGCCCTCTCCATGGCGGTCATTGTTTTTGCCCTCACCTCGCCTTTTGCGGTGATTGACTGGACCAACTACCGCATTTCCGTGATTGACGAGCAGGGCGCGATGGTGCGTGGGGATGCCGATTTCCCGTATACGCGTCAGTATCGGGGCACCTTGCCCTTTATTTACAACATCGAACAGCAGGTGCGTTGGGGGATGGGCTGGCCGTTGGGCGTGCTCGCCTTCATTGGCCTGGCCTGGGTGATCGGCCGCGCGCTCCTGGGCCGCGCCAGCCCGGCCGAGTGGGTCATGTTGGCCTGGTGCGTACCCTACTTCGCGCTGACCGGCATGTTCATGGTGAAGTTCATGCGCTACATGCTGCCCCTGCTGCCCTTCTTCGGTTTGATGGGCGCGGCGCTGCTCGAACGCATCTGGCGCGGCCGGCAGCCCCGCGCCATGGCCCCACCCGCGGATTCCGACCTTGACTCCGCCGGCTTGCCAGCCGGTGAGTCGGCCCTCAGTGATTCCTCCAGCCTTCCGGCCCGCAGACGCCCCTGGTGGACTTGGGCCGCGCCGGCCCTGGCGCTGGTGGTGCTCATCGGGACAGCAGTCTGGGCGCTGGCGTTCGTCAACGGCGTTTACGGCCATGAACACAGCTGGATCACGGCTTCGCGTTGGATTTACGAGAACGTGCCGCACAACAGCGTCATCCTGGCGGAGCACTGGGACGACACGCTGCCGAAGGACTTGCAGAAGCCGGCCGGCTATTTCCGCGGCGCGTTTGGTTATCGCGTCAATGATCTGCCCAACTATGAGGAGGATACGCCGGCCAAATTCGAGACCATCAAGCGCATGGTCAACGAGGCCGATTACATCATCCTGGCGACGAACCGCCTCTACCGCTCCATCCCGCGCCTGCCGCAGCGCTATCCCATGACCACGCGCTACTACGATCTGCTCTTCAGCGGGCAGCTGGGCTTCGAATTGGTGCAGGAGTTTCCCTCGCGACCGCGGCTCGGCCCGCTGGAGTTCAACGACGACAACGCCGATGAAAGTTTCACGGTCTACGATCATCCCAAGCCGATCGTTTTCAAGAAGGTGGCGACCCTGAGCGACGCCGATTGGCAGGCCAGGTTGGGCAACAGTTGGGAAGGCGCCGTCCCCGGTTTCACGGGCGGCAAATCGGCGTTGACTCAGCTCTGGGATCGCCTGGCTGGTCGCGCCGCATCACAGCCGGCCGCGCCCAAGGCCGAAGGCGCCAGCGGCAAGACCCTGCTGCTCGATCGCCCGACCGAGGCCCTGCCTGCGCCCTATGATTTGCGCTGGAACAGCCTGGCGACGAATTCAACCCCCATCGCGATTGTCGTCTGGTGGCTGGCGCTGATGCTCATTCAGCTCATTTCCTGGCCGCTGGCTTTCGCCGTTTTTCGGCATTTGCGTGACCGCGGCTACTTGATGGCGCGCCTGCTTGGCTGGCTGCTGGCCGGCTGGTTGGTTTGGATCGTGGCCAGCCTACACCTGCCGGTCGTCGGCAATAATCTGCTAACCATCGGCGTCGCTTTTGTCCTGATTGCCCTGCTCTCCCTGGCCCTGTGGCGGCGCAACCGTGGTGAGATGGCCGCCTTTGCGCGCGCCCATCGCGGTTTGCTGCTGACCAGTGAGCTCGTGTTTGGGGCCGCGTTCCTGTTCTTCGTGGCGATTCGCCTGCTCAATCCGGATCTCTGGCAGCCGTGGCAAGGCGGCGAGAAATTCATGGAGTTCGCTTTCCTCAACGCTACTGCGCGCAGCGCCTGGATGCCGCCGCTCGATCCCTATTACGCCGGCGGTTACATCAACTACTACTACTACGGCTATTTCCTGGTTGGCATGCTGATCAAACTGACCGGCATCGCGCCGTCGGTCGCCTTCAACCTGGCCGTTCCCACGTTGTTTGCGGCCACGGCAGCCGGCGCCTTCTCGCTGGTGTACAATCTAGCGCCGGCCGCGGCGACGCCAGGCAGTCCGCGCGGGCCGTTCTGGCGGCAAGGCATTGGCGCTGGCTTGCTTGGCAGCCTCTTTGTCACCGTCCTCGGCAACCTGGATGCGCTGGGCCAGGTGCTGCGGCGCCTGGCGGATCAATCACAGACGCCGTTCCAAAGCCAGATTCCAGGCTTGCAGACCTTCGTGCGCGCCCTGTCTGGCGCGGCTCATGTCATCAGCGCCCGCACACCGCTGCCGGCCTTCGATTGGTGGGCGCCAAGCCGTATCCTGCCCGGCACCATCAACGAGTTTCCATTCTGGAGCTTCCTCTTCGCCGATCTGCACCCACACATGATGGGGATGCCGTTTACCATCCTCTTCCTGGCGCTGGCCTTGAACCTGGTGGCCGGTTACGGCGCGGGGCTGAGCGGCGATGTGGCCGGCTCCTTCCTGTCGTTCATCTTCATCCCGTTGACGATCGGCGCGCTGGCGGCCATCAATACGTGGGATCTGCCCACCTATCTCGGCGTCGCCATCCTGGCCTTCCTCATTCGTGATTTCCGCGCCACCGGGCGCATTCGCGTCTGGCTGGTGCTGGCGTTCGCGGCTGTGGTTGGCGTCCTGGCCTACGGCCTTTACCAGCCTTTCTTCCAGCACTACGAAGCCGTCGGCAGCAGCGGCATCGGCCTGGTCAAGGGCAAAACCGACTTAGGTAAGTGGCTGCAGATTTGGGGCTTCTTCGCCTTCCTCGCGGTCACCGCTTTGATTGTGGAGCTGCGCCGTCGCGAGCGCGAGCAGACCGGGCCCGCGGCGCGCTCGCCGGCGCTGGTGCGCTGGCTGCAGCTGATCGCCGATCAGTGGGACCTGGCGCCGCGCGTCGCCACACTGCACGCCGCCCTGGTCAAGCAGGCCGCGCCGGCGTACGTCGCTGGACGGCTCTTCGTTGCGCTGGTGATGGCGGCCGCGGTGCTCCTGGCGCTGCTCGGCTATTGGGTGCCGGCGCTGCTTCTGCTGCCCTTACTCGCCGCCGGCGTGCTCTTGTTCCGCCGTGATGCCACGCCAGAGCGCACCTTCACGGTTCTCTTGCTCTTTACCGGCTTGCTCGTCGCCATCGGCGTCGAATTCGTCTTCCTGAAGGACTTCCTGTGCGGCTGTTCGGCCGACGGCAGCACCGTGGGTGACTTCTACCGCATGAATACCCTGTTCAAATTCTACACCCAGGTGTGGGTCTTGCTCGGATTGGGCGCAGCGGCCGCGCTGCCGACGGTGTGGGCGGCCCTCAGCCAGCGCTTCAGCCGCGGCTGGCGCGTGGTCTGGACCAGCCTCTTTACGGTGCTGCTGTTTGCATCGCTGGTCTTTCCCCTGCTGGGCACCCCGCGGCGCGTGGATGACCGTTTTCCCGGCGCGCGTCCGGCCATTGGCACCTTGGACGGCATGGCCTTTATGACCGTCGGCGTCTACACCTGGCCCGACCAGAACAACCCGATCACCCTGCAGTACGATTACGATGCCATTCACTGGCTGCTAGACAATGTCAAGGGCAATCCCGTGGTGGCCGAGGGACGCATTGACTACTATCGCGAAGGCGGTATGCGCGTCGCCAGCTTTACTGGCCTGCCCAGTCTGCTTGGTGCGCACCAGGGCGAGCAGCGCTACAGCTTCCAGGTAGGTCAGCGCGAAGCCGATGCGCGCGAATTCTTCAGCACAGCCGACATCAGCCGCGCGCAGCAGCTCATGCAAAAAATGGCCGTGCGCTATATCTACATTGGCCAACTGGAGCGCACGGTCTACCCGCCGGAGGGAATTGCCAAGTTCGAGCAAATGGCCCAGCAGGGGCTGCTGAACGTGCCCTATCGCAACCAGGCTGTGACCATTTACATGGCGCCGACCCTCAATCCGTAATGTCAGCGGTCTGATCGCATCTATTAGACCGCGGGGAGCCACTGAGCACTGTCTGAACCATCCGGACCACTTGAGCGTGACCAGTTCGGGGCGCTGTACCAGGAATTCCTGCCGCGCGTGCTCAACTACCTCCGTGTGCGGGTAGGGGATGAGACGTTGGCCGAAGAACTGACTGCGGCTACCTTTGCACAGGCCTTTGCCAAGCGCCATCAACTGCGCAACGTGGCGGCGTTCCCAGGGTGGTTGTTTCGTATTGCCCATAACGAACTGGCGCAGCACTTCCGCCGCCGGGCCAATCGGGGCACGGTGGCAGTGGACTTTGATTTTTTGGCGGCTCTGCCGGCGCCTGGCCTTGAGCCTGATGAGGTGATTGTTCGGCAGCAGCAGGGACAGGTGATGCTGCAGGCGCTGCTGACGCTGCCGCTGCGAGAGCAAGAAATTCTAGACCTGAAGTTCGTGGCCGGGCTGAGCAACGTACAGGTGGCCGAAGCCACGGGCTTGACTCCCAGTAACGTTGGTGTTATTGTTTTCCGCGCCCTGCGTAAGCTGCGCGCCGCTATGCAATGATATGAGATATTCTACAGTACCGATCAGCGATGATGAATGGGATGCAGCCGAAGCGCTGGAAGCAGCGTGGGAGAATGGAGTCCCTGCGCCCCACGATGTTCCAGCCGCAGCCGGGGATGACCTGGAAGGCACGCAGGCGCTCCGCGACCGCCGCCCCGCCCCAGCGCCCGAAGGTGTTCCTCATGCGAGTGGCGACGACCTCGAGTCGCTGCTTTTCACGGCGGGTCAACTGCACGCCCTGGCAGCCTCGCTGCCGCCGCCGTCGCTTGCGCTCAGCCAGCGCGTGCGACGGCTCACGCTGGCGCCAAATTCGTCGCCATTCGGTCGGCCGATAGGTCCGCTGGCGCGTCTTTCCTGGCCGCGGATACCCTATCTCAGGATAGCCGGGGCGCTGGCGTTGGTCATGTTGGCGGTCATGCTTTTCACCACGCCAGGTCAGCGCGCGATGGCCGCGCTCATTGCCACCCTCAACCTGGGCGATGGGACTGCGCGCCAGGTGCAGGTCAATGTTTCGCCTGACAGTCAGCCGGCGGGTCAACAATCGGCCGGCGCGCGTGCAGAAACCCTGGCTAGTTTAGACGTTGCGCGCGGCCGCGTGCCCTATCCCTTGTTGGAACCAGGCTGGCTGCCGGCTAGCTACACGCTGCGCAGCATTGTGGCGGTGTCGTACGATGGGATGCCTGATTGGTTTCCAGAGCCATTGTACATCGAAACCGATTACCGGGCGGCCGCCGCGCAGTCGCTGGCGTTTGACCTGACCCTGCGCCAGTTTGGCGTCGCGCTAGGCGACGCGGGGCGCATTCGCACCCTGCGCTTCGACTCGGTGGATGTTGTGTCCACGCAGGAAGTCCAGGTCAATGGCCGCGCCGGTCTGCTGCTCACCCTGCGGCAGGAAAACAAAAGCCCGGTCGTGCGTGAACTTGTTTGGCAGCAGGGTGATGTGATGATCGAAATCCTGAGCCAGTCCCTCAGCCCGCAGGACATGCTGGCTGTGGCCGCCGCGCTGCGCTAAGATGAGCTGCAAACTTCCGAAGTCGGCGAGACTTCGGAAGTCTATGGTCGCAGGCTTCGGAAGCCCATAGTGGGGTATCATGGTTGCTGTATTTTCATTTTGGATGGTTCTACAACTGATCGCCCTGGCCGCGCTGCCGCTGACGTGGCATCTTTGCCGCCGGCTGCCGGATCGAGGCTACGCGCTGGCGAAGCCGTTCGGGTTGATGCTCGTCACCTACCTGGCGTGGTTGGGGGCCAGTTTCGGTTTCTTGCGCAACAGCCTGGGCGGCATTGCGCTGGCGCTCTTGATTGTCGCCGGGGCGTCGGCCTGGCTGCTGTGGCGTGATGGCAGTCACCTGGAATTGATGGATTGGCTGCGTCAGCACGGCCGCTTGATTCTCATCACGGAGGTGCTCTTTGCCGCGGCGCTCGCCATCCTGGCCTATTACCGCGCGTTCGATCCCGCCATCTCCGCGACCGAAAAGCCGATGGAGCTGATGTTCCTCAACAGCGTGCTGCGCAGTGAGCGCTTTCCCCCGCTGGACGCCTGGCTCTCCGGCTACAGCATCAGTTATTACTACTTTGGCTATGTCATGCTGGCCGTGCTGACACAGCTCAGCGGTCTGACGCCTGCTTTTAGCTTCAATGTCGGCCTGGCTACCTGGTTTGCCCTCGTGGCGTTGGCCGCGTTCAGCGTCGGCTTCAACCTCGTGGCGCTGTTGCCATCCACCAGCCCACGCTCGCTGCGCGCCAGCGTGCTCTCCGGCTTGCTGGCGGCCATCTTCGTCGTGGTCATGGGCAATCAGCAGGGCATCCTGGAGTTTGCCTACCATAACCGCGTGCTGCCTGCGGAGACGATCAGGGCGCTGGACATCAAAGAAATGACCGACAACGCGCCAACCGGCCAATGGTTCGTGGGCGAGTATTGGTGGTGGTGGCATGCCTCGCGCGTCATTCATGACCGTGACCTGGCCGGCAACACGATTGAAGTGATTGACGAATTCCCGAACTTCAGTTTCATCCTGGGCGACATGCACCCCCATGTGCTGGCGTTGCCCTTTGTCATTATGGCGGTTGCCTTTGCTCTCAACCTGATGCTCAGCGCCGCGCAGGCCGCTGGTCAAGAGAATGGCGAGACCGGCGAAACCGGCGGCGCGACGCCCGGCGCTCTTCGCGCTTCGATCTTCAATCTGCAATCTCTACAGGGCCTCTTTCCACTGGGCGGTCTGGGCATCTTCCTCTACGCGCTGGCATTGGGGGGTTTGAGCTTTCTCAACACCTGGGACTTTCCCATCTACCTTGGGTTGACTGTAATGGCATTCGGCGTCGCCCTCGCGCAGCGGCGCGGCGGGGCGACCGGCATGGTCATTGGGCGCAGCCTGGCGCTCGGCGTGCTGCTCGCCGTGGCCGGCGTCGTGCTCTACCTGCCCTTCTACCTCGGTTTTCAGTCGCAAGCCGGCGGCCTGTTACCCAATCTGCTCTTTCCCACGCGCTTGAGCCAATACGTGGTCATTTTTGCGCCTTTCCTGGTGGCCGCCCTGGCTTATGCTATCATCTTGACGGTGCAGGCTGCCGCATCCGTGGTGCTGCGCCGCAGCCTGGCCTGGCTGCCGTGGACGTTGGGTTTGCCCGCAGCTTTGGTGCTGCTCATGCTCCTCCTGGCTCGTATCGTCCCATCCTTTCAGGCGTTCGTGCAAGAGGTCCTGGCTAACCCGGCGGTGCAGGCGCAGACCGGCGGCGCCAGCGTCAGCAGCCTGCTCGGCTTGGTGCTGCGTCTGCGCCTGGCGAACCCGTGGACGTTCCTGTTCCTGGCTGCGTTCATCGCCTGGCTGGCTGGCCTGTTGGGCGTGCAGATCAGCGCGCGTCGTGAAGCGCCCGCCGCCGCGCCATCCCAGGATGCGGGGCGACCGTTGGCCTCCACCTTCGCGCTGCTCCTGGTCGGATTGGCTCTGCTGCTGACTTTTGCGCCGGAGTTCGTTTACCTCAAGGACAACTTTGGCACGCGCATGAACACGGTTTTCAAGTTCTATTACCAGGGCTGGACTTTGCTGGCGTTGGCGACCGCGTTCATCGTCGCCAGCCTGTGGCAGCAGCGGACTTTGACCCCGCTGCGCGGCGTTGCGCTGACGCTGATCGGTCTCTTGACCCTGACCGGCCTCTACTATCCCGTGGCCGCTGGTTACAGCAAGGCCGGACGTTTTGCGCACACCCCGACGCTGGATGGCCTGGCTTACTTGCGCCAGTACAACGCGGGCGACTACGCCGCGATTCAGTGGCTCAATCGTAACGCCACCGACGCGCGCGTGGTCTTGGAGGCCAGCGGCGGCTCTTATGATCGTGACGGCGCCGGGCGCTACTCCATGAGCACCGGCATCCCGACCCTGCTCGGCTGGGATGGACACGAGGCGCAGTGGCGCGGTCGCGCCTACGGCGACATGGCCCAGGGGCGAACTGAAGCCATCGAGGCGATCTATCGCACGGCTACCGCCAATGAACTCGACAGTCTGTTGAACCGCTGGGGCGTGGATTACATCGTGGTCGGCCAACTTGAGCGCAACAAGTACCGTTTGCAGCCGGCCGTGCTGACGCGACTGGACCGCGCGCTCGACCTGGTCTACGATCAGGAGGGCGTGCGCATCTACCGGCGGCGCGGCCCGGTTGTCGCCCAACCGCCGCCCATTGGCGCGGCCGTGGCGGCGCCTGTCGTGGGCGGTTTCAATCCATAGTGGCTTTTCCCTGCATGTTGATTTGTGTCAGATTTGTGGATGGCAAATGATTAAGCAATCACTGTTTATTTCCAGATCAGAGCCAACCTGGGTTGCCTGGTTGACCGTGGAGCGGGCGGCGTATGGGGGTGTGCTCCTGCTGGCCTTGGTGGTCAGGCTTTTCAATTTGGGCCTCTATCCGCTGACGCCGGTTGAAGCGCATCAAGCCCTTGCCGCCTGGCAGCTGGCGCAGGGCGAGCCAGTTGGCATGATCAGCGGCGTCAGTCCCCTTCTGCTGTCGCTGAACCATGTGCTTTTCTTGCTCACCCTGGGCGGCGACGCGTGGGCGCGGTTGCTGCCGGCGCTTGCCGGTGTGCTTCTTGTCTTGGCGCCCTATGGGCTGCGTCACGAAATGGGGCGCCGCGCCGCGCTCGGCAGCGCGCTCCTTCTGGCGCTGTCGCCCACGGCTGTCCTGTTCTCGCGTACGGTGGACGGACACAGCCTGGCGATGCTGGCCGCGCTGTTGGCCCTGGTGGCGGTGACGCGCACCCTGGCCGGCGATCAGACCTGGGGCGCGTGGGCCGGCGCGGGCGTCGCGGCAGCCGTGAGCAGCGCCAGCGGCGGCGTGACCGGCGTCCTGGCGCTTGCCCTAGGCCTGGCCTGGTTTGCGCCGGGCGAGACCCGCGATTTTTCTGCGTCTTTGCGTCGCCTGGCGCGATTGGCCGCTGTGCCTACCCTCCTCGTTTTCGTCCTCGGCTCGACGCTTCTCTTGACTTTTTGGCCGGGTCTGGGCGCCGCCGCGGATGTGATTGGCCAATGGCTGGCGCATCTCACGCCAGCGGCCGATGCGCCGCCGTTCTGGTGGCCCCTGCTGCGCCTGCTGCTTGACGAGCCGGTCATTCTTTTTGGCGCATTGCTGGCGCTTGCTTTTTGGGCCTCCAACGCCGACTTCAGACGCCAGCTGACCTGGCCCGTCAAGACCGCCGCCCTTTGGGGAGGATTGGCCCTGCTGCTGGCCCTGCTGGGCCGCCAGCCTGCGGATGGGATGGTCATGGCCGTGCCGCTGGCGCTCCTTGCCGCCCAGGCGTTTGATTGGCTGCTGATGGCCGTCAAAGCTGGGCCGCGCTGGGCTGAAGAATGGATCGTCCTGCTCTCCAGCCTGGTCCTTATCGTCACATTCACCCTGTACCTGGCGAGTTGGACGCAAGCCGGCCAGAATCAATACCTGATTGCCGCGTTGGTCCTCGTCGGACTGGTGCTGGTTCTGTATGTGTTGAGCGGATTCTGGATTGGCGTGCGCGCCACCGCCGGCATTGCCGCCGTCTTCTGGCTCATCGTGCTTGGCGCGGCGCAGGTGGGGCATTTGTGGGCGCTGAATCAGGCCGAGCTGCCGCGCCAGGTCGTGCTTGCTTACCAAACGGCCACCACGACTGACAGCCGCGCGCTGGCCGACACGCTGGTCAACCGTTCGGCTCATCGTTATGGCGACGAGTACCGTTTTCAGGTGGATGTGGTTGAGAGTCCGACCAGCGATGTGGCCCGCTGGTACGTACGCAACTTCCAGCGCGTGCGCCTGGTGACCTCGCCTACGACTGCGGTGGACACCGATGCTGTGATCCAACCGCTGGCTCAAACCCCGACGCCGCCGGCTCCCGACTTTGTCGGCGCATCGTACACCCTCGCGCGTCGTTGGACGCCCGACGGCTTGAGCGGCGCGCCGTTGGCGCGTTGGCTTCTGTTCAACGACGCCAAGACGCCAACGAAAGATGAGAAAGTCGTACTCTGGGTCAAGGGGACGGAATGATCGAATGGGGCATAATGACATGCTGAACACCGGGGTTGGATTTGTGTTTGGATGGCCGAACGCTGGCGACAGCCTGGATGCCTTATGGAACGAGAGTCGAGGGTGAGATGCAAAACATAGACATAACAGAACGCTTGGATACGCCATTTGTGAAGCGCTTTAACTGGAATTTCGAGAAGACCGTGTGGGTCTTGCTCCTGATCCTGGCCGTGGTGACGCACTTCTACATGCTGGGGGTGCGCGCGATGAGCCATGATGAAAGCCTGCACGTGCTTTACTCGTGGAAGCTGTTTGACGGCCAGGGCTATCAGCATCAGCCGATGATGCACGGCCCGTTTCGCTTTCATATCAACGCGTTGGCCTACGCCCTCTTCGGCGTCAACGATGCAGTTGGGCGCTTACCAGCCGCCGTCGCCGGTGTTTTGACCGTCTGGCTGCTTTGGTTCTTCCGCGCCTACCTGGGCCGCGTAGGCGCTTTCCTGGCCGCCACGATGTGCGCGATTTCCCCGGCGATTCTCTATTACACCCGCTATATCCGCGACGAGCCGTTTATGCTCTTGTTCCTGGTTTGGCTTGTGCTGATGATCTTCCGCTACTTCGACACACGCGAGCCGAAGTACCTGATCGTGATGATGGTTCCCTACGCGTTCATGTTCTCTTCGATGGAGATCTCCTATATCTTCGCCGGACTTTTCATCGGGTTTTTCCTGCTGTACGCCCTGTTGGACATTGCGCGTGACGCATGGTCACAGAATGGGCTGAAGATTCCCTTCTTTGTCGCCCTGGCCGCCAGCGCGGTCGCGGCCCTTTACAGTTTCTATACGGTGACCAAAGGCGAAGTTGGCGTCGTCGAGCCGACAGCCGCGATTGTCTTTTTCCTGGGCGTGGCGCTGTTAGCCACGGCGCTGTTTCTGGCCGGTCGCGGTGTCGGCGAACGCCTCCATTCGCACCCGGCCCTTGACGTGGTGATGTGGCTGTTGACAATCGCCGCGCCCCTTTTCTCGGCCTTTATCATTCGCATGTTTGGCTGGGATCCGCAGGATTACAGCCAAACCGGTTACATCCGCTCTTTGGGCGTTTTCGTGCTGATGTTGGTTGCGGCCGGTGTGGTTGGCTTTCTGTGGGGGCGCGTGCGTTGGCTCATCAGCGCGGGCCTGTTCTATGTGATCTACATCTTGCTCTTCACGACTTTCTTCACCAATGGTCAGGGTATTGCCACCGGCGCGATTGGCTCGCTCGGCTATTGGCTGGCGCAGCAAGAGGTCGCGCGCGGCGGCCAACCCTGGTACTATTATCTCCTGACAACCCCCATGTATGAATTTTTACCCCTTTTCCTCACCCTGGGGGGCATCGTGGCTTTCATCACGAGCCGCGGCTGGCGCTTCTTGCTGCGCAGAGTCACGGCAAATGCCAAAGCCCAAAGCCTGAAGTCGAAAGAGGAAGGCAAAGACCACGACGTAGAGAACAGAGACCAGAGATCGGCGCGTCGCGTCAAGGTCGCGCCTGAATCTCCGGCCTCCGAACTCCTGTCTCCACCCTCGGATGTCCAGTCTCCGGTCTCCAGTCTCCAGTCTCCGATCTCGAACTTCCAATCTCTCTTCACCCTCTTCAACATTTGGTGGTTCCTGGGAGCCTTTGCCGGGCTGACCTGGGCGGGCGAGAAGATGCCGTGGTTGACTGTGTACATTGCGTTGCCCATGACCCTGATGGGCGGTTGGTGGGCCGGCCGCGTGTTGGAGCGCATTGACTGGAGCGCCTGGCGCAGCCAGGGAGGACTGTGGCTGCTGCTTTCCATACCGGTGATCGGATTCGCCCTGGTTTCACTCGCCCAGACCAGTCCTTTCCAGAGCGTCAGCATCCCCGGCCTCAGCGCGACATTGCAATGGGTGGCTGCGCTGATCATGCTGCTTGTCCTGGCCTGGTTTGCCGTTGGCTGGATTCGCCGCCTGGGTCGTCAACGCGCCGGGCAGACGCTCTTCCTGGCAGTCGTGTTGGCGCTTGGCCTGTGGACTGTGCGCGTCAGCTACATGTTCAACTACATCACCTATGACGACGCGACGGAACTGCTGGTCTACGCGCACGGTACGCCGGACATCAAGCGCGCCATGAACGAGATCGCACAGATCTCTGAACGCACAGTGGGCGGTAAGCAGATCAAGGTCGCGTACGACGATGACTCGACCTGGCCGCTCGAATGGTATCTGCGCGAGTACCCCAATCGCACCTTCTACGGCGCTTCGCCTAACCGTGATGCGCTCGACGCGCCGGTTGTTCTGGTGGGCGACAAGAACGAGGACAAGGTCAAGCCGTACCTGGGCAGTCGCTATGTGCGCTACAATTACCGCCTGGTGTGGTGGCCCAAGCAGACCTACTTTGGCCTGACCTGGCAGCGTATTCGCGACGGTCTGCGCGATCCGGCGCAGGTCAAGGTCGTGTGGGACGTGCTTTGGTATCGCAAGTACACGCAGCCCCTTAGCCAATGGGATCCCGTGCATCGCTTCTCGATGTATGTGCGCAAAGATGTGGTGACCTCCATTTGGCAATACGGCGCCGTCGCCGCCAGCAGTAATATCACCGACACCACGACCGAGGTGGATCCCTACGAAAAGGGCGTGCGCCAGGTAACGTCGCTGCGACAGTTGGGCGGCGTCGAAGGTCAGGCTGACGGCCAATTCCGCTCTCCGCGCAATGTGGCCGTGGCGCCCGACGGTTCTCTGTATGTGGCCGACACCGGCAATCACCGCATCCAGCAGTTCGACGCCGGCGGCAACTTCGTGCGGCAGTGGGGCAGTCAGGGCGCAGGCAACGGCCAGTTCAATGAACCGTGGGGCGTGGCTGTGGCGCCTGACGGCCAGTTTGTCTACGTCTGCGACACCTGGAATCATCGCATTCAGAAGTTCACGGCCGATGGCAAGTTTGTCACCACCTGGGGAACCAACGGCGTCACCGACGGCCAGTTGGGTCAGCAGGGCGTCTTCTGGGGGCCGCGCGCGGTGGCCGTGGACAGTCAGGGTCGCGTCTATGTGACTGACACAGGCAACAAGCGTGTGCAAGTCTTTACGCCTGATGGCGCAGCCATTAACCAGTTCGGCGGCGCGGGGTTGGTGGACGGCGCCCTGGATGAGCCGGTTGGTCTGGCCATTGACAAGGACGGCAACATCTACGTCGCCGACACCTGGAACAAGAGGGTGCAGGTCTTCAGCAAGGACTTCAAGTATCTGCGGCAGTGGGCCGTGGCCGGCTGGCCTAGCCAATCTGTGGTCAACAAGCCGTACCTGGCCGTGGCGGAGACGCCGAACGGACGCCGCGTCTACGTGACCGACCCCGAATACTACCGGGTGATTGTGTTCGATGACCAGGGCAAGTTCATCGCCGTTTTCGGCCAATACGGCAATCAGGCCAACGAAATGACGCTGCCCACCGGCATTGCGGTTGACGCCCAGGGCCAATTGTTCGTAGCCGATCCCGATTCGCACCGGGTCATGCTCTTCCCGGCGGTCAATTGAATGATGAACGAGGTATAAGATTGTCCCAACTGCTTGCACTGCTGGCCGCAGCCGTTCTGGCCTGGCAAGGCTTACGTTCGTTTGCAACCCCGCCCTACACGGCCGATGGCTGGCTGTGGATGGCAGGGGCCGCCGTGCTGGCAGCATTTGCTTACTCGCGCACGGCCGGGCTTTCGCTGAAGATCGCCCGCGGGTTGTTCAGCGAACCAGCCCCGCGCCATACCTGGGGCTGGGCCGGGCGCTGGCCGCTGCTGATTGGCCTGGCGTTTTTGTTGGTTGGCATCGGCGCCAACGTCTGGGCCAATTTGACCCTGTATGAAAAGGTCTACGACATCCCCGCGACGGTCGCCTGGACTGCCAGCCTGCTCCTGGCCTTGCTCGGCATCGGCTTGATGCAGCGCCGCCAGCCGGACGCGCTGACCCACGGGCCGGGCGGCAGTGTTTCGCCGGACGCGCTGACCGATGAAACGGGCGTTCAGCGTTCAGCATTCAGCATTCAGCATTCAGCCTGGTATCGCCGCCTGCCCTATCTCGAGCTGGCGTTGGTCGCGCTCCTGGCCCTGGTGGCGATCTTCTTTCGCGTCTATCGCTTGACCACGATGCCGCCCGGCATCTTCATTGATCAGACCAACGGGGCCCTCGATGCCCTGGCGGTGCTGGAGGGCCGTCAGGCCTCGCCGTTTGGCACCAGTTGGTACGAAATCCCGACCATGTATGTCTATTTCATGCTGGGCATGTTCAAGCTGCTGGGCACCACCTGGTTGGCGCTGGTTCTTGCATCCATCGTGCCGGCTGTGCTGACCGTACTGGCGGTCTATCCGCTGGCGCGGACGCTCTTTGGCGTTCCATCAGCCCTCGCGGCGATGGCCTTCATGGCTTTCAATCGCTGGCACATCAACATGAGCCGCTGGGGCTGGATCGAAGTCTCCACGCCGCTTTTCCAGGTGCTTTGTGTTCTCTTCCTGGTGCGCGCGGCCAAGAATCGGCGCCTGCTCGACTTTGCCCTGGCCGGCCTCTTTCTCGGCCTCGGCATGTACAGCTACCTGGCGATTCGCATGGCCGTGGTCGCCGTGGCGCTCTATGTCCTTTACCGCCTGCTTGTGCAGCGCGGCTTTTGGCGCATGGGCGTGGGCCTGGCGCTGATGGCCTTGCTCTACCTGATGACCTTCTCGCCGCTGGCCGTCCACTACAGCCGCAACCCCTTCACGTTTCTCAACCGCTCGCAGCAGGTCAGCATCTTCAATGATGTCAAACAGGCTGGCTCCTACCAGCCGTTGTGGGAAAATCTGCGCCGCCATGCGGAGATGTTCACCGTGCGCGGGGATACCAATCCCCGCCACAATCTGCCGGGCGCGCCTATGGTGGACCCCGTCACGGGCGCGCTGCTGCTGATCGGCTTCGGCTATGGCCTTTGGCGCGTTTTCGATCACCGCTATGGCCTACTGCTGATCTGGATACCCGTTACGCTGGCCGGCGGCGTGCTCTCCTCGTTGATCGAAGGCCCGCAGGCTTTTCGCACCATCGGCGTCGTGCCGGCCGTCGCCATTCTGGCCGGCGACATGCTTGCGCGCGGTTGGGTCGTGCTGCGCAGCGCTTTGGATCGTGGCTGGGCGCGGTCTTCTGACCACGCGCCGGGCGCATCGCCGCTGACTCCATGGAGCCGGTGGGCGTGGCTGACTCTCCTGGCGCCCGCGGCGCTGCTCGCCTTCGCCGCCTATGCGAATTACACTGTCTTCTTCGACCGCCAGGCGCACGACGACACGGTGTGGCAGGCCTTCTCGCCGGTGGAGACCGCGGTGGCGCGTGAAGTGCAGAGCAAACTGTCTACGCACACGCTCTACCTGGCGCCGCGTCTTTTCTACTTTTCGCCGCTCATCTTCTTGACCTATCGTGCGCCCAGCGAGGGCGGAGGCGGTTTGAGCCAGAAGCCCTATCTGATGGCGCAGCCGGTGGATGACCTTCCGCTGCCTTCGCTGTCCGGTCAGGATGCGCTCTTCTTGCTTGACACGCACTACCAGGACTTGATGGAGTTGTTTACGGTGTACTACCCCGGCACAACGTCACACATGGTCACCGGCCCACGCGGACAACCCCTGTATCTCAGCGTCAACGTGCCAGGCGGTGAAATTGCGGCTCTGCATGGTCTCAACGGCGACTATGGCGGCGTGGCGCGGCGCGATAGCCAGATCAACTTTACGTGGCCGCAGGATTGGCCGGCCGGCGCGCCGGTCGCCCCCGTCACCTGGACAGGCAGCCTGCGCATGCCGCACACCGACCAGGTAGACTTTCGCAGCGACGGCAATCTGCAGATTGACGTGGACGGCCAGACCTGGACAGGCGCACGCCTGTTGGGCAAGGGCCTGCACGCGCTGCGCATTACCCAGGCCGATCCCGCCTCTGCTGGCCGCGCCGCGCTCTATTGGACGCAGGCCGGACAAGGCGAACAGCTCGTGCCCGCGGAGGTTCTGTTCGGCATTGGCCTGCCGCAGCATGGCCTGGTGGGCACATACTATAGCACGGAAAACTGGACTGGGCCGCCTGCCTTTACCGTCATCTCTCCGCTTGTACTGTTCGCCTGGGCCGAGAACGAGCCGTGGGCAGGGCCGTTCAGCGACAGCTTCAGCGGCGAATTGGAAGCGCCGGTGGATGGCAGTTACTTCTTCAGCGTCAACGGCGATGACGGCGTGCGTCTTTGGCTGGATGGCAAGGTGGTCGGCGAAGCCCTGCAGCCGGACACCGCCAACGAGTTCAATGCTACTGTTTCACTGACCGCGGGTCGCCATGCCATCCGCGTAGATCATTTTCAGCGTGGGGGCGGCAAGGCCCTGGAACTGTGGTGGCAGCCGCCCAACGGTCCGCGCCAGGTCGTGCCGCCAAGCGTGTTGTGGCCGTGATGGAGATCATAGATTAGGGATCAGAGATTGGAGATCAGAGATTGGGAGTGAGTCTGTGGTTTCAGCCGGTACAATCACGACGCGCCAACTCGGTCTCCGGTCTCCAACCTCCGGTCTCCGCTCTTATGTACGAGGAGAACCATGTCGCGGATTCTAGTCTCCGGCCTCATCAACATCGAGACCACGCTCAAGGTTGACGGCTTTCCATTGGCCTATGCGCCAGTCCGCTATCCCTTTTTTGGCGTCAACAGCAGCGTGTCCGGCGTTGGCTTCAATGTGAGCAAGGCGATCAAGACGCTCGGTCACGACGTGCGTTTCCTATCCCTGATTGGACAGGACCTGGCTGGGGCCATGGTGCGCGCGACCCTGGCGCAGGCAGGCATCTCCGCTGATTTGATTCTGAGCGCGCTGCCCACCACCGCGCAGTCGGTGATCTTGTCCGACCCCAGCGGCAAGCGCCAGATTCATGTGGATCTGAAGAATATCCAGGAGCAGGTCTATCCAGAGGAGAGTTTCGATGCCGCGCTGGCCGGCTGCGACGCGACGGTCCTGTGCAACATCAACTTCTCGCGCCAGTTCCTGCGCCGGGCGCGGGCGGCCGGACGCCTGGTTGCCACCGACGTGCACACCATCAGCCGGCTGGACGATGACTACAACCAGGATTTCATGGCCGCAGCCGATGTGCTGTTCATGAGCGATGAACTGCTGCCCATGCCGCCGGAAGCCTGGGCGGCCGAAATCATGGCGCGCTACGCGCCGCAGGTGTTGGTGATCGGCCTGGGCGCGCAGGGCGCGCTGCTGGCAGTCCAGCGCGATCGGTTTGTCGGCCGTTTTCCAGCGGCGTCCGTGCGGCCGGTGGTCAGCACCATTGGGGCCGGCGACGCGCTTTTTTCTGCCTTTGTGCACGGTTTCGTGCGCACCGGTGATCCGTACCACGCGCTGCGCCAGGCCGTCGTCTTCGCCGCTTACAAAATCGGCGTCACCTCCGCGGCCGACGGTTTCTTGGATCAAACCGCGCTCGATCGGCTGTGTCAGGATGCGCTCGACTGAGCTGAGAATAGGCCGCGGATGAACGCGGATCGCCGCGCATTGCTGCGCATTGCTTGCTTGTGTCCACGGTTGTGCGCGGCGCGCATGGGCAAGTGACCTGGTCCTGAGAACCGGCTGTTGACCGGCGCTGACCAGTAGTTCCAAATCTGGCCTGGTTTTTGACCACAGAGATCACAAAGAACGCAAAGGAGCCGCCCATTTGCACCTGAGCTGCCTTTTCTTTGTGTTCACCCACACCCGCATGTGTTCTTTGTGGTTGGATGTGTGCAACATTTGGAATTCCCAGGCGCTGACGGCGCCGGTGGTGGGCATTGTCAGGGCAGATGCACGATGGTGGGCTTGTGAAGCAGGCTCGAATCGTCTCCGATGATGAACATACCCGGAAATCGGCTGAAACCCGCATGTTCCACGACGAGGTTGAGTCGGCCGGACGCGCCAGATACGTCGAACGTCCGCGTCACCGTGACCGCTTCACCAGGCTGTAGCAAGACGCTGAACGGCGCTTCCTCGCGCGGCGCGGCCGCTTCAAACCGTTGCCCCTCCTCATCCAGCACGGCGACAACGACGCCGTTTTCGCGTTGCGGCGCTCTGCGCGCGCGATTGGACACACGCAAAGTGACCGTGAGCTCCGTCCCCTTTAACAACTCAACGCGCGCGATATCCTCCACGGCAACGCACCAATCATCGAAACACCGATCTTGCCCAAGCGCCATGACGCGCGGCGGTGAAGCCAGCGCAACCAGCGCGATGACGCCAAGATAGAGCGCCAGGCAAACGCCAAGCGCAGCCAGCAGCCTGACGGCTTGGCGGCCGCGGCCGCGCAGGGCGGTGGCGATCACCACGGCCAGCATGGCAAGGGATGCAACGACAATCACGATGAAAAGCAAGTCAAAGATCGTCATTGTTGTTGATCTGCGCTAGCGAGGCGCGCGTTCGATCTCCGATCTTCAACGACTGCTGAAGACGCCGAGTTTGTAGGGGTAATCCGCATGTTGGTCTATACGCATCAGCCAACTTTGCTCGGATATGTGAGAGGTGCAAGGCCCATACGTGAAGAGCCTGATCCTTCTGCTTTGTGATTCTCCCCGCAGCTTGGCCAACACGTCTTGCAGGATGCGACCCCGAAAGGGCGTGTACATGAAGAAAACCGTTCCTGCGGCGTAATCGGCGGCGCGTGCGTCGGCGTTGATGAACTCGACGCGTGGCAGGTTGAGGTCTGCCGCACACGCGCGCGCATAATCGCAATACGCTGGCTCGAATTCGATGCCTTTGGCCGTCGCGCCGCTGAGCAGGTTCAGCAGGATGGGAACGTGACCCAAGCCCGAACCCAAATCGTAGAAGGCATCGTCTTCCGTGAGCTGAGCTTTCTCCGCCAGCTCAAAAATGATTCGGGCTGGAGTCTGTTGATAATACACCATCTCTGGCTCCCTCGATTTTGTCTCGGACGGGAGAGCCTGCGTGAGCAGCAAGCCATTGATGAACAGATCCAGGCTATCATAGCCGCTCCCATCTTGTTGGCGGCGGCCGCTTGCGTCAGGCCTGACGTAGTCTTCAACCAGAGTCTTGAATGTTGTTCCGGTGCAACCACCCATGCGGATGTCTGCGCGCAGCCGTTGAAATAGGGCGTGATCAATGGCTTCCAGTCGGCGCTTGACGCTCTCCGCCGCCTCTTTCCATGCGGCCAGTTCTGCAGACGCATGGTTCGTTTGCAGCAGTCCCTCAATCCGATCAATGACGTTGAACTCGATGAAATCTATGGCTTCGACGCGGCTGACGAAGCGCTTTTCGTCGTAGAGAGCCGTGTTTTTTTCGACGGCCTCAATGTCTGAACGTATGTGGTTCATTTTGCATGGCTGATTTCTCTATCCACTTTACGGGCGGCTTCTTCTCCCAATAATAAACCGGCCAGCCGGCGGCGGATTTCGGCTCGGTATCGGTGAGCACTCCGCGCACGAGTTGCAGGTTCCGCCGCCACACACGACTCAATAGCTAGTTCGGCTCCCAGAGGCGACAAGGTCGCGGTCATATAGACTCGGGGGCTCGTGCGTTCGGCGTGACCGTAGTTGGAGCGGTATCCGGGACTGATCAGATCTCCCGGCTTCAGGTCGGCCTTCGTGCCGTGGTAGAATGGCCCCGAGATCACATTGTCTGGCGCTGCCAAGTCGCTCGCTTCCCTCATGCCACGCGACTCTGCCGGTCGAGCGTGCCCCCGTGCGTCTAACGGCACAGGGTTCAGCCGCCGCCTGATGGACGACATACCGCCCACGACCGCCCACGGTAGGCGGTCGGCTGGAACCACCTGTAGGCCCGTGCCCCCGAACCCTGGCCGCCCACAGCCCTACCTAATACAGTTGACTTTATGCGGGTATGGCGATGTACTCCGCAAATGAGTGCGACTGGGGTACCGGCTGTTTGTCTTCGAGCAACCCGCGCACATGCATATCAATGGCTTCATGCATATTGCGCGCGACTTGGTCGCGGGTCTTGCCGGTCGCCACGCAGCCAGGTAAATCGGGCGAATATGCCGAGTAGTTTCCGTGCGCTTTTTCGATCACAACCAAGAAGCGATGCATCTTTACTCACCTGTTTCCGTCCGTCCCTTCGCAAGCTGTGCCTGCTTCAGGACGCTATTAAGTGCGCCAGGGGCCAGATCATCACCGCTTTTCTGGCGCCACTTGAACCAAGCCGACTGGAAGTCATCGTGGCGCAACACATCGCCCAGGGAACGCCACCTCGCCCCATCAGCCGCGGGTAGGATCGTGACTCGATCATGGCCATGAGTCTACAGCCTGTCACCTGATTTGTCAAAGAGAAATGACCGCTGCACCCCGGCCTCGCCCACGCAGCGATTCACGCGGCCATTCCGGCGCTGAGCATGGAACGCGCATGACGCTTGATTTTGACCCCCCAAGCCTGATTGGCAGCAGACCTACTCTGTGCTAAAATAGGCGCACAGTTTGCCAAATAACCACCTTTTTCTTCCCCCAGCGATTGGTCATATGCGCAAAATCGGCATTATTCTACTGGCTTTTATCATCGCGCTGCTCGGCGTTTCCATGCTGCGCAGTCCACAGGCCGACCCGCGACGGGATGCCTTGCTCCTGTTCTTGCTGGCCGGCCTCATCATGGCGCTGGTCGCCCGCCCGCTCGCGCCGTGGCCTGACCTGAGCGCGCGACCGGGGCCGCGGGATTGGCCGCGCTGGGCTTTTGGCCTGACCATTCTCAGCGTCATCCTGGCCGCGGCCGCCATTGCCCTCTTCTGGCAGGCGCCGCCGGGCGATCTGCAGTTCACGGGGCTGCCGTTGACCTTGTGGCTCATCAGCATTCCTCTGTTCATCGTCGGCGCCTGGCCCAACGGACGCGACCTGCCTGCACCGGCTGTTGCGCCTGTGCTCGCTGAGGCAACACCAGCCGCTGCCGAGCCGCCAGACGCGCTCGAAGTAGCCCCGGCCCAGGAAGCGATCCCGACGCCGGTCGTGACCACGCCCAATCCGGCGCCGGGTGCGCGGCGGTCGTTCGCAGCCGCGCTGCGCACGTGGCTTGCCAGGCCGGAAATCATCGCGCTGATCATTCTGCTTGCGGTCGCATTTTTCTTGCGTGTCTACCAGATCAACACCTTCCCCAACGGCTGCCAATCGGACGAGTGCAACAACGGCATGGACGCGCTCAAGTGGCTGAATGGCCGGCCGTATACGCCCTACGCCGAGACGAACGAAGGCCAGGCCACGCTCTTCACGTACCTGATTGCCCTGATGTTCAAACTGGCCGGCGTAGGCGTAACGCAGATGCGCCTGGTGTCGGCGATCGTGGCTACCGCCAGCCTGCTGGCCTTCTATTTCCTGGCGCGCGAGCTGTTCGACTGGCGCATTGCCCTGCCGACCACGGCCCTTTTTGCCGTCAGCCGCTGGCACCTGACCTTCAGCCGCATCGTCTACGAGTTGATCATGGTGCCGCTGGTCGAGAGTCTTCTCTTCCTTTTCTTGATCCGCGCCGTGCGCTATGGTCGCCGCCGTGATTGGGCCTGGACCGGGCTGATGCTGGCCCTGGGCATGAACACCTACACCGCGTTCCGCGTCGTGCCCTTCGTGGTCGGCATCTTTCTCCTCTACTGGCTGGTGACGCATTGGCGGCAGTGGCGCGAGATCGTCGAAGGTGGATTGGTTATGGCCGCTGGCGGCATCGTCGGCGCGGCGCCGCTGGGCGTCTATATCATTCAGCACTGGTCCGTGTTCATCGGCCGCACGCGCCACATCTCGGTGTTCAACGACATCGAGAACGCCGGCGGTTCGCTCAAGCCGCTGTGGGACAACCTGGACAAGGTCCTGTGGTCGTTTCATTGGCGCGGCGACCTGGCCGCGCTCAACAATCTGCCGGGCGCACCGCTGCTCGACGCCGTCGTCGGCGCGCTGGTCATCCTGGGCCTGGCTTACATGCTGCGCCATCTGTGGCGGCCGCTGCCCTTCCTCAGCTTCACCTGGATTATCGTCGTGGGCAGCGTGGCCGTGCTCTCCGTGGCGCATGAGGCGCCCACTGCCCGTCGCCCCATTGGCCTTCTGCCCGTCATCTTCCTGCTCGTGGGCCTGGTGCTCGACCGCGCCTGGGATGCCTATCTGACCGCGTGGCGGCTGCCCAAGACCGAGCCGGCGCGCACCCGCACGCTGCAGCGGGCCGGCCAGCCTTTCCTGCTGGCCCTGCTGGCTCTCGTGCTGTATGTCGGCGCGGTCAACGCGGACACCTTCTTCAACAAGCAGGCCAAGGACCCGTCGGTTTGGCGCGCGTTCAGCGCGTCGGAGGCGGCCATCGGCCAATACCTGCGCGACCTGCCTCCCAACGCGCAGGTCTATCTGTCACCCGCCTTCGAGCGCCATTCCGCCGTGGAGTTGATTAGCCGGCGCCGGCCCTACACCCTGCTCAACCTGGCCGAACACCTGCCGCTGCGCGATATCCAGGCGGATCGCGATGTGGTCTATGTGATGGAGGCGCTCGATCAGCGCCTGGTGCCGCTCATGCAGCAGATCTACCCCGGCGGCGTCGCCGATTATCACCGCGATCCCTTTGGCGCCTCGCTTTTTGTCAGTTATCGCGTGCCGGCCGCGGCCGTGGCGCAGGGCCGCGGCCTGATTGCGCGCTTCTACCCTGGCGCCAGCACCGACGGCGCGCCCACGATTGAGCGCCGCGACGCGCCGATTGATTTTGACTGGCGGACCACCGCACCGCCGCTGCAGGCGCCCTTCAGCGTGCGCTGGCAAGGCGCCCTGTATACTGGCGGCGGTTACGGCGAGTATACTTATGAACTGACCGCCGACGGCGCGGCCGAGCTGTGGATCAACGACAAGCCGCTGCTGCAGATCAAAGAGGCCGACAGCCAGCGCACGCAGGCCATGACAGTCACCCTCCCCGGCGGTTTCCAGGGCATTGCGCTGACCTACAACAGCGGCAGCCAGCCGGGCCGTGTACGCCTGGCCTGGAGCGGGCCTGGCATTCAGCTGGGACTGGTGCCCGCGGACGCACTTTACGCCCTGGAGATTGCCAACAGCGGGCTGATCGGCTACTATTATCCCAACGGCGACGCCAGCGGTCAGCCGGCGCGGGTTCAGCACGACATCTTCGTCTTGGCGAACCCGGTGCTGCCGGAACCGTTCAGCATCGTCTGGCGCGGGAAAATCGCCGCGCCGCAGAGCGGCCAGTACATCTTTGGCACGCGTGCGGACGACGGCGCGCAGGTCTTCATCAACGGCGCGTTGGTCGCAGACAACGGCGGCTCCCACGGTTCGGAGTATCGCGAAGGCAGCATCTTCCTGGAGCAGGGTTTCCACGACATCGAGGTCAAGTATTGGCAGATTGGCGGCTCGCGCGATTTGCAACTCTGGTGGCAGCCGCCTGGCGGCGCCAAAGAGATTGTGCCATCCATCTATCTGTTCCCGATCCAGGATGCCATGCCGACCAACATCGTGCTGCCCGCACCGCCAGCCCCGAAACCGATCGAGCCGCCCAGCGTGGAGGAGCCGGCCGCCGGGGGCGAGCAGTCGGGCGTCGTAACGCAGCCGCCAGCCGCCGCAGCCGGCAAACTGGGCAATTTACCTGATCTGGCTGCCACGGTGCTGTGGCAAACGGGCGCATGCGGCGCGGGCAACGGGCAGTTCAACGAGCCGCGCGGCGTGGCCGTGGATGCCCAAGGCAATGTCTACGTGGCCGACGCAGGCAACCGCCGCATCGTCAAGCTCGATAAGGCTGGGAAGTTCATTACCGCCTGGGGTCGTGAGGGCGAGGGCGATGGACAGTTCCTGGAACCGTTCGACCTGGGCGTTTCACCCGACGGTACATTGGTTGTTCTCGACGCCGTGCAGCAGCGCATGCAGCGCTTCTCGCCTGACGGTCAGTTTGCAGCCGCGTTTGGGGTTGAGAACACCTTCTACCGCCCGCGCGGCCTGTGGGTTGACGGTCAGGGCGGCCTGTGGGTGGCCGACACCGGCGGCGTTCGCATCCTCAAACTCGATCAGGCCGGCAAGAAGCTGTCGCAGATTGGCGGCCGGGATGAACCGCCGATCGGCCAGGGGCAGCCCACCGATGTAGCCACCGGCCCAGGCGGCGATATCTGGGTGGCCGAAGCAACAAACGGCATCCTGTGGCACCTGGCGGCCGATGGAACCATCGTCAAGTCTGTTAGCTTGACCTCCGCTGGTACGCTTGAAGGTCCGCATCTGGCAACTGGCCGCGATGGCCGGCTGTACGCGACCGATCCAGAGAGCTTCCGCGTCGTCGTCCTTGCGCCGGACGGCGCGCCCGTGGGCCAATTTGGCGCAGAGGGTAATGGGCCGGGTCAATTCCGCAAACCGTTGGGCATTGCCGTCAGCGCAGAGGGCCAGGTCTTTGTCGTAGACACGCTGGCCTGCAAGGTCACCGCGTTTGCCGCCGTGCCCTGACGCATCTATAATCTATTCGTCTGCTGCCTGTTAGGTATGAATATCGTTGTCGAGGTGGAACTGTGCCAAAGAAGAAACTGCCGCTGGATCTTAAATTGGCGACCATGAGTGAGACTGCGCCTGAGAAAGCGGTTTCGCTGCGCGACTCCCTCTATCTCAACCGCGAGTTGAGCTGGATCGAGTTCAACCGGCGTGTACTCCAGGAAGCGCAAAATCAGAATGCCCCCTTGCTCGAGCGCGTCAAATTTCTGTCCATTTTCAGCTCCAACCTCGACGAGTTCTTCATGATCCGGGTCTCCGGCCTGCGAGAGCAGATTGCCGCCGGCGTGACGCAGCGTACGCCCGACGGTATGACGCCGGCCGAGCAGTTGGACGCGGTGCGCGCGGCCTTGCTGCCGCTGCTGGATGAACAGACGCGCGTCTTGACTGACGATTTGATACCGAAACTAGCCGGCCAGGGCATTCGCTTGCTCAACTATGATGAGCTGACTCCGGCCCAGCGCGCGGCGCTGCGCACCTACTACGAGCGCGAGATTTTTCCCGTCCTCACTCCGCTGGCCTTCGATGCCGCCCATCCCTTCCCGCGCATTTCCAATCTGAGCCTAAATCTGGCCGTGCTGATCAACGACCCCGAGTATGGTGAGCGGTTTGCCCGCGTCAAAGTGCCGTCCAACCTCGCGCGGCTGATTCCCCTGCACGAATTGGCGCCGCTGACGCGCGCGCAGGACGGCTCTGCACCCTTCCCATACAAGAGCATGGCCTTTGTCTGGATCGAGCAGGTGATTGCCGCCAACCTGGCTGACCTTTTCGTGGGGATGGAAATCATGGCGGCGTACCCGTTTCGGATCATTCGCGACACCGACATTGAAATTCAAGAAGATGAAGCGGACGATCTGCTCTTGACCATTGAGCAGGGGATTCGCCAACGCCGTTTTGGCAACTGCGTGCGCTTGGAAATTGGCGCGGGGATGCCGGATCGAGTGCGGCACACGCTGCTGGAAAAACTGCAGCTCGATTCCGGCGCGGTCTATGCCAGCAGCGGGCCTCTTGGCCTTTCCAGCCTGATGGAACTGCACAGCCTTGACCGCCCTGGTCTCAAAGATCGCCCCTTCCCCGCCGCAGTGCCATCCATCTTCAGCAGTGAGAGCGATATCTTCAGCGCCATTCGGCGGCAGGACATCTTGCTGCACCATCCCTATGACTCGTTTACGCCCGTGGTTGATCTCATTCGCACGGCCTCCGAAGATCCCAACGTGCTGGCAATCAAAATGACCCTCTACCGCGTTGGCAGCCGTTCGCCCATCGTTGATGCGTTGATGGAAGCCGGCGAAAACGGCAAACATGTTGCGGTGCTCGTCGAGCTCAAGGCGCGCTTCGACGAAGAAAACAACATCGTATGGGCGCGCGCGCTGGAACGTTCCGGCGTACACGTGGTGTACGGCGTCTTGGGATTGAAGACGCACTGCAAGCTGGCGCTGATCGTGCGTCGTGAGCGCGACGGCATCCACCGCTATGTCCATCTGGGCACCGGCAACTACAATGCGACCACGGCGCGCATTTACACCGATCTCGGCTTGATGACGTGCCGCGAGGACATCGCCTCGGATGTCTCCGACGTGTTCAATTTTCTAACTGGTTTTTCCAACCCCAAAACCTACCGCAAGTTGGGGGTGGCGCCCGTGTCCCTGCGAGAAACCATCCGCGACCTGATTCGCAACGAGATCAAGTACGGCAAGGATGGACATCTCATTTTCAAGGTCAATGCACTGCTGGACCCGGCCATGATCGAAGACCTCTACAAAGCTTCGCAAGCCGGCGTGCGCGTGGATCTGATTGTGCGCGGCATTTGCTGCATTCGGCCCGGCTTACCCGGCGTCAGTGAAACCATTCGCGTCATTAGCATTGTGGGTCGTTTTCTGGAACACAGCCGCATCTACTACGCTCGCAACAACGGCGATGAGCAGGTTTACTTGAGCAGCGCGGATCTGATGCAGCGCAACCTCGATCGTCGGGTGGAGGCGCTCTTCCCCGTGGAGGACCCGGCGCTGAAGACGGTCGTCAGGCAGCAGATTCTTGATCTCTGCCTGGCTGATACGGTCAAGGCGCGCCAGCTCAATTCAGACGGCTCCTACACCTGGGTCAAGCCCGACGCCGACCATCCGCCGCTTGACAGCCAGCATTCGCTGCGCTACAACCGCACCCCGCTCGGCGCCTTTTGAACTGTCCCCTCAGCGAATCTCGATGCCCATGCGCTGCATGTCGTGCAGAAGTCGCTGCGGCTCGACGATAGAGGCCTGGAACCACAATCCAGGCCGTCGCGCGCTGCCGTCGAGCACCTGCAGCAGGCTGGCGACCACCGGAATGGCCGTGAACCAATAGCCGTCCGCATGGGATAGTGTGAGATCGAAGCGCTTGGGCTGGCCCTGCACCTTGCCGCTGGCTTCCAACCGGAGCACCGTGCCGTAGGGCGGCCGCGAGAAGCGCTGTAGGCCCCAGAGCATCCAGCGGGCCATGGGACCGAGCGCCTGCGTGGGCGCAATGCGCATGGCAACCATCGCCAGCGGCAGCACCAGCATATCCACGAACCAATTAAAACCGCCGACATTGAAACTGACGGCTTCCAGGTCAGGATACAGACCGGGCAAGCCGCGCATTTCCTCCAGGAACATCGGCACGGCGTATTGGCGGCCAAAGGGCGGGCCGAAATCCATCATCTGCGGCAGCCACAGGCTCGTCCAGCGCGCCTGGCGCCAGGCCCCATCTCGATACTCCAGCGCCTGATACCCCGCCAGCTCGCGCACCATCTCTTCGGCCGTGCTGATCCCGATTTCCACGCGTTTCCAGTCTTCCTTGATGACGCTCGCCACGACCGCGCGTTGTAGATGATCGAACTGCGCGGCCGCGTGGCGCACGAGCGCCGCGGGCAGGCCAGGGTGAAAACCGCCGTCGGTGATGAAACAGCAGCCGGCCGCCTCGATTTCAGACGCGAGGCGCTGCAACGCGTGCACCTTGGCCGTCGCGAACTGCACGTCCAGGTAGTCGGTTCTGGTGTCCAGGGCCGCCCGCGCCACCTCGGCCACATGATCGGCCGTGCTCGACGCGATCACCGCCAAGCTGCAGCCGGCCATCGCGCGGCGCAGACTGCTGACATCCGCGGCATCGGCGGCCGCCGCGGTGACGCGCGGGCTGCCGGCCTGCGCATTGAGGGTCGCCGCCGCGGCCTCCGCCTTCACCAGCGAGCGCCCGGCAACCACCAGCCGGCAGTCGGTCTCTTGCAGCAGCAGGCTGGCAATCAAGCGGCCGGTGTTACCGTAGCCGCCAAGAATGAGGATTGAATTAGTAGGCATCGCAAGCTCCTCCTGTTCAATTATACACCTGAAGCTCGCTGACGGGTATGCCCAGGTCGGAGATTGGAGATCAAAGATCATAGACCAGAAACTACAGGGGCGTCATGCGCTGAACGGCTTCGACACCTTCGACGGCGGCGGCGGCTCGCCCCCTTCCAGTCCGCTGCTCGGATTGTACCGTTTGCAGAATGGCCGCCTGTCCCGTCAGGCCGTGCCTGGCGTGATCCGCGTGCTCAAGGTCGCGCCGGATGGCGACCTCTATCTGGGCGCGGGCTGCGGAGTCTGGCGGCGGCGCGCAGAACAATGGGAAACGCTGGCGCCGTTGGACTGTGCACAAACCACCTTTCGGGGCGCTTTTTTCCCGTTTGATTTTGCCTTCGCCCCCGATGATGTGTGGGTGGGTGGGATTTACGCGCTGGCGCATTGGGACGGCGTAGCGTGGGCGCAGGTCAACGTGCCGGCGCGGCGTTTGCTCGTCGCGCCCGATGACTCGGTCTGGACCGACGGCTGGGACGGCCGCGCGGATTCCAACTGCTGCTTCTGGCGTGTCACCGGCAGCGCCTGGGTTACCTACACGGCCAGCGCCGCGCTGCCCGTCTCGCCGGATTTGCAGGCGGACATCCGTGCTCTGCGCCGCTGAAATCCCCGTCGCAGCCCTGCGGCGAGATGACGACCTCAGAGGCGCGCGAAGCACTCGCAAGTCAACGCTGCGATGTCCACGTTCCCCTGCGAGGGTTGGGCGCCTGGTAGGCGACCAACCTTGCGCAGGCTCGTCGGGTAAGGAGCACGCGCCGCGCCGGGCGATCTCGCGCTTGCCCGGCGCGGCGTGGAGCAGCCAGCCTGCGCAAGGGGATGACGCCATCCCCTCGCAGGGCTGCGGCGAGATGACGACCTCAGAGGCGCCGACGCACTCACAAGTCAACGCTGCGATGTCCACTGGCCCCTGCGAGGGTTGGCAGGGGAGAAATCGGTCAACCTTGCGCAGGCTCGCCGGGTAAGGGGCACGCGCCGCGCCGGGCGATCTCGCGCTTGCCCGGCGCGGCGTGGAGCAGCAAGCCTGCGCAAGGGGATGACTCCACCCCCTCGCAGGGTTGCGGTGAGATGACGACCTCAGAGCGCGCGACGCACTCACAAGTCAACGCTGCGATGTCCACTGGCCCTGCGAAAGTTGGCAGGGAGAAATCGGTCAGCCTGCGCAGGCTCGTCGGGTAGAGCACGCCGCCGGACGATCTCGCGCTTGCGGCGCGGCGTGCGGCAGCCAGCCTGCGCAAGGGATGACGCCACCCTCGCAGGGCTGCGGCGAGATGACGACCTCAGAGGGCGCAACGTGCTCACAAGTCAACACGGCGATGTCCATTGACCCCTGCGAGGGTTGGCAGGGAGAAATCGGTCAACCTTGCGCAGGCTCGTCGGGTAAGGAGCACGCGCCGCTGGACGATCTCGCGCTTGCCCGGCGCGGCGTGGAACAACCAGCCTGCGCAAGGGATGATGCCACCCTCGCAGGGCTGCGGCGAGATGACGACCTCAGAGGCGCGCGACGCACTCACAAGTCAACGCTGCGATGTCCACTGGCCCCTGCGAAATCGTTGGCAGGAGAAATCGGTCAACCTTGCGCAGGCTCGTCGGGTAGGAACGCGCCGCGCCGGACGATCTCGCGCTTGCGGCGCGGCGTGCGGCAGCCAGCCTGCGCAGGGATGACGCCACCCTCGCAGGGCTGCGGCGAGATGACGACCTCAGAGGCGCGCGACGTGCTCACAAGTCAACACGGCGATGTCCATTGACTTCCTCGCCGGCCGCGGCGGACAACGCAGTCAGAGGAGCGCAACGCAGCCACAGGCAATGCGCTGATGTTCCGTGACCCTGCGCGCATGGCATCAGGATGATGCGTGTCATGGCGCGCGGTGGGCGGATCAAGCAGAATAGTGATAGTTTCCTGGTTTGTTTCTTTTGTCCATGCTGTGACCCTGACAGCGGTGAAAGAGTCCGGAGGTCGCTGCAAATGCTGGTCGTTCACCTGGCATTGAAGCGGCTTTTGTTTCCGCACAGATTGGACACACAGGATTCCCACCGTGTTGATTTCGCTTTCCCACTCCCGCTTGCGTTCATCGAGTAATAGAATCAATCGCAATTGAGAGGTCATGGAGGCCGATGATGACAGATACGAACAACACGGAGCAAGGGCGATTCGCGATCAAGATCATCGCGGTCGCGATCTCATACCTGGCGGTGCTCCTGGTCACGTAGGGCTTGCCCATGCGGTGATGTACCTTCTGAGGCAACGCCGCATGATTTCTCCTGCAAGGAGGTGACCGATTCCGCTTGCCGATTGTCAGGCGCTCGTGGCTTTGTACAACAGCACGAACGGGGCGCAGTGGGGCCTTGCTGCAGGTTGGCAACAGACGAACACTCCTTGTGCCTGGGGTGGAGTAACCTGTGTCAATGGAAGCGTCGGCTTGCTCAATCTAGCGGGAAGGGCCTACAAGGTTTTATTGCGCCAGAATTGGGCAATCTGAGCGGATTGTATGTGCTCGACTTGAGCTACAACAACATCACTGGCAGCATATGCGCCCACCCTGGGCAACTTGACGAATCTCAATCGCCTGAGAATATTTAGTAGTCATTTGGGCGGGACAATTCCGCCTGAATTAGGCAACCTATCGAACTTGCAGTTGCTTCAGCTATCCGAGAACGAGCTGGCGGTCCGCTACCGCCGACCCTGGGCAACCTGTCTCTCCTTGAGGACATGGCCATCGAGTTGTGCTTTCTGAGCGGAGAGATTCCCCGAACTGGGCAATCTGCATAACCTGCGCCAACTTTCGCTCTATCGTAACCGAGCAGGAAGCCATTCCGGCCACATTCGAAATCTGACCAACCTGGAATACCTCTCCTGGGCACCAATCACTGAGCAGGCCGATCTCACCAGAACTGGGCAAGCTGACGCAGGTTCAATACCTGGATTTATCCAGTAATCACTTGAGCGGCTCGATCCCGTCCGAACTGGGCAACATGAGCAGTCTGCTCGGACTCGAACTAAGCGACAATCAGTTGTCGGGCGAGGTTCCGGCTGAACTGATGCAGCCGCCGTACTTGTACTCGGTCAGTGTGGACTACAACATGGTGACGCCCACCGATCCAACGGTGGTTGCGTGGCTCGACATGGTGGATCCGGGTGGGAGTACACCCAGACGGTGCCGCCGAGCCATGTACAGGCCACCCTGGTCGCCAGCCAAAGCGTAACCTGACCTGGACGCCGATTCCACACCTGTGGTGGGAAGAAGGCTTTATGAGGTCAGTTATGCGATCAGGCCAGGCGGGCCTTATGTGGTGCATGGCACGACGCCTGACAGGGCGACCGACCACTATGCGGCCGCTGATCTACCGCCCGCCAATCTCTATTGTTTCGTTGTGCGCACCTTCACGGCGGCCCATTTCTATTTTGCCAACGAATGGTGGAGCGCCTACAGCCCCGAAGTCTGCGTGGAGCGCCGACCGCGTGCGCTGCACAGTTTTCGGCCACGGCGACCTTTAGGGCCGTTCGCTCTGCACCTCTGGTCGCTGGTCGCTCCTATGTCGGGCGCTTCCAGTCAGGTAACTACCTGGGACTTCCGTGAATTGATGTAGCGCTCTCACCCCTGGTTTCTCGCAGAAACCAGGGGTGTGTCTTCGAGTCGCGGCCGAGCAAGCGGTCAACGCGGGCGCAGGCTCGCCGGGTAAGGGGCACGCGCTGTGGCGAGCGATCTCGGCTGGCCCGGCGATTCGTGGAGCAGCCAGCCTGCGCCAGGGGATGACGCCATCCCCTCGCAGGGTTGCGGTGAGATGACGACCTCAGAGGCGCGCGACGCACTCACAAGTCAACGCCGCGATGTCCCCTGACCCCTGCGAGGGTTGGCAGGGGAGAAATCGGTCAACCTTGCGCAGGCTCGCCGGGTAAGGGGCACGCGCTGTGGCGAGCGATCTCGGCTGGCCCGGCGATTCGTGGAGCAGCCAGCCTGCGCAAGGGGAGCCGCGCAGGCTGGCTGCATGGTCAGTTCACAGCCGGGCTTCCATGAAGGCTTGCCACAGGTTGGCGGCCAGGACTTGCGCATCGGCCTGAATGTCATAGCGCGCGAAGTACTGGCACAGGCGTTCGATGTCGCGCTGCAGCAAATCGAACGCGTGCGGATTCTTGAGCGCGACGACCGCCTGTGGGAAGTCAATTACCACCGCCCTGCCCTCCCAGTACAGAATGTTATAGGCCGACAGGTCGCTATGGATGCGGTTGTGCTTCAGCATCAACTCCACGTGCCACAGCAGGCGCTTGAACATGGCGCGCGCCGCGCGCTGACTCAACACCACGCTGTTCAGGTTAGGCGCGGGGTCGTTGATATCGCCCAGGTATTCCATCAGAATGGCATTGCTGACGTGGCCGACCGGCCGAGGCACATCCGCGCCCGCCGCGTGCAGCAGCTGCAGCATGTCATACTCGTGTTCGATCCACGAGAAGGTGGTTACCTCGCGGCCGAACTCCGTCTTCTTGGCGATCGCACGCTTGATTCTGGCCCCGCGCACGATACCCTTGCCCTCATCGTCCAGCATCAGGCGCCCCTCTTTGTAGATGGCGTCATTGCGCATGGTGCGGTGCGCCTGCGGCCGGTAGATTTTGGCCGCGATCAGCTCCAGTCCGGTGCCTGGGTGGGCCTGGCAGCAGTAGACATTAGCCTCCTTGCCGCCCTTGACGCGCGCCAAGACATCGGTGATGACATGGTCGCGATAGAAACCGCCGAGCGCGGCCTGCAGCAGCGCTTCCTCACTGGCGCCCGCGCCGAAGGTCATGGTCATCTGGTTCTCATCGCCAAGCAAGGCCGCCGTTTCTGGCATGACCACCCGCGGCCGCTGCGGCGTGGGCAGTGCACGCGGCCCTTTCTCTGCCCGATGCGTGCGCCGATCGGGCACGAGGTAGGGGATAAATTCCTCATTGTCTTCGTAAGAACGCAAATTCATCGTTCTGGTGCTCCATCGTAACGGTACTCATTTTTGTCTTGTGTCGCTGACACGCGTCGTTGGATTAAGCCAGAGGTCGCGGCCAGGGCCCGGCCTCTGTGGACAAACCACCCTTTCGTTGCCCTGCGGCGGTGAACAAAAAACGGCCACAGGAACCAGGTCCCGTGGCCGCGCCGATTCGTTGGCGGATGCCGTTGTCTGTGTCCAAAGCAGTTCGTGCCAGCAGGTGCGTTGAGACGACCATGCAGGCGTAGGCGGTGGCTGGAGCAGAGAAACAAAACGGCCACGGGTTGAACGTGCACCCGCGGCCGTGAGAGGTCAGGCTAATGCTGTGAACAGAAGCCGGTTAGGACTCCCGCAGACACAGGGCGCACGCATCGAAGCAGACAGGGAAGGAAAGTTCTTGAGTTGTCATGCCTGACGGCGCCCCCTTTCAGATAAGTTGGCGAGAGTTTAACACACGTAGCCGGATAGGGCAAATTTCGTCCGGCGATCATCAGCCTGGTCGCTGGCCGATCCTACCGGCCCTGGCGTTGCAGCGCCATGAATGAGCCAACCGTTGCCGCCAACGCCGCGCTGCCAATGATTAACGGCAGGAGGGAGGATTCGCCGCCGAGGAGCGCCAGCACGGCGAGGATGAACGACAGGCCGTTGAAAACCAGGGCCATCACGGATGGCAGGTGCCACTGCGACCACGTGCGGCTGCGCAGTTGATAGAAGCCCATGATGCCGTAGCCCAGGGTCGCGGCGCCGCCTTGACGATACAGGAAGGTATCCGTGCCGGCATAGCCAAAGATACGCGCCACCGTCGTCGGGACGAAGAGACCCAGGGCGCCGACCAGCGTGGCCACAATGGCCAGGAACCAGACGAGCGCCACCAACCAGGCCGCGATATCAGGCGCGGGCTGCGGCGCCGCGCGGTGGCGCTGAAGCAGCGAGGCGGTGATGGCGGTGATGCTGATGGATGCGACCAGGATCGCGTAGACGATCCACGTGGCGTTGCCGTCGAGGATCGCCAGCGCAATGGCGTAAAGCGAGCCGAGGTTAAAGGTTAACGTCGCAATCACCACGATGCGCACAGGGAGCCAGGCCTCCTGGCGCAGCGCCAGGAGGAGCGCGACCGCGTAACCGAGGGTCGCCGCGCCGGCCAGCCGATAGATAAAGGGATCATTACCAGTCGCGCCGGCCAGGCGGGCCAACAGCCCTGGCGCCAGCAACGGCAGAAAGCCGAAGACCAGTCCGCCGACAAGGGGAACGGCAAGCAGTAGTTTTTCTTGGGGCGTCAAGCGCTCCAAGGGTGCGACGCCTGCGCGGCCGCCGGACACGCGCCCGGTGTTCGAAGCGGTTCGTGTTGACATGACTGAATTCCTCCTCACCTGATGTCTCTTGCTGCATGATTTCCAGAGGCGCTGTGTTGCGCCGCCGTCTTGAACTGATGATGCACCCGGCGGCTGCTTAGGGAACAGGTCAACTGCTGTTCACTTGTTGTTCAACGCCACGGGATACGTGCTTGACCGAACAACACGCCAAAGGGTGCATTTCAATTTCGGGGCGTTGCCCCAGAGGGGCTTGCAACCTCGTAGCCGGATGGCCTTTGGCCTCCGGCGGGGGTGCTGAAATGCACCCCACGCCAAATGGCGTATTGACATCTGGCGGTGACCGTGTTACAATGACGCCACATCCCCCCCGGTGGGGGGTGGGGTGAGAGCAGGAGTAAACGATGAACGCGCAAATGAAAGAGCAGGTTTTGAGTCGGCTGAAGAGCATCGAAGGGCATGTGCGTGGAATTCAGCGCATGGTGAACGACGATAACTACTGCATTGATGTCATCAGCCAGGTGCAGGCCGTGCAGAAGGCGCTGGACCGCGTCAACAGCCTGCTGCTGGACAACCATCTCAACTCCTGCGTGATTACGGCCGTGCGCAGCGACGACTCGCAGGAGCGTGAACGTGTCCTGGGAGAGCTGCTGCACGTGTTCGAGACCGGCAGCAAGTTGTGATTTCGCCGCCGCGGCCGAGCCGCAAGGGTGTTTTTTGCGAAAGCAGCGTGTCAACGAAAGGATCTAAGCAATGACAGTCAAAACGTATTCTGTGCCGAACATCTCGTGCCATCACTGTGTCAACACCATTGAGCGCGAGCTGAAGGATGTCGCCGGCGTAACGTCGGTGAAGGCCAATGTCAGCACCAAGGCCGTCATGGTTGAAGTGGCAGATGCCAGCCGCCTGACCGCCGTGGAAGCGATGCTGGACGAGATCGGTTATCCGGTCGAGAAGTAGCCGTCCGCCGGTGACCCTGAAGGACGAAGGACCCGCCGAGCTGCCATTCGTCCTTAATCTTGTCAACCCTCGCCAATCCCCCAATCGGAAGGTGCCATGTCAACCAAAGAGTTGAGCCTGCCGGTGACCGGCATGACCTGCGCGAACTGCGCCAATACGATCACGCGCACCTTGAAGAAGACCGCGGGCGTGACCGAAGCCAGTGTCAACTATGCCAGTGAACGCGCGCAGGTGATTTTCGATCCGGCGTTGGTCAAAGAAGGCCAACTGGTGCAGCGGATTCGCGATGCCGGCTATGACGTGCCGCAGGCGCGCGTAGAGCTGCCCATCACGGGGATGACCTGCACCAACTGCGCCAACACGGTGCAGCGCGCCTTGCGCAAGGTGGACGGTGTGGTCGAGGCCAATGTCAACTACGCCAGCGAGAAAGCCAGCATTACCTACATCCCCGGCGCAGCTAACCGTCAGGATTTGATCCAGGCCGTGGAGAAAGCCGGCTACGGCGTGGTGCAGGCGACGGGCGACGAAGCGCTGGAGGATGCGGAAGCGGCCGCGCGTGAGGCTGAAATCGCCGATCAAACGCGCAAGTTCTGGGTCGGTGTGGCTTTCGCCGCGCCCTTGTTCCTCTTCAGCATGGCGCGTGATGCCGGCTTGCTCGGCATGTGGGCGCACGAAGCATGGGCAAACTGGCTGATGCTGGCGCTGGCGACGCCGGTGCAGTTCTACGTCGGCGGCGACTACTACGTTGGCGGCTGGAAGTCTATCCGCAATGGCTCGGCCAACATGGATGTGTTGGTGGCGATGGGCTCCTCGGCCGCGTACTTCTACAGCCTGGCGATTTTGATCGGCGGTCTGTTCGGCTGGCATGGCCTGGGCGATCACGTCTACTTCGAGACCGCCGCGGTTATCATCACGCTGATCAAACTGGGTAAGCTGCTGGAAGTGCGCGCCAAAGGCCGCACCTCGGCCGCGATCAAGGCGCTGATGGGTCTGCGCGCGCGGACCGCGCATGTCGTGCGCGACGGCCAAGAGATCGAAATCCTGGTCGAGCAGGTGCGCAGCGGCGATTATGTGATCGTGCGCCCTGGCGAAAAGATTCCCGTGGATGGCCTGGTGGTTGAAGGCCGTTCCGCGGTGGATGAATCCATGCTGACCGGCGAAAGCCTGCCCGTGGACAAGAAGCCGGGCGATGCCGTGATTGGCGCCACGCTCAACAACCAGGGCATGCTCAAGTTCGAGGCGACGAAGGTGGGGCGTGAGACTGCGCTGGCGCAGATCATCCGCCTGGTGCAGGAAGCGCAAGGCTCCAAAGCCCCGATCCAGCGCCTGGCCGATCAGGTCTCGGCCATTTTCGTGCCCGTCGTGCTGGGGCTGGCCGCGCTGACGTTCCTGGGCTGGTATTTCCTCGGCCAGGTCGGGTTTACCCAAGCGCTGGTTTACACCATCGCCGTGCTGGTGATTGCCTGCCCCTGCGCGCTAGGCCTTGCTACGCCGACGGCGATCATGGTTGGCACTGGGAAGGGCGCGGAGAGCGGCGTCTTGTTCAAGAGCAGCGAGGCGCTGGAGCGCAGTCACAAGCTGACCACGGTGGTGCTGGACAAGACCGGCACGATCACGAATGGCAAGCCGGCGATGACCGACCTGGCGCTCGTTGGCCAGGACCAGGTCTCCAGGGCAGATGTTCTATTCCTCGTAGCGTCGGCGGAAAAAGGCTCTGAGCATCCTTTGGGGCAGGCGATTGTCAAAGCCGCGGAGGCTGAGGGCATGCGCTTAGCCACGCCGGAGCGCTTCGAGGCCCTCGCGGGCATGGGCGTGCGCGCCACGATCAACGGCCGGGCCGTCCTGGTGGGCAATGTGCGCCTGTTCGAGCAAGAGAAAATTGACATAACTGAAATGGCTGCCACGGTGACACGGCTGCAGGACGCGGGCAAGACCGCGATGCTGGCCGCGGTAGATGGTCAAGCGGCCGCGGTCATCGCCGTGGCCGACACCGTCAAAGAAGGATCGGCCGCGGCCATAGCCCAACTGCACGCCCAGGGCTTGCGGGTGGCGATGATTACGGGCGACAATCAGCGCACCGCCGACGCCATCGCCCGGCAAGTCGGGATTGACCAGGCGCTGGCGGAGGTGCTGCCCGGCGACAAGGCCGCGCAGGTGAAATTACTCCAGCAGCAGGGCGAAGTGGTCGGTATGGTGGGGGATGGCATCAACGACGCGCCCGCCCTGGCGCAGGCCGATGTCGGCATCGCGATTGGCACCGGCACGGATGTCGCGATGGAGGCCGCAGGTGTCACGCTGATGAGCGGCGACCTGCGCGGCGTGCCGCGTGCGTTGGCGCTCAGTCGCGGCACCATGCGCGTCATCAAGCAGAATCTGTTTTGGGCTTTCTTCTACAACGTGATCCTGATCCCGGTCGCGGCCGGCGCCTTCTACCCGCTTTTCGGACTGCGCCTGCACCCGGTGCTCGCCGCGGGCGCCATGGCCTTCAGCAGCATCTTCGTGGTCACGAACTCCCTGCGCCTCAAGGCGTTCGATGCCAGGCGAGATCGTCTGCCGCGCGCAGGCAATCCTGCGTTGTCGCCTTCGGCCGCCTAGCGAACCAGCCCCATGCCTGCCGCGCCGCTGGGCCAATCGCGTGTGCCATAAACGCATGCGGATTGGCCCAGCGGCTGCCTTGCCTCGATGAGTTGCTCCACGAACTTCTCGTTGATTTGAGGCATTGCCGCTCACGAGATGGTTTCAATCGCTTGACGTATTGCCTGTTTTGCAGAAATATGGTATAGTCAACGTGTGAAACATCTACGCAATCCGTGGGTCATTCTGTCGCTGATGATCTCGTTGCTTGCCTCGGCCGCGTTAGGGCCAGCAGCCGTACGCGTCGTGAGCCGCAGCCTGGCCAACGGGGCGATGGACGCAGGACAACCGGCGCGCGCTGCGGCCGTCCTGAGGGCTGCGCTCGTGGTACAACCGCAGTCCGCGCCGCTGCACGATGCGCTCGGCCTGGCTCTTCATGCGCAGGGTGGTGTAGCCCAGGCCCTGGCCGAATTTCAGCGGGCCGTGCAGTTGGACCCCGCGCTGGCTTCGGCGCAGAACAACCTTGGTGTGACCTTGCTGGCCGTGGGGCGGCCCACGGCGGCCGCCGAGGCGTTGACGCAGGCTGCACGCATGAACCCGGGGCTGGCGCGGGCTTTCCTCAACCTGGGCTATGCACAGCGGGCGGCTGGCCAACGTGAGGCAGCCTTGACCGCATTCCGGCGCGCGGCTGATCTCGACCCCCGGCAGATTGATGCTCGTTTGCAGTGGGCGGCGTTGATGTTCGCAGATGAGGCCGTGGCTGAGGCGCAGCAGGCCTGGCAGGAAGCGCTGGCGGTCGAGCCGCAGCAGCCCCAAGCGCTGGCTGGACTGGGCGCCGCGGCCGTACGCCGGGGTCATTTTGCCGATGCCCTGCAGCCATTGCAAGCCTCACTGGCGCAGGCGCCACAAACCGCCACGACGAGCTATTACCTGGGGCTGGCCTGGCAAGGTTTGGGACGCCTGGACAACGCCCGTCTGGCGTTCGATCAGGCGCAGCAGTTCAGCTCCGATCCGACCTTGCGGCGCCTGGCGCACATGCAGTTGTTGGTCTTACTGCCCTCGGCGCGCAGCGACGAGTCGCTGCCGTCACGCTCAAATGGCAGCGTTCAATAGAAAGCGGCCTTTCGGTTTATTTATCGCAGAGAGAACTCACCCATGCCTCTTGAATCACCGTCACATACTCATTTTCCCTATCGTGCGGGCGATTTGCTGCGCAAACGCCTGATTGTTCTGGCATTGCTTGCCGCTTCCGTGGCGTCGCTCGTACTGTGGGCCGCGCCGGTCGCGCAAGCCGGCGTTTTAGAGAAAACGCCAGGCCCCTTCTTCTGCGCCAGCGCCGAGGTCAGCGACGGCGACGGCTCCATCAGTCATCCGTGGAGCTGCCAGACTCCCGACCAGTTCCAACTCGCCGTTGCGAAGGTCTGCCGTGTCGGCGGCGGCGCACTGTATTTCATCTTTTCTGATGGCTACATCCAGTACACCGTCGCGGCCGACTGCACCGTGAAGGCTGGCGCGCCGCAAAACGGCCAACCACCTGATACCGGCGTCGCTGTGCCCGCGCCCTGGCTGTTGACTGCCGGCGCGGCGCTCGGCCTGGTTCTCCTGGCCGCGGGCGCGCTGCGCGCTTCACGTTAGCGCCGCCGTGTTAGGGGAAGGGTGTATGACGAAATCTCCTGGCTGGAGACGACGCGGCGCGAAGCTAAGCGCCGGGCTGTTGATGGGCGCAGCCCTCCTCTTTCTCTTGGCCGGCTGCACCCTCTTCAGCCAGCCGAAGCCAGACCCCTGGGCGGCTTACCGCAAGGGGCTTGCGCCGTTGAGCCAGAACATCCTGGACAGTCGCCGCGATTGGCCCCGCTACAACCTGGAGTTGCAGATTGATCCCACCGCGCGGACGATCTTCGGCAGCCAGGAAGTCATCATCACCAATGACTCGCAGGTGACCTGGGGCGACCTCTATTTTCGCCTCTTCCCTAATCTGCCGCAGTTCGACGGCGCCATGGAGATTCGCAGCGTACAGCAGGCTGACCGGCCGGTCCCGTTCAGCTACGCGGCTGACCGCACTGCAATTCGAGTCGCCCTGCCGCAGCCGCTGGGACCTGGCGCTTCTATCACCCTAGACCTGGTCTTTTCTGTGGACGCGCCCGCGCCGACCGCGCCCTACGTTTTGTTTGGCGCCAGCCAGGGCATTCTCAACCTTCCATTGGCCTATCCGGTGTTAGCGGTGTTCGATGAAGCGGCGGCCGCGGCTGGCTCGTCTATTCCCTGGCGCCTGGATATGCCGGCGCCCTACGGCGATACGGCGTTCACTCAGGCTGCGCTTTACCAGGTTACGGCGACGGTGCCCAGCACGTTCACGGTTGTGGCCACCGGCGCGCTGCTTGCGCGCACGTCATCCACGGACGGCGAGGATACCTGGCGCTGGACGAGCGGTCCGATTCGTGAATGGATGATGACCCTCAGCCCCGATTTTCGAGTCGCATCTACCAGCGCGTACAGCACGACGGTCAACTCGTATTTCCTGCCGGGCGATGAGTCCACCGGGAACGAAGCCCTGCAGGTAGCCGCCGCTGCCCTGCGCGTGTACCAGGATCACTACGGCCGCTATCCGTATCCCACGATGGATATCGTTGCCTCGCCTCTGCAATACCGGGGCATGGAGTTTCCAGGCCTGGATTTGATCGGGCTTGATCTCTATCGCCAACGACCGCAAGACCTGGAGTTTCTCATCGTGCATGAGGTGGCCCACCAATGGTGGTACAACATGGTTGGCAATGACCCGGTGCGCACGCCGTGGCTGGACGAGGGGCTGGCGGAGTATTCGACCTATGTGTACTGGGAGTCGGTGCACGGGCAGGCGGCCGCGGACAGCCTGTTGGCGAACCGTTGGCAGGTGCCTGTTGATTATGCGCGTAACAATGGCCTGGATGCCATAGTCAATCAACCGGCCAGCGCGTTTGGCGCGGGGCGCTACGAAACCATCGTCTATGCCAAGGCGGCGCTCTTCTTCCATGCGGTGCGCCAGGCCGTGGGCGACGATATGTTCTTTCGCATCTTGAAGGCCTATGTGCAGCGCTACCGTTTTCGTGAAGTGCAGCCGTCCGATTTTATCAGTCTGGCCGAGCGCATGAGCGGGAAGCCTCTGCAAGACTTGTTCCAGGAATGGGTGCTGAGCAGCGTCCCGTGAGATTCTACATGCCGCAAAAATCTCATCGTCATGGCTTGCTGCGCATACTGATCGCAGCGATGATGGCGTTTGTTCTCGGCGCCTGCACGCCGCAGCGCACACCAACGCCGCCCCCGGCCACTCCGATCACCGCCCTGATGACGCCGACATCGGCGCCAGCGACGCCGACATCGGCGCCAGCGACGCCGACATCGGCGCCAGCGCCGACTGTCGCGCCGCGTACGGGCGACCGGGCAGGGTCGCCCCCGCTGGCGCCCGCCTCTTGGAGCGACTTGACCCGCTTTACGCAGGCGCTGCGCCCGTCCACGCAGGCTGACTTGATGGCAGCCCAGCCGCCCCTGCACTACCAGATTGAGATCCGCCTCGATCTTGAGCAGCGTCGAATCACAGGCCAGGAATGGATTCATTTTACGAACAACAGCCCAGGACCGCTGACGGAGCTCCCGCTGCGGCTCTATCCAAACCTGGGGTACAGCGAGCCCGTGCTCAGCATCAAGCGGCTGATGATCGCCGGCGCTGCCTCGCAGCCGCGCCTTCTAGCCGAGAATTCGGCGGCTGTGGCAACGCTGACGCAGCCGCTGGCGCCGGGGGCCAGCCTTGACCTCTACGTGGAATTCGAGGCGCGCCTGCCCAATGAAGGCGGAGGCAACTACAGCACCTTTGGCTATGCGGCCGGCGTGCTGGCCCTGGCGCAGTTCTACCCAACCGTGCCCCGAATTGGGTCTGCGGGGTGGGGTTTGGAAACGCCGCCCCTCTTTGGCGACATGACGACAGCCGATCCGGGGCTGTACGATGTGTGGGTCACCGCGCCGACTGGGATGATCCTGGTTGCGACCGGCATCACGGCGGCTGTCACGGACAACGCGGATGGCACGACCACGCGCTATTTCGTGGGCGGGCCGCAGCGCGAGTTCAACCTGGTGGGCAGCCGCGACTTCGAGGTCAAGAGCCGCCAGGTGGGCGACGTCACGATCAATTCCTACTACGCGCCAGGGCATGCGTCGGGTGGGCAAGCGGCCCTGGACTGGGCCAGCGAGGCGTTTGGCATCTACCAGGCAGCCTTTGGCGCTTACCCGTACACCGAACTGGACGTCGAGGCGACGCCGACCGACGCCGGGGGCGTGGAGTATCCGGGCCTGGTGGTGATCGCCGACCGCATGTACGACCAGGCGGGCGCGCGCGGCTCCTTTTTTGAGATTGCAGTCGTGCACGAGGTGGCGCATCAGTGGTGGTATAACCTGGTGGGCGATGACCAGGTGCGTGAGCCGTGGCTGGACGAGGCGCTGACGCAGTACGCGACGGTGCTCTACTATGACGCCCGTTATGGCGCGGATGGCCGCGCGGGCATTGTGAAGTCGTTCAACGACCGCTGGAACCGCGTCAAGAGCAGCAACGATCAGCCGATTGGGCTGCCGGTTGCCAGCTACGAGGGGGGCGCTTATGGCGCCATCGTTTACGGCAAAGGCCCGCTCTTCCTGCTGGCGTTGCGTGAGCAGCTCGGCGCTGACGTCTTCGCCCGGTTCCTCAAGGACTACAGCGCCGCCTATCGCTGGCGCACCGCCACCACCCAGGATTTTTGGGACGCAGCCGAAACATCGTGCGCATGCCAGCTCGATGACCTCTTCGCCCAGTGGGTGACGCCGCCCTGATCTGCGAGCAAACGCCTTGAATTAAAGTTCAGATTGGTATTACGGCCGCAGCGCGCTCGCCAACAGATCAATCTGCCCGATGTGGTGCGCGGCATGGAGCAGGTTCCGTAGAATGGCTCGGACTACGCTGTGCGCCTCGCCGCGAATGTAAACGATTTTGGCGAAATCTTCTTCTTGGAGCGATTCAAGCGCAGCAAACAGGACGCGCCAGCCGTCCTCCCAGCGCTGCATGATCTGGGCGCGGCTTTCGTCCGCTTCGTGCAGGAATTCGGCCGGGCGCTGGCGGGTCGGCTTTTCACCATCAGTCGTCAAGAAGTCAGTCCAGCGTGAGATGAAATTGCCGCTGATGTGTTTGACTAAGATCGCAAGGCTGTTGGTATGATTGTCCCCATCTTCCCTCAGATGCGCAAAGAAGTGCGCATCCGTGACCGTCGCCAACGCGGCATCGGCCATCTGCTTCTGCGCTTGATATTGCGCAATGGCCTCTTGCTTGAATCCCATCCACGAGCTGTCCATAACTTCAATCTCCTTGTGCTCTGGTGCAGCAACAGCCGCTATCGTTCGAGTTCGTCGAAATACGACCAGCCATCCAACTCCGGCGGCTGAATTCCCAGCTGCGTCAAGATTGTCATGACCTGCGCACGGTGCTCAGTCGCGTGGTTGATGGCCTGTGTCAGCAGGATCGTCTTTGGCACGTGACGGGGCGCGCCTTCCCAGGCAACTTCAACGGTGTCGTCGGCCTGGACCTTGCCGGCCCACTCGATCAGGCCGGCGCCCGAAGCGCGCAACGATTCCGCCATTTCTTGCAACGTCATGGGCGGGGCGTCTTGAGGGCGGCGAACTGACTGGCCCGTGCTGATGCGTGAAAAGTAAGAGCGCTCGGCTGTGGCGATGTGCTGCAATGTGTCTCGAATAGAGCCATAAGCGCCGGTCAAGGCGCTATCGAGCTGTTCGTCAGTCAACTGGGCGCATTGTTCGACAAGCCGAAGATTGGCCCAGCGATTGTGGCGAAATAGGGTCGTGAGTGTGTCGTTTGAATTCATGTGTCCTTGTTCCCATAGTCGTTGATTGAAAGCTGTTGGATAGCCTGGTTGGGCGCGCCATAACTGACGATCGCCACATCAAGATCAGCATGATAGAGCGTCAACTCTCGGTATTGCCCAATGCGGCGCCGATGTCGGCCGGGCAGTCAATCTGGCTGCCTGCCGATTGCCGGATCTGTCTCTCGACGCGGGCAAAGTAGTTGCGATAAATTGTTCCCGCGCCCGCGGCGATTGCGCAGGCTGGCCCTGGGTATGATCATGCTCATAGATGCCTACGCCCTGCTCAGGCGTGACGCTCGGCGACGCTATTTCGAGCAGGTTGAACTGCAATCGTCCCGTAGGGACGCCTTGACTTGAGACCGACGACGCCCCCTGCGCCCGTCGTCCCGTAGGGACGATTGAATGAGGGTACCCCGGCTCATCCCGGCGAGAGAGGAGTTCAACCGTCCCTACGGGACGGACGCAGATGGTGCGATCATGGATGGCCGGCTCAGGTCAGGTGTCCCTAGGGGACACGTCCCGAACCTCACGAATCGCAGCCTGCTCGGACGTCTCGCCCGGCTCCACGTCGCCGCCCGGAAGGTACACACCCAACCGCGTCTGCACCGTTGCGACCCGCCGCTGCCCATCGCGGATAACCAGGTCGCCGCCGGGGCGAAGGTGGCAGGATGCGGTCGGGTCCTCCACCCCGAAGGTCTTCACTATTGACCGTACTTTGTGTGCCGCGATCGTGGGGGACTCTCGCTCCTCAAACCCCACG
>UETR01000020.1_pt1 | contig 58361 bp, 45 predicted proteins | sample 1817881 | NCBI WGS metagenome assembly UETR01 (sample SAMEA4730918, study PRJEB27012) | Candidatus Amarolinea aalborgensis | place: Denmark | collected 2014-01-09
ATGGCAAAAGCGATATTTCAGCGAACGAAGCCGCACGTGAACGTGGGGACGATTGGCCACATTGACCACGGGAAGACGAGTTTGACGGCGGCGATCACGAAGGTGTTGGCGCTCAAGGGTTGGGCGGACTATCGTGCGTTCGATTCGATTGACAATGCGCCGGAAGAGAAGGCGCGCGGCATCACGATTGCGATTGCGCACGTGGAATACCAGACGGAGAAGCGGCACTATGCGCACGTGGACTGTCCGGGACATGCGGACTACATCAAGAACATGATCACGGGTGCGGCGCAGATGGACGGGGCGATCCTGGTGGTCGCTGCGCCGGATGGGCCGATGCCGCAGACGCGGGAGCACATTTTGCTGGCGCGTCAGGTGGAAGTGCCGGCGATGGTGGTGTTTCTGAACAAGTGCGACATGATGGAAGACGAGGAGTTGTTGGAGTTGGTGGAGTTGGAGTTGCGAGAGTTGTTGAGCAGCTACAATTTTCCCGGCGACGACATACCGATCGTGCGCGGGAGTGCATTGCAGGTTCTGGAGTGCACCTCGAAGGATCCGAATGCGCCGGAGTACAAGTGCATTTGGGATTTGATGCGGGTGGTGGATGAGTACATCCCGACGCCGGTGCGCGAGATAGACAAGCCGTTCCTGATGCCGGTGGAAGACGTTTTTGCGATCAAGGGTCGCGGGACGGTGGTGACGGGACGCATCGAGCGGGGCACGGTCAAGGTCGGCGAAGAAATCGAGATCGTGGGCCTGCGCGAGACGCGCAAGACGATTGTGACCGGAGTCGAGATGTTCAAGAAGATTCTGGAGCGGGGCGAAGCGGGCGACAACGTAGGTTGTTTGCTGCGGGGCATCACGCGCACAGACGTGGAGCGCGGACAGGTGTTGGCCAAGCCGGGGTCCATCAAGCCGCACATGGAATTCATGGGCGAGGTGTACGTGTTGAAGAAGGAAGAGGGTGGACGCCACACGCCGTTCTTCAACGGGTATCGGCCGCAGTTCTACATTCGGACAATGGACGTGACGGGTTCGTGTGACCTGCCGGAAGGCGTGGAAATGGTCATGCCGGGCGACAATGTGAACCTGAAGGTGCATCTGATTGTACCCGTGGCGTTGGAAGTCGGTTCCCGGTTTGCCATCCGCGAGGGTGGCCGCACCGTCGGCGCCGGCGTCATCACCAAGATGATGAATTAGTAAGTTCAGCGGTGGATGCCTGGCAGGCGTCTGCCGATAGATGGGATAGAACATCATGGCGAAAAAAGCGGTACGTACTGTCATTACGCTGGCCTGCACGGAGTGCAAAGAGCGTAACTACGTTTCGGAAAAGAATCGGCGCAATGACCAGGGACGTATGGAGTTGGCAAAATACTGCTCCCGTTGTCATAAGCATACGCCTCATCGCGAGACGCGCTAAAGAACGCTGAAAAACCGTGTTTCTGACGAAGAGTTCACGGTTTTTCAGCCGCCCCGGTCTATTTTTGGTTTGTTTGTGAAGGCCAGTAGCTCAATAGGTAGAGCATCGCTCTCCAAAAGCGAGGGTTGCGGGTTCAAATCCTGCCTGGCCTGCCTGAATGTGTGGTTCTTGCTCGGTGCATCGAGACACCACCTCTGTTCTGTAGTATGACGGAGTCTGGTGTCTTAATATGTAAGAGGCCCGTGATATCGCAGGGATGTGAGAAGGCTCGTGAATAAATCTGTGACGGTCAACGCAAAAGAAAATCCGATTATCAAATACTTCAAGGATACGCGGGCCGAGTTACGCAAGGTGACCTGGCCCACGCGTGAAGAAGCAACCAACCTGACCGTTGTCGTGCTGGTTGTTACTTTCACGATGGCTATGATCCTGGGAGCCGTAGACTTTTTGTTCGCTCAATTCTTCCGTCTGTTGGTGGGTGGTTGATTCGATCGGCGCTGATGTTATGAACAATGCGATGTTCGACGAACTGAACCTAGATGATGAGCCGATTACCCCACCCGCGGTGGTGACAGACGAGGGTGAGATCGAATCGGCGGCCGAAGTTGAGGAGACAGAACCGGCGGCCGAACGCCACTGGTATGTTATTCACAGCTATTCTGGCTATGAAAACAAGGTCAAAAAGAACCTTGAACATCGCGCGGCCTCGATGCACGACGTAGGCGGCGACCGCATTTACCAGGTCATTGTGCCAACCGAAGAAGAAGTCGAACTGAAGGACGGTAAGCGTCGCACCATCGAGCGCCGCGTATTTCCCGGTTACATCCTGGTTGACATGATCATGGACGAAGACTCGTGGTATGTCGTGCGTAATACGCCCGGCGTCACCGGCTTTGTCGGCATGGGCAACAAACCGACGCCTCTGAGCCAGGAAGAAGTTGACAAAATCATGCGCCGCATCGAAGACGTGGCGCCCAAGATCAAGATCAGCTTCAAGATCGGGCAAAAAGTGCGCCTGGTTGGCGGCCCATTCGCTGACTTCATGGGCGCCGTGGATGAGATTTCACCAGAAAAGGGCAAAGCTCGCGTCATGGTCTCGTTCTTCGGCCGGGAAACACCGGTTGAAGTTGACTTCTTGCAGTTGGAAAAAGTTTAAGCTTCACAGATACGCAAACTAAGCGACGTAAACGTCATACAGGAACGAGGTGCGGCCTAATGACATGGGCGCCGCACCTTTGTTTTGAGAGATGGGTGTTGGAAAGGAAGTCAGATGGCGAAAAAAATCAAAGCAATCGTCAAACTCCAGCTAAACGCCGGCAAGGCGAATCCGGCTCCGCCGGTTGGCCCGGCGCTTGGTCAGCATGGTGTCAACCTGATGGCCTTCTGCAAGGAGTATAACGCGCGCACGGCTGCCCAGACAGGCACGATCATTCCGGTGGAAATTACTGTCTTCCAGGACAATTCATTCACGTTTGTCACCAAGACGCCGCCGGCAGCCGACCTCCTGAAGAAGGCGGCCAATGTGACCAAAGGTTCAGCCACGCCGAACAGCAAAGTCAGTGGCAAAATCACACGCGCCCAACTGCGCGAAATTGCGGAAACCAAGATGAAAGACCTGAACGCCAATGATCTCGCGGCTGCCATGAAGATGGTTGAAGGCACTGCGGCCAGCATGGGCATTACGGTCGTCGAGTAATTAATTTTGGCGAGTGGGAGAAGAAGCTTTCTTCGATAAAACCACAGGAGTTGTAGAATGCCTAAGCACGGGAAAAAGTACATTGCCGCAGCGGCCAAAGTGGATCGCAATCAGTATTACACGCCGCAGGACGCGATCAATCTAGCCAAGGAAACGGCTTTCACGAAGTTCGATTCCACCGTTGAAATTCATATGCGCATGGGTGTTGACCCGCGTCACGCGGATCAACAAGTGCGCGGTGTTGTGGTCATGCCTGCAGGCACCGGTAAACAGGTGCGCATTCTTGCCTTTGCGGAAGGCGACGGCGCCCGCCTGGCAACCGAAGCCGGCGCTGACTTTGTTGGCTCCGATGATATGATCAAGAAGATTCAAGATGGTTGGCTTGACTTCGACCTGGTTCTGGCGACGCCGCAAGTCATGGGAAAGGTTGGACGCCTGGGTAAAGTTCTCGGCCCGCGTGGCTTGATGCCCAGCCCCAAGACAGGCTCGATTGTGCAGCCCGAAGACCTTCCACGGGTCATCAGAGAAGCGCGGCAGGGTCGCGTTGAATTTCGTGTGGACAAGACTTCCAACATCCACATGCCGGTCGGTAAGGCCAGCTTTACGTATGAACAGTTGTTGGAAAACTTGACGGCTATCATGGATGCCATCGTGCGCGCCAAACCGGCGGCCGCCAAAGGCACCTATGTGCGCCGCGCCACGTTGACCACCACCATGGGCCCCGGCATCCGGATGGATGCCAATTTGGCCTCTGCCTTGAAACCAACAGCTTAACAAAATACCTTAGCTGTCGCATAACGCCGATGATCGCAGGTTGTTGTCTGCTTGCCAGCCAAGCACAACGTAAACCCTGCTGAGGCGAAGCTGTCATGAGTAAATCTTGCACTCTCTGTTCACCGCAGAGGGTCTTGACCCATGCGCCTTCGTGTCTCTCGGCACGAAGGCGTTTTTGTTGCCGCCATCAGGCCAGGGCGAACCATGTTGCTTTGCTGGCCGTCATCATGATTTTGTAAGTGAGAGGGGGTGACTCGATTGCCGCTGACTCGAGACGAAAAGCAGAAGTTCATTGATCAGTACGCGGAGCGACTACAAAAAAGTCAGGCCGTGATTGTGCTTCGCAACAACGGCTTAACTGTCGCTGAAATCACCGCGCTGCGTAAGAAGCTGCGCGACGCTGATGCTATGTTCCAGGTGACCAAGAACACACTGTTCAAGATCGCGCTGAGAAACAGCCAGTTCCCCACGCCGGAAGATATGTTCGTCGGCACCGTGGGCGTCTGTTACTTCACTGGCCCCATTCAAACGTCCACCAAGCTCTTGCTGGATGCGATGAAGGATCAGAAGAAGCTGGAACTTGTGGGCGCACTGCTGCCCGATGACGTGTTTGGGGCGGATGAGGTCAAACGTTTGGTTGACCTGCCAACCCGGGAGCAGTTGTTGGCGCAGCTGCTGGGCGCAGTGCAAGGCCCGGCAACCAACCTGGTGGGTGTCTTGCAGGCGCCGTTGCGTGAAATCATCACGGTTCTGCACGCACGTTCAGAAAAGGCAGCAGAAGAAGAGGCTGCTTGATGCGGCTGCTTTGGCAACCGCTCGCTGTGAAGTAAACTACAACGATCTTTTGAAACGCACGAGGAGATAACCTTATCATGTCTGAAAAACTGCAAAAGCTGGTCGAAGAGCTGGATGCTTTGACCTTGAAAGAAGCCGCCGAACTGTCCAAAATTCTCCAGGAGCGCTGGGGCGTCAGCGCCGCTGCGCCGATGGCCGTTGGCGCTGCCGTTGCCGGCGCTGCGGCGCCCGTGGCTGAAGCCGCGGCGCCAGTCGAAGAGCAGACCGAGTTCGATGTCATTCTCAAGGACGTTGGCGCCAAGAAGATTAACGTCATCAAGGCCGTCCGCCAGGTCACCAACCTGGGCCTGAAGGAAGCCAAGGACCTGGTCGAGTCAGCGCCGGCGACGGTGCTGGCCGCGGTGACAAAGGAAGTCGCGGGCAACGCCAAGCAGGTCATCGAGGCCGAAGGCGCTGTGGTAGAGATCAAGTAATCATACCGTCCAGGTAACCCCTCAAGGCCGCCAGGTTATCCCCCTGGCGGCTTTTTCTTTTTTGCACGCGCCGCGCGCATCAGACCTTTTGCAGTCATGAAGCTGTTTCTTCTCAGGTGTGCAGCAAGACGATAAAAGATGATGCAGCCTACTGAGAAAGATCCCTAGATGCGCTATGATGCTATGACGCTTTTGGTTATTCTCTATCGTAATTGCCTGCATCGTCCACCCTTTAACCTGAGCAATTGACGTTTTTCCTGCGAACATCCTTTGACCACAGCCTGGAGAAGAGTTTATGACTACAGGGTTTACAAGTGCCAAAAAACCGATCTACCTGGCATGGCTGTTAGCCGCTTGTTTGATGACGACGCTGTTCTATTCGTCAAAGGTGGCCTCGGCTTCAATTTCCGTTGAGGCCGAAACAAAAAGCTATTCGGCAATCGCCAGTAAGCCTGTTCTGACCACGACGCCGCTGACTCTAACCCTCGTGGTGAATTTGACGGATGATTTTGAGGATGCGAATCCAGGCGATGGCGTGTGCGAATCGCACACGGGCATGGAAGATTGCAGTTTGCGGGCTGCGATCCAGGAGAGTAATGCCTGGCCGGGCCAAGATACGATCGTGTTGCCAGCAGGCTACTACGGTCTAAGCCTCGTCGGTACGGATGAAGATGCCGCTGCCACCGGCGATTTGGACATCACAGACGCGCTGGTGATCAGCGGCGCTGGCTCTGCTGGGGTGATTGTAGATGCGGATTACAGTGACCGCGTGTTCGATATTTGGTCAACGAGCGACGTGACCATCGCTGGCCTGCAAATACAGTACGGTTACCTCTACCTTAGCGACGGCGCCGGGCTGCGGCACAACCATGGCCATTTGACCCTGCAAGATGTGATTGTACAGAACAACGGCACATCGTGCGGTTTTCAGGCGTTGGGCGCCAACGGCGGTTTTGCCGGCGCGGCCGGCGGTATCGCCTCGCTCAGCGGTCAGCTCGATCTGCAGCATGTGATTCTTCAGAATAATGTGTCAGACTGCGGCGTCGGTGGGCTGTTTGTTGGCAGCAGCCAGGTCACCATCACGGCCAGCAGCCTCCTTTCCAATACCTCTAGTTATCAAGACGGGGGAGCCATTTACAATGTCGCCGGGCATGTTCATCTCCTTGATTCGACCGTGCAAGCCAATCAAGCGGGCAGCAACGGTGGGGGGATATCGAATGCAGCTGGGGGCATCATGGTCATTGAGGGCAGTACGCTGAGCGGTAATCTGGCTTTCGTCAATGGCGGCGGAATTGCCAATGCTGGCGAACTGCACATGATCAACAGCACGGTCAGCGGCAATGCGAGCTATGGCGACGGTGGGGGCCTTTTCGCTGCTACCGGCGCTTCGAATGACCTGATCAATGTCACGATGGTCGCTAATCAAGCGGATGCGACGGGGGAGGACGTGGGCAATGGCGGAGGCATTTTCAACCTGGGCAGCTCGTTCGCGCTGACTAACACGATCATTGCCGGCAACCTCGACCCATCACCTGATACGCGCCAACCTGATTGCAGCGACGATGGCGGTACATGGAGCGTCATCTCGCACAATCTAGTCGGCGACAACACCGGTTGTGAAAGCGTGTTCATACAGGGGGTGAATGGCAACCAGGTTGGCAACAGTGACGTTCCCCTTGATCCTGAGTTGACTCCTTTGCAGGACAACGGCGGACCGACCTTGACCCATGCACCCAACACCGGCAGCCCCGTGGTAGACGCAGGGACAAATGACAGTTGTCCTGAGCTTGATCAACGCGGGCTGGCGCGTTTCGCGGGCCTTAGCTGTGATATTGGCGCCGTGGAATACCAGGACTCTCCTCAGGCTGGCTCTATTTTTGTCGTCAACAGCACCTCTGATGAAGGCGATGGAGTGTGCGGCGTCGTGCAGTGCACGCTACGTGAAGCCATTGACGCGGCCAACCAAACACCAAACGAATCAGGCGCTGATCAGATTAGTTTCGCCATTCCGGGGCCGGGCCTGCACACCATTTCGCCGCTCTCGGAACTTCCAATGGTTAGCGATCCGGTCATCATTGATGGCCTGACCCAGCCCGGCGCCGACTGCGACGCCTGGCCCCCCACGTTGCTGATCGAGCTAGACGGCAGCGCTGCGCCCAATATGAACGGCTTGACGCTGATGAGTGGAAACACCGTCACAGGGCTGGTGATCAATCGCTTTTCTCGAAATGGGCTTGAGTTGCGTGGTTGGCAAAACACCCTGCACTGTAACTTGATTGGGACAGACGCCAGCGGGCAGGAAGCGTTAGGCAATGGAGAGAACGGGGTGCTCGTTGGGTCGAGCAACAACCTAATTGGCGGCGTTACGCCGGACAGCCGTAACCTGGTCGCCGGTAATCTGGCTAACGGAATTTCCTTCGCTGTGAATGACTCCCCAGGCAACCAGCCGTCCGGCGGCCTTGCTCCTCGCAGGCCCAGCGAGCTGCAAAATCTCGTGCAAGGAAACTTCGTTGGCACCAATGTATACGGCGCCTCGCCTCTGGGCAACCAGAGCGACGGCATCGAGATCAAGGGCGGCTTTTACGGTTCGTTTTTGACGATAATCGGCGGCCCAGCGCCTGGCGCGGGCAATGTCATCTCGGGAAATGGCGGGCATGGCATCTCGTTGAAGTACGGGGCCGACTACATGACCGTGCAAGGTAACAAGATTGGCACCGATGCGGGGGGCAATTCTCCCGTAGGCAATGTTGGCAGCGGTGTCTACTTCGAAGGTTCCAATAATAATCTGATTGGCGGTACGTCCCCGGGGGAGGGCAACCGCATTGCTTTCAACGGCGGTGACGGCATCACGGTATTGTGGAGCTATCGAGATACTTTTCTTGGCAATCAGATCGAATTGAACGGCAGCCTGGGGATTGACCTGAACGGCGATGGGCCGACACTGAACGATGTTGGCGACTATGACGGCGGCAAGGGCGCCAATGGTAATCAGAATTATCCTCTGGTATTCAGCGCCGTACCGAATGGCGTGACAACGCTGCTCAGTGGCCGCCTCGATTCCACTCCTGAACAGACCTTCACCCTTGAATTTTTCGATAATAGCGTCTGTGACCCCAGCACCTATGGCGAAGGCGCAACGCCGTTGACCACGATCACCGTTACCACTGACCTTCGTGGCAGCGCACCTTTTTCACTCACAATTCCTTCCAGCCTGCCGCTGAATCACTTTCTCACGGCCACCGCCAATGACGGCGATGGCAATACGTCTGAATTTGGACCTTGCCAGGCGGTCGGCCCCAATAACGTCACCTGGCCCCTGGCTTACCGGCTCCCGCTCAGTATGCCGACGGCTCCTGACGCCTCGGTCCTGCACGGCGAGATAGATCAGTATCTCAGCCGGCCGGGACAATCGCGCTGGTACAAGATCAGCGTAACGCCCCAGAGTAAACTGACGGTGAAGCTGACCAATCTACCCGCCAACTACGACTTGACTCTCTTCAAGGACATCGCCCAGGTCTACCAATCGCTGAATCCGCCGCACTCCTTGACTGACCTGGCGCAACTAGGGGCCGAATTTGCCCCGGACGCGTTCAGCCCCGATGTCTACAGCCCAGACGTCTACAGCCCAGATGTCTACAGCCCAGACGTCTACAGCCCCGATGTCTACAGCCCGGACGTCTACAGCCCGGACGCGAATGCGTACGCCAGCGCGCAACTGCGCAGTGTGCTGGCCGCAGCCGGCTTCGAGGGCACGGCCAGCGAGGGTATTACGATCAACACGTGGGACAAGAGCGAGGACTTCTACATTCGCGTGCGTGGGCGCAATGGCGCTTTCAGTCCCGCCCAGGCCTTTCACCTGGAAGTTCTGCTGCAGTCTGACGTGTGTGACGGGGTGACATCGGATCTGCCGTCGTCTAGCCTGGCCGCGACGGCTGGCGGTTTTCATACCTTGATCTTGACCGACCACGCGCGCCTGGCCGTCACCGACCCGCTGACGCCAACCCTCGGCAGCAAGCTGCTGACGTTGGCCGGCCGGCCAGAGGTGAACGCTGAGATCATTGACGTCAGCGCCGATGCGCGCGTGGCGGCCGCCAACGCGCAGGCTGATGCTTATCCAGCCTGTCCGACGGCCAAGAACCTGGTGGCCGATGCTATCAAGACAGTTGTGGATCGCTATCGCCTGGTCAATCCGCTCGAATACATCGTGCTCATTGGCAGCGATGATGTCATTCCCTTCTTCCGCCACCCCGATCAAGCGCTGCTGGCGAGCGAGCGCAATTACGTGCCTCCGGTGCGTGACAGCTCGGCTTCGCAGGCCAGCCTACGCCTGGGCTATGTCCTTAGCCAGGACGATTACGGCGCAGCCATCGAACTAGATCAGAAAATAACCACTTTCCCAGTGCCTGACCTGGCCGTCGGGCGCCTGGTGGAGACCCCGGCCGAGATCATCGGCATGGTGGACGCCTACTTGACAACGGCCGCTGGCGTCGTGAACACACCGACGAGCGCTCTGGTCACCGGCTATGACTTCTTGACTGACAACGCCGAGGCGGTGCAAGCCGCGTTCGAGGCCGGAATTGGGGCTGCCGCGGACGCGTTGATCGCCCCCCCAGGCCAGTCGCCGGCCGATCCGGCCGCGTGGACGGCCGCCGATTTGCGCGCGAACCTGCTCAGCAGTCGGCACGACCTCATCTTCCTGGCCGGTCATTTCAGCGCGGGCAGCGCGCTGGCCGCCGACTTCAGCACACGCATGTTGGCGAATGAAGTGGCGTCGTCCACGGTTGATCTGCAGAACACCATCCTTTTCAGCACCGGCTGTCATTCAGGCTACAACCTGGTCAACGTACATGGAATTACTGGCATCTCGCCGCAGCCAGACTGGGCGCAGGCGTTTGCACGTAAGGGAGTCACGTTCATTGGCGGCACCGGCTATCAGTACGGCGACACCGATTTTCTCAAATACAGCGAGCAGATCTACGCCAACTTCAGTCGGGCGCTGCTGGCGGGCACCGGGCCGGTGCCGGTGGGCAAAGCCCTGGTCGCTGCCAAACAGGCCTACCTGGCGAACACGCCCACGCTGCGCGGCATTGATCAGAAATCGCTTCTGATCTCCACCCTGTTCGGCCTGCCCATGCTCAGCGTGGACTTGCCTTTCGGCCGCGGCACACCGCCCTCGCCGCCCTCGATCATCGGCGCCACGAGCGTCTATACGACCGATCCAGGTCTGACCCTGGACCTGCGCTTTGCGGACGTCACGATCACACCCACCTTGAGCCTGGAAACGGAGATTCTCAACACGAACTCCACCAGCCAAACGGTCACGGCCACTTATCTTACGGGCGGCGCTGGCGTCGTTGTCTATCCCGGTGAACCGGTCTTACCGCTGGAGTCGCGCAATGTGCACGTCAGCGGGCAGATGCTGCGCGGCGTTGGGTTCCGCGGCGGCCGCTACACGGATCTGAACGACATCCTGCCGTTGACCGGCGCTGCCGCCACCGAGGTGCGAGGCGTCCACATTCCATTCTTCAGCGGTTCTTTCTACCCGGTCAACCCCTGGCACGCCAACTATTTCGACGTGCTGGCCAATGGCAGCGACGGGGAGACATCGCTCCTGGTGCTGCCCGCGCAGGTCCGTTCCACCACGCCGACCTCACCGACGGCGACCTTACGTCGCTACGACGGCATGGACTTCCGCCTGTTCTACAGCGCCAACATCAACGTCTACCCCACGCCTGCGGCGCCTGATGCGGCTGATCCCGCAGCCAGCAGTCCACAGGGGACGACCGCGCGGCGCACAGCCGCCGGCAACATTCCCGCCCTGGCCGCGCCGCCGACAATCGTGCGCGTTATAAGCACGCCGTCCGATGGTACAATTGATTATCAGGTGACGGTCATTGGCGACCCCGCCGCCGGCATTCAGGCCGTGTGGGTCACCTACACGGCCATAGATGGCCCGCTGTTCGGTCAATGGCAGTCGCTCGATCTGACGCAGAACCCGACCGATTCTACGCTCTGGGAAGGCACGCTGGTCGTACCCTACCAGGACGTATCGAACATTCGCGCGGTGGTGCAAGCGGTCAATGGCGTAGGGTTGGTATCCTTAGTGACAAATACCGGTTCCTACCTGGCCCCTGGCAGCGATCCGGGCGCGGCGCCGCCCACCTATCCAGTTTCCACGACAGTGACGTTGGTGAATCCGCCTGGCAGCGGCCCCTACGGTACAGAATTACCCTTCACCGCTGAGTTGACCAGCGGAGGTGCGCCGCTGGCCCTGGCGCCGCTGAGTTTCAGCCTGGGTACGCAAGTCCGTCAAGGAATAACCGATGCTAACGGCCGGGCGACGGTTAACCTATCGCTGTTCGGTTTGCCCGGTGAAAGCCAGGTGCGGGTGACATTCCCTGGCACGCTGACCGACGCCCCAGCCTCGGACAGCGCACCTTTTACCATCCTCAAGCAGGACACGTCGCTGGTCTTTACACCCACAGTGGCTTTTGGTCAATACAGCGATCCCATCAACCTGCAGGCTACATTGCGCGACGCCAGCGGCCGCCGCCTGCTGGCCCGGACGGTCTTTTTCCTGCCAGAGGATGAGCCGCTGCGAGCGCATACGCCCTTCACGGCGACCCGTCAGCTGCAGGCTGAAGCGGTCATCACCGACTACAACGGTCGCGCGGCCACGGGCAGTCTGCCGCTGCGAGCAGGCGCCTATGCACTGAGCGCTTACTTTGTGGGCGATGTTCCGTTGGGCAACGGCGAGGTCATCAGCCTGGAAGATCTACGCTACAACGCCGCCACGGCCGCAACCACGCTGACCATGAACGCCGAAGATGCCACCGTGGTCTACACAGGCGCGCTGATCGGCGCGGCCGGCCAACCGTTGACCCTGGCCGCCGCCGTGACGCAGGCGGATGATGGGTCGCCCGGCGATTTGACGCGGGCCGTTGTCAGGTTCGACCTGACGATGCTCGACGCCCCGCAGACCTTCTACCTGGCGCCGGTCCATGCCGACGGCTCAGCCGTCATTACCATCACGGCCCCACCCGGAGGAACGTACCAGGTGACCACCCAAGTCGTTGGCGGCTACTTTGCTTCGGCGCGTACGACCGGCCCCACGATCGTCATTTCTTCCGTGCCAACCGCCATCCGGTTGGGAGACTTGACCGCAGATACCAGTCTATCAGGCCGGTTGGCGTTGCTGGTCGCCGTGCTGTTGGCGGCGCTGTGTGGCGGCGTGCTTCGGCGTCAGCGCGTACAACGGCGCCAATAGGTCATCGCCCCGGTGTGACGTGATGCGGGTAACGCATGCTCGTCACACCGGGGCTGTAACCTACAGATAGCGTAGTGGATTGGAATTTGTGAATGCAGACACCGATCGAGCTTCAGGCTGTTTATATTCCCATGGATCGGCGCCAGGCCATCGCGGCAGGCGTCACGTTGCCGGAACAGACAACCGGCGCGGCGTTGTTCGTTGACATCTCTGGCTTTACGCCCTTGACCGAAGCCCTGGCGCAGAGCCTCGGCCCTCAGCTTGGCGCCGAGGAGCTCACGCGCTACTTGAACCAGGTCTACGACACGTTGATTGCTGAACTCGATTGCTATGGCGGCAGCGTCATTGGCTTCAGCGGCGATGCGATTACGTGTTGGTTTGACGGCGACAACGGCTTACGCGCCACCGCGTGCGCGTTGGCGATGCAAGAAGCCATGCGGCCCTTGCAGTCGGTGCCCTTGCCCAGTGCGGGGACGATTTCCCTGGCCGTCAAGGCCACGGTGGCGGTTGGCCCGGTGCGCCGCTTTGTGGTGGGCGACCACGCCGTACAGGTAGTTGATGTCTTGTCTGGCGCCACCCTTGACCGTCTGGCAGAGGCTGAACACCACGCAGACAAAGGGGAGGTGCTCCTCGATGCCACGGCCGTCGCGGCTGTGGGCGACGCCGTGATCTTCGGAGCCTGGCGCGCACGGGATCATTCCGATGCGCAAACTGAGGAATCACCGGCTCGCCTGGGAGTTGTCGCCAGCATCCAGCAGGTTGTCGAGCCGCGTCCGTGGCCTCCCCTGCCTGCCGATGCACTCAGCGAGCCGCAGGTGCGGCCGTGGCTCCTGCCCGCTGTGTACGAGCGCCTGCGCACCGGCGGCGGTGAATTTCTCGCCGAACTGCGGCCAGCGGTGTCGCTGTTTCTGCGTTTTGGCGGCCTCGATTACGATGACGACGAATCGGTAGGCAGCAAGCTCGATCAATTCATCTGCGAAGTGCAGCGGTTGTTGGCGCGCTACGCGGCCACGCTGCTGCAAATCGTGGTTGGCGACAAGGGCAGCTACCTGTTCGCCGCCTTTGGCGCGCCGCATGCGCATGAAGATGACGCGGCCAGGGCGCTGTCGGCGGCGCTGGAACTGCGCGCCCTGGCGGCGTCATTGGACTATCTGACCCCGGTGCAGATTGGCATCGCGCGCGGCCGTATGCGCACAGGCGCTTACGGCGGCGTCACGCGCCGTACCTACGGCGTGATGGGCGACGCGGCGAATGTGGCCGCGCGTTTGATGCAGGCCGCCAAACCTGGGCAAATTCTGGTCACCGATGCCGTGCAGCTGACCGCAGGGGCTGGCTTTGCCTGGGAGGATTTGCCGGCCATCCGGGTCAAAGGCAAGTCGTTGCCTATCGCCATCGCCAGCCTGATTGGGCGGCGGCGTAAGTCGGCCTTGGGCGTGCATGAAACCGGGTACGCGCTGCCAATGGTGGGGCGAAAGAGCGAACTCGCCCTGATCGAGTCACGACTGGCCGCGGCGCGCGCCGGGCAGGGCCAGATCATCACCATCATGGGTGAAGCGGGCATGGGCAAATCGCGCCTGGTGGCCGAGGTGATTCGCGTGGCCGGCGACCGTGGGTTTTCCAGTTTTGCTGGCGAGTGCGAATCCTACGGCACCAACAGCAGTTACCTGGTTTGGCAGAACATCTGGCGCGGCTTGTTAAGCGTGGACAGCGATGCGTTGGAAGAGACAGCGGGAGATGATACCCATGAAACGACTGGCTCTGCAACCAACGTGACCACGCGCCAGATTGAGCGGCTAGAAACATCGCTACGCCAGATTGACCCGACCCTGGTTCCTCGCTTGCCGTTGCTGGGTCTCCTGCTCAATCTTTCCATCCCGGACAACGATCTGACGCGCACGTTTGATGCCAAGCTGCGCAAAACGTCGCTTGAGGCGCTGCTGGTGGACTGCTTGCGCGCATTGGCTGCCACGACGCCGTTGTTGATCATCCTGGAAGATGCGCATTGGATTGACGCACTCTCGCAAGACCTGCTTGAGGCGCTTGGGCAAACGCTGGTTGATCTGCCGATTCTATTGGTAATGACCTTTCGCCCCCCCACGGTGGCTCAGGAACAAGCGCCGAAACTCAGCCGCTTGCCGGGCATCACGCAGATTACCCTGGGCGAATTCTCGCCCGCGGAAGCAGCCCAATTGATCGCGCTGAAAATCGGCCAGCGGGCGCAAACCGAAGGCGTTGCGCCCATTTCGGCTGATCATTTGCCAGCCGCTTTGGTCGAGCGTATCCTGGAACGCGCCGACGGTAATCCGTTCTATATCGAGGAGCTGCTGAACTACATCCAGGCGCGCGGGATCGCGTTGGATGACACCCAGGCCATTGCGCAGCTCGATCTGCCAGTCAGTCTGCACAGCCTCATTCTGAGTCGCATTGATCAGCTCAGCGAAAGTCAGCAAATCACGCTCAAGGCCGCCAGCGTCATCGGCCGCCTGTTTGGTTCGCATCTCCTGCGCGGTGTTCATCCCAGCCTCGGCGAGCATGACCGCGTGCAGCGGGATCTGGAAACCCTGGCAAGCCTGGATTTGATGGCGCTGGAGCGCACAGAGCCAGATACCGTCTATTTCTTCAAGCACCTTGTCACGCAGGAGGTTGCCTATGAAAGCCTGCCCTACGCCACCCGCGCCACCCTTCACGGCCAATTGGGGCAATTCGTGGAGGAGACCTACTACGAGTCGCTCGATTCGTATCTGGATCTCCTGGCTTTTCATTATGCGCGCAGCAACAACATCACAAAACAACGCGAGTATTTCCTGAAAGCAGGCCAGGCCGCGCAGGCGCGCTACGCCAACAGCGCCGCGATTGACTATTACCAGCGCGTTTTACCTATGCTTAGTCGCACAGAAAGAATGGGCGTTTTGCTCAGCCTGGGCCAGGTCTTCGAATTGGTGGGCAACTGGCGTGAAGCCAACGAGCTCTACACGGAGGCGTTGGGACTGGCCGCTGACTTGCAGGATTCACTGACAGCGGCGTGGTGTCAAGTGCGTCTGGGTGAAAACTGCCGCAAGCAAGCCCGCTTTGTGGAAGCGTGGCAATGGCTAACCACGGCGCAGCGCGGCTTCGAGGCCCTGGCAGACAAAGAAGGCTTAGGTCAGGTGCTGCACTACTTGGGCACTCTGGCCGATCAGCAGGGCGACTATGCCAGCGCGCAGGCCCATTACCTGCAAAGCCTGACCCTGCGGCGTGAAGTGGGCGACCAGCCGCGCGTCGCCAGTCTGCTCAGCAACCTGGCGATTGTGGCGCGACGCCAGGGAAACCTGCCAGAGGCGCGACGCCTGCACGAAGAGAGCTTGACGATCCGCCGCAGCTTTGGCGACCGCTGGGCCATTGGGGTTTCGCTCAACAACCTGGGCAACGTCCTGCTTGACCTGGGCAACTATGGAGAGGCCCTGCCCTGTTTCGAAGAGGCGCTGGCGCTCATGCGGCAGGTGGGCGACCGCTGGACGATTGCCAATTTCTTGAACAATCTGGGCAACGCCGCGCGCAGTCAGCGCGATGATGACCGTGCGCATGCCTTGTACCGTGAGAGTCTGCTGATCTATCGAGGATTTGAGGACAAATGGGCCTTGGCCTATCTGCTGGAGGATATCGGCTGTTTGCTCGCCCTCGAGGGCAAGCCGACCCCGGCTTTGCGCTTGATCGGCGCGGCCGCGGCGCTGCGCGCCGCCATCGGCGTGCCGCTTTCGGGCGCGGAACAAGCGCGGTTGGACAGATTGCTGGCGTCGGCGCTCGGCCCCATTGACAGCCCGGCGCACGCGCGCGCATGGGCGCAAGGACGGGCGCTGTCACAGGCAGAGGCGATCAACGAGGCGCTGGATCAACTATGAGCGAGATGACGCCGCTGTTTGTCTACGGCCCGCGGCGGCCGCGCAGCCGACCCACTTTCGCTTGCAGCGCGCGAAAATAATCGGTTTCGGTGATCTCCGCGACCTGCCGCTCCTTTTTGGCCTGGTCAATTTCGATGGTCAGAGCCTGCACCTGTTCGCGCAGGCTGATCTCACGCGCAAGGACTTCGTTCGCCATATGCTGAAACGCCCGCGCCAACTGCCCAAGTGGGTCATAGCGTTCGGTCAGGTCAGCAATGGAAGACGGATCATAGCTGCCGTCCTCCAAGGCGGCCGCGGCCGTTGTCATGCGGCCGATGTGCTGCAAATAGACAAAATCCTGCGCCATGTCTCGGAGGCGCGCGCGCAGATATTGACACAGCACCTTGATGATGGCAAAACCGATCTCAGGCTGCACATCCATCAAGGCCTGGAAGGGCGCCTCGTCCAGCCGCAGTAACTGCGTTGGCTCGACCGCCGTGACCGAAGCCACGCGCCCGGCATCGTCCAGGATCGCCATTTCACCCACGACGGAACCGGCCCACAGGTCGTTCAACACGCGCTCGCCATCATGCACGCGGACGCGACCCTTCACCAGAATGTACATGCAATCTCCAGGGTCGCCGCGGGCAAAAAGCTGCTCACCGGCGGCCAGGCTTTGTGGGCGCAGCAGATCAGCCACCTCTCTCAGGGCCGCGTCCGGCGTCTCCATGAAGATGGTGGTCGTCCGCAGAACTGCCATCATGTCATCTTGAGACAATACCTCGTGGTTGACGTGAATTGGTTCAGCCATGGCTTTTTTGTGACTCTGTGTGCTGTGGGAGAGATGGGGGCTGGCTGGCCTCGACCAAGCGTTCGAGGGCGGCGATATTGGCTGCCTTTCCAGCCTGGCGCAGCGCGAGCGCAGCGGGAGTTTGGTAGTCATGATGGCGCGCAAACTGCAGCTGAGATAGGTGCCACTCGTAGTCGTTCGGCGCAGCGCCGAAGGCCGCCAATTCGGCGCGCAGGGCGGCGTTGCGTTCGAAGAAATCGGCGCGCCCCAACAGATCGAGATCCGCGTCGGCCAAGATTTTTTCCAGGGTGGTGCGCGGGCTTTGGGGAAGTCGCGTCGCCATGATCATACCGCAGATCGCATCAATTTGTTCGGGCTGGTAGCCCATACCCGGTAAAACCGTGCGCGCAATATCGGCCCCAATCACCTCATGGTTGGCGCGATTGACCACAAAGCCGATGTCGTGAAAATACGCGGCTGTCATCAGCAACAGCAGATCCTCGCCTTCGATGCCAGAGAGCGCTGCCAAACGCTCTGCGGCCGGCGCCACATCATCCAGGGTGTGGTGCAGGGAATGATAGATGTACTGCGGCGCCAACTCCGTGCTTAAACGCTTGACAACGTATTGGCGTGCGCGGGCCAGATCAGGCTGCGCCGGCAGTGCTGGCTGCTGGAGCGCGGGTTGAGGTTGGGCATCCACGGCCGGCGCGCGGGCCAGCGGTTTTCGGCGCCGGCGCAGGCGCTGCGCTTGCTGCTGCAAATTGCGAAAGTACGCCGTCTCCGTCAGTTCGGACACCTGGTGCGACTTCTTGACCTCGTTGATCTCAATCTGCAGGCGCGCCACCTGCTCGCGCAGTTGTTGGTCGCGGCGGGCCAATTCACGGATCGTTTGCTGGAAGACGCGCCCCAACTGCCCCAACTCATCTGGGCGTGCGGCGACGTCGTCGAGGCTTTCAGGCACGTAAATCTCACTCTCAATCGCCACGGCGGCCGCGGTGAGGCGGGCAAACTGCTGCATATAAGCAAATTCAACCGACATGTCGTAGACCATGCGACGCAAACGATCAGACAACATACGAATGACGCCGCGGGCGATTTTCGGCTGCTGCATCATCAAATTGTGCAGCGCGTCTCGTCTGAGGCACAAAAGTACGCTCGCCTCCAGGGCTGTCACCGAGGCGCTGCGCGGTTCTGGGTCGAGCACCGCCATCTCGCCGAAGACGTCGCCCGGCCCCAGGTTGTTGAGTTCCCGTTCGCCGTCATGCACGATCATGCGCCCGCTTTCGATAATGTACATGGCATCGTCCATCTCACCCCGCTCGATCACCGTCTCGCCGGCGGCCACGGTGATTTCTTCGAGCAAAGGCGTAATAAGCCCCAGGGATTCGCGCGGCGTTTCGGAAAAGATGCTGACCGCGCTGAGGACAGTGGTGCGGTCTTTGGGTAAAGTCATTGTGGGTTCACACCTCATAGATCGAGCGGAATGCTGCGACCTCGCATCCGTGCAAAGTACACCTTGTACACCAAACTACCATCACTGCGGCGTTCTTCCGTCAATAGATAGCCTTTTTCAACCAGGAGATCGGCAATTTGCTTGGCTTCACTCTCGGATAGATCAAGGAGAGAGGCCATTTCGCCCGCGCTCATCGGGCCTCGCCGAAGAATTCTCTGCACGGCCGAGTCAACTGGATCAGGCAGAGCAAGGATATCAACCGGCGTGATGCCAGGAAAGGCGCCAACCGCGTGCAGTTGGTCCATCAATTCATTGAAGCTTGCCATTCATCTACCCACCCTTTCATGCACCAGGCATTTTTACCGCACATCAGGGGACACGTCACGGCTGCTCGGCCACGCGGCCGTCATCCAACGACCGCCGGAGAGCTGCACCTATTCAGCAGGGGCCATGCGCTTACGCATGGTCCGAGCCTTGGATTGCAGCGCTTGAAAGAAGTCGGTGTCCACGATGGCGCTGACTTCATGCTGGCGCCGCGTTTCATCAATCTCGATCCGCAGCTGTTGAATTTCCTGACGCAAGCCTTGCTCGCGCACGTAGGCTTCAAGCGCAGCCACAGCCAATGATGAGAACGATTCCATCAACGGCTGCAGGGCTTCATCAAACGCCGTCACAGCGCCGGTCTGCGCGTCCTTGGCGTTGATCAACTGCATCACACCGAGCACATGATCATCGGCCGTCTTCAAAGGCATCGTCAACAGCGAATGCGAGCGATAGCCGGTTTGAGCTTCAAACACGCGTGGGCCAGAGAAATCGAATTTCGACGCGGCAGCCACGTCGGAGATATTGACGCTTCGGCCTTCCAGGGCCACGTAAGACGAGATATTGCTGTGATTGGGCGCGTTTGTTTCTGCGTCGTAAAGCGGGATCGTGGGTAGGGTCACAGGGACAGAGGAGGTGCCCCCCATAGCAAAATTGAGCGTATCGTTGCGCACAATCATAGGTTTGAGCTGGTTGGTTTCTGTGCGTAGATAGAGTGTGCCAGCATCCGCGCGACAAAAAGTCTTGGCCTCCACCAGCATGGTCTCCAACAAATGATTGAAATCTTTCTCAGACGCCAACGACACGCCGATGGGGATCACCACGTGCAGGAGGTCGTCGGCGCGTTTCTTCTCGCTGCGCACCTGGCTGAGCGTTTGGCTCAGCTTGGTCGTCATACTGTTGAAAGTCTCGCCGAGTCGGCCAATTTCATCACGCGAGCGCACGCGCGCCTGCGCATGCAGGTCTCCGCCGCGCACCCGTTCAGCCACCCTTGTCAGGCGCCGCACGGGGCCAGCAATGTTCTCACGGAAGATCGTGGCCAGCGCGATGCCCAGGAGGAGAGCCACCCCGCCGCCCGCCAAGACAATGCGGTTGGCTTGCACCAAGTCCTGGCGGCCACGATGCAAGTCAGTGCGCAGCGCGTTTTGCTGATTAGTGGTCAGTTGATCCAGCAGGCTAATCATCTCAATAGAGCGCGGCAAGACATCGGTGCGAAACAGATAGAGGTCCTGACGCCAACGGTCGCTCTCCAGGATGGGAAAGATGTCATTGGGCAAGAGCAGAAAAGCCGTGCGATTGGCGGCGATGGCATCCACCAGATCGCGCTGTTTCGCATTGAGCCGCGGACGGATCGCCTGGAGTTGATCCCAGGCTTGTTGGTTGAGGTCGCGGTTGGCTTCGTACTCGCCCCGGAAGGAGCGGTTGCGCGTCGTGGTGTAACCACGCAGGCCTGACAACATGGCGCTGAATGATCCTTGAAAGCGCGCCATCTCGGCCAGTTGGGCAATGCCTTCGGTCTGATCTCCGAACTCGATGGCGGCTCGCCGCCCCTGCTCGTCAATCAGCTTGCCCACGTCAATCAGCACCTGCCCGCCCAGGCGTAAGCCCTTGGTGGCCACAATCGCGTAAGCCGGTTCGCGCTCCAATTGATCATCATGCAGTTCAAAAAGCGTGGGCAGATCGGCGGCCAACTGGTCATAGAGTTCACGCACCCGTTTCAGGCGCTGCTGGTCTTCTGGCGACAGCTGCGCAGACAGGACGGTCAATTCGTTGAGGTCGTTCTGTAAGGCCCGTGCATCACGCTGCTGATCTTGTAGATACTCGTCGCTGCTCAACGCCAGGTAGCCGCGCACATCCGCTTGCACGCGCAGGAGATTGGCTTCAGCGCGGATGGCTGTCAGCGCCGTAGGCACGCGCACCTCGTCGGCAACGTTAATGCCGGCCATGGCCGCGGTGCTGGACACATAATTCCAAATGGCGCCGAGGATTGTCAGCAGCACGAGAATTCCAAAGCCGAGGCTTAATTTCCGGCCGATCGCCATGCGGTTGAGCAGCGGCGCGCCGATGCGGTAAGCCAAATTCTCCCGGTCGCCGGACGCGTCGCTTTCTGAGACATGAGCCATGGGGGCTGTGGTGGGTAAATCGGTCATGGCGTACCCCGCTTCCAGTCTTTGATATTCCACAGGTCTGCGTCCCAGGGGCTGAGGTCAACGCCGACCAGCGTGTTGCTCACCCCGGAAATGTCAGCCTGACGCACCAGGGGGATCACAACCACATCATCAATCAACTGATCATTCATTTCGATGAACAACTGACTCCGCTGCGCCGGATCAATCTCGGCGGTAGATGCCTGGTACAACGTGTCATAGGCGGGGCTGCACCAACGCTCCTTATTTAGCCCCTTCCAACTGTTGGCCTTCTGTGCAATTTCACTGCAAATCCAGTTGCGCATGTAGCTTCCTGGATCAGGGCTGCGATTGCCGGTGCTGTACATCTCCATATCAGCGTAGAAGTGATGGCGCGTATTGGTGATCGTTGGGTCGCTGCTGAAGAAGGTGATCGAATCAAAGAACGTGAGCTGAACATCCACCTGGATACTACTGAGCGTGCGCTTGATAATCTCCTGGGTTTGCTGGCGAATGGGGCTGGCCGAAGTCTGCAAAAGGACGCGCATAGTGACCAAGGGGTCGCCCGCTTTGCGTATCTTGCCATTGTCACGAATCCCATCGTTGTTGGTGTCTGTCCAGCCCGCCTCATCCAGAAGGCTCGCCGCTTTGGCCAGGTCAAACGGGTACAGACTCTCGGTATTCGGCGACGCAAAGGTGGGCGGAGACACCAGCACGTTGGTGGTTGGCTGACCGGTTGGCCCATACAGCTTGGCAATCGCCTCGCGGTCAATGGCGTGGGCAAAGGCCTGGCGCACCCGCAGGTCGCTGAAGAAAGGATGGGGAAATTGAATGCTCGACCGCTCGCCATCGTCGGTTTCCCGATTGGGGTCGGTGCGGTTGAGCAAAATGCGTTCCACGAAGGCCCCAAACGGCGCCAGGATCTGGCCTTTGCTGCCGCTCGCTAAATCAGGCTCCTCCTGGAAGTTGATCTGCAAATTGGCTGCGTAATCCACATCGCCGGCCTGCAAGACCGCGCGCGCAGCCTCGTTGACGGTGCCGCCGCCCTTCAGCTCGATCCGGCTGAAGTACGGTTTGTCCGGTTCACGAAAGTACGGGTTGGGTTCATAAATAATCTTGTTGGTTTCGACCAGGGTGTTGCCCAAAAACAGCACTTCTTCCGGCTTGAAGCGAACGACTCGATAGGGCCCGGTGCCGATCGGCAGCAGGTTGGCCGGGGCGCTGGCGGCATTGGCGCCGTTGTAGGGTTCAAAGACATGGCGCGGGATGATCATTCCTTGCACGCCCACAAATGGCACCGCCCAGGCCGGATTGACATCCTGGAAATCAATCCGCACGGTGAGATCATCTTCGGCGTTGACGCTTTTGATGCCCTGGTAGTTGGTAAATGTAGTCGCGCCGTTGACTTCGTGATTGGCGATGAAATCAAAGGTAAACTTGACGTCAGCCGCGGTGAAGGGCACGCCATCCGACCACTTGACGTCGGGGCGCAGTTTCCAAATGACCGATTTGCCATCGGGGGCAACGCCGCCGTTTCCTAGAGAAGGGATCTCAGCCGCGAGGATCGGTACGAGATTGCCGTCCTTGTCGAAGCTGGCCAACGGTTCATAGGTAATACGCGCTGGCGCCCAGTCTTTCTGGCTCGACGCCAGGTGTGGATTGAGGATGGTGGGCGCCTGCCAAAAGAGCATGCGCAGCACGCCGCCAACCCCGCGCCCTGTGCGCGGGGCCGGGCTGGGGGTTGGCGCCAACGTGGGGGCCGGGGGCAACGCCCCGCCAGCGCATGCTGTCAGCCCCCACAGCAATACACCGATCACAAAGCAGAAACGCAGGGTGAGACTGGTTTTGAACATGATGATTATCCAAAGAGAACCGGGAGATAGCCGGCTTGAATCAGAGTTGGCAATGCAGCCTCACGCCAGGCGCGGCGCCAGCTCTCTAAATCGCGACCCACTGCGGCTTGCAGTCGGTCGTTCAGTTGATGGGCGAGGGCAGGCTGCGAGACCCACAAGAAGCAGTGGCGATCCCAGTTGTGGGTGGTATCCATCAGGGCGGCAACGTCTGATCCATTGTAGGGAGCATGGTTGATGACATGCCAACCAGGGCGCGATTTGCCATCGGCGTTCTGCGCGATCAAGCTGCCGACATAAGGGATGGCGTCCCAGGCGATGGTGTGCCATCCGAGGCGCGCCAGGACGGGCGATCCACCCCGCCCTACCGTAACGCTGACAAAGAAGCGCTGGCGCGGCAAGGATTCGGAGCGAACTTGCGCCAGGAGCTGCTGGCGAAGCTGCAGGCTGATGCTGCGTTTACGCCAGTCAGGGTGCGTCCAGCCGGTAAGCAATTCGAACATATCAATCATGGGCCACACCGACGCGCCCATGGGTTGGCCGCCGTGCAGCGCGCGCGCCGCCCGGCTGCGCGTGGGCTGGTGAAAGATCGGCATGCAGCTGATATGACCGATGATAGAACCGTTGTCCACGGCGACGGCTGCGAGTCCTTGCTGCCACCGCCGATAGAGAACAGCCGCTGAAAAGGGAGTCAGGCCTTTTTCGCTCGCCACCGATGCGGCCAGCTGCTGCCAGGCCGCAGGCGCAAACGATGCCGTGGGATCAGGCTCCAGCGCGCACTCCCCGGTTACCGAGGATACGGTGACAGAAAAAATCAAGGGATGCATGATAGGCGCCATGGGCGACTTAACCCAGGATGCACGGGAGCGATCAAGGGGCGGCCGCCGGTCACTGGCTAAATTGATCATAGAGCTTATGCAATTCCCGCGGCCGGCTGCGCGTCAGATCGCCAACCCGATCGTTCGTTTCGCGCAAGCGGCTGCTCAAGACGTTGATGACCACGAGGGCCAGGTCAGGATGCCGGCGCATGAGGGCGATGAGCGGTTCACGCCGCAGGCGCAGCACAAGCGTGTCCTGCAGAGCAATGGCCGACGCCGTGTGAGGACTGTTATCGAACAAGGTGATCTCGCCAAAGTAAGCGTGAGCGCCCAGCGTTGCCAGGCGCACGGACGAGCCGCGACGCCGGGTTTGTTCGATGCCCACTTGTCCATTGACAATCACGACCAGAACGCCTCCCGGTTCGCCCTGCTGGAAGATGACATCGTCTTTGCGATAACGTTGTTCTTCACACGCTGGCGCCAGGACTTTCAACTGATTGATCGTCATCTCACGAAAGAATGGCGCCTCTTTAAGAAAAATAATCCGTTCGATCAGCGAGAGCATAGTGGCCTCCTGCGGCCTGACAGCGGCCGCGAGTTTGGTTTGCTCAAGGTTTGAGTCTGCGTCGCCCAACAGAGCAGCAGCGGGGGGTGAAAGGTGACTCATGACAAAAGAGGCCAAAGCCTCCAGCCACGGGTCGTAGTCCGGCTGCGAGCGATCACGTATGGCGCGGATGGCCTGGGCTGCCGTGGGCGGTGCAGAATCCTGGCTGGACTCGATCAGGCTCATGACCCGATCCGCAGCCGCGGTAGGGTCGCACAGGGCAGCCACAAGCGAAGCCACAGCCGGAGTCGTCAGGGACTCAAGCGCTTCGGCGGCGTTGGCGCGGGTATGCTCATTTTCGGCACGGAGGGACGTTTCCACCACGCCGATACCCTGCGTGTGGTGCTGAGCAGCCAGAAGCTCAAAAATCTCATGCAGGCGTTCGTCGGTTTGTTCACGCACAGCCGCCTGCAGCAGAGCCATGCCGTTGGTCTGCAGGCCCGCGTGCTGGGCCGATGCCGAGGTCATGGCGTACCAGCAGCCGTAGAGGCGGCCGGCCTGCGCCAGGCTGTCGTTGATCTCTGCCATCAGGGTTGGCGCCCATGCCTGGGGCGTCACTCGCGTCGCGACGATGATCGCCAACTTGCGCTGACGCGAGTTGCTGGCGCTGAACAGCGGCTGCAGCGCAGATAAGGCGGTCTCGCCCATTTGGACTAGCGCTTCGACCGCCGCCTGTTGGACGCTGGCGCTTTCATCGTGCAGACCAAGCATGAGAACCGAGCACGCCTTCGCGCGCGTGCTGGCGTCAGTGTATTGTCGCCCCAACATGGTCAGCGCAACCTGTCGCACCTGTTCGACGACGTCGTGAGCATGCGCCTCAAGGGACGCAAAGAGCTGGCGCGCGATCGCATCCGTCAGCGGTTGTGGAAGCATCGTTTCCATGGCCAGTATGGCCTGCAAGCGCACATCATCCACCGGATCGTCCAAGCCGCGTATGACTGCGGGCAGCCAGGAGATCGCGGCCAATTGTCCCATGACCTGCATGCCCCGCGCGCGCTGGCTGCTGTCGGCGCTGCTGAGCATCTCCTCGAGAATAGCGCTGGCCGCCGCGCGCAGATTGGGATCAGCAGAGGCCATGACCGCGGGCAGCGCCTGGCCGCGCACGTCGAGATCTGCGTCGCTGAGCAGGGTGCTGGCGAGACTGAGATATTGGCTATGATGAGCGCCAAACATGTTTTCCAGACCAGCCAGCGCAGCCTGGCGGACTTGACCACTGGCGTCGGCCAGGCACTCGGTGAAAAGCTGGCGCGCGCTCTCGTGATGCAAATCAGCCGCCGTCAACAGGTTGAGCAGGGCGGCGCGCTGCGTGGGGTCAGAAGCCTGGCGAATCGTATCACTCACCGTCGGCACCGCATTGACGCCGCCAATCTCGATCAAGAGCTGTGTCAGGAAAAGGGTCAGCGTAGGGTCTGTCGTAGAGGCCAATTTGCTACGCAGCCGCGCCAGCGTGGGTGGGTCCGCGCTGGTCAAAGTGCCTGCATGCTGCAGCAAGAGGCTGGCGTAGTCTTCCTGCTCGAGCAAGGTGAGCATCGCCTGGCTATATTGGCGCCGAATGACGACCGCGACGACAATAAACGCGATGGCTAATAGGGCCATGGCGGCCGGCAAAGCCCAGTCTGACGCGCCCGTGGCGCGAAGCAGCGGCGTGAGCAATAGGATCACGCCGCCCAGAATAGCGCCGATGGGGACAATCAACCCGCTGATGAAGGCACGGGCGCGCCCCTTGACCCGCAGCGGCACGGCGTTGTAAAGTAGGTTTTCGGTGGAATTGCGAAACGCCGTGCGAAAGGTCGTACGGTTGAAGTAGCCAAGGGCTGCAGAGCCCAGGCGCGGGAAGAAGATTAAGCTGCCGCTGATCAGCAGGGTGCCGGTGGGGAAGATCAAATTGGCGTTGCCCAGGCCAAACCAACCGATGATGCGGCCCACAAGGAACAACTGAATGGGCAGAGCAAGTAAATTGGCGATGCCGCTCACCATCCCGATGAAATCGGCCATGGCCGTGGTCGTTTTCAGTTCAGCCAAGAGAATGCTGCTGGTGCGAAAGTTGATGAGCGCCAGCAGCACGGTGAACAACAGAGTGGAAACGGCCATCCAACGCAGGAAGACCGACCGACGAATGTACGCGCTGCCCTCGCGCAGGTTCTCAGCCGCCGATGGCCGCGGCTGCATGGTCATGCCCGCGTCGTGATTGGCGGCGGGGTGGCCGGCAGTCAACGCCGCGTTCTCATGCAGTAAGCGCGGCATCAACCAAGTCAACAACGCCATGACAACCAGGGCGGCCATCCACAGGCTAATGATGCCGGTGGGTGCGAAATGTTGATTCAGCAGCGGAATGGTGAGACCAGCCACGATGCCTGCCAAGCGCGCGGAGGTGCCCAGAACGGGCACGACGCGCTTGGCCGCGCGCGTGTCGTAGAAGCTGCTCACATAGGTGGCCCAATGCACGTTGTAGATATCGAGCAGGGGTACGTTGAGAATGAGATAAAAAAGGGGAAAGGCGATCAAGACAGCGCCGGCGGCGAGCAGCGCCAGTCCGATCACAATGCCGATGACGCTGATCGCCAGGAGCGCGATCATAATCCGGTCATTGCTCACGCGATCGGCAAAAGCTGAATAGATGAAAATCGCGAGGATGGAGCAGATGGCGTTGATAATGAACGCCCAAGGTAAGTATTGAACCCCAATTTGGCGCAGAAAATCAGCCTCGACGATCGTCTCACCCCAGTTGATGCCAGTCAAGACAATGAACGACATCAGGTAGAGGATGAGCAGCCGCGGCCATTCGTGCGGTCGGATATTCAGCAATCTGCCCAGGACAACGATCACGGCAAATAAATCCTAAACTCAACCTTACATACGAGATCAGAGATTTGAGATCAGAGACCGGAGATCAAGAATCGTATATAAAAAACGCTGGCCAGGCTCCCCGCAAGGTGCAGATTGGCTAGCCAGCGCTCAGGAATTGCAGGACGCCAGGTCGAGCAATCGGTCAAACGTCCAACATGCCCGCAATTTGCTGATAGAGGGCCGTCATGGGATGATTGGGGTAGCGGATGACGAAGATGCCCTCGCTGGCCAGTGTCATCATCTCGTCCGAGTGGGGGAGGACGGCGGCCACCGGGCAATTGAAGGTGCGTTCGACGCGCGCTTTGACATCGTTCGGATTCCAAATGGGCGGCGCCTTATTGACAACCAACAGCATGTGCGGCACATCGAGTTTCTTCGCCACTTCGACTGTGACCGCGGTGCCCTGGTAGTCCTGCGAGTCTGGGCGCATGATGAGCACCAACGCGTCAGAAATGGCGATCGAGAGCAGCGTTTCTTCGTTGAGGCCGGGATGGGTGTCAATCATCAGAACGTCTAGCTTCAACTCTTCCATCAAACGCTGGTAGCCATCATTGAGCAAACCGACATCATAACCTTCACGCAGCACGCGGGCAATATCGCTGGCCTTCATGCTGGAGGGGATCAAGAAGATCTGCCCGGCGATTTTTTTGCCTAAGCGGGAACTGACGTCAATGGCTGCGTCTTCGATATTGCAGTTGCCCCACAGGTAATCATTGAGCGAATGCACGACGTCGCCTTCTTGGAGACCAAACAAAACATGGATGCCAGGAGAGTGGATATCGGTGTCAACGACGCCGACGCGCTTGCCACTCATCGCCAGCACCGCGCTCAGATTGGCCGTTGTATTCGACTTGCCAGTGCCGCCTCGGAAAGAGTGAACAGAGATAATCATAACGACCCGCCTTCTCAGTTCGGATTTTTATTTTCTTGCAGCATAACCAGACCAACAGCGCCTACCGTAGGCGCAGCAGCTATCGCGAAGCCTGGTTTCAAGCATGCTGGAAGTGTGTATTATTGTAGCACACCCCACCCGATCGTCAACAACGGGTTCTGGCGCGCGTGCACATGACGTTCGAGACGTGCGACGGCCGTTCGCCACGGCGATGGGGGTTGCGCAGGTTCGAGGTCATCAGCCGGCTCTGCCCTCCTCCATCGGCAGCATGCGGCGCACGATCACGATGGTGATGTCATCGAATTGAACAGCATCGGCAATGTGGTTGCGCAGCGTGTTGTCTATGCGCTCAAGCAGGCTGGTCGCGGAAGCGGCTGGCGTCGTTAACAGCTCGCGCAAGCGCCTATCCGTGTATTGCGCCCCGGCCGGGTCACGCGCGTCGGGCACGCCATCGGTGTACATGACCAGGGTGTCGCCAGGTTCAAGCTGCGCTTCCCCCGTCCGAAAATCGGTCTGCGCCATCATCCCAACCGCCATTCCGGTTGGCTTGAGCACCGCTTTCAGGGCGCCATCTGCGCCCACGATATACGGCGGATTATGGCCGCCGTTGATATAGACCAACCCACCGGTCATTGGATCGAGCACCGCGAAGAACATGGTGGCAAACATGTTGAGATCGGAGTGATTCTCCATGATGTAGTTATTGGTCAGGAGCACCGCGTTTTTCAAGGCTGTGGCGCCGATCGCAGGTAAGCCGCGGCGGCCTGGGCGCGCGCTGACCGGGGCCGGGCCGTCGCTCAAGAGTGAATCTACCAGGTTCAGGCTGTAATTCTGCTGTGCAAAGGCGCGCGTCAGGCTGCGGCTGAGCGCCATGAACAGCGCCGCGCCCACGCCCTTGTCGCACACATCGGCAATGACAATGCCGATGCGCCGTCCCTGGGTCAGGGTAAAAATGTCATACCAGTCGCCCGCGACTTCGCGCGCCGGATGCAAGCAGGCAGCCAACTGCCAGCCCTTGGGCTGCGGCACTTCCTTGGGCAAGAAATCGCTCTGGAAGCGCCGCGCGATCGCCACATCATTGAGCACCTTCTCACGCTTGAGTCGCTCACGCTCTTCGATGCGGCGCTGACGCACCCCCAGGTAATCGGTTAGCTGCACCTTCAGCAGCGACGGTGAGAACGGCTCCGGCAGATAGTCGTCTGCGCCCAGGGCCAGACAAGCTTCCACGCCCTCGGTCGTTTGCCCGGACGTCAGCATGAGTACAATAATGCTGCTCAGCTCCTCGTCCACCTTGAGCTGTTTGATGACATACGCGCTGGTCACGTCTGGCAGATTGATCTGCAGAAGCATCAGCTCTGGCTTCTCGGCTTTGGCTAAGGCCAGTCCGTGCTGCCCTGATTCGGCCAGCAGCGCGCCATAGCCAAGCGCCTCCAAACGGCGCGCCAACGTGGCGCGTCGCAGCGGACTATCATCAATGACTAACACTCGTGCAGATTGGATTAGCACGCGTAAGCGTCTCCTTTTGGCATTTCTCTCGCTGCCCGCTATGACGCGGACGCAGCCGCGTCTGACGACGTCGGCGCCGCGCGCTTGACGACAAAGATATTGCGATTACGATCATCAATGCGCTCGTATAGAAACTTGTCGGTGCCTTGGATGGCCAGGTAGACGCCAAGACCGCCAATGTCTCGACGTTCCAACGGCGAATCCAGGTTGTCTGGTGTTGGGTGCAGCAACGGATCGAAGGGCACCGCCGTGTCTTCCAGGATAATGGTTAACGAGTCGTCATGTACATGGGCGCTGACTTCGATATCACCTGACATCTGGGATCGCTCATAGCCGTAGTTGATGATGTTCGTGGCAATTTCGTCTACCGCGAGACGCAATCGGTAGCCCACACGTTTGTCTATGTTGGCCAGCGTGCATGCCTCGGTCACATAATCTCGAATCAGCTTCAGGGAAGGGAGGGCCCCCGGCACTTTCAAAGGCTGCATGGAATTTCTCCTGCGCAAAGACGAAGTTGATCGCCGGACGAGAGGACAAACGAATTCAGCCCCCACGTCCGCGATCCCAATCACCTAGTCTGCTGGTTAGTCAGGCGCAAGCATTGGGCCTGACCAATCTCGAAGATCAGGGGAGAAACCCGGGCTTCTTTCGAAACCCGGGTTCTCAAGTAATCGGCTAGAAGGCCTCGATCACATCCGCATCATAAGTATCCACAATGATGCAGCTTTGATCGAAACCGGTCATTTCGATAGTCTCCTGCACCGATTCCTGGGGCGCTACCAGGTAGAGATCAACGTGCGCCCCCATTTTCTGACGGGCAAACACTAGAACTCGTAGGCCCGCGCTGGACATATACGTCAACTCCTGCAAAAGCAGGACCAGGCGCCGCGGATTCCAGGCGGCTGCTTCCTCAACCGCGTCCTTGAACCGACCAGCCACGCTGCCATCAAGCTCACCCACCAGGGCAACCTGGGCAATACCGTTGTTCATGCTGCTTGAAACTGTAAAAGCCATTGTTCTTCTCCATTCTTATCGTTTCGTCTATGAACTATGATCTTTGATCGCAGTTCAACGTCGGACAGGCGCCCGGTTTTCCGTGAACCCGGGTTCATGAAAATTCTTGGTCGTTAGCGGCCCACGATGATCACAACCGAGCGTGCTCCCACCAGGATGCCAGTCTGGTCATCCAGCCGCGGCTCATGGCCTGGCTCCCACACATCGGCCGGCGACTCAACGCCCGTGTTGGCAAACACATGCCAGTGCATGCCATCAGGCAGTCGAGGCAGCTCGAAGTGATGAGCATCCCAGTGCATGTTCAGCGCCACGTAGATAAAGTCATCCGCAGCTTGGCCGCCCTGCGCATAACGGCCGTTCAGCATGAAGGCCAGGGTGCGGTTGCTGTCGGACCAATCCGCATTCCAGGCCTGCGTGCCATGCCACGTGATATCGGCATAACCGGTGCCCAGGTAATCCTGGTTGCGCAGATGCCAGCGATTCCGCAGAATGGGGTGCGCATGCCGAAACGCAATCATCTGACTGAAAAAGCGCAGCTGCGCGCTGTTCTGCTGCACCAGGTTCCAATCGAACCAGTTGGTTTCGTTATCCTGGCGATACGTGTTGTTGTTGCCGTTCTGCGTGCGGGCCACTTCGTCGCCCATGAGGATCATGGGCACACCCTGGCTCATCATCAGAATGGCGGCAAAATTCTTCATCTGACGGCGGCGCAGGTTGTTGATTCCTTCATCGTCCGTTGGGCCTTCCCATCCGCAGTTCCAACTATCATTGTCATTGGCGCCGTCTCGATTCTCTTCACCGTTGGCCCAATTGTGCTTTTCGTTGTAAGACACCAAGTCGTTCAAGGTGAAGCCATCGTGCGCGGTGATGAAGTTGACCGAGGCCGTGGGGCCGCGGGAGAGATACAGGTCAGGCGAGCCTTGTACGCGCTGCGAGATGGCGCCGACCAATCCTGCCTCGCCCTTGACGAACTTGCGCACATCGTCGCGGAACTTGCCGTTCCATTCGGCCCAGCGTCCATAGGCAGGAAACGAGCCAACCTGGTAAAGCCCGCCCGCATCCCAGGCTTCCGCAATCAGCTTGCACTTCGCCAGAATGGGGTCATAGGCCAGGGTTTCCAAAAGCGGTGGGTTGGACAACGGCGCGCCCGAAGGCGCACGTCCGAGCACGGCCGCCAGGTCGAAACGGAAGCCATCAATGTGATACTCGGCCGCCCAGTAGCGCAGGCAGTCCAGCACCATGTTGCGTACGACCGGGTTGTTGCAGTTGAGCGTGTTGCCGGTGCCTGTAAAGTTGAAGTAATAGCCTTCAGGGGTGAGCATGTAATAGGTCTTGTTGTCAATGCCGCGGAACGAAATGGAAGGCCCGTTTTCGTTGCCCTCGGCTGTATGATTGAAGACCACATCCAGCATCACCTCGATGCCATGACGATGAAACTCTTTAACCAGCGCCTTGAACTCATCAACTTGCATGCCCATCTTACCGGTAGCCGCATAGGCGGACTTGGGCGCAAAGAAGCCGACGGTGCTGTAACCCCAGTAGTTACCTACGCGCAGTTCGCCGGTCTGAGGATCTGCACTGCTGCCTTCGAACTCATCGAACTCATAAATGGGCAGGAATTCAACGCAGTTCACGCCCAATTCCTTGAGATAAGGAATCTTCTGGCGGATGCCCGCGAACGTGCCAGGAAACTTCGCCCCGGAGGAGGGGTGGCGGGTGAATCCGCGCACGTGCATCTCGTAGATCACCAGGTTCTCGGTTGGAATCTCAAGCGGGCGGTCATTGTCCCAGTCGAAGTCGTCAAAAACCAGGCGGCCGCGATAGCGGTAGATGTCGTCCCAATTCGGGGGCGTGCCCCACACATCACGACCGCCAATCGCCTTGGCGTAGGGATCGAGCAAAATCTTGGACTTATCGAACCAATGTCCATTGGGCGGATCGAATGGCCCCTCCATGCGATAGCCATACTCGATGCTTTCGTAATCAAGGCCAAACACGATCATCGCATAGACGTTGCCAATGCGGAACTCATCAAAAAATGGAATTTCAACCAGCGGCCGGGAAGCCCCTTTTTCAAACAGCACCAGGGTGCAATTGGTGGCATGGCTGGAAAAAACAGAGAAATTGACTCCGCCTGGCACAAGCGTGGCCCCAAAGGGGAAAGCCTTGCCGGTGCGCAGCTTGTAGCCCTGGTGTTCGTGCGTTGGGTATGCATCAACTCGATCCATAGATAACTCCTTGTAAACGGCTACGCAAGAGCGGCGAGGCCTTCGGCCAATGTATCGAAGTGGGCAAAGAAGTCGAGGAAGCCAGTCATCTCCATGGTATCTTTGATTTCCTCCACCAGCCCCACCAAGACGACATGACCGCCATGACCCACCACGTTGCGGTAGGTTGCCAGCAGCATTCGCAAACCAGCGCTTGACATGTAGGGCACGTGACTCATATCCAGGACGAGGCGCGGATTTGATTCGGCCGCCTTCATGATCTGCGCCTGCACCTGGGGCGCGGTATTGCCGTCCACTTCACCATTTATGTCAATAATTTGGATAGACTTCTCGGTCTGAACGTTTATTTCCATGAAAATTGTTCCTTTCCTAAGCCTCCCGGCGGCGCAATCTGGCGGATTGCGCCGCCGGGCTTTCGAGCCAGGCGGCGCTCAGGGGCGATGATCTTCGTGGGAAAAAGAAGCATCGCCCCCAGCGCCGCGCGCCTGGCTCCTGCCGGTTACTTCGTGGGCTGCACGATGACGCGCACGCGCAGGCGATCCTTCGATTCTGGCAGCTTGACGGTCAGCCCCTGGGCATCGAAATCGCTGTACGGCTCGTCATCAATCCACACTTCGCTGATGGTGATGCTGTTGGGGGGCAGGATGTCGGGCGAGACGCGCAGGATGTTGTCCTTGAAGCCGCCAGGCAGCGGCTTGAAGTACAGCGTCAGCGGCTGCTTGGTGATGAGCAGGTTGGTATAGACCTGGGCCAGGTAGCACAGCTCAAAGGAGTGATAGCCGCTCATCGAATGGCTGCCCTTGAGGCGCTCGGTGCCCATGAGGTATGGCACACCACTGGCCAACACATTGAAGTAGACCGCGCCATCGTCATGGTCAAGGAAGAAGGCGTTGTAGAAGGCCGATGATTCACGAGCAATGCGCAGATACTCCTCGTCGCCCAGCACGCCGTGCAGAATCAAGTAGGCCAGAATGCCCTGCTCCTGCTGCCACCAGGCCTTGCGATCATGGAAAGCAAAGCGGTGCAGGTCTTCGCCAGGCGCCCGGTTGCGTTCCATCACGTCATACCAACCGCCGCGCTGCTGATCGCCGCCGACGGACGGCATGATGGCCGCAATTTTGCGAGCAAAGGCTTCATACTCTGGCTTGGGCGCTGAGCCGTACATGCGCAGCAAGTTCCAGGCGATCTTGAGGTTGTGCCCAACAACGCCGCGGTTCTGCTGCCACATGTGCGTGGAGTCGTGCGACCAATCTTCGTAGAACTTTTCCTGCACAAAGGGGCTGTGATCGTAGTCCGGGAAGTGAGCTGTGATGGTGTCGAAAGTGTATTCGAGCATCTTGCCGTAGCGCTCTTCGCCCGTTGCCAGCCACAGGTTGATCAGATAGGCCGGCGCATGATCGCCCACCGAGTTCCAGTTCTTCTTACCGCGGTTGGGGCCGAGCGCCTCGCTGCGCGCATCCAGCGTGATCGGATCAAGATGGGAGAAATAGCCGCCCTTCTCACGGTCCAGGAAGAAGCGATCGAACAGGTCAACGGTCAACTCGGCGTCACGCAGGATGCGCGGATCACCCGACACGCGATAGGTCTGGATGGGGCCAGCCAGCGCGTAGATCTGCTCGTACGCGGGGATGGCGTCGAAGTCGTCGCCGAATTCCGATGCAAAGACCTTCTTCTCGCGGCGTCCTTCCACGTCAATGCCGTGATACCAGTAGACGATGTTCTCATCACGGTCGTAAAAGCGCATATGGTCGCGCAGGTATTCCGTGCCGCGCTCCGCGCCTTCCAGGAAGCGATCATTGCCGGTCAGCATGTAGGCCGTGGCAAAACCGTAGACCAGGCGGGAGATCGTATCTGTTTCCTGGCGATAGCGGTCAGCTGCCTTTTCGCCGGTCAAGGTGATGTTCGTGCGGTAGTCCTTGTAGTCAATCGGCGCATCGCCAAACTGGGCGCGCGCGTAGAACTTGCCTAGCTCCCCAATCTGATGCACCCACCAGTCCTGGCGCTCGAAAACGAATTCACCCACCCGACGGCCGGGGAAGACAAGAAACTGAGCTTCGATGACATAGCCGTCGCCTTGGGGATAGAAAATGCCATAAGTGAAAACATGGCGGTCGGCTACCAGCATGTCGCGCATCTGTCCTGTGCAATCCTGGTAGGGATCGCCCAAGTTGCGCGTGAGCAAGGCGTAGGTGTTGCTCTTCAGCTTGATGTCGTAGGTGACGCCGCCGCTGGTGCGCACCGTGTAGGTATCCAGCGTGCGGTCGTACTGGGTCACATAGCCGGCAATGGTGTCCGAGAAGGTAAACTTCAACTTATCCATCTGTCACTCTCCTGTGATTCAATTTGCTGTGTATGGCGCTGTCTGGCCGTAGGCGCTAACCTACGGTGAGCGTGCGTTTGGTTGTGGTCGTTGATGCCACGTTATTCAGTATCGGCCAGTTGTTTGTGATGAAACTGATCCAAAGGGCTAGGAACAATGTATAGCACGGGAACCAGAATAAACAACAGCTTGGCCGCGTTCAGGTTGAGAAACGAAACCAAAAGGGCGACCAGGTAGACAATCGGCGCCATCAGTTGACGTCGGTTGACAAACGCAATCAAGTCGCCATCCAATTCGGCTGGCACCAACCGCCGGCGTTCTGTCGCGTAACGCCAGGTCAGGTTGAGAGATGCACCAGCGCCAATCAACATCAAGGCATAAAAAACAAGGGCCAGTTGATCGTCGGGGTAGCGAATGATCAGAGCGGCCGCAAACGGCATGGAAGCAACAAACATCAGAAAGAGTATGTTCATCCACAGAAGCCAGCGGTCGTGGCGCCTGATATGCAGGAACATATTGTGATGCCCCACCCAGTAGATGCCCAAGACAGCGAAACTAACGACATGAGCCAGAAACTTCGGTAAGACTTCTGGCACCGCCGAGATCAGGCCGCCGGTGACATGGTCTGGCACCTTGACTTCGAGCACGAGCAGCGTGATGGCGATCGAGAAAACGCCGTCGCTGAAGGAGCCAATGCGCTCGTTGCCAGGCGCACTGTGATGTTTGGTCACGTGTTTGCGCGGCGCTTCGTGCTCTGTGTTGTTAATCTGTGTATCGGCCATCGTCTCTGGTTACTCTCGATCTACCGTACAAGCGCCCTGCTCGTCGCCGCGGCGACGCTAGGCCAGTCCCTAGCCTGGGAACGGCGCCGGATTTGGGTCGTCAACGTACCCCTGTGTAATTTCGACAATGTTGCCTTCTGGGTCGGCCACCCAGACGGTGCGCCAACCCGGAATGAAGGCGTCGAAGTCGAAAGGCCCCAACGTAATCCGAGCGGCGTCGCCCATCTCGGCCAGCTTGGCATCCACATCCTCTACCTTGAACGCGATGTGGCGCCAGGTTGGAAACCACGGCCCGTCCTTTTCATTGGGGGGCAGGGGTGACGTTTCTTTGGCCTGGAACAGCTCCAAATAGGCGTCGCCCGCCTTCAGAAAAATGATCTGCGTGTCGCCGACGGGAAGGACGCGCCCGCGCGTAAAGCCAAAGTAGCGGCTGTAGAATCGCTCAATGGCGGCCATGTCTTGACAGGCAATAGCCATGTGATGGAACATCGTGTTCTCCCTTTTTCACGTGTCTGCGCGCAACGAAGCGTTAGCGCGCAGCCAGCATATCAATGATCTGGCGAGCAAACAGGTGGCAATGGCCGCCCGTGCGCCCCGTCACCAGATCGCCATCCACCACCACGTCCTGGTCGGTATAGATGGCGCCCATGTTTACCGCATCGCCATGCAGGTTATTATGCACCACCACGGGTCGCCCACGCACCAGCTCCGGCACAGGCGCCACCAGCCACATGCCGTGACAGATGATGCCCTTGATAATGCTCTTTTCGGCAAAGGCGCGTTGAATGAAGACCGTGGCCGGCGGCAGCTTGCTGACATCTTCCGTGTAGCGCAAGCGATCCGACACCATGCCGGAAGGCACGATGATGGCATCGTAGCTGCGCAGTTCGTCATCGCTCATATTCTCGAAGCTCTCGAAGCAGACAAAGGGCGCTCGGTACTCATGACCGAGGAAGGTGAGCGATGGCTGGCCCCACAAACGACTGAGAAAATGCAGTTCTATCCCATCTTCAGGAAAACGATGCTCATAATAGAAAATTTCTTTTTCGTAAAAGTCGCCTTCGATCAAGACGCCGACTTTCTTGCCCTGTAAACCCATGTTTACCTCTTTCTAGACTTCCGAAGTCTCTCAGACTTCGGAAGTCTGACCTTTACACCGCAGCCTGACGTCAGGCGACTGAACCATCCGGATACTGTGTCATGCCGGCAAAATGGATCATGATCTTGCCATCGCGCAGCACCCAGCTATCAGCGAAACGCATTTCAGCTTTCTGACCGCCCGCAGTCATCTGGATCGCTTCGACGATCATCAGCGTTTGCGGATTCTCGGTCTCGGCCCAGAACGCGATATCGCTCTCCAGACCCTCGATGCCCAGGATGCCCTGCATGTGCTCACGCAGCTGCTCTTTGCCCCGATAGTAGAGCGGTGTTTTCATGAAACTGCTGATGAGCAGGCAGTCATCGGTATACTGATCGAGCAAGGCGTCAATGTTCTTGTCCAGGATCAGTTGAATATGTTCGCGATACATACGGCCCAGAGCGGTGTCCGGCACGTTCTTCATAAAAGGTTACCTCCAAAAATCGTGGCTGACGGCCATACCAATGGCTGGCGCGTTGCTCAGGCGCTCAGGATCATGTCGGCCGCTTTTTCGCCGATCAAGAAACAAGCCGCCACCGTGTTGCCGCTCGTCACTGTGGGCATGACCGAGGCATCGGCCACGCGCAGGCCCTGCACACCGTAGACGCGCAGCGAAGGGTCAACGACGGCGCGTGCATCGTAGCCAATCTTGCAGGTGCCGGCCGGGTGCCACAGGGTCGAGCTTTGGGCCCGAATGAAAGCCTCCAGGTCAGCGTCCGGGCCAGGCACGATCTCGCCGCCGTTCAAGCCGGCAAAGGCCTTCGTGTTGGCGATCTCGCGCGCCAGCTTGACCGCAGCCACCAGCACCTGCACGTCTGCATCTTGCTGCAGATAGTTGGGGTTGATGGATGGCGCATCGAGCGGATTGGCCGAACGCAGTCGCACCTCACCAATGCTGTACGGCTGCACCAGGATGGGCAGGAAGATGCTGGCCGGGCCGCCAAAGTTCATCACCGGCGCCAGCGCCTTGGGCACCGCCGGGGTGTAGTTCATCTGCAGATCGGGCGGCGCGGCTTCCATTCCCGCGCGCGTGCGCACAAACAACACATTGCCGGTCAGCAGGTCGGGCTGAGGCAGATCAACCAGCGATCGAAAAACCACCGGCAGCTGCACGTGATCCTGCAGATTCTGCCCGACGCCGGGCAGATCAACCAGCACATCCAGGCCAAGCGATTGTAGATGATCGGCCGGGCCGATGCCAGAGAGCAGCAGCAGCTTGGGCGATAGGAAAGCGCCGGCGCTCAGAATGACCTCGCGTTCCGCTTCCACCTGCACCGTTTGCCCCTGGCTCACATACTCCACGCCGGTGGCGCGCGTGCCGCTGAAGAGGACGCGCGTCACTTCGGCTTCGGTCCGCACCGTCAGGTTGGGCCGCTTCATGGCAGGCGCCAGGTACGCGGTGGCCGCGCTGGCGCGATTGCCCTGCTCGTCCACATGGAACTGCAAGTAACCAGCCCCGTTCTCCTGGCGCGCGCCGTTGTTGTCCCAGTTCGGGCCATCATAGCCCAGTTCGGTCGCGCCGACCTGGAAGGGTTCCGAGCGCATGGCCGGGTCAGGGCAGTCACGAATCTTGAGCGGACCGCCCACGCCGTGGTACTCAGATGCGCCGCCCTCGTAATCCTCGATGCGTTTGTAATAGGGCAGCACGTCCTCGAAGCTCCAGCCGTCCGCGCCCATCGCGTTCCACTGATCGTAGTTGCGGCGATTGCCACGCACGTACATCATGGCGTTGATCGAGGTGCCGCCGCCAATCACACGACCCTGGTTGATGATGATTTGGCGCCCGCCCATGCCCTTTTGCGTCTCGGTGGCGAACTTCCAATCATAATCGGATCCCCACAGCGGAACAAACCCGCCCAATTCGTGGATGCCAGGATGAGTATCCACGGCGCCAGCTTCCAGGATCAAGACCTTCAGGGCCGGATTGGCGCTCAGCCGATTGGCAATGACGCACCCGCTCGCCCCAGCGCCTACAATGATATAATCGTATTTTTCTGTTGCCATGTATCAATAACTCCTTGGAACGGTTCGCCTGGGCGCCAATCCCGTGACCAGCGCCCAAACAACGGCGACTCGCAGCGGGTGGTTCACCCCATCGGCGGGATGATGCCCAACTGCTGCATCAAGCCCATGGTGTCCTCGCTCACCCAGTCTTCGACGATCTTGCCGCCGACCACGCGCACGACGCTGATGCCCTTGACGCTGACGGCCTTACCCGTGGGCGGAATGCCAAACAGGTTCTCGGTGTGCGTGCCCTGCATATGCCAGCGCACCGCAGCCTTCTCACCAGAGCCAAACGCATCTTCCACCGTCATGCGCATGTCAGGGAATCCCGCGCGGAACGCACCCAGGAAACCCTGCACAGCCGCCCGCGGCGTAACCGGCGTCGGGCTGCTGGGGTGGTACATCACCACGTCGTCAGCAAGAATTTCATCAGCGACGCTGGCGTCGCCCTTGCCAAGCAACTCCTCAAAGAAACGGCGACCAATCGTAACGGCATCAGACATGATACTTTCTCCTTTGATCAAATGTAAGAACGTGTGAATCGTTTTCAGTCACGAAATTGGCGAATTACGCTCCGGTTCAACCGGCCTGGGCGCGCGCCAACGCGCGCTCGGCCAGGATCGTCGCTAGGTGAACACGATACTCGCCCGACGCGTACAGATCAGTGCGGCCCTTCAAGCTGGCTACGCCCTGGCTGACCGCCGCTGCGAACGCGGCCGCGCTGGCTCTCTTGCCTTTGAGCGCGTCTTCGGCTTGATACAAGCGCTGAGGATGCGCCTCGCTGCCGGTAACGCCCAGCCGGCAGCTCACAATCGAGCCGCCTTCCCGCAGCACCAGGCTGGCGGCCACACCCACGATCGGATAGCCGTTGGCGGGGTTCTTGAACTTCTCGTACGCGCTGCGGTGCCCGATCTTCTGCAGTGGAATGTGCACCGCGGTGATCACTTCATCGCTATCGAGAACGGTGCGGAACGAACCGACAAAGAACTGATCGGCCGGAATGTTACGTGGCCCATGCGCGCCCTGAGTCAAGATAGCCGCATCGAGCGCCAACAGCGCGGCCGGCAAATCCGCGGCTGGATCGCCATAAGCCAGGTTGCCGCCGATGGTCGAAGCGTTGCGCACCTGCATGTCGCCGATACTGTCCGCTGCCTCGGCCAGGGCCGTGGCGTGCGCACGAACCTCAGGATGCAGCGCCATATCGGTGCATGTGGTCATGGCCCCAATCTGCAGGGTATCGGGGTTGCTGACGGTTGTGATCCCGCGCAAGCCGCGCACCGCACGCAGGTCAATCAGCATTGGCGGCGCTGCATGGCGTAATTTCATCTGGGTCAACAAATCATGCCCACCGGCGAGGACCCTGGCGCCGCGGTGCGCCTGCAGTAAGGCGATGACCTCCTCCAGGTTGGAGGGAGCTGCGTAATCAAAAGAAGCTGGAATCATACGTTTATGCTCCTGCTGCAACGGGTAAGAGTGGGCGTCCGACGCCGTTCTCCCCAGTCTTTAGACCTTGATGCGGAATGCTCATGCCCGTCGCTGACTGCCGGCGGCCTGGGCGTCACGCATCGCACGCCAGACTTTCTCCGGTGTGAACGGCATTTCCAGATGTTGAATCCCCAGGTCGGCCAGGGCATTGCACACAGCATTGCCCACGGCCGCAGCGGCGCCGACGGTGCCGATCTCGCCGGCGCCCTTGGCGCCCAAATCGGTGTGCGGCGTTGGCGTCACCATGCTGCCAACCTCGAAGTTCGGCAGCTGCGTTGCGCGCGGCAGCGGGTATTCTGTCAGGTTCGACGTCAACAACTGGCCGTCATTGGTGTACACGGCCTGCTCAAACAGCGCCTGTCCCAGGCCGTGCGTGATCCCGCCATGCACCTGGCCGTCGAGAACCATGGCGTTGCCCATCGTACCCACGTCATGCACACTGAAGAAGCGCGTCACCTCTACCTGACCGGTCTGCTCGTCAATTTCCACCTCGGCCACCTGCGCGCCATAGGGGAAGTTGAAGCCGGGCGGATCAAGGAAGGTGGTAACCTCCAGGTTCGGATCCATACCTGGCGGCATGTCCCAACCGTACCACAACGCCAGCGCAATTTCCTGCAGCGTCTGCTTCTTCTCCGGGTTGCCCTTGGGATAGGCCTTGCCGTCCTCGTAGACAACCTCGGCTTCGGGCACCTTGAACATATGCGCGGCCATCTTGATGACCTTGTCTCTGATCTCCTTGGCTGCCTTCATGGTGGCCGCGCCGCCAACGCTGAAGGAGCGGCTGCCGTAACTGCCCTGCCCGAACGGGGCGCGCTTGGTGTCAGAATGCAGGATTTCGATCTGGCTGATGTCAATGCCGAGCACTTCGCCCACGATCTGGGCAAAGGTGGTTTCATGCGCCTGCCCGTGCGGTTTGGAGCCGATGATGACGCTCACCTCGCCGGTGGGGTGCACCTTGATGTTTGCACTTTCCCAGGTTCCGCCCAACATGCCTTCCTTTGCCATGCGGGACGAGGGGCCGACGCCGCTGACCGCAATGAAAGGCGCCATGCCAATGCCGTAGCGCTTGCCGCGCTGCCGGGCGTCCTGGCGCCGCGCGGCCGTGTCCGCATAATTGGCCATCGTCAGCACCTTTTCCAGCGACGTGGGATAGTCGCCCGAATCGTACATCCAGCCCATGCGGTTGTCGAAAGGCAGCTGATCGGCCTGGATGAGATTCTTGCGCCGCACCTCGGCCGGATCCATGCCAATTTCCTGGGCAAAGCGGTCAATCAGGCGTTCGATCATGAAAGTCGTCTCTGCGCGGCCTGATCCACGCTGCGCGCCGAGCGAAACGACGTTGGTGAACACGGCGTACACTTCACAGAACGGATTGGGAATATCGTAGACGCTGGTCACATTGCGCCCAACCATGGCCGTAGCCACGCCCGGGCCAATCGTGGACGGATAGGCGCCCAGGTTGGCATAGCTGGTGCAGCGCAGCCCTGTGATCTTGCCATCACGCGTGCCGGCCAGCGTGGCGTACATCTTCTGATCGCGGCCCTGCACCGTGGAGCGCATCAGTCCGCTGCGCGTATCAACCCATTTGATGGGGCGTCCCAGTTCACGCGCCAGGTAGAGCACCAGCGGCATATCCGCGTAGACATAGCCCTTGGTACCAAAGCTGCCGCCGATCTGCGGCGCAATGACGCGCACCTTGTTGAACGGCACACCCAGAATCATCAGCGCCAACAAAAGACGATGATCGTGCGGCGACTGCGTCGAGGCGCGCAGCGTGAATTCGCCGGTCCCCGGATCGTATTCGCCGATCGCGGCGCGTGGTTCAATGGGGCTGTTGATGGTGCGCTGGTTGCGAATGGAAAGGGAAACCTTGACTTCCGCTTCAGCGATGGCGCGCTCAGCCGCCTCTTTGTTGCCATATGGAATGTAGGCGTTCAGGTTGTTCGCCACTTCGTCATGCAGTTGCGGTGCGCCCGGTTTCAACGCTTCTTCAGCATCCACCACGACTGGCAATGGGTGGTAGTCCACCTTGATGGCAGACAGCGCATCATACGCCTGGTAGCGTGTTTCGGCCACCACAGCCGCCACCGGATCGCCGGTGTAGCGCACACGATCGGTGGCGAGAACATTACCGGCGCCGGGCACGCCAAAGGGATGGGAGGGGAAATGGCTCTCCACCCCGCCCGGAATCCAGACGCAGGGGAGGGGCATCATCTTGTTCTCGATGTCAGCCCCGGTCAACACGCGCACCACGCCGGGCATCTTCAGCGCGGCGCTGGTGTCAATACTCTTGATGCGCGCATGCGCATACTCGCTGCGCAGAATGGCCATATGGAGCATGCCGGGCAACGTGAGGTCCGCAGTGAATTTGGCTTCGCCGCGCAGCATCTCCGGATCTTCCTTGCGTTTGAGGCGTGCGCCCAAAGTCTTGCCGGTGCGCGGCGCGGCCTTTTCGGCGTCGGCCGGCTTGGCTGCCGGCGCATTGGCGCCATTGCTGCCGCCTGTCCTGGCCGGGGCGGTGACGGGCGCGACCGCGGGCGCGGTTTCCCGCATCGCGGGCATCGGCGCGGGTGTATGTTCCGCGGGGGAGGCCTGCGCGGCAGCGGCTGCTTTCGCCTCTTGCGACCGAATGCCCGACTCCCAAAGCATAGTAGTGCCCGTCTGAATGATCACCGTGGCATGCTCATCCACCGCGGCAACATTCTCGTAGCCCATCTTGACCGTTTTGCCCAAGGAGATGGCGTCGCCGGGGCTTAAGTGAACCATGCCGATGACGCGGGTCTGATTCACGCTGGTGCCGTTGGTGCTGTTCAAATCTTCGATCGTGTAACCATCCTCTGCGCGCGCCAGACGCGCATGGCGACGTGACACTTCGGTATCAATCAGCACAATGTCGTTCGCCAGGTCGCGTCCGATGGTAACCACGTCGTCCTTCAATTCAAAGACCTTGCCGGCCGCAATGCCTTCTTGCACAACCAGCCGATACGAATCACTCATTGTCGTGTATCCCCTTTCGCCCGTCAGCTCGATCCCTTACCGCGCCGAATCTGCCTGGCCATCTTTTGCAAATCCTGGAAATAGGCATCATTGGTGATTTCGGCCACATGAGCTGCTTTCCTGGCCTTATCAATGGCCAGCAGGGTGACATTGGCCCCATCGGTTGGTTCAAAGCACAAGGTCACGTTTTTGCCCAAGTCAATCAAATCACCTTGTTTCAGAACCACCGGCGCCGTCACTTGAACACCATTGACAAAGGTGCGATTTGTGCTGCCCAAATCCTGAATCGTGTACGTATCGTTCGCCTTGGTCACCTGGGCATGCCGACGCGAGACGAGGGGGTCGGCCACCACAAAATCACAAGCCGGGTCACGCCCAATGATGACTGTGGCCTGTTCAATCTCGAAGCACTCGCCGACCATCTGGCCGCGCTGTACTGATAGCTGAAATGAACCGGGCATCGTATCTTTTACCGCCTTCCGTACTGACTGCTCTTCTGCCGCTTGATTCGTTTTCCGGGCAACGCTACTTGACGCCGGTGAAATGATAGCTGACCTTACCGTCCTTCAACATGAAGACATCGTAGATGCGCGTAATGCCGCGATTGGTGCGTACGGTGGCCTCAAACGAGACCGAGGTCTCGGTCTCTGTAAATTTATCAGTCGTGACCACTTCTTTGATCTGCACCCAGCGCATGTAGTTGCGGAAGTGTTCTTTGAGGGCGGCATGGCCGCGCACAGTCCAGTCGAACGAGGCGACGACGGCGTCCTCATGGTAGTTGTCTTCGACCAAAGCGTCTGGGTTGCCGCCGATGAGGTAACGCACCTGGCGCTCATAGAAAGCCTTGCCGGGCGTGTCAATAATCATGTGCACCAGGCTGTTCGACTTCTCAACCGCGTACTGCACAGCTTTGATCACATTCTGGTAGCCGGTGCAGCGGCAAAGATTGCCTTCCAGGCCGCGCCGGATTTCTGCTTCGGTTGGGCGCGGATTATGCTGCAGCAGGTCGGTCAATGACATGACCATGCCTGGCGTGCAGAAACCACATTGCAGGCCATGGCGCTCCCAGAAACCCTCCTGCAGAGTGGTCAGTGTGCCGCCATGCGCAGCGCCTTCGATCGTGTTGATGTCGGCGCCTTCAGCCTGCACAGCAAGCATCGTGCAGCTCTTCACCGAAACGCCGTTGAGCATGATGGTGCAACTACCGCACTGGCCGGTATCACAGCCTATCTTCGTCCCGGTCAGCCCGAGGTCGTCGCGCAGAAAATCAACGAGGAGCATTCGCGGCTCCACATCTCCTTCGTGGGGCTTCTGGTTAATGGTCATTGACACGTGCATGGATTCGGTTCCTCTCATTTACAGCTCGTTCACAGAGATCATGAACAACGAACCGGGCAAGGCTCATCCTGGCGGTCCACGAACCGCCAGGATGGGTGCGGGCCTGGCTAGAGTCGTGCAAACCCTGGCGCGTACGCGAACGGCTTCACCGTGGCGTTATAGGTCACAATTTGCAGACCGAAGCGGTTCTTGTCTGACCGGCGCACAGTCCAGCGTTGGGTGGCATCCATGGAGACGCGTTTGCTCTTCGCGGCCGGCGCTTCCCACCAGCTGGCCTGCCAACCAACCACGATATCCACCACCGCCTCGTCGCCATTGATCTGGGCTTCCACGGTCTGGACATAGTGATTCTCGTCGAAGAACAGGTTGGTTACCCGGTCGTACCATGTCTTGAACGAGGCGTAGTCATGAATGTCGCCGTCCGGGAACTGAATGTTCAAGTCCGATTCGCTCAACAGCGGATAGACATCTTCGATGGGATCATGGTTGTCAAGCGCACGGTACCACGCGGCCACAAAGCGCCTAATTTCATCTAGCTGCAAAGGTGTACTCATAACGAATTGTTTATCTCCTTTTTGATTTACTGTCCACACGTATTGCCCACGCGCTCCGGGTGTGTGTCCCCTTCGAGCACCAGGTCAATCAGGAAAGGCCCGGGATGCGCCAGCATTTGTGCTATGGCCGGGCCGATCTCCCACGGCTTTTCCACGCGCACCCCGGCCACGCCCATACCGCGCGCCATGTCTACGAAACCGAGCGGCGGATGGGAAAGGTCGAAGCTCAGCGGGAAATCGTGCGCGGGAATGTCCCGTTCTTTCCAGTAGGCTGCAATGTTCAGCTGCAATAAGCGGTACGAGCCGTTGTTGCAGATAATGAACTTGGCATTGATGTTGTGCCGCGCCGCCGACCACAGGGCCTGGATCGTATACATCGAGCCGCCGTCGCCAGTGAAGCCGATGACGGTTTTGTCAGGATTGGCGAGCTTTGCGCCTAGCGCGCCCGGAATGCCGACGCCCAGGGAACCGCCGCGCGTCAGGAAGTATTGACCCGTGCGCGAGGGTGGGAAATAACGCACGACGGCCGGTGAACTGGTCAGCGCTTCATCAAAAATGATGGCGTCGGCCGGCAGATGCGGCGCCAGCTCGGCCATAAAGCGCGCCATCGTCAACGGCACCTTGTCACGCGTCTCGTGGTCATGGGCCAGGTTGGCGGCTTCTTTGGCGGCCTTGGCCTGGGCAATCACGGCAGTGCGTGCGCCTGCTTGGGCCTTCTGCTCGGCCGTCATCGTCGCCGCCAAGATATCGGCCAGCATGGCGAGACTGCGCTTGGGGTCGGCCACCATGCCCAGCGTCACCGGGTGACTCTTGGCAATTTCATACGCGTTCAGGTCTATGTGAATGACGGCCGCGCCGGGGGCAAAAATGCCACCTAGTTCAGGAAAGACTTCCGGCAGCACGTAGGTGCCCACAATCAGGTTGGCGTCGCCTTTAGCCATGATCGGCTGGCTGGCATAGCCAAACATATGCCCGGTCATGCCCTGGTGCAGGGGATGGCGGTAGTCAATGTTGACCTCGCCGGCATCCGCCTCCCACACCTCGGCGCCAAGCAGTTCAGCCACGCGCGTCAGCTCGTCCTGCGCGCCAGAGTAGGCTACCCCATCGCCCACGAAGATCATGGGTTTGGCGGCTGCCGCCAACTGCGCGGCGGCCTGCTTGAGCAAGTCCGGATCGGGCGCTGAGCGCGTGGAGGGGATGAACGTCGGCACCACATCCTCGACCACTGGCGCATCAATGATGTCTTGCGGAATACAGACATACACTGGCCCCATGGGCGGCGTCGCCGCAATTTTGATGGCGCGGCGGAGCACGCGCAGCAGCGAGGAGGGGTCAACCACCATCGTGGCCCATTTCGTAACTGGTTCAGCCATTGCCACCAAATCGCCAGCCATCTGCGCATCGAGATTTTGATACCGGATGCCGGCATCCCCGCCGATGACGACCAGGGGAGAATGTCCCCGTTTAGCCTGGTAAAGGGCGCCAATGGCATTGCCAACCCCTGGTGTGCTGTGCAGCTGAACCAGGGTCGGCTTTTGCGTCGCACGTGCGTAGCCATCGGCCATGGTCACGGCGACGCTCTCCTGCAAGGTCAAGATATACTTCATCGCTGGATATTCAGCCAGGGCATCGAGGAAGCCTTGTTCCACGGTGCCTGGGTTGCCAAACATGAAGTTCATCCCATCGGCCAGGAACTGCTCGATGATGGCGAAGCGACCTGTCTTTTGTGTCATACATTGCCTCATAAAACGTGTCAGCGCCGCCCAATCGCAAGTCGCTGGCTAACGCGTGGCCCTGCGCTGCGGGATGCTGAACGCTGAATTGTGCTTAGAAAAGGCAAGCAATAGCCGCCGAAACCTGACCTGAGAAAACTGATCGTTCAGTCTATACAGGGTCCGGCGGCCATCCCTTGCAGGATTTAGAGTGCGCGCGACAGCTTACCAGCCGTAGCGGCGCAGGCCGTTTTCTAACACCTCGATCATCAGCTCGCCAACGAGGCGCGAGTCCTGCGTGGAGCGGCCGGTCAGGAAAGGATAATCCAGGATCGTAGAGAGGGTGTGGCCGACGCCGCCGTGGTACTGACCATCCGGACCAACCGCATCGCGCAGGATGTACTCCAGCGGATAGAAGGGTGGGCCGAAATTGGCAGACTTATTCATGGGCTTGCCGTTGAAGTCGTACATCTGGGCAAAGCCGGTCGAGTCCTTATAGTCGTATTCGCGGGCATGGCCGGTGACGTGCTTGCCCCAGATGATGCTCTTACGGTCAGTCCAATCGCGGGCAAAGGCCAGGCAGGTCACGCAGTAGCACTCGACGGCAATGAGCTTGCCCAGGGAGAGGAACCCCAGGATCACATCGTGCAGGCGTTCGTTGTTCACCATGTCCACCATGGGGCCGCTGCCGCCCGGCAGCAGCAGCGCATCGTACTTCTCTAGGTCTTTCCAACATTCGGCGCGCTTGTTGTAGTACGCCTCGAGCGCGTGCCCGAAGTTGGGGCTGTTGAAGTAGGGCATCTGCGGAAACCACGCGGACAGGTTGATGGGGTTGTTCAACAGGTCCGACTGGTGAATCTCTCGCGTCCTGGTGGCGTAGTGCTCGTCGGTCACGACCTTATCCAGCGGCGGATCCAGATACCCTACTTCCATGCTGGGCGGCAACGCAGGCGGCTTCCTGCCTTTTGCCGTCATGAAGTCCATCTGATACCCGCGTGCGGCCAGCACATCGTAAGGGCCAACCAGCTCTTCACCCCAATAACCCCATTCAGACAAACCGACCAAAATCTTCTTCGACATGTGTGAATCTCCTTAGTAGTTTTCGATCATCTACCTTGAGCGACTGGTCACAGACGCAGGCTAGTGACCATTTCTTGACAAATCCAAGCGCATCGCAGACGCAAGAATAACCCCAGCTGGCTTCAAGTGAGTTTTTCCACAAGAAGCAACTGTCACATGAACTACATGCGCCAGACGTTAGGCGCGTTATACTTTGTTGCTGCGCAATCAAACGGGGACTTTTCACCGAAGAAAACCAATCAGGGGACTGGATTAACGGAGAGTATCTGCAGTGCAAGACTATGTTTGCCGCCGTGTAACAATAGTGTATCAAATCATCGTCAAGAGAACGTCAAAACCTGCGCTCAGATGCGATAAAACACCCGCAAAATGCGCCTGTCTTGATTAAACCTTTTTAATGCCATGCCTCATCTTGCACTTCACCTATTAGGACCGTTCGAGGTCAAGCTCAACCAAGAACCTCTCGTTCGCTTTGACTATGACAAATTGCGCGCGCTCCTGGCTTATCTCGCTTTGGAAGCGCAGGCGCCGCAGCGCCGCGACGCGCTGGCCGGCTTGTTATGGCCCGAACGACCGGAAGATGCCGCGCGTCACAGCCTGCGCCAGGCGCTGTCCAATCTGCGCCGTTTACTGCAGGGAGATGCACACACGACGCCTTTGCTCGATGTCACGCGCGAGACGGTGCAATTCCCCGATTCCAGCCAGGTCTGGCTCGACGTGCGCCTATTTGATTCGCTCCTTGACGCCTGTAGTAATCACGACCACCTGAGCCTTGAAACATGCACGACCTGCGTAGACCGCTTGCAGCAAGCGGTTGATCTCTATCGCGGCGAGTTCCTCGAAGGCTTCTTTCTTGATGACAGCAGCGCGTTCGAGGAGTGGATGGAAAAGAAGCGCCGCCATTATGACCGGCGCATGCTGGGCGCGCTGCATGCGTTGGCTGTGCACTATGAGCGACAGGGGCAGTATGAGCGCTCGCTTGCCCTGGCCTGGCGTGAGCTGAGCATGGAGGCGTGGCGCGAAGAAGCGCACCGTCACATCATGTACACACTGGCCCGCAATGGACAGCGCGACGCGGCCCTGGCGCACTTCGAAAGATGCCGCCAAGTCCTTCAAGATGAACTCGGTGTGGCTCCCAGCAGAGACACCGTGGCCTTGTATGAACGTATACGCGCCGAGGAATCTTCCAGTCAGCGACCAGGGGCCGGCCCTTTGTGGCCCATCTCCACAATCCCATCGCTGATCCAGCGTGGGCGCGCCGTGCCCACCCAGCTCACACCATTCGTCGGCCGCGCGCATGAATTGGCCCTGCTGAGCGAGCGCATGCGAGAGCCGGCTTGCCGCTTGCTGACCCTCGTCGGGCCCGGCGGCGTCGGCAAGACGCGCCTGGCGATCGAGCTGGCATCCCAACAAGCCTCGCACTATCGAGATGGGGTCTTTGTCGCCTCCTTGTCCACGCTTCAGTCGCCAGCACACCTGACGATGGCCCTGGCCGATGTGCTGCAGCTCGCCTTTTACGGCCGCGAAGCCCCCGAAACCCAACTCCTCAACTACCTGAGCGACAAGCAGATGCTTCTTATCCTCGACAATTTCGAACATCTGATGGATGCAGGCAGTTTCGTCATCGAAATGCTGCACGCCGCGCCAGAGCTGCGCATGATCGTCACCTCGCAAGCGCGCTTGCAGTTGCAAGCGGAATGGATTTTCGACGTGGGCGGGATGTCCATTCCGAGCGGTCACTTGAATGGCTCCACCCTGGATTCGGATGCGGTGCGCCTGTTCGTGGCGCGGGCATCTCAGATTCGTGCGGATTTTGCCCTCACCGATCAACTGAAAGCGCCGATCGTGCGCATCTGCCGGCTCGTGCACGGGATTCCGTTAGGCATTGAGCTGGCCGCGGCCTGGGCGCGCGATTTTTCCTGCGCCGAGATTGCCGACCGCATCGAGCGCAGCCTTGATTTTCTGCACACCGCCATGCGCGATGTCCCCATCCGTCACCGCAGCCTGCGCGCGGTGTTTGACCACGCCTGGAAACTACTCACCCCTGAAGAACAGCGCGTCTTACGCCGTTTGGCCGTTTTCGACGGCACGATGAGCGAAGCGGCCGCCTTGTACGTGGCCGGCGCGACGCCGGCTGTGCTCACAGGCCTCGTCGCCAAATCGCTGCTTCACATCACGGGGCGCGAGCGCTACGCGATGCATCAGTTGATTCGTTACTACGCCCAAGATAAGTTCAACGAAGCCGTGGACGAACGAGACATGATGCGCGAACGATATGCCAGCTATGTGGCGCGCTTCATGGTCAAACAAGAACCACTGCTCCACGGAGCGCATCAAAAGCAGGCGGTGGACGACATCAGCGCTGAACTAGACAATGTACGCGCCATGTGGCGCTGGGCCGTTGCAGGGCGTCGTCACAAGATGGTGGACCAGGCCCTTGAGAGCCTATTTCGCTTTTTTGAAATGCGGGGTTGGTTTGTACGCGGCAGTGAACTGCTGGAAGAGGCCATTCAGGCCTGGAGCAGCAGCGCCGCAACCGCGCCCCAACCTGATGTGGCCCTTCTCGTGGGTCGGCTGCAAATCCGCTTAGGAATTCTTGCGGGGCATCTCGCCCACTATGCTCGCGCCCAGACGCTGCTGGAATCTGGGCTGAAGGTGGCCCGCCAGGCGAACAACAAACGTGAGGCTGCATTCGCCCTGGCTAACCTCGGCCAGGTGGTGGGCGCCAGCGGCGATTTGGCGGCCGCCGTTCATCTGCTGGATGAAAGCCTGGCCCTTGCCCCAACCCTCGGCGATCAGTCTTGTGTGGCCGCCGCCCTGTATCATCGGGGCGTTGCCGCGCACGTCGAAGGCGACGACATAAAGGCCGAGGACATGCTGCGGCGTTGCCTGAAAATCCGGCAAGAGGCTGGCGATTTGCAAGGCGTTGCCGCGGCGCTGGTCGCGCTCGGTCGTCTCCACGCGGATCAGGGCGATTTTGTCACTGCGCGTCAACGCCTCAACGAGAGTCTGCTGGTTAGTCGTGAGCTGGGCAACCTGCATGAGCTCACAACCGCTCTTGATCAGTTAGGCTCATTGGCGGTATCGTCGGGGGACTATGCTGCTGCGGCAACCTTCTATCGTGAAAGTCTCTCGGTTGCGCGCCAGATTGGGCAACGGGCTGTGATGGTGCTGGCGTTGTCTGGGCTGGGCGAGGTCGCCTGTGCGCAGCAAGAATTCGATCGAGCCCACGCCTTCATGCAGACGGCGCTGCGACTTGGCCTTGAAATTCGGGCAATGCCTCACATTCTTTCGATCCTGACTGGCCTGGCAAACCTGGCTTTGCAGCGCGGCGCGCTGGAACAGGCCGTGGAGTGGGTGACGTTTCCCCTACACCATCGAGCCAGCACCCCTGCGACAAGGACCAGGGCAGCCAGCCTGTTGTCAGAGCTGACGAACAGGCTGGCGCCAGAAACAGTGCAGGCTTGTGAAGCGCACAGCCATCAGCGCGGCCTGTCGGCGTTGGTGGCTGCGCTTCTGGCCGAACCAAAGGAGTAACAAAAAGCCCCGGTCGCCGCAGCAACCAGGGCCTTCTTTCTTTGCAGGACTTAGCACTCAACCGCTCACGGGGGTCTGCGACCCTGCCGCTTGCGGGGGAAGAGAAACGAACTGTCTTTCTTGGCGGCCTCACCGCGCCTTGATCACGCGGCGGCGGGCGCGGGCGTCAACATGGCGGCAAACTCGGTCATGTCGAGAGTCTCAACTTCCATGAGCCGGTGCGCCACGGCCGTGAGCTTGTCCTTGTAGGTAGACAGAATCGCGTGTGTGCGTTCGTAGGCCTCGTCAATAAAGCGACGCACTTCCTTGTCAATCTCACGCGCCACTTGCTCACTGTAGTTGCGCTGCTCGCTGATTTCGCGCCCCAGGAAAATCATCTCCTCGCGCTGTCCAAACTGCAGCGGCCCCATCGCGTCGCTCATCCCGAATTGGGTCACCATCTGGCGGGCGAGCTTGGTGACGCGCTCCAAGTCGTTACTGGCGCCGGTGGTTACATCGCCGAAGATGATCTCCTCGGCCACGCGTCCTCCGAGCAAACCGGCCAGTTCGTCGCGGTATTTATCACGCGAATAGAGAACCCGGTCTTCTTTCGGCAGCGGCATCGTGTAACCCAGGGCCATGCCGCGGGAAATAACGCTGATCTTGTGCACGGGGTCGCAGTTGGGCAGCATGTGCATCACCACGGCGTGTCCCGCTTCATGGAAGGCAATGACTTCCTTCTCGTGCGCTGAAATCAGGCGGCTGCGGCGCTCTGGCCCTGCGATCACCCGCTCGATCGCTTCCTGGAACTCAGACATGCCGATGCCGCGTTTGTTGCGACGTGCAGCCAAGATCGCGCCTTCATTGACCATGTTTTCCAAATCGGCCCCAGCAAAACCGGGCGTTTGTCGGGCCAGCGTCTCCAGATTCACATCGGGCAGCAGGGGCTTGCCCTTGATGTGCACTTCCAAGATTGCCTTGCGTCCCTTCATATCTGGACGATCCATGACCACCTGGCGGTCGAAGCGACCGGGACGCAGCAGCGCCGGGTCCAGAATGTCTGGCCGGTTGGTCGCCGCAATAATGATGACATTCGTGTCGGTATCGAAGCCATCCATCTCGACCAGCAGTTGGTTGAGCGTCTGCTCCCGTTCGTCGTGGCTGCCGCCCAGGCCTGCGCCGCGATGGCGGCCGACCGCGTCAATTTCATCAATGAAAACGATGCAGGGACTGTTGCGCTTCGCCTGTTCGAATAGATCACGCACGCGGCTGGCGCCGACGCCGACGAACATCTCAACGAACTCAGAGCCAGAGATGGAGAAGAAGGGCACGCCTGCCTCTCCCGACACGGCCTTGGCCATCAGCGTCTTGCCGGTGCCCGGGGCGCCGATCAGGAGCACGCCCTTGGGGATGCGTGCGCCAAGCGCGGCGAATTTCTGCGGCTCTTTGAGGAACTCCACCACTTCCTGCAGCTCTTCTTTCGCCTCTTCGCAGCCGGCCACATCGGCAAACGTCACGGTCGGTTTGTCGCCGGTGAACATGCGCGCGCGACTCTTGCCAAAAGCAAAGGCCTGATTGCCTGCGCCTTGCGCCTGGCGCATCAGAAAGAAGAAGAATGCGCCTACCAAGACCAGGGGCAGCAAGGTGCCCAGAATGGCGCCCCAGTTTTCCCAACGGCTTGGCGCCACCACTTCCACGGCAACAGCCTGCCGTTTGTCTTCGGGTACACCCAGATCCTTCAACGTATCGCCCAGGCCGACGCCATCTTCTTTGCGCGAGATAGCACTGGTTGACTTGTACTCTGGTTTATACGTAATTTGCAGTTCATTGCCCTTCACGGCGATGCGCTGCACCCCACCCGCGGTTACTTCACGCGCCAGATCGGCGATTGCAATCTCGGGCACATTGGGTCGCGTGCGCGAGAAGGACGTGAAGACAAACGCAGCCAGCGCCGTTAACAGGAGCAAATAGACTAATCCATTGCGGAACACTTTGGGAACCATGTCTATTGAATTTCCTCCGCCAAATCGTTCACTTTCTCATGCTTTGGACTGCCAAAATCCTCAATCGTAACAAAATCATCAATATCAGTATCGCACGGCGCGTCAAGCAGCGCCGTAGCGTGACTTACCAACGCGCCGGCCTGCGCCGTGATGCTCATCAAGGCAAGTTGGCCGGCTCTTCCGCTAACGTCAGCGTGAGTGTCTGTTCTTTGCCGTCACGCAGCAGGTGCAAGACGACCTCTTGGCCCACGTCGGTTTTGCCTTCCAGGTAGGCATCGAGGTCTTTCCAGGTGCGCAGCGGTTGCTCATCAATCGCCGTGATGATGTCGCCGCCAACGTACATGCGGCGATTGCCAATCACAACCTCACGCTTAGCGCCCTGAATACCGGCTTTCAGCGCCGGGCTTGCATCATACAGCTGCGCCACCAGCAGGCCCTCTGTCACGGGCAACGTGAGCTGCTGGGCCAGGCGTGGGGTGATGTCATAACCGATCGCGCCCAGCCACGGGTGAGGATAACTGCCGCGTTCGATCAGCACAGGAACCACTTTCTTGACCGTGTTGACCGGGATGGCAAAACCAACGCCGGCGCTGGTGCCGCTTGGGCTAAAAATGGCCGAGTTCACGCCAATCAGGCGGCCCAGGCTGTCGAGCAAGGGACCCCCTGAATTGCCGCGATTGATCGAAGCGTCGGTTTGGATGGCGCCCCGCAGAACCTGGTTGTCGGTCTCGATGGTGCGATTCAGCGCGCTCACCACACCCGTCGTCAGGGTGCGTTCAAATTGACCAAACGGGTTGCCAATGGCGATCGCGGTCTGCCCCACGCGCAACGTGCTGGAGTCGCCAGTCACCAACGGCTCAACGCCAGCCGGCAGCGTATCCACCTGGATGACCGCCAGGTCGTTGCGCGGGTCGGCGCCGACTACCTTCGCGTTCACGGCGTTGTCGTCCCCAAAATTAACGGCCAACGAATCGGCATTTTGCACCACATGGTAATTGGTGACAATGTGCCCCTGAGTGTCCCATACGAAACCGGAGCCGCTGCCTTCTTCCGGATAGGCGCCAAAAAAGAACGATTGCACGATGACGCGACTGGTGATATTGACCACAGCCGGGCTGGCGTGCTCATACACACTGATAATACGCTCTTCGCCCAGGTCGGCCCCGGCCGCAGCTGCCAGTGGATCGGGGGTCGCCGTCACCACAATGACCACGGGTGTAGACGTAGGCGCCGGGGTTGAAGTGACCAGGCGCGGCAGGCTGGGCAGGCGCAGCGGCCCGCAGGCCAAAGCCGCCAGAGCCAACAGGACAAATACCAACAAGATTGAAAAACGACGCACGTATGCCTCCAAGTCGCGGCCGCTTGCTTGCGGTCTCAACCCTTGCTTGGAAGATGTAAGCGGGCAGCAACGGCCGCGCCCAGGATGCCGGCATTGTCGCCGAGCTGCGAAAGAACGATCTTGACCTGGCTGGCATCGCGACGCTGCGTGAAATGTTGATAGGCCACCCGGCGAATGGGCTGCAGGAAGTCCTCGCCCAGGGCCTCAATCACGCCGCCGCCCAGGACAATCAGCTCAGGATCGAGAAAATTGACCAGACCGGCAAGATGCAAACCGAGGTAGTATTGCACCCGCGTCAGCACCTCAACAGTCAAGGTGTCGTTGCTTTTCCATGCCTGCGCCAACACACCACTGCTCAACCGCTCGACGCCGCCGCCAGCCAACGCCTCCGTCAGTGTGGTTTTGCGGCCTGACTGCACAGCCGCGCGCAGACTGTTCACGATCGCGGTGCGGCTGGCCAGAGCCTCGATGCAGCCGCGGTTGCCGCAGCCGCAATATGGCCCCTCCGCCAGCACAATCATGTGGCCGATTTCGCCCGCGGCGTGGCGCGCGCCGCTGCGCAGTTGACCGCCGATGATGAGGCCGCCGCCGATGCCTGTACCGACGAAGACGCCAATGACATCCTTGGCCCCACGGCCAGCGCCATAGACAAATTCTCCCAAGGTGCCCACGTTGACATCGTTGTCCAGGAACACTGGTACGCCGAGTTGATCGCTCAGCGTCTTGGCTAACGGCACATTCTCCCACCCATTCAGGTTGGGCGCCATCAGCACCGTGCCGGTATCGGGGTCAATCGGCCCTGGGGCGCCAATGCCCACGGCGCGGACCTCACTGCGCAGCACTTTGGCGACGCCCAGCGCATCGTCAACCGTCTTCACGATGCGCTCGATGACGCTCTCGGTTCCCGTTTCGGGTTTTGTCTTGCGCTTGGCCTGACCCAAAATCTTGCCGTCGGCGGTCACGACAGCCGCCAAAATCTTGGTGCCGCCCAAGTCCACACCTACCACCAGGTCGTTCGTCTTTTCGCTCTCTTTGGCCATAACTCTTACCTTCTTCCGCCTGCGGGCGACCAGTTACTCATGTCCTTGTGTCTCAAGCGCCGGCGAAGTTGCAGCGTTGAGGATCTCGCAGGGCTGCACCTCTCCAAGCATCAGCATCAAGTCGGCTAACTCCAGGGGTAGGTCCGCCACAATGACCTGACCATCGGCCGTGAGGTAGATTTCAGTCTCAGTGCTGAATGACAATGCCGGGCGCGCGGTCAGATTCGTAGTACTCACCGGTTTTCTTCTCCTGATCTACCCGTCCCAGGATTTCCAGTAGTTGGGAAATGCTTTCGCACTGCGCGCCTTTGATCCCCTGGATGGTGTACTCAATCCGTCCATCGGGCAGGATTGTGATCGCAATTTCTTGTTTCTTTGGCATACGTTGTTCCCTCATCCGCAATCCAAAGCTGCGGCCTGGCCTCAGCCCTTAAGCCCAGCGTCGCACCACGAGGCGAATGGCCTTATTGCGATCGGTGGCTTCCTCAACCAGGCTGAAGCCCGCCTTGCCCACTTCGTTCAGCACCTTGTGATAGGCATAGCGCTGGTTCAACTGCTGCAAGATGTCTTGTTGGCTCGACAGCCCCATGCTGTCGCCCAAGATTTCATACACCCCTTCATCATTGCGGCGCAAGCCAAAACTGGTGAACAACCCCGCCTTGACCACGATCTCGGCCGCATGGCTGGCGCCTGACCAGCCATGGCGATAGTCGGCATTTTCCTGGTACTTCAGTTCCAGGTCATCCAGCGCGCGCTTGATCATCGTAAGGTCGCGCAACTCTGTGCGTACTTTGACGAACTTGGACATCATAACCTCCGTTCGTAAACTCGTTACCTATTCATCTCAACGAACCCGCCCAGCTCGTGCGTCTTCAAGCAGCCAGCGTCAGGTTCAATCTCTGCGCCAGGTCCCGCGCCTGCTCGATTTCAGCGTTGCTCAGCAGCGCCGCCAAGGGGCCGCGCGCGTGGGCTGGCGGGAAGTACTGCGTCAACAGACTGACCGTCACCTGGGGGACGACGTCCGCAAGCCAGCGCAGCGCCGGCTCGGTGCAGCAGTCGAAATGCCCTGGCATCAACAGATGGCGAACCATCACCCGGCTGCGGGCCGCAGCCCAGGCGATCGCGCCTGTCACGACGGCCCAATAGTCAGGCATGCCGCCCAACTCAACGCCGCAGCGGTCGTTGCCGAACTTCAGGTCCGGCAGATACAGCGCGATGACCCCATCCAGCAGCGCCAACGCCTCCGGCGTATGGTAGAAATTCGAATTCCAGACCACCGGCGGCGCCTCGTCGCCCAGCAGCGCCAGCGTTGCCAGCACAAAGGGCAGGTGCGGCAGCGGGTCCCCGCCCACGAATTCGAGCGTACGCGCCCCTTGTGCCGTCCGTCGGCGTACAGCAGCAGCCAGTTGGCCTGGCGTTGCCTCTACGCCATACTGCGGCCGAAAAGCAAACCGCGCCGCGGTGCAAAACGTACACGTCGCCGTACAGCCAGAGAAGAACACCGCATGGGCCGGCCGGATCGCCTCCTCCTCGCCCAGGTGCAGCATCTCGCTGGCGATGAAGGTGCGAGTGTCCACGCGGCACACCCCGCGGCCGGTCGTGCGCGCCGCGCCGCAGCGGTGTGGACAGAGCTGGCAATCGTCAAGATGCGTGCGGGCCTGTTCAGCCCGCGCAGCTAACGACTTGGTGTCGAGGCTAGGCGCCGTGCCCATTCCCGCTCTTGCCTGTCAATAGAGCGATGATGCTCTCGGCTTCATAGGCGAGCCTGTACCACTTCAGCAACTCTTCCTCGCTGCCAATGCGCATGATGGTGTCACGCAACTCGCCTGGAATCGGCTGATCGGGAAAACGCATGGCCAGTAAATAGAGCAGGCCTCGCTTTTCACCCTCACTAATTCCCGCTGCGCGTCCTTTTTCAAGACCTTCTTCAAGACCTTTTTCAAGACCTTCTTCAAGACCTTCTTCAAGACCTTCTGCTTTCGCCTCGCGGATCATGCGCTCACGCTCCTCCCGTTTCCACGCGGCAACAAGCTCTTCCAACTCCTTCTCGATCCGCGGGTCCGTACTCAGCATCATCTCTAGCCTCCGTTGCTCAACCTCTGCTAACGGCAGATACCGATTCACACACATCGCCAGGACATTCTGGCGTGCCTGATTGGACTCGTGCTGCAGAATCCCTCGCAGGCAAGATAGTTTCCAGGCCACGCGATCTATGCCTCGGGGAGGCCGCATCAGCGCTGCCAGCGCATACCCAAGGGGATTGGTGCGGTGGATATACGCTTCGCCTTGCAAATCGGGCAGGCCAACACAGTCAAAAGTAAA
>UETR01000021.1_pt1 | contig 56138 bp, 52 predicted proteins | sample 1817881 | NCBI WGS metagenome assembly UETR01 (sample SAMEA4730918, study PRJEB27012) | Candidatus Amarolinea aalborgensis | place: Denmark | collected 2014-01-09
TACGTCTCAACATTCATTGCGCCGTTTTCGACGCTTCGACGCGCCACTCGCCGCCGTGACTGCGCCACTGCGCCTCCCACGTCGCGGCCACCTCGGCCGTAAGCTCCAACTCGCGGGTCGCCACTGCCCCTTCAACCAGCAGTTCGATGCTTATCAAACGGCCCAACGGCGTCGGCTCGCTGCGCATGCCCGTTACGCCGCGCCGCGGGATAAGGGTGAACGTCCAACCGTAGGAGTGCGATGCGCCTACGCTGGGTTCCTCTTCGATCAGGCTGACGCAGCGATCGGTGAGCGCCAGGACGATGGGAGGCGTCACCTGGCGCCGGAAGATCAGCAGGCGCCGCGTCCAGATGCCGGGCTGAAATACCAGGCCCAGCAGGCGTTCGCCCGGCGCGAGGATGTAAATCTTGACTCCGTTTGCGAACTTGTAGGGCAGCCGCTCGATTACGGCCGCGCTGATCGCAGAGGCCTGCGTCTCGACGGGCGGCGACACGATGTTCACGTCCCGCAGCAGATCCATCAGCCCAGGCTGCAGCAGGTCCCACCCGACCGTGTTGAATTCCAGCGCCACCTGTTGGGCGCGGCCTTCCACAGCATAGCCGATTTCCAGGCGCCCATAGAGCAATAACAGGCCGACCTGGACGTAGTGCACGGCTGCCGTGGGCACCACGCGCGCCTGTGCGGGCTGGCCGCGGGCTGCCGTCTGCACATGGATCACCCCGGCGTCCGTGAAGATCAGCGCGTGGCCGGGGCCATAGCGATACTTCGCCCACGACGGGAACTCCTGCGGCGGCACAACGAAGATCCGCCGCACCTCGTCATTGGGCGACAACACGGTCTGCGCCGCATCGGCCAAGTCGGCGCTCAAGTCGGCCAGGTCGGCGCTCAAGTCGGCCAGGTTGCGGAACAGGCGCGGACGCCCCATGTGGCCCGGGTTCACACGCCGGGGCGCTCTACGGCGACGATCTGAAGAACGCAACTGATCTCCGCTGGCCATACTCCCTCCACGAAAAGTTAGAACATCTGGCCATGTATTGGAATCTAGAATGAATCGCCTGTTCGAAAGATCGTCTTGTACAAGTCTTCGCCATAGCTGGTTTGCAGTGGTTCGGCCTCGGTAACTCGAAAAGTGCGTCCGCCATCCGCTTGCCTTTCAGCTCGCAAGAAAATGGCGGCCTCCAATTTCCTCTCATAAAAGCCGTGAGCAAATTCGTACAAATGCGTCACAAAGAAAACCTTGATGCGTTTTTCCAGCAGCGCATGGATTATCTGGCTTGCAATCTCCGAGCCTTCTCTTTCGTTGGTGGCGGCAAAAGATTCATTGAACAACACCACGGAACCCAACGTGATATTGTCTATGATGTCGCTCATGCGGCTGAGTTCTTCATCAAGTTTTCCGCTCTTCATCGTTACGTCTTCTTCGCGTTTGTAGTGTGTGAACAGACCATCGCAAACGTTGGCGCAGTAGAACTCAGCCGGTACGAACATACCGCACTGCATCATCAATTGCGACAACCCGATGCTGCGCATAAACGTTGATTTGCCGCCCTGGTTGGCGCCGGTGATGATGACAAGGTGTTTATCGTCTGCACGCAGATCGTTGCCCACAATTCGCTGTCCCAGGGCCAAAGCTAAACAGACATCGTACAGTCCCGCAAAAGAATGTCTGCGTTCGCCAAGCGCAGCGGGTTGGGGGAAGACGATAGGCGCGCCCATGTCGGCAAGCCGCCCCTGTAGATTCAAACAACCCACGTAGAAGGCCAATTCGGTCCGCAGCATGTTAAAGAAACTGAGGATATGATCAGCCGATTGGGCAAGCGCATTGGCCACCAGGTTGATCCCCCGCTCTCTTATTTCTGACAAAGCCCTGGCGCCGTTATCATCGCGATCGGCGATATAAATGGTATATTCCGGCGGTCTCTTGGCGAAGAAGCGCTCCATCCAACTCTGTTTGACCTGCGATTTGCGCAGTGTGTAGTTGGCTCCCCGGTTGCCTGCCCCCAGTTCAGCACTAATCAACGCACCGTCGCGCAGTTTCAGTTCCCGCAGGTGATTTTGGACGCTGGCAAAGTAGTCGTCACTCAGTTCTTGGTTGACCATCGCGAAAAACGCCGTAAAACCTTCTGATTCAAAACGCTCGGCGTGTTCATCGGCGACACGTCTCAATTGTCGCAGCATGCCCACAAACATCTGCAATGCTTCGATAGATCGCGCCAGGATAGAATCGGCGTGCCGGCCGAGAATTCCGTAGTAGACCTTTTTCTCTTTTTCGATTGCCTTGACAGCGACATCGTAGATTTCCCTGACAACAGCACGGTTCTTCAGACAATCCTGGAGAACACGTTGACGATAGCCTATGGTGTCCAGATCATCACGCAAACCGGATAAGACAGCGCTCTTTACCACTTCAGCTAGGAACTTGTCGCCAAGGGCCATCGCATTGAACAAGATGTCTAGCTCCAGGTCTTGCATCAGGGCGTGTTCGTTCGACGGCAACTTCCGCTTCAGATCAAAGTCGCGATCTGGGTACATGAGAAAGGCCTTCATGGCTTAATGCGCTCCTTGAGCGAGCCGTGCGTCAGCCGATACTTCTCGGCAATGGATATGGCATAGGAAAGCCCATCAGCCGGTCGTCTGACAATTTTGTACGTGCGCGAGGCCGGGTTCTCGGGAACAACCGTACTGACCATGCTGACAGTTTTTTCACTTAAGGTAGCCAATTCGTCTATGAACGTCACGCAAACGCACAGCGCATCCAATTGGATGATGCGCTCCAGGACCACTTTGCCCAAAAAAATCGCGTCTTTCAATGCGGTAGAGGTGAAGATCTCATTGACAATGATAATGCTGTTGCCGGTAGACTGGTCCAGGATATCATGAATTCTGACCAAATCGTCCTGCAGCTTGCCGCGCAGGTTGCTGATGTTTTCTTCCTTTTCGAAGTGCGTAAAGAGTCTGTCGAAAAGAAGAAGCTGAGCTTCTCGGCCTGGTATAGGGCAGCCCAGGCAGGCCAGGTAGTGCACCTGTCCGAACGTGCGCGCGAAGGTTGTCTTACCGCCCTGGTTCGGGCCGGATACCACCAAGATACGTTCTCTGCCTTCGAGGTAAAAATCATTGCAGACAATGGGCGACGTCTCATGCAGGAGTTTATAGGCCAGGGCTAAGTCAAAACAGTCATGGTCAAACACCTCCTTGCGCTGAACGGAAAGCTGCGGATAACAGAATGGCAGGCCCTTACGCCTAAATATCCCAATATGCTCCAGGTAGGCGATGTAAAACTGAATTTCCCGATCGAAGACGGCAATCGTTTCGTCCAGGTAACTGCCATGTTGCGTGCAGTAATCATCGAGACTCGAGAACACGTCGGGATATAGTCGGGCGACAAAATCCAGGATTTGCGCTTCCACGTGGTTCATGTCCGGCCATTCGACGAATTTGACGCGATAGTCCTTGACGCCTCCCTGCTTGAATTTCTCGAAGGTTGCCTGCACCTCTGCGCTGTAATCAGCCTCGGATTCATACTTGCGCACTTTGATGCGGTTCTCCTGTATGAACAGACAGTATATCACCGCCGATAGATTGGCTTTGAGCCGCCTTGTGTCTGACAATAGCGATGTATAACGGTCAGAAGCAGCATAATCTGTGAGATACTCGCGAAAAGCCAGCAGGCCGCGTGATCGTAGATTGGCAAGGGACAAGTCGTCTACCAGGCATTGAACCGCATCGCCATACACCTGCACTGCGTCCAAGAACCATCGTTCCTTCTGGTATCGGTGATGCAGCTTGTCTGCCTGGGCAAGGTGTTCGCGCATCACACGCATCTTCTGGGCAAAAGATTCGATGTGCGTGAATAGCGCCTTGTCTTCCAGATCCTGCATAACCTCGTAACGGTACCTGATCGCATCAGGGTCCTTCAACGGCGCGTAGAAGAACGGCTGCAAATGATACTCGTCCTTGCCGGCCGTAATCGTGTCTATGATTTGATCCAGGTTCAAGTCAACAAAGAAGGCTGGCGCCTCACGCGCCTCGTGTTTGGCGTCATCTTCCATGGTGACGAATAGGATGCTGTGAAACGTCGTCGGCATAACATCTCCCGGAGCATCACGTAGACAACGGTTCTTGCGCCGATTAGCGCGCCGTTTCAGATCTCGGCGCCAGGGTCAGAGCCACAATAGCCGCCGCAGCGACGGCCGATCCGAACGCAAATGGCGCCGCCGGCCCCACGCGCGTCCACAGTACGCCGGCGATCAAACTGGCAGGCAGCGCCATCACGCCGATCGCCGCATTGTAAAGTCCGTACGCGCCGCCGCGCCCGGCATCCGGCACCAGTTCGGCAATCATGGCCTTCGCGGCGCCCTCTGTCAACGCGTAATAGAGACCGTAGAAGGCATAGAGGCCCCAAATCAGCCAGGGCTTAGCTGCCAGCGCGAACCCCAAGTAGGTCAGTACGTAAACGATCCAGCCCAGGGTGATGGTTCTGCGCCGCCCAATCCGATCCGAGAGGCTGCCGGCCGGGATGGCCGCCACTGCGGAGACCAGGTTGAACAGCGCATAGATGATCGGGACGGTCGTTGCGGCAATCCCAACGTCTTGGACGCGCAACAACAGAAAAGCATCGGAGGAGTTGCCAAGCGTGAAGAGCAGCATCACCGCCAGAAACCAGGCAAACGGCCCGCGCAAGGTAGTCACCGCCACGCGCTGTTTGACCTGCCCGGCTTTGCGTTCGCGCACCACCAGACCGATGATGAGCAGGGGGATGGCCGCGACCACGCCGGCGACCAGGAATACTTCTTGGTACTTGTGGGGGTGATCCACCCAAACGCGCAACAGCGCATAGGCGATGAGCGGCCCAGCGACCGAACCGAGCGTATCCAGCGTGCGCTGCACGCCGAAGGCAAAACCCAGCTTGCGGTCTCCCGCCGATCCGGCGACGAGCGCGTCACGCGGGGCATCTTTCAGCCCCTTTCCGATGCCGTCCGTGACGCGCAGCCCAAATATCACCGCGCGGCTGCCTGCCAGGCCCAGCGAAAAGCGCGCCAACGCGGAGAGTGCATAACCGATGAAAACAAGCCCTTTGCGCAAGCCCAACGCATCCGACAGGTAGCCAGCGCCGATCTTCATCAAGCTGACCACCGTTGTGAGCGACCCTTCGATCAGGCCAATGAACTCCTTGTTCAATCCTAGCACAGCCGTGTAGAAGGTGGGCAGAATGGGTTGGATCATGTCCTGCGCCAGGCCTCCGAAGAACGCCACCCAACCCAGGGCAATCACGTTGCGGCCAAGACCGACATGATTTGATGCTTCCGGATGTGGTTCGGGATTCACATCAGGCTCAGATAGATGTTGATTCATCACACCTCACTCCTCGATCCGTCCTCATGATGAACGTGTGTAAGGGCTTCTCGCCTTAAAACAAAAAACTTCTACCAGCGGTTGCCCGCACTGGTAGAAGCTATTAGTCTTGCGACGGTTGGTCCTCGAGGAGCCTCATCCTCTATGACATTGACCCTATTTTACCACGACTCTGCCGCTACGAACAAATCGGACTTGAGATTTCTCAGTTTCTCCTCAGTTTTCGCTTAGCCGCGTCTCAGGCCCCTGCGTGATAATGGTCGTATATGGAAAGCCAGGCGCGCTTTCCGCAGCCGACAGAAAGCGAGAGGAGAACACATCATGAGTCAGGACCGGGCTCTGATTTCAATCGAAAATGTGACAAAGACCTATCAAATGGGCGAGGTCACCGTGCAGGCGCTGGGCGGGGTCTCGCTGGACGTACACGCCGGTGAGATGATGGCGATCATGGGGCCGTCCGGTTCGGGCAAATCAACCCTGATGAACATCTTGGGCGCGCTCGATGTGCCGACCGCAGGCACGTATCTGCTGGCGGGACAGAATGTCAGCCGGATGGACCCTGGCGCGCTCTCGGAAATCCGCAACCAGAAGATCGGCTTTGTCTTTCAGAGCTTCAACTTGCTGCCGCGCACCTCGGCCCTGGCTAATGTGGAGCTGCCCTTGATCTACGCCGGCATCAGCCAGGCGCACGACCGCTGCGTCGCGGCCCTGGAGATGGTCGGGCTGGGCGATCGCCTGCATCACAAGCCCAACGAGCTCTCCGGCGGTCAGCAGCAGCGCGTGGCGATTGCCCGTGCGCTGGTCAATCACCCCAGCCTCATCCTGGCCGATGAGCCGACCGGCAACCTCGATTCGAGGGCCGGCGAAGAGGTGATGCGCATTTTCCAGGAGTTGAACGAACAGAAAGGCATTACGATCATGTTTGTCACCCACGAGCCGGACATCGCCGCGCACACGCGGCGCATCGTGCGCCTGCAGGATGGCCTGATCGTGAGCGATACGCCCGTCGCCGCGCCGCGCCGCGACGCGCGGGGGCAAACGGGCATACCGACATCAAAGTCAAGGGTTTAGGAACGATCCAAACAGCCGAAGGGAGCCAGGTATGAAGCGCAATTGGCGTACGATGGTAGGTGTTCTGCTGGCGGCGCTGGTCGTCGCCGGCGGCGGATATTGGTACTTTAGCGGTCGCACGGCGACCGCCAGCAAGGCAGCCGTGCAGACCTACACCCAGGTGGTGACGGTGACGCAGGGGAAGTTGAACGCCACCCTCAGCGTCGTGGGGCAGTTGGAGGCCGAGCAAAGCGCGGATCTGGCCTTTCAGCGGGTAAGTGGAACAAGCAGCTTGGTCACTCTCGCGGTGCAGGCCGGCAACGTGGTGACGGCAGGGCAAGTCCTGGCGACGATTGACCCGGCGCCGTATGAGCAAGCGCGCGATCAAGCCAAGAGCGATCTGCAGGCAGCCGAGGAGGCGTTGAGCGATCTGCAAACGCCGGCGACATCTCTGCAATTGGCGCAGGCCGACGTGGCCGTAGCCGCAGCGAAGGTTCAACTGCAGCAGGCGCAAGAGGCGCTCGATGCGTTGGTGAACCCTGATCTGCCCAGCCTGAAAGCGTCCGTGGCGAGCGCGCAAAGCGCGCTGGCCAAAGCCCAGGCTGACGTGCTGGCGCAGCAAGAGGACAGCGCCGCCAGGAAGCAGCTGGCTAGGCTGCAAACGGCCGAGGCAACCCCGACGGCTGATTATCAACGGCTGGCCGCGGAAACGTACACCGACGACTACTACCGGGATCGGCTGCAGGTGGCTTACAACAAAATGATGGACGCGCAGGATGCGCGCGTGGCATATGTGACGAGCCGCCAGGTGAGCGCCTTGCAGGCGCAGATGGCGCTGCGCCGCAGTCAACAGGCGCTGGCGGATGCGCAGGAGGCATTGGCGGACGCGCAGGCCGGCGGCGACAAGCTGGCGCTGGCGCAGGCCGAACTCGCCGTCCACCAGGCCGAAGTCGCCTTGCAGGCCGCCCAGGAAGCGCGCACCGATCTCGATACCGGCGCTGACGCTACCACGATCGCCGCTGCCCAGGCCGCCGTGGACAAGAAACGACTCACCCTGGCCGACGCCGAGGCCGCGCTCGCCGGCGCCCAACTCGTCGCCCCCTTCGATGGCACCATCCTGCAAACCAACGTCAGCGCCGGCGACCAGGTGACCGCTAACACCACCATCCTCACCCTCGCCAATCTCAAAACCTTGCAGGTCGTTGCTTCCGTGGATGAAACCACCATTCGCCAGATCAGCGCCGGCCAGGATGCCGCCATCACCTTCGATGCCTTCCCCGGCCAGTCCTTCCAGGGCAAGGTGCTCTCCGTCCCCCTGCAAGGCTCGCTGCAAGGCGGCGTCATGGTCTACGCCGTCCCGGTCTCCCTCACCGGCGCTGATAACCTGGCTCTCCTCGTCGGCATGACCGCCAACGTCGAAGTCCAGGTCGGTCAGGCCGCGGACGCCCTGCTCGTGCCGACCCTGGCTTTGACCAAAGCGAACGGCCTTTACCAGGTGCTCGTGCCCAACACCAGCGATCCCAACGGCGATCCAATCGCCGTCCCCGTCGAAGTCGGCCTCAGCGATGGCGCGTACACCCAGATTACCAAGGGCCTCAACCCTGGCGACCAGGTCGTTGTCCAGGTCGCCTCCACCACCAGCAGTTCGCAGACCCAGGGCGGGCCGGGCGGCATGGGCGCTATGGATGGCGGCGCGCCGCCAGCGCCTCCTTCTTCATCTTCGGGTGGGGCGCGGCCGGGGCAGTAGCAGTAAATGAAAGGACTGGTATTGCGCCAGCCCGTCTGGACGACCACCAGGGATTTGCGAGAGCGGCGGTCAAGACGCCGCCAACAACGAAAACGAGGCAAGAAACATGAAACGGACGATAAGAATCTTACTGGCAGCCGTGCTGGTTGCCATCACAGCCGGTGGGTATTGGACGTATCAGAGCCGGGCCGCAACCACGACCAGCAGCGCCAGCGGTCAGACTTACACACAGATTGTGGCAGTGACCCAGGGAGCGCTCAGCTCGAGCCTGAGTGTGGTCGGGCAGTTGGCGGCCGAGCAGAGCGCTGATCTGGCCTTCGAACAGATGAGCGGCGTAACCAATCTGCTCACGCTGGCGGTGCAGGCCGGCAACGTGGTGACGGCCGGGCAGGTCCTGGCGACGATTGACCCGGCGCCGTATGCGCAGGCGCGCGATCAGGCCCAGAGCGATCTGCTGGCGGCCGAGGATGCCTTGAGCGACCTGCAGACGCCGGCCACGGCCCTGGAAATTGCCCAGGCCGACGTGGCGGTGTCCAAAGCGAAGCAGACGTTGGCCCAGGCGCAGGCCAACCTGGCCGATTTGAAGTCGCCAGACCTGACCAGCCTGAAGGCCGCCGTGCAAGACGCGCAAGACAGCCTGGCTCTCTTGCAGCTTCAGGCGACGCTGGCCGACCATGACACCCTGGCGAAAAGCGAACGCGATTTGCAGTACACCGTGGCCTGGTATCAGCGCCGCCTTGCCGAACTGCAAGCGCTGAGCAACCCGAACGCGGAGCAGACCGCAGAGATCGCCGACGACCAGGTGACGCTGGCCGCGGCGCAGGCTGACCTGGCACGCGTGCAGGTTCAGCGCGAGCTGGCGCGCCAGTCCAGGGCCGCCGAGTTAGCGAAAGCCAACGTCGCGCTGGCGGATGCGCAGGAGGTATTGGCCGAGGCGCAGGCCGGCGGCGACAAGCTGGCGCTGGCGCAGGCCGAACTCGCCGTCCACCAGGCCGAAGTCGCCTTGCAGGCCGCCCAGGAAGCGCGCACCGATCTCGATACCGGCGCCGACGTTACCAAGATCGCCGCCGCCCAGGCCGCCGTGGACAAGAAGCGCCTTGTCCTGGCCGACGCCGAGGCCGCGCTCGCCGGCGCCCAACTCGTCGCCCCCTTCGACGGCGCCATCCTGCAAACCAACGTCAGCGCCGGCGACCAGGTGACCGCTAATACCACCATCCTCACCCTCGCCAATCTCAAAACCTTGCAGGTCGTTGCTTCCGTGGATGAAACCACCATCCGCCAGATCAGCGCTGGCCAGGATGCCAGCATCACCTTCGATGCCTTCCCCGGCCAGTCCTTCCAGGGCAAGGTGCTCTCTGTCCCCCTGCAAGGCTCTCTGCAAGGCGGCGTCATGGTCTACGCCGTGCCGGTCTCCCTCACCGGCGCCGACAACCTGGGCCTCCTCGTCGGCATGACCGCCAACGTCGAAGTCCAGGTCGGTCAGGCCGCGGACGCCCTGCTCGTGCCGACCCTGGCTTTGACCAAAGCGAATGGCCTTTACCGGGTGCTCGTGCCCAACACCAGCGATCCCAACGGCGATCCAATCGCCGTCCCCGTCGAAGTCGGCCTCAGCGATGGCACGTACACGCAGATTACCAAGGGTCTCAATCCTGGCGACCAGGTCGTCATCCAGATGACCGCTTCTAGCAGCAGCGGCAGCAACTTCCGCAGCAGCAACACGATCATGAATGTCAGTCGCCAGTTGACCGGCCGCTAGAAAACAGGCATGAAAAGGAGACGAAAATGAAAAAGCTATTGATGGTGTTACGCGTGGCCGTGAGTTCGTTGACCGCACACACGATGCGAACCGTACTGACCATGCTAGGAATCGTGATCGGTGTTGCCGCCGTGATCGCGCTGGTGGGAGTGGGCACAGGCGCGCAGGCGCAGGTGGTAAGCCAATTCCAGTCGTTGGGATCGAACCTGGTCACGGTGACGGCGATGCCAAGCTACGGCTTCTCGCAGAGCGGCCTGCAGCAGAGCAGCCGCACGTTGACCATGAAAGACGTGAGTGCGATCAAGAGCCTGGCCACCTCGGTCAGCCTGGTAGCGCCGTTGTACAGCACCAACGCCACGGTGACGTACGGCGGCAGCACGACCTCAACGACCATCAACGGCGTAACCGAGGAATATGGCACCGTGCGCAACACAACCGTCACACGCGGACGGTTCCTGACCCAAGCAGACAATGATAACATGGCGATGGTGGTGGTGCTTGGCACGTCGGTGGTGGAGGACCTGTTTGGCAGCAGCGAGGTGAATGCGATCGGCGAAACGGTGCGCATCAACCGTCAGAACTACCAGGTGATCGGCGTGCTGAAGTCAAAGGGGCAAAGCGGGCCGCAAAACCAGGATGACGTGATCATGATGCCGCTGCGCACGGCGCAACTGAAGCTGGGCGGCGCAGGCACCAACACCGTCCGTTCGATCAACCTGCAAGTGCGCACGGCCGACGAGATGGACCTGGCGCAGGCGCAGGTGACCGCGATTCTGCGCAGCCTGCATGGCCTGGCGACCGGCGCGGACAATGACTTCCTGGTGCAAAACCAGGCCGACATCTTGAGCAGCGTCGCAGAGACATCGGGAACCTTCACGACCCTGCTCGGCAGCATTGCGGCCATCTCGCTCCTGGTGGGCGGCATCGGCATCATGAACATCATGTTGGTCAGCGTGACCGAGCGCACGCGCGAGATTGGTCTGCGCAAGGCGGTGGGCGCCAAGCGCGGCGATATCCTAACGCAATTCTTGACGGAGGCGATTGTCATCAGCGTCTTGGGCGGGATCATCGGCGTGGTGCTGGGCGTCGTCGGCGCGCAAGTCATCACGCCGCTGCTGGGCAGCAGCCAGGCCATCGTCACCACCCAAAGCGTCGTGCTGGCCCTGGCCGTGTCGCTGGCGATCGGGGTCTTCTTTGGGCTCTACCCGGCCAACCGCGCCGCGGGTCTGAACCCGATCGACGCGCTGCGCTACGAATAAACAATCAGAGTCCACTCACCCCCGCAGACAGGCCACGCCGCCGGCAGAAATTATTGCTGGCGGCGTGGCGTTTCGATGCTGTTTCGCTCAGCCAGCCTGCGCAAGGGGATGCCCCTCGCAGGGCTGCGACGAAATGACGACCTCAGAGGCGCGCGAGGCGCTCGCAAGTCAACGTGGCGATGTCCACTGGCCCCTGCGGGGGTTGGCAGGGGAGAAATCGGCCAACCTTGCGCAGGCTCGCCGGGGAAGGAACAAGTGTCGTGGAGGACGATATCGGCTTGCCCGGCGCAGTGTGGAGCAGCCAGCCTGCGCAAGGGGATGCCCCTCGCAGGGCTGCAGCAAGATAACGACCTCAGAGACGCGCAGCGCCGCCACAAGCCAATGCATTGATGTCCACGCGTCCCTGCGAGGGTTGTCAGGGGAGAAATCGGCCAACCTTGCGCAAGCCCGCCGTGCAAGGAACCTATGCCGCAAAGGGCGAAGTCGGCTTGCCCGGCGATCTCTTGTGCAGCCAGCCTGCGCAAGGGGATGCCCCTCGCAGGGCTGCGCCAAGATAACGACCTCAGAGGCGCGCGAGGCGCTCGCAAGTCAACGTGGCGATGTCCCCTGGCCCCTGCGGGGGTTGGCAGGGGAGAAATCGGCCAACCTTGCGCAGGCTCGCCGGGGAAGGAACAAGTGTCGTGGAGGACGATATCGGCTTGCCCGGCGCAGTGTGGAGCAGCCAGCCTGCGCAAGGGGATGGATGTCACACGCCGGCTGCGGTTGATGTCGCGGCCACGGGCAGTGTCACGCTGAAGGTGCTGCCATGCCCCGGCTCGCTGGCAACCGTGATCGCGCCGCCCTGGGCTTCCACCAACTCACGGGCGATGGACAACCCCAGGCCCGCGCCGCTGCCGGTGCGCGAGACCTCGCCGCGGTAGAATCGCTCAAAAATGTGAGGCAGTGCGTCGGGTAGAATGCCCGGACCGGTGTCACGCACGCTGATCGTCGCGTGATCGGCCGCAAGGCTGGCCGAGAGGGTGATGGCGGCGCCGGGCGCGGTGTGGACGTGCGCATTGTCAACCAGGATCAGCAGCACCTGGATGAGGGCGTCTCGATTGCCCTGCACGACGAGGTCTGGCGGCGGCTCACACACGATCGTGTGCTGCGGCGCCATCAGCCTGGCGCGGCGGCATACTTCGGTCAGCACGGATGCCAGTGGAACCACTTCCCCACGCAGGGTCTGACCCGCATCCGCTCGCGCCAGCACCAGCAACTGGTTGACCAGGCGAATCAGGCGGTCTACTTCGTCGGTCGTGTCGGTCAGGACTTCGCTGCGTTCCACGGCGTCAAGGGGCGGGTCGCGGCGCAGCAGTTCGATATTGCCGCGCACGGTCGTCAACGGCGTGCGCAGTTCATGCGAAGCATCGGCCACGAAGCGGCGCTGCGACTGCAGCGCGTCTTCAAGCTGCAGGTAGCCTGACTCCAGTTCGCCCAGCATGTCGTTGAAGGTCATCGCCAGTTGGCCGACCTCATCCGTTGGCCCGTGGTATTCGACCCGGCGCCGGAAGTTGCGCTCGGCGCCGATGGTCTGCGCGGTATGCGTGAGGCGCTGGATGGGACGCAAGGCCATACCCGCCAACACCCAACCCAGGGCAAATGCCACCAGGATGGCCAGGCTGCTGCCGGCGACCAAAATCAAGCGCAAGGTATTGAGGGTCTGCTGCGGTTGCGCCACCGGGAAAGCCACCTGCACAATCTCGTTCACACCCGCGCGCGTGGTGACCTGCGTGCTGTAGATGAGCAGCGGCTCCTCTTGCACCTGCGCGGTCTCGAACCAGCCAGAGCCGGCCTGCACAGTGTGCAGGCCGGCGTCGCTCAACGGTAAGTTGGCGCCGCTCAGGTCGAGCGTCTGTCCAGTCACCGTACCGGTAATGCTGCGCGTTTGCGTCCAGCGGCCGGGAAGCGTGCCGCTGGGCAGGTCGCCAACGGGCGGACTGCCCGCGGACGATTGATCGGGCGCGGGGACGCCGGTGTTTTGATCCGGCGGCGGGCCAGGCGAGCGTTCGCCATTGTTGGTGAAGAAGCTAACCTGGCGCATCAGATTGGCTTTGATGCCGTTGTAAGTCGCCTGCGTTTGCGTGACATAGAGCGTCGTACTGAAGGCGATCAACGTCACGGCCAGGATGGCGCTGTAGAGCAGGGTCAGCCGCAGTCGAATGGACATGGTGCGCCTCAGGCCTCCTCACGCAAGACGTAGCCTACCCCGCGCACGGTATGAATCAGGCGTGGTTCGCCTCCGGCTTCGGTTTTTTTGCGCAGATAACCAATGTAGACTTCGAGCACGTTGTCATCGCCGCCGAAATCGTAACCCCACACCTCCTGCAAAATCTGTTCGCGAGTCAACACCTGGCGGGGATGGCGCATGAGAAATTGCAGCAAATCGTACTCTTTGGACGTGAGATCGAAGAGGCGTTCCTGGCGCCGCGTTTCACGCGTCAGCGGGTTGAGGGAAAGATCGGCGTAAGCCAACACTTCATCACGGGCCACGACCGCGGGGCGGCGCAAGAGCGCGTGCAGACGCGCCAGCAGCTCGGCGGGCGCAAACGGCTTGACCAGGTAATCGTCCGCGCCGCTCTCCAGTCCTTCCACGCGCTGCTCAACGGCATCGCGAGCGGTCAGCATCAGCACAAGCGTCTTGTCGCCGGCCGCGCGCAAGCGCTCCAACACACCCAGGCCATCGAGCCCGGGCATCAGCCAGTCCAGCACGATCACGTCAGGGCGGCGCGCTTGCACTTCGGACAGGGCCGCATGGCCGTTACTGGCGCTGAAGACGCGAAAGCCTTCATACATCAAGGTGCGCTGCAGCATCTTCAACAGCTTGGGATCATCATCTACAATCAGTACCGTTGCCATGTCGTGTCCTATCTGCGGCCCAAACCATCCAAAACTTGTGCTCAGATTATAGCACAGTCCGTCTGTGGCGTGGGTAAGCCGATGCTGTGAAGATGCTGAGAGATTTCATCCCTTTCTGTTTCGTGTGTTATCATGGCGTATCATGCTCACTCGTACCCGTTTGACCGGCGCAGGATTGGCGCTGACGGCCATCACGCTGATGGCCGTCGCGCTGCGCCTGTGGGGAATCGGTTTCGGCCTACCCTATCTGTATCATCCCGATGAGCCGGGCTATGTCGCCATCGCCCAACAGATCGTCAAGACAGGCGACCTCAACCCGCACTTCTTCAACTACCCAAGTCTGTTCTTCTATCTCAACGCGCTGGCTTATCTGCCCTTCTACGCGGTCGGAAGGATGTTCGGCGTGTTTCACACACTGGCCGACATCCCCGCCCCGATCCTCCTGGTGGGCGGCGATGGCATGACGCCGCTGCCGGCCACCTTCTGGTTAGGGCGCCTGTTGACCCTGGCCTTCGGGACTGGCGCGGTCGTGCTCGTATTCCTGGTAGGGCGCCAGTTGTTTGCCAGCCGGCGCGCTTCCTGCTGGCGGCTCTCCTGCTGGCGATCTCGCCCACGAATGTGACGCACAGTCGCTACATTACGCCAGATACCTTCGTGGTTTTCTTTGCCGTTTCAGCCTGTGGGTTGCGGTCCAGTGTATCAGCGCGGCCGCGCGCGATTACGTGCTGGCCGGCGTCATGGTCGGATTGACCGCAGCCACCAAATACAACGGCGTTGATCCTGGTGTGCCTCGTCGCGGCCCATTTTCCGCGCGCCGGCTGGCGGATGGCAAGACAGACGGCTCTACCTGGCGGCGGCCAGCGCCCTGGCCTTTGTCTGCGCCACCCATTTGCCATCCTTGACCCGACGAAATTCATGGCCGACTTGAGCCTGGAAGCGCGCCACTACGCAACCGGCCATGCTGGCGGCGAAGGGAACGCGGCCCTGTGGTACGTCACGTACCTGTGGCAAGCGGAGGGGCTGACCGCCCTGTTGGCGCTGGCCGCGCTGGCGCGCGGTCTTTGGATGCGCAGCAAGCCGGTGATCGTCGCGGCGGCTTTCCCTGTCGCCTATTTCGTGTTCATCAGCAACTTCATGGTGCGAAATGACCGCACCCTGGCGCCGTTGACGCCCTTCCTGTTTCTGCTGGCGGCCCTTTTCCTCGTGCAAACCTGGGATTGGCTGCGCCGGCGCGCGCCTGGCCCGGACCGCGCGCAGCCAGGCGCGCGCCCCTTCTGGGCCCTGGGCGCGGCGAGCTTGCTGCTGGCGCTGACTCTCGTCGTCCCGCTGATGGGCACTATCCAGTCTGCGCGCCGCCTGACCACGGTTGACAGCCGCGAAACCGCGCGCGCCTGGATCGCGCAGAACCTGCCGCCCGGCGCACGCGTGGCCCTGGAGTCCTACGCGCCCTATGTAGATCCGCAGCGCTTCACCGTACAGGGCATGTATCGGCTCATCCTCTACCCACCGACCTGGTACATTGACGAGAAGTTTGACTACCTGGTTTTCAGCGAAGGGATGTTCAAACGCTTCTACCGCGAGCCGGAGAAATACGCCGCGCAAATCGCAGAGTATGATGCTCTCTTCCAGGCCTTTGAGCCAGTCAAGATCTTCACCGATGGCGATTACGAAGTCCGCATTTACCGGGTCGTTGCCCGCTAGGGGTGTCTTCGTTCCCGGACGCGCCAAACCGATCGGGGGCCACGCTGTCCCCGCCAAACCCAAACGTCCATCTTATGACCTGAATCAGTGTATAGCCGGCGCGTCTCTGGCATACTGTAGCGCAATGACCGTGAGATGATTTTTGGTAAGAAACAGCCTGCGCCGCAGTCAGCGCCATGCGGATATGTCCGGCGGCGCGCGACAGGCCAGGCGTGATACAAACCGTGCGATGATGCATGGAAGGATTTGAAAATGAAGAAGATCGTTGTAATTCACATCAACGACGGAGAAAGCACCACCGCCGTCGAGTTCCTGGGGCAGACGATGGAAATTCACCGCATTGGCTGCCATGGCGACCCTGACAAGGCCGAAGCGTTGATCAAACAGTTTGACGGCACGGTGGATGTGATCGGCCTGGAAGGCATGCCCCATTGGCTAGAGCTTGGTCCCGCACGCCGCGAGCATCCTGTCGGCGCCCGCCTGACGAAGATTGCCACGCAGACGCCGGTCGTGGACGGCAGCGGCATCCGCGCCGGCATCGAGCGGTGGGGCGTCATCCTGGCCGACCGTGCACAGCCCGGTATCTTTGCCGGCAAGCGTATTTTGATGGTGCCGGGCTTGAACCACGCCGGCCTCTCACAATCACTCAGCCGGCGCAGCGATCAGATGCGCTTTGCTGACCCGGAAATTTTCTTTGCCCTGCCCGATGTGCCGGGTGTCGGCGCCAAGTGGATGTTGGAACAGGCGGCCGCGCCCACGTTGGAGCAGTTGCAGGATGCGCCCTTCCGCCGTCTGCTGCCCGAAGCCGGTCAACCCGGCGTAGAGCGCAGCAAGGCGCCGTTCGAATGGGCCGACCTGCTGGCCGGTGACATCGGCACCATCCGCCGCTACGCACCGGAAGATCTGAAGCGTAAAACAATCGTGGTGGAATCGGCCACCGAAGAAGATGTCGAGGATTTGAAGCGCCGCGGCGCCAGCATCGTGGTCACGATGATACCGGCGCTGGTCGAAAAAGGCGCGTTGAGTCCCTGGTCAGCCTCGGTCTTTGAATGCTGCCTGGTGGCCGCCAGGCGCCATCCGGACGCGCCGCTGAACGAAGACACGTATCTTGACCTGATGGCCGATCTGCAGTGGACGCCGGGCGTCCGTTACCTGCAGCCGGAGGAGATGGGCCTCAACAAGTTTGCCTTCGTGATCCATCCACTCAACATTGGTTTCATTCACAAGCATGACCGTTTCCGCTGGACGAAATACCTGCCCGATGAGATCGTGGAGCCGATTGCGGCCCTGATTCCGCCCATGTACGTGGGCAAGATCACGGGCGGGCAGTCTCCCGCCACCGGCCAGAAGATCGAGGGCTATCTCATCTCGCTCGGCACCACGCCCCGCGAGATGATGAGCCGCGACGAGAACTTCACCTACAAGAAGCTGGTGCAGTCGGCCAAGATGGCCGAGCGCTTCGGCGCGCGCATCATGGGCTTGGGCGCCTTCACCTCGGTGATTGGCGATGCCGGCATCACCACCGCGCATCAATGCGACATTGCCATTACCAGCGGCAACAGCCTGACCGTCGCCGCGACATTGGAAGCGGCCAAGCAGGCGGTCATCAAGATGGGCGCCACCGACCTGACTAAGGGCAAGGCGATGGTCATCGGCGGCACCGGTTCCATCGGTTCGGTCTGTGCGCGCCTGATTGCGCAAGCCATCAAGGATGTCGTGCTCGTTTCCATCGAACCAGAGCGGTTGATCGAATTCAAGCGCATGATTGAGGAGGAGACGCCCGGCGCGCAGGTGACGATTTCAACCCGGGCCGGCGACCTGGTTTCCGACTGCGATCTGATCATCACCGCCACTTCAGCCTTCGGCCAGCGCATCGTGGACATCACCAAGTGCAAGCCGGGGGCCGTGATTTGCGACGTGGCCCGGCCGCCCGACATCAGCGAGCAGGAAGCCGCGCTGCGCCCCGATGTGCTCGTGATCGAATCAGGCGAGGTGATCATCCCCGGCGATATCCACATCGGCTATGACATCGGCCTGCCGCCCAAGACAGTATACGCCTGCCTGGCCGAAACGTCGCTGCTGGCCATGGAAGGGCGCTTCGAGGACTACACGCTGGGGCGCAATATCACGATGGAGCGCGTCAAGGAAATCTACAAGCTGTTCAAGAAGCATGGCTATCAGTTGGGCGGCCTGCGCTCACACGGCAAATTTGTCACCGAAGAAGAAGTGGCGCAGAAGCGCGTGCAGGCCGATCACTGGCGAGCGCATCCGGAAGAGTTCAAGGCCATGCAGAAAGAAGCCGGCGCCAAGCTGGAGAAAATTCCACGCATGTCCAAGGGCGTCAAAACCAAGCAGAATTCGCTCAAGCAGTGGGGGCCGTTGATGGCCGGGGTTGGGGTCATCGGCGGGCTGATGCTGGCGGGGCGGAAGAAGAGTTAAGCGAGATCGGAGATTGGAGATCGGAGACCAGAGATCGGAGATCAGGAGTGGGCATGTTGCGCCCGTAATGGGTCTCTGGTCTCCGGTCTCTGGTCTCTGGTTTCTGGTCTCCAACCTTTGAACTGAGAAAGGTGTGAACACTATTCCTGAGAACCGCATCCCTCCTCACCCTGGTGAGATTTTGCTAGAAGAATTTCTCAAGCCGATGAATCTGACCCAAGTGCAGTTTGCGCAGCATATTGGCGTCCCTACGCAGCGGATCAACGAAATTGTCAATGGCAAGCGCGGCATCACGCCGGAAACGGCCTGGCTTTTTGCACAGGCCTTTGGCACCACACCGGAGTTTTGGATGAATCTCCAAGCCAATCATGATTTGGCCAAGAAGCGTCCGCGCCGCGAAATTATGCAATTGCAGCCCATATTGAAAGCAGCCTGAGAGTCGCCCACGATGCCAGTGAAGGCTGCACTGCTTCTCTAAATCTGAACAGTTCGCGCGCCAGACCTACTACACGGCGCGCCTCAACCGGTTGACAGGTCAGGTGGACAGGCTGAGTCACGCCTGCTTGAGTCAACAAGGGGATCAATCAGGCGCCGGCAGTTGATCGGCAGCATCTGATTTCACTCAAGTTGCACACTGGGAAGTATTGGGTTACAATAACGGATGATCAAGAGTTTTGCGCACAAGGGGCTGGAGCAGTTCTTTCTCACCGGCAGCAAGGCAGGCATTCAACCGCTGCACGCCAATCGCATCCGTCTGATACTGGCCCAGTTGCAGCAAGCCAGGACTATTGATGATCTACGCATCCCCACTCTGCGCCTGCATGAACTCAAAGGTGATCGCAAAGACACTTGGTCGGTCACGGTGCAGGCAAACTGGCGTATTACATTTCGCTTTACGTCTGGTGATGCCGATGATGTGGCGTACGAGGACTACCATTGAGGTTTGAGAAACGATGAAGATGTACAATCCTCCCCATCCTGGCGAGATTATCAAGGGTCTATGGCTTGATCCTATGGGCGCCAGCATCACGGACGCCGCGCAGGCGATGGGCGTAAGCCGCAAGACCTTATCCAAAATCGTGAATGGCCACGGCCGTGTGACGCCGGAGATTGCGCTGCGCCTATCTGTGGCTTTGGGCAGTAGTGCGGAAACCTGGTTAGGCCATCAAGCCGCTTATGATCTGTGGGAGATCGAACAACACAAAGACACGCTGCGGGCCGTGCCGCTTTTCGTGCCTGATCTGCCTGCCTCCAACAGCCATGCGACAGGGCCGTCCGCCTGAGGCCATAGTTAGCAGTAATCACTGGCAGTCAGCGGGACGCCACCCCGTGCCGGTGAAGGCTGCACTGCTTCTCTGAATCTAGACACCTCCCGCGCCAGACTATGCTGCTCACGACAGGGCGTGCCAACAGGCCAGAACAACCATCCGTCACAGCAAAGTTCAAGAGCCAGATTATCGAAACTTTGCCGAATTGCCTGTTGGGTGTATGATGCGCGTGGGAGGCGAATTATTAGCGATCAACAACTTCTTGAGCGAATTACGATCAACTCCAAGGTCATGGGGGAAAGCCTGTTATCAAAGGAACGCGCCTCATCGTGTGGGAACGGCCAACTCAGGGCGATCACCGGGTCAAACGTCTTGCGCCTTCGCAGCGCGGGGCCTGTCCGTCGGGCAATTAAGTCGAGTGACGACGACATAGATCTTTCAGAAATGCCATTCGGAGGCGTGAATGATGATGCGAGAATTCAGCGTGGTGATTGAAAAGGATGAAGATGGCTACTTTGTGGCATCGGTACCTGCCCTGCGTGGGTGTCACACACAGGCTAAATCGTTGGATGCGCTGATGAAGCGCATCAAAGAGGCGATCGAGCTCTGCCTGGAAGTTCAAGAACCTGTCACCAATGAATTCATCGGTGTGCAACGTGTCGCAGTCATGGTATGAGCAAGTTTCCTTCCGTCACCGGCGCGCAACTTATCAGGGCTTTGCGCAAGTTGGGCTTTGAGGTCGTCCGAGTCAAGGGCAGCCATCATTGCCTCCAACATAATGACGGGCGTTGCACGGTGGTGCCAGTACATCGCGGTGAAACGATCGGACGTGGCTTACTCGCCCAAATTCTACGCGACTGCGAGCTTTCAAGCGAGGAGCTTCAGGAGAAACTCTGAGTCGGCGTTTCTGCCGAACGACCAGATTGATCTTGACCGTTTGATCAGCGATTCGCGACCGTTTCTGGGGCGTCACCCAATTGATCTCCCCTGGCGTGCCGCCACAAAATCCACCCGGCGACCGCGGCCCATCCCAGGCTGCCGAGCAGACCAACGGGCAGCGGGCCGAGCAGCGAACTGGGGCTTCCCTGCACGAAGAGGGCGCCTAACGCGCTGATGCCGTTGATCGCGGCGTGCCCGATGACCGCCGGCCACACGCTCCGTGCGCGCAAGGTGGCCCAGGCCAGGAAACAGCCCGTGACGACGGTGAACCACGTCATCATCAGCATACCGCTCCAGGGCGCGCCAGGGTAGCCAAAGCCGTAGTTGTGCCCCATGGCAATGACCGGCCAATGCCATACGCCCCAGATCACGCCTGAGACCAGCATCGCTCGCCGTTCACCCAACGGCAGCAGCTTCGGCAACAGATAGCCTCGCCAGCCAAATTCCTCGCCAAAGGTGAACAACCCATTGATCGGCGGTGCGATCAGCACCGCGCTGCCCAGCTGCGCCGCTACGATCAGCCAGGGATTCAATGCGGCCGTCTGCGCGTTCTGCGCCAGGAGGCCGCGCAGCATGGTGAGGTTAGCATCGAAGTAGCGCGGCAGGAGGGCAAAGAAAATCGCCGCGCCGACGATCGTCAGCAGCGCCGGCGCAATCCAGGCCGTGTCATTTCGCGTGGTAAAGTTGCCACCTGTTCGCGGGCATAGAGCGCCAGTGATTCGCGAGCATAGGGAGCCAGTATCTTCTCAATAAACCGGGGGGAGTGAACTGAGCCCGGTGTCAAGGACAATGATCATAGACAAGCGGCTGTCAGTCGTGCTATACTGCGAGTCGTTGTGCCGGGTGCCGTGAAGCTGAATAGTCTGACCCGTGCAGGTGGTGAGGGATTATGTTGTTCGAACAGCTTGATCTGGATCAGCTCGAGGATGTAGCGCAGGCCAAGCGTGCCATCGTTGGGTTGCTGAACTTGGTTGAGGATCTGCAGGCGACGGTGCGCCAGTTGCAAGCCGAGGTGCAGCGACTGCGCGACGAGAACAACCACCTGAAGGGTGAACAAGGCAAGCCGGATATCAAGCCCAATCGGCGTGGCAAGACGCCTGGGGCAGATAAGAACCACTCGTCAGAGGCCGAGCGGCGCAAGCCACAGGCATGGCAGAAGGGCAGCAAGCTGGCCAAGATCACGATTGATCGCGAAGAAGTGCTGACGGTTGATAAGACGCAACTGCCTGCCGATGCGGAGTTCAAGGGTTACGAAGACAGCGTTGTGCAGGATGTGGTCATCCACACCGACAACGTGCTGTACCACAAAGAGAAGTACTACTCACCGAGCGAGCGCCGGGTGTATCTGGCGGCACTGCCGCCGGGCTACACAGGACAGTTTGGGCCGGGGATCAAAGCGCTGGCGTTGGTGCAGTATTTCGCCTGCAACGTGGCCGAGCCGAAGATCCTGGAGTTCTTCGCCAATGTTGGTATCCAACTGTCGGCGGGTGAGTTGTCGAACTGGCTGATCAAAGACTGGCCGGACCTGCACGCCGAGAAGGCTGCCATCTACGAAGCGGGACTGCGCAGCAGCCCGTGGCAACACCTGGACGATACGGCAACGCGGGTCAATGGCCAGAATGAGCATTGTCATGTGGTATGTAATCCGCTGTATACGGCGTACTTCACGACGGCCCACAAAGACCGGCTGACCATTGTGGACGTACTGCGTAATCTGCACGTCCGTACCTTCCGGGTCAATGCCGAAGCCATCAGTTTTCTGTACGTGTTCGGCTTGGCGCAGCGCACCGTACGCATCGTACAAGGTCTGCCGCAAGACCAGGACTTGAGTGAAGCCGAGTTCAAAGCTCTGTTGGACGAACGTCTGCCGGCCCTGGGGCCGCAGCAGCGGTCGCACATCTTGGAAGCGGCGACCGTTGCCTCCTACCATGCCCAATTGGAGTTCCCGGTCGTCAAACTCCTGCTGTGCGATGACGCTCCCCAATTCAACTGGGTGACTGAGCAACTGGCGCTGTGTTGGATTCACGAAGGCCGCCACTACAAGAAACTTGACCCGAGCAGTCCGCCGTTCCGCAACCTCTTGACCGAGTTTACCAAGCAGTTCTGGAAATACTACGACGAACTGCTGACCTACCGTCAGCAGCCCAGCACAGACGAGAAAGCGCGACTCGAGACCAAGTTCGATACCTTGTTCGCCACGGTGACTGGCTACCGAGCCTTGGATGAGCGCATTGAAAAGACCAAGTTCAAGAAGACCAACCTCTTGCTGGTCCTCGACCATCCCGAAATCCCGCTGCACAACAACCCGGCCGAACTGGGTGCCCGCCAGCGCGTGCGCAAACGTGATGTCAGCTTTGGCCCGCGTACGCACGATGGCGCCAACGCTTGGGATACCTTTATGACTCTGACGGCCACAGCCAAGAAGCTGGGCGTCAGCATCTATCGCTACATCCATGATCGCGTGTCTGGCGCCTGCCAGATGCCTGATCTCGCCGACCTCATCACGCAGCGCGCCATCGAACTGTCACTCGGCGCTTCCTGGGAACCAACATAACTGGTTACCCCGGATTATTGAGAAGATACGGGAGCCATGTGTTCGCAAGGATACGGAGCTATGCGTTCGCGAGCATATGGAGCCACCGATTCGCGGCCAATGACGCCGGTCGTTCGCGTGATGCGGCGCCACTAAGGCGAATCGAGAACTTGGTTTCTCCTTCTGAGACGGTGATAATTCCTTCTGTTTGCAAGCAGCTATTGCGGAACAGAAAGGAATGACGATGAGTGGAAGGAGAACGAACGTGTTAGATGTACGCGAAATCTTGCGTCGGCTGCGCGCTGGCGAAAGCGATCGTGCCACGGCCAAGGCGCTATCAGTTGGCCGGCATACGGTCAAGAAATATCGCGAATGGGCCGATAAGGCGGGATTGTTGGCGGGAGATCTTCCCCCGACAGACGAGATACACGCTCTTTTACAATCAACCATGCCAGACACCGGAACCTCTACAGTGGCTTCGACCATTGTTCCCTTTCAGGAAGTCATTCGGGAATGGCGAACACGGGGTTTGGAAATCCAAGTGATCTTCCAACGGCTGCAGGAACAGCACCAGTATCGTGGCACCTATTCGAGCGTCTGGCGCTTCGTGCGCCGTATGGAACCGGCGACGCCCGACGTGACGATCCGCATCGAAACGAAGCCAGGCGAAGAGGCCCAGGTCGACTTTGGCTATGCTGGGTTGATCCGCGACCCGCAAAGCGGGGAGATGCGCAAGGCCTGGGTGTTCGTCATGACGCTTTCTTGGAGCCGACACCAGTACGCCGAACTGGTCTTCGACCAGACCGTCGAGACCTGGCTGAAGCTGCACATCAATGCGTTTACCTACTTTGACGGCACGCCCCGCCGAGTCGTGTTGGACAATCTCAAGGCCGGGATTGTGCGAGCTTCTTTGGAAGATCCCGTCGTGCAGCGCAGCTACCGAGACCTTGCCGAACACTATGAGTTCCTGATTGCACCCAATCGGCCCCGGACGCCCCAGCATAAGGGCAAAGTGGAGAGCGGCGTTCACTACGTGAAGCGCAACTTCCTCGCCGGTCAAACCTTCACCGATCTGACCGAGGCCAATGTCAAGGCGCTGGCCTGGGTCGAGAAGATAGCCAGTCAACGGATTCATGGCACGACGAAAGCCAAACCGACGGACCGTTTCGAGGGGATCGAGAAGATGGCGTTGCAACCTCTACCTGCCACCCGCTACGATCTGGCGGTTTGGAAGCAAGTCCTGGTGCACCGCGACTGCTACGTCGTATTCGAAAAAGCCTACTATTCGGCGCCGTTTCGCTTGGTCGGCCAACAGGTCTGGGTGCGTGGCGGTCTGCAGTCCGTGCAGATCTTCAGCGAATACACCCTCGTGGCCACGCATCAACCGGCCAAGGCGCCAGGCGAACGGCTCACGAACCCGGACCATCTGCCGACTCACAAGGCCGCCGGTCTGCTCAACACCCGTGAAGCCTGCCAAAAACGCGCCGACGAGATCGGCATCCACACCGCCGATGTGGTCGCACGGCTGCTGGCCGAGCGTCCGCTTGACCGCTTGCGCATGGTGTGGCGCATCTTGCGCCTGGCCGAGGAGTTCGGCGCACCCCGGCTGGAACGAGCCTGTATGCGGGCGCTGCACTTCGAGGATTGCACGACTCGCACCATCCGCCAGATCCTGGAAAAGCGCCTGGACTTGGCTGCACTCCCCCCATTGGTTGTTGAACTGACGCCGCGGCGCTTCGGTCGCTCGGCCCACGAGCTCTTGCCCGGCCTGGGAGACATGTCATGGAACTAACGCACCAACTCAATACCCATCTCAAGCGGTTACGGTTGTCAGGCATCCTTGACACGCTGGAACTGCGCAACCAGCAGGCCATCCAGGACAAGCTCTCCTACGTCGAATTCCTGAACCGGCTCATTCAGGACGAAGTGGAGCGGCGGACCCAGAAGCAGCTCCAGTTGCGACTGCGCCGCGCCGCATTCCATAGCGACAGGACGCTGGAGGCCTTTGACTTTGGCTTCAACCCGACGATCAACCGTCAGCAGGTGCTTGACCTCGCCACCTGTGCCTACATCCAGCGACACCGCAACACCCTGATCTGTGGGCCGACCGGGGTAGGTAAAAGTCATCTGGCTCAAGCGTTGGGGCACGAAGCGTGTCGCCGCGGCCACGACGTTCTGTTCGTCAGCGCCCACAAGATGCTCGCTCATCTCAACGCCGGCCGCGCTGATGGAACCTACGACCGGCGTCTGCAGACCTATCTGCGGCCTGCGCTCTTGATTATCGACGATTTCGGCCTCAAGCCCATGCGTCCCCCAGCGCCGGAGGACATGTTTGACGTCATCCTCGAACGGTACGAACGGGGCTCGATCCTGATAACCAGCAATCGCGCACCGAGTGAATGGCCTGAGATCTTTCAAGACCCTTTGATCGCCTCGGCCGCCCTCGATCGCCTCGTGGACAACGCCCAGATCATGATCATCACGGGCGCCAGCTATCGCGCACGTGACCGCCACTTCCTGGCGGCGCACAAGGAGTGATACATGCTTTATTCAGCCAGGCCCAGGGCGCCGCCGGTGACACTGGTTCAGAGTGGCCCATCCAACTGGACACCTATCAGGCCAAAGATAACGAAAAGACGAGGTGGTCTGGTCGGCGACCTGACCCTCTCGCCTTCTCTGGGTGGGTAACTCCCATTTTAGGCAAGACAAGCACCATGTCAAGTCGAGCAGCTCACTTGATCGTCTGCGCCCGACACCGGGCGCACTCGTTAACAACGACTTTTAGATCACCATGAAACAACGCTCAAATTGAGCCGACACCGGCACCCGGATTGCAGTTTCGGGACTGCCCAAGTCGATCTCTAACAACTGGAGAAACCAGGTATTCTCGACGCTCTCCCTGGCTCCATAGCCCGCGAACGCGTGGCTCTCATACCCCGCGAGTTGACAGGCCGCCAGCCAGTAACGCCAGCCCTGCTTGAAATGCGGTCGCAGCCATGTGTCATGCCAGCCCTCACGCGTGAGCAGCCGCGTCAACACGTGCGCCAGCGCCGGCGCCCACATGTAGCCCACAGCCAGGAGCACGGTCGCCAGGGTTAAACGCAGCGCAGGGACCAACACGGGGCTGTTGACCAGGCCGCCTGTGAGAAAAATGATCAGGCCGATCACCCAGGCGATGCCAAAGGCGAACGCCAGGAAAATACCCACCCGTTTGACATCCACACCGTCGTTCATCTGCGATCACCTCTTAGTTCTGTGCCGTTTGACCAGGACTGAAAAAGCCCGAGTTGCGAACTCGCATCATCGATTCTCTTCTGAGCCATTTTTTGGTATTCACCTACCAGTTCGACGCCAACAAACTTCCTTGATAACCTACTAGCCACCACGCCAGTCGTGCCGGAACCAGTAAATGGATCAAGAACAAAGTCTTGCTCTCTTGTGGAAGCGAGTATGCACGTCTCAACCAGCTTCTCCGGGTAAACAGCAAAATGGGCCTCTCGAAACTTGCTTAGGGGTATTTCCCAGACGGTTCTCCTATTTCTCCCTTTCGGATTGAATGCCTGATCCCATCTTCCATCGTGCAGGTTGCTATTTCCCGCGTTTTTCCCAGCTTCGGGTGTTCCGCCCACCTTCCCAAAGTGATTGCGGCCACCTTGCATTCTTGATTTCTCGGTGAAAGTTATGTGAGGTTCTCGAATTGCATCCGCATCATAGTAGTATTGGGGGGATCTTGCGAACATGAATAGATACTCATGGTCTGTGGTGGGACGATCCGTAACTGAAGAAGGCATCGCATTGGGTTTATGCCATATGATGTCACTTCGTAGAATCCATTTGTCATCCTGCAAGGCCAGCGCAACTCTCCATGGGATACCCAGCAATGATTTGCCGCGATAAGTATCGCCGAGATTCAGCCACAACAACCCGTCCGACTTTAGCTTTTCTCTTAAGCCCCTAAAAATGCACACGAGGTTCTCTATGTATTGACTCGGTTCGCTTTCCTGCCCGATTTCTTTTGGATTGCTCGATCCGGAGTAATTCCTGTGTCCGAAGTAAGGCGGGCTAGTCACTATCGCCTGAAAAAAGTCGTTGGGGAGTGTGGGAGCAACGCTGAGTATGTCGCCGAGAATAACCTTACCTTCTATGTTATTCGACATTTCCGCCTCCGAGAATAGAAGCGACATATCTGTTGAACTTGATCTGGGCGTCTTCATCGAATCCGATGAATCTATTTGGACTCATGTTGAAATGGAAGATCAGGTCAATATGAGTGCCTATAGTACCGATCTCTAAGGTTGACCAGTTCTCGGCGATTATGACAGCGACTACATGATAGTCATTTGCGTCTCGATTGAGATCGCGAATGGCAGTAATGAGGTCTCGAGAAAACAGGTGCGAGTGACCACCACCTTCAGTTTCCCTGGTCTTGACTGGAATCAACAACCTGGTTCTGTCGCCACCTGCCCTTGGGATCAGATCAACGGAAACATCTATTGTATGATTTCCAATCTTGATTTGTTTGTCTGCAATTTCTACCTGCTTGTACCGTCCGTAGTTTCCGTGAATTGAATAGTAGTACTGCAGGGCCGTAATCAGACTGGCTCTTACGTAGGTTTCTATCTGGTGACCGCTGATGCTGCGGCGAGACCCTTCCAGCCGGTCGAGCACAACTTCTCGTACTGTCTGCCAGTCGAAACTTCTTACGACGGTTCTGTACTCCAGAATGAGTTCGACCAAGGAATCAGTTTCCGCAACCATTTTGGAGACATTGTCCGCCTTCTGCATGCGAGAAATCAGCGGAGAAAGTCGCTGCTGCGGGGCATCTCTTATCATCCAGGCAAGAAAATAGAAGCAGGCTTTGGCATGGGGATAAGTACGGCCAATGCCATCAAACAGAAATGGCTTCTCGTCGGTACTGTCTAGATAGCAGGCGTTTATCATCCTCGCGATTTCATCTCGTGAGCATTGAAGCAGTATTTCATTGAGACTCTTGTGGGAGCCACTGATACGTCGCGCATGTTTCTCGATCCAATCGTAAAATGGTTTGGCTTGATCAACAAGCCTGGAAAGTTCCACCAGGCGATAATGTGCGATGTTGACTTGGTGAACAATGAGGTCATCCATTTCAGTCGCGTTTCCTCTGCCAGCCTTCTATGGCTGCTATCTGCTTTCATTGGCCGCATAACGGGGAAACCGCTAACGGCCCGCTTCACCTGCGGCTGGGCCTCCATGACCTGCACGGCCGGTATAGCCGACAGGTTGTGGTTTGCCATGAACAAATATGGGTTATGCGGCGGAAAGTAAGCTGACATCGCACTTTCCGTAACGGTCGAGCCGCGGCATAATCTGAGTTGAACTAAGCCGTCTGGAAGACGTGGGATATGGAATTTGAGAACCGACTTGCGTGCCTATCCTATGCGCAACTAAGCAGCAAACACGCCTGACACGATTCTACATCACAGCGAGAGAAATATCAAGCCTCTGTCCTTGCAGTTTGGCAGGGCCACAGTTGGATTGTATGCGCTGGTCTCGCCTGTAGTATAATCGCTCTCTCAGTGCGACGTGGAGCGATGGTGGACCTGAATCATATCGTTACAGAGGAATTTGTATGCCGATCGAGCTGATTCACGGCGCGTGCCCGCACGACTGCCCCGACACCTGCGGCATCGTAACCGAAGTTGAGAATGGCCGTGCGGTCAATTTTTATGCCGACGCCGATCACCCGGTAACGCAGGGCTGGCTGTGCGCCAAGGTGCGGCCCTATCTGGAGCGCGTCTATCACCCCGATCGCCTGACCTATCCGCTGCGTCATGTGGGGCCGAAGGGCGGTGGGCAGTGGGCGCGCATCACCTGGGACGAAGCGATTGGCGAAATCGCCGCGCGCTGGCGCGCCATCGCCGCGGAGCATGGCGCGGCGGCGATTTTGCCCTACTCCTACAGCGGCACGCTGGGCCTGGTGCAAATGGCGGTCAGCAGCGCACGGCTGTGGAATCGCCTGGGCGCCAGCCGCTTGCAGCGCAGTATTTGCGGCGCGGCCGCGGAGCTAGCCGTGGAAAGCACACTCGGCCTTCGGCACAGCCCGGCTTATGACGATTTGGCGCACAGCCGACTGATCATCCTTTGGGGCCACAATCCGGCCAGCACCGCGCCGCACGTCATGCCGGCCCTGCGCGCCGCGCAGCGGGCCGGCGCCGAGCTGATTGTCATTGACCCGCGGCGGACGCGCAGCGCGCACGGCGCTGACCTCCACCTGGCGCCGATTCCCGGTACGGACGGCGCGCTGGCGCTGGGCTTAGCGCACGTCATCGTGCAGGACGGTCAGCATGATGAAGCATGGCTGCAGGCGCATACCGTGGGCTGGCCGCAGTTGAAGGCCCGCCTGGCCGACTACCCGCCGGCGCGTGTGGCCCAAATCACCAGTCTGCCCGCAGAAACCATCGTCGCGCTCGCCCGGCGCTATGCCGGCGTACGCCCCGGCCTGATCAAGATCGCCGATGGCATCAACCGTCACGCCAACGGCGGACAGACCGTGCGCGCGATCTGCGCGCTGCCGGCCATCACCGGCCAGTACGGCATACGCGGCGGCGGCCTGGCCTACAGCACCAGCGGTACACTGCGCTGGGACAGCGAGGCGGTCAATCACTGGGCTGCGTGCCCGCCGCCGGCGCGCAGCGTCAACATGAACCGCCTGGGCGCAGCCCTCTTGGGCGAAGTCAGCGATCCGCCCATTCGCAGCCTTTACGTCTTTGGCTCTAATCCGGCGGCCATCGCGCCCAACGCAGGCGCGGTCGTAGCCGGCCTGCGCCGCGACGATCTCTTCACCGTCGTCCACGAGCTGTTCATGACCGATACGGCCGACCTGGCCGACATCGTCTTGCCGGCCACCTCGCAGCTAGAACACAGCGACCTGCACAAGGCGTATGGGCACACCTACGTGCAGTACAACCCTGCGGCCATCCCGCCCCTGGGCGAGAGCAAGAGCAACTGGGATGTGATGCGGCTGCTGGCGCAGGCCCTGGGCTTCAACGACCCCTGGCTGCGGCAGAGCGCGGACGAGGTGATCAAGGAAATCTTGGCGGCCACGGCCGCGGGTCAACCGGGCTTGCAGGGCATCACCCTGGCGCGGCTGCAAGAAGGCCAGCCGCTGCCGCTGACCATGGCCTCAACGACGCCCTTCGCCGACCTGCATTTCCCCACGCCGAGCGGCAAGGTGGAGTTGTTCAGCCAGACCCTGGCCGACCAGGGCCTCGACCCGCTCCCAGGTTATGTCAATGCAGGCGACGACGCGGCCCCGCCGGACGGTTATGCGACGGCGGACGCCTTGCAGTTGATCTCCGGCGCCGCGCACCATTTTGTGACCAGCAGTCTGGCCAACCTGGACAGTCTGCTGGCGCGCGAGAGTTCACCCTTCCTGGAAATTCACCCAGTGGATGCCGAAGCCCGGCGCATTACGCAGGGCGACATCGTCATCGTGGAAAACCGGCGCGGCTGGTGCTCCTTGCGCGCCGTGGTGACGGAGGCCGTGCGCCCTGGCGTGGTGGTGTCGCCCAAAGGCCGCTGGAGTCGCCAGGGCAACGGGCGCAATGTCAACTGGACGACGCCCGATGCCCTGGGGGACATGGCCGGACAGAGCACGTTTCACAGCAACCGCGTGTGGGTGCGCCCCGCACACGATGCCAGCGCGCCAACGCTTTCGACAGAGCCAAACACATGAGAATCAGTCGTGGTATGCTGGCAGCCGCCAGTGCGTATGTGCTTTGGGGCTTCTTACCGATCTACTGGAAATTCCTCCAGCGCGTCTCGGCCCAGGAAATTCTGATCCACCGCATCCTCTGGTCGTTAGCGACGGTCGTGCTCTTACTCACGGTGCAAAGGCAATGGCAGTGGTTGCGCGCCAGCCGTGAACGGCCAGCCATCCTGCGTTCGTTCGTCATCACCGGGGTGCTGCTGGCGATCAACTGGCTGGTTTACATCTGGGCCAACAACAACGGGCACATCGTGGAAGCCAGCCTGGGCTACTTCATCACCCCGCTGGTCAATGTGGTGCTCGGCCTGGTCTTTCTGCACGAACGCATGCGACCGGCGCAGTGGCTGGCGATTGGCATCGCCGCGGCCGGCGTGCTCTATCTGATCCTCAACGCCGGCGGCCTGCTCTGGATCTCGTTCACCCTGGCGTTTAGCTTCGGCATCTACGGCCTGCTGCGCAAGACGGCGCAGCTCGGTTCCTTACCGGGCTTGACTGTAGAGATGGCGGTGCTGAGCCTCCCCGCGCTGGCTTACGCCCTGTTCCTACAAAGCAGCGGGCAAGCCGCCTTCGCGCACGGCTCGCCCTCAATCACGATCTTGCTGGCGTTTTCAGGCGTCATCACGGCCGTGCCGCTCTTGCTCTTTGCCTATGGCGCGCGCCAGGTGCCATTGACCAGCCTGGGGGTGCTGCAATACATCGCACCCACCATGCAGTTTCTGATCGGTGTGCTGCTCTATGGTGAGAGTTTCACGCCCAGCCGCATCATCGGCTTCAGCCTGATTTGGATCGCGCTGGCGCTCTACTGGCGCGACAGCTTCCGGCAAAGGGGACGCACGTAGGGAAATTGTCCATCAAGCAGACTCAGACGTATCGAGTCAGGTATTTGCTTCGTGGCTTCGCCAATAATTTCGAACTTTCGCACGACAGCGCTAGACGTCCTGTCGTCGGTCTCAAAGGTTTGCAGATCCATATCCACAACAAACGACTCAATGCTGTCAATTGCGCGTAGTATGTCCCACAAATAAAGGCGAATATTTCTCACAGGATGACTACCTCTTTCAGTACAGCATCGCGTAATACCTCACGGAGCGCACGACGAGGAACAACATCTACAGAGCGCTGAAGTCGTTCTTCCAGAAACTGGCTCAAACCGATCAAATCGAATAGGTCAGCGCCATCCTGAAAATCAACCAACAAATCAACATCACTTGATGGATGTTGTTGGTTGCGAGCGAAGGAACCAAACAGCCCAATCGTACGCAGCTTATAGTGAGAGATCAGGTCTGTCTTAAGGAATCTAAGCGTAGTGACAATATCTTCCGTCATAGCAGGATTCTAACCAGGAACAGCCGATGTGTCAACTATGTCAATTCAAGCATCGAACTGACCGATTACCACCAGGCCGCCAAGCTGTGCTATACTTCAATAGTCCCCGGCGCAGGGTCATCAGGCTGATGACATCCAAGGAGTAAAGCCAATGATTGCCACCAGAAACCTGACTGCAAGACCAGATCCCTGGACCGAGCCAACCTGGGAGGTTGCGCTGCTGTTCCCCGACCAAGGGGCCTGGAGCGAGGAAGAATTCCTCAACTTGGACACCAATCGCCTGGTCGAGTTTTCGCATGGACGCCTGGAGGTGCTGCCGATGCCCAACGAAACACACCAGAATATCGTCTTTTTTCTGGCTGCGTTGTTCAAAGCGTTTGCCAAACAGGCTGGCGGACACGCTGTTCTTGCACCATTTCGATTACGTCTCTGGCCGGGCAAGATCCGCGAACCAGACATCATGTTCATCGCCCATGCGGCCGACCCGCGTCGCCAACAGGCGTTTTGGTCCGGCGCCGACCTGGTCGTCGAGGTGCTGAGCGACGACGACCCGCTGCGCGACGACGACCCGCTGCGCGACTTGTCCGTCAAGCGATTCGAATACGCCCAGGCTCACATACCCGAATACTGGATTGTTGACCCGCGCGCCGAAACCCTCACCGTGTTGGCGCTGCAGGGCGACGCTTATCGGGAGCATGGCCGCTTTGCGCGCGGCGATACGGCGACCTCAGCCACCCTGGCCAGCCTCGATGTCGAGGTCAACGCGCTGTTCGACGCTGAATAAACGGCAGGCCCTGGAACCAATGCCGCGTCTGCACGTATTATATCGGCGAGGGGTCTGAGAGGCGTCAAGAGATGCCTCAGTACGAGACAAGGAGTATTTCATCATGTCATACACGGCTGAGATTAGCCGCAGCAATCCGTCCTGTTTTCTGTTCCTCATTGACCAATCTGGCTCCATGGCCGACCCGTTCGGCGGCCCCGGCGGCAAGCGTAAGGCCGACGGCGTGGCCGATGTGGTCAACCGTTTGCTGCAGAACCTGGTCATCAAATGCGCCAAGTCCGAAGGCGTGCGCGACTACTATCACGTCGGCGTTATCGGCTACGGCGCGAAGGTTGGTCCGGCCTTGGGCGGCGCGCTGGCCGGGCGCGAGATGATTCCGATCAGCGAGATCGCCAATAACCCCGTACGCATCGAGGAGCGCGTGCGCAAGATGGACGACGGCGCAGGCGGCATCGTGGAGCAAACGATCAAGTTCCCGATCTGGCTCGACCCGGTGGCGCATGGGGGCACGCCGATGGTGCAGACACTGAACCAGGCGCAGACCATCATCAAGGGCTGGCTGGCGCAGTACCCCAACTGCTTCCCACCCATCGTCATCCACATCACAGACGGCGAGTCCACCGACGGCAACCCCGCCGACGCGGCGAACGCGTTGAAAACCCTGGCGAGCAACGACGGGCCGACGCTGCTTTTCAACATTCATGTTTCATCGCAACGCACCAACCCGTTGGAATTCCCGGCCGACGCCGATGGTCTGCCTGATGACCATGCGCGCAGCCTGTTTGCCATGTCGTCCGAGCTGCCGCCCTACATGCAAGAGATTGCACAGCAGGAAGGCTATCCGGTGACCGCGAACACGCACGGCTTCGTCTTCAACGCCGACATGGTCGCGCTGATCCGCTTTCTGGACATCGGCACGCGGCCCAGCAATCTGCGCTGAGAAGATCAATCGCGTGCGCTCAGGCCTCGTTACCGTGCAGGCCTGGGCGCGCGCCTTTTCGGGGAGTGAATAGCCGTGCAGGTGCTTCTTAACCATCTGGCGCTGCCCAAGGCCGGGAACAGCGCCAGTGACTACGAGGATGCGGCGTTTCCCTTGGAGGCGCCGGCCACACCCGTAACTCGCTTTCGCGTCGCCATCGCGGACGGCGCCACCGAAAGCTCGTTTGCTGCGCTGTGGGCGCGCCTGCTGGTGGAAGCGTTTGTGCACAAGCGGCTGCTGGTACGCGGCCAGCGCGTGCTGGCGCAGCTTGCCTCGTTGCAGCAGACCTGGCAGCAGGCCGTCGCATCCAAACCACTGCCCTGGTATGCCGAAGAAAAGCTGCGCGCCGGCGCGTTCTGCGCGTTCCTGGGGCTGGAGCTGGCCGAAGGTCGCCGCGGCGCCGCGTGGCAAGCGTGGGCCGTAGGCGACAGTTGCCTGGTTCAGGTGCGCGAGGACGCGGTGTTGGCTGCATTTCCGCTGACCAGCGCGGATGCCTTCAACAGCCGGCCGTTTTTGATCGGCAGCCAGACGCGGCATCACGCTGAGGCGGTCGGGGCGATGCGCCGCGCGCACGGCGCATGGCAACCTGGCGACCGCTTCTTTCTGCTGACTGATGCCCTGGCCGCCTGGTTCCTGGCCGACCATGCGGCCGGCAACCACCCGGCCGCCACGCTTGAGGGGTTGCTGGCGGCGCGGGATTCTGGTGCGCCAGCCGCGTGGCTGGCAGACCAGCGCAGCGCCCGCCAGGTCCGCAACGACGACACGACGTTGTTGTGCATCACACTGCAAGATGGGCCGCAAGCCGCATGAACTGTATCTTGCGCGCTGTTTCTTAACCAAACGATGCCCACGCCCACCGCACCCATAGCCCCACAGCCGAACGAGTACGATGAAGCCATTCAGAATCCGCGTCTGTGCTTCACTGACCCTGAATTACGCGCGGGCGTTGTGGAAACATATCCGCCTGGACGCGGCATTCCTGGTATGCCGTGGCCACGCAGCGGCTCCTTTGGTCAGGCTTACCACGTGCAGGTCAACGGCCGGCAATGGGGCGTTAAGTGCTTCACGCGGCTGCATGACGATCAGGAGGCGCGCTACCGCGCCATCTCAGCCCACCTCAGAAGCGCCAATCTCCCGTACATGGTTGACTTCGACTTCCAGCCCGCAGGCATGCGCGTCAAGGGCCGAACGTACCCTTTGCTCAAAATGGCCTGGATTGACGGGGAACCGTTGGATGACCACATCGAAAAACACCTGGCCCAGCCGGCCGCGCTGACCCGCCTGGCGGATCAGTGGCTGGCCCTGGTGGCGAACTTGCAGGCGCATGGCATTGCGCACGGAGACTTGCAGCATGGCAATATCCTGGTGGCGGGCAATGAGCTGCGCCTGATTGACTATGACGGTATGTTCGTGCCGGCCCTGCGAGGTCAAGCCAGCCACGAAATCGGGCATCGCAACTACCAACACCCCCAACGCACCGAACAACAGTTTGACGAGGCGCTCGACCGCTTTTCTGCCTGGGTGATCTACCTCTCGTTGATCGCCTTGAGCATCGAACCAGGTTTGTGGCGGCAGTTTGGCGGCGGCGACGAGAAGTTGCTCTTCGATGCGGACGACTTTCGCGCCCCGGGACGCTCGCCTGTGCTGCGGGCGCTGCGTGATTCGCGTAGGCCGGGGCTGCGTCCCGTGGCAGCGTTCATCAGTGAACTGGCGCGTGTGCCGCCCACCCACGTCCAGCCGCTGGATGGGCCAATGGTGGCGCGCGCCATTCAGGAGGCGCGCTCATCGTGGATCAAAGAAAGCGCCTCGCACGGGGTTTTGTCGGCGCCGACAGGCGTCCTGAAACCGCAGCCGGTGACCGCGCCGGCCAGCCTGGCGCCTGCCCCGCGCGCCGCCGTTGCGGGCGATAGCAGTTGGCTGCGCGATCACCGCCCGCTCAACCAGCGGCCGCCCGTAAAGTGGCTGCCGGATAACCTGTGGCCCGAACGGTTGGGGGTTGGGCTGCAGATTGCGACCAGCGGCGCGCTCACCTACCTGGCGATTCTAGGCCTGATCGTGCCCGAATGGGCCATTCTATGGTTTGTCTCGACCCTCGCCATGGTGTCTCTGCTGCTCGCCTATCGTTATGTCGCCTTGCCCGCGTTTCGTGAACGCTCCGATCTGCTGACCCAACGCGCGTTTCTCGACCGGCAGCACCGCCGCAGCGCTAAACGCTTTAGAAAACTGGAGTCGCAGTGGGACGACATGGCGCAGCGCGCCCAGACGTCGCTCACGAAACTTGTTACCGAAGAGACCACTTTGAAGGCACGCCAGGTCGCCGAACTGCAGACCGTGGACCATGAGTTGCAGTTGCGCCTGACCGGCCGCTTGCAGCGCTGGCAGCAGCAAAAGCGCCGCGAGGCCTTGGCGCAGGTTCGCCTGGCTGATGAGACAATCCCAGGCATTGGCTCGGAGATTCTGAGGCGCCTGGCGGGAGCGGGCATCATCACCGCGGCCGATGTGGATTACGATCGAGTGCGCCAGGTGCGGGGTGTGGGTGAGCTGCGCGCGCGTGAACTGGCCGCGTGGCGGCATCAGGTTGACGCCCGCATCGCGCCCACCCTGCCCATCGTTCTGCCGCCTGACCAGGCCATGCCGCTGCAGCAGCAAGCGGCGAGCGACCGTGAGCGCATCGAGAAACGCTATCGCAAGCCGCTGGCGCAGCTCGGTCAGAAGCGCGCGTCGCAGGAACTGCGTCACAGCGAGGAACAGCAACGCCGTGTGCCCGAAATTCACACCGAAAAACGCCACCACGCCGACCTGGAACAGCGCCTACGGGAAATCAACCATGAACTGACGGCCTACGAAACCCTCCACTTCGCCACCTTCGTGCGCCGCCTTTTCTTCCTGCGCGGTTAAGGGTATCTATTTCGTACCTTCGTTATGAAGCATAAAAAAGAGAACCGGTTCGCGCCAAGCCGGTTCGCCCTATCCAGGCAGCCTGACAATCAGGTCAGGCGTCAAGCAGCGCAACGATTTGGGCGGTAATTTCCTTCACCTTCTCAGCCTTCAACTTGCCCGCTTGATACTCAATGACGCTCTCGTCAACTGAAAATAGATGACAGAATCGCACCACACTATCAGCGCGTAGACCGCCACTTTCAAAATCGGCTCTTGTGATCGCCACATCGTAGCCATCATTGCGTCCACGACTTGTAATCATGCACAGGATTGGGTCAAGCCCCTTTGGGGCAGCAATGACGAGCGCAGGACGCCGCTTGAAGTTACTGAAATCGGAAAAATCAAGTGGAGCGACGACTACGTCGCCTTTTGCAAATAGGCCCATGCTTCATCTTCTTCGGGAGTATCCCAGTACTTGGCAAGTGACCGCACAGATGCACGTTCCCACAACCGCTCATCCGTTTCATCATCCGTGACAATAGCTTTTGCCTCGGCTGTGGCAATCATTCGCTCTCTCAAAATGAGAGCGAAATCAAGCAGTTGGGCGCGCTGGAACGTGGGCAAAGCACGCACCACATTCATGAGTGCCTGTTCGTAGCCTGCTGGCTGAATCGTTGATTGCATTTCGATAGCTCACCTCATTTGCGAAGTTCGAGCCGCACAGTAAATGCCGCTAACTGACAGATTCGAATTCGAACGAAAACTGCTATTGGTTGAATTATAGACGCCATCGCGCTGCGCGCAAGTTCACCGACGTGCGCTCCTATTTCCGAGCGCGGCGCCCGCATTGGGGGTGCATTTCAATTTCGGGGCGTAGCCCCAGAGGGGCTTGCACCTCGCAGCCGGATGGCCTTTGGCCTCCGGCGGGGTTGCTGGCCCGATAGCGTGCGCGCAACCAACGCCGCCCGACCGTGAACGGATCGGGCTACAAGGTGGAAGGCCCTATCGGGCCTGACGGCGCACGAGGGGTTTGTATTTCGTGGCGGGTGCATTTCAGTTCCGCTGCGTAGCCGGCTTCGGTTGCGCTTGGCAGTGGTTGCAGCGGCCTTCGACAAGCTCAGGCCCCGTGCGGTGAGCCTGTCGAACCGTGCGGTCGAGCCGCTCACGACGAAGCCTCAATCGCTCGACGTCGGACCCGCCCCCATACTGAAATGCACCCCCGCATTCGACCCTGATTGCAAATCCCGCTCATTTCAAGTACAATACGCCCCACTGGTCTTCGATCTCTGGTCTCTGATCTCCGACCTCGGATCTCCGATCTCAAGCCGAAGGAGAAACCCACAACCCAATGCTCACGCTATCCCAAATTCGCCAAGAACTCCCAGCCGTTCAACGCGCGGCTTACCTCAACACCGGCTCGAATGGGCCGCTGCCGCAGCGGGCTGCTGCCGCCATGACTGCGGCCGCGGAAGCCGAACTGACCGCAGGGCGCATCAGCATGGCCCACTGGATGGGATCGGTTGAGCTAAAACGCAGCCTGCGCGAGGATTTCGCTGCGCTGATGCACGCGCCAGCATCGAGTGTGGCGTTGGCGCACAACACCACCGAGGGGGTCAATCTGGCCCTCTGGGGGTTGAACTGGCAAGCAGGCGACGAAGTCATTACCACCACCCTGGAACATCCGGGCGTCACGGTGCCGTTGGCGCTCCTGCGGCAGCGCTTTGGCGTTATCGTTCGCTTCGCTGATGTGGGCCTGGGAGACGCCGAGCACGTGCTCGACGCGCTGTCCAGGGCTTTCACCCCGCGCACGCGCCTGGTCGCGCTCTCGCATGTGAGCTACTCCAGCGGCGCCCTCTTCCCGCTGGCTGACATCGTCGAACTCGCGCACCGCCGCGGCGCATGGGTGCTGGTGGACGCAGCACAAAGCCTGGGCGCCATCCCCGTAGATGTGACCGCGCTGGGTGTTGATTTCTACGCTTGCTCCGGCCAGAAGTGGCTGTGCGGGCCGGAAGGTACGGGCGTGCTCTACGTACACCCTGACCGCCTGGACGACATCCTGCCGACCTTCGGCGGCTACACCACGGTCCTGGCGCAGGATCATCGGGGCTGGATTGTGCCGCAGCCGGGCGCGGCCCGCTACGAAAGTATCACCTTCTATCCCCCGACCATCGTCGGCATGGCGGCCGCGCTCAGCTGGCTGCGTGAGGAGGTCGGCTTCGATTTCATCTTCCGCAACATCGCCGCCAATGCCCAGACGCTGCGCGACGCGTTGGCGCGCCTGCCCGGCGTGACGCTTCTCACACCGCAAGGGCAGCAGGCGGGATTAGTCAATTTTGACCTGGAGGGCTGGTCGCCGCAAGCGTTGGCCGGCCTCAGCGACGCCATCGGGCAGGCTGGTTATGGCATTCGCACGATCCCGCACCCGCCTTTCGGCATGCGCGCGGCGACCGGCTTCTTCAACACAACCGATGAACTGCTCGGCCTGGCCGCGGAAATCGAGGCGTGGCTGATCAAGGGACCAACCGCGGTTACGGTACCGCCATTTGCTGCCGGTTTACCCGCGCAGTATGTCAAACCGGCCTAGCGCCCGCCGATGCTGCCTGCTGACCGGGTCGTACTCGTGCTGGTTGAACCCCAGGATGTCGTCAATGTCGGCGCGGTGATGCGCGTGATGCTGAACTATGGGCTGCGCCGGTTGCGCGTGGTCAACCCCGCGGCCACGCTCGATCCAGCGCGGCTGGACGACCTGGCGCACCGCAGTCAGGAGATCATCGCCGCGCTTGAAGTGACCGGCACGCTTGACGAGGCGCTGGCCGATGCCACCTACGTCGTGGGCGCGACTGCGCGACCGCGCGCGGAGCCAATTGCCGTGCATGCGCCGCGCGAGCTGGCGCCGACACTGATCTCGCATATGCAGCGCGGCCGCCTGGCGCTGATCTTCGGCCCCGAATCAACCGGCTTGACCAATGCAGCGCTCGACCGCTGCCATGCGCGGCTGACCATTCCGACCGTGCCGGGCTATCGCTCGCTCAACCTGGCGCAGGCGGTTCTGATCGTCTGCTATGAGCTGTGGCTTGCGAGTGAGGACCCTGCGCCAACGCCAGCCGCGGCGCCGCCTGCCGACGCTGGCATGCTCACAGCCATGTTTGGCGACTGGCAGCAGGCGCTGACAGCCGTCGGCTTTCTGAAGACCGGCCAGGCGCCGGTCATGATGCGCCGGCTGCGGGACCTGGTGCAGCGCGCCGCGCCCAGCGCGGATGAGGCGCGCCTGCTGCATGCCATCGCCCGTGAGATCAGCAAATTTGCCGGCCGCTGAACCTGAAAAAGGCAGACCATGCAAGACAACGACATCCATGCCATCATGCCGGCTCTGCGCGCGGCCGTGGCCGCCTGGCAGACGCCCATTGTAGACGCCATGGCGCAGCAGAGCGAGACCCCGTACAAGATTCTGATCGCGACCATGCTCAGCCTGCGCACGCAGGACACCACGACCGGCCCGGCGAGCCAACGGCTGTTTGCCCTGGCTGACACCCCAGCCGCCATGCTCACCCTGAGCGCAGAAACCATCGAAAAAGCCATCTATCCGGTGGGTTTCTACAAAGTGAAGGCGCTTAATGTGCTGCACGTTTCGCGCATCCTGCTCGAAACCTACGATGGCCGTGTGCCGAACACGATCGAAGCATTGATCAAGCTGCCTGGGGTGGGTCGCAAGGTCGCCAACCTGGTGTTGACGATGGGCTATGGGCTGCCCGGCATCTGCGTAGATACCCACGTACATCGCATCACCAATCGCTGGGGCTATGTCCAAACCAAGACGCCGGAACAGACCGAGTTTGCCTTGCGCGCCAAGCTGCCGCCCGCGTATTGGATCGAAATCAACGGTCATCTCGTCACGTTGGGCCAGAACATCTGCCATCCCACCTCGCCGCGCTGCAGTCAATGCCCGCTCAGCGCCTGGTGCGACCGCGTCGGCGTGACGCGCAGTCGTTAGCGATCTGCGCAACCTGCAGCCAGGCCAGGGCTGGCTGTGGGCCGCGCAATCAGAAACCCCTCTTCGTGAACACGGCCGCGGTTGCAAACGCGCCCGTCGGCGCGGGTGCATTTCAATTTCGGGGCGTGGCCCACGAAGGGGGGCTTGGCAGTGGTTGCCGCGATTTCAATCGCCCGACGTCCGACCCGCTTCGCCGTTAGCGGCTCGACCGAGCTCGCCGAGGTCTCAGCCGAACGGCCCCCCCGTTTGAAATGCACCCGTCGGGCGGCCGTCGCTGGGCGGATGTCTGGCTCAGATGGACGCCGCGCCGCCGTGGGATCGCCGGACGGATGAAGTCCTCCGGCTACGAAACGGCGCCCGGTGAACCGGGCTGGCGTACTGTCCGGCATCAAGCCCCGTTGACGGGGCGCTGCGGCGTAGCCTGGCGATTGATCGCCAGGCGGCGTCCCGCACGACGCAGACGCACACCGCGGGCGATGTTCGTCTCCAGCCAAGCCCCGTTGACAGGGCGCTGCGGCGCGATTCACCGCCGGGCGGCCGTCGCCGGACGGATGAAGTCCTCCGGCTAAAGAAGTTCGCCCGGTGAACCGGGCTGGCGTACTGTCTGGCATCAAGCCCCGTTGACGGGGCGCTGCTGCGTAGCCGGGCCAGGGCGCACTTCAATGTCGGGACGTAGCCCACGAAGGTTGGGCTTGGCAGTGGCTGCATGGATTTCAATCTCCCCCAGTCCGATCTGCCCCCAATTTGAAACGCGCCCGTCGGCGCTTGCCTTCTTGCCAAAACACCCTGGCTCGGTTATAATTCGCTTGGTCAAACGGGGCGTAGCGCAGCCCGGTAGCGCACTTGAATGGGGTTCAAGTGGTCGGAGGTTCAAATCCTCTCGCCCCGACCTGATGACAAGGCCGATGGTTGCACAGCCGTCGGCTTTTCGCTATCTATCGGACGCACCGGAAAGGCGGCATCTATGGAAGATGCCTCGATGCTTGGTCAAGCACCTGCAGAGATCGAACAGAATACCAATGGGTCGCACGTGCCCGCTGTTGTCCCGAATCAGACCAGCGATTTTCTGGAACGGGTTAAGGCGGGCATGTCTATTGCCGCCGACATTAGTCGCGCCGATATCGTACTCTATCAGATGGCGGACAATGGGCTGCTGGTGATTGCCCACGCCATGCCCAACTCGATCTCGTCGCTGTACCGCCAATCTGCCCTGGGCCGGACCTACCATCGCCGGGAACGCCCCCTGGTGACAGAGGCGTTGACGACGGGAAGGCATGCACGTCGGCAGCGCGATCTGCTCAATGGCGGCGCGCCCGTCGAAGAAGAAGTATGGCCGGTGATAGACAACAATGGCGTGGTTGTCGCAGCTTTCAGCGTTTTGACCAACCTGATCGAATGTGAACGTCATCGCCGCCGCAAGCGCATTTTCCAAACCGCAGTCCGCTGGCTCAAGTGGATGGCGGTCCACGGTGAATTACGCGGCGCTGAGGAATTGTCCCCTTTCAAAGAGTATGACGGGATCCTATACATCAATGAAGAGGGGGTCATTGAATACCTCAGCGGCATCGCAACGAACCTCTATCGTCGTTTGGGCATTTTGGACGATCTGCGCGGCCGCAGCCTCAGCGGCCTGGAGACGAACGACGAAGCAGTCTGTGCGCGCGCCTTGCGCGTGCAGCGTTGCCTGGAGGATACAGTCGAATTTGGCGATCACTATTGGGTGCACAAGGCCATTCCACTGCGCCAGGTGCGGCCGCGATGGCGACAGCCAGAGACATGGTTCAATATCCACGCCCTACCCCTTGCGCCGGCTGGCGTTTTCTTGCTGATTCATGACGCCACAGAGGCCCGCCACCGCGCCCAGGAACTAGAGGTCAAATCCGCGCTGATCAAGGAAGTGCACCACCGGGTAAAAAACAACCTGGCCTCGGTGGCATCGCTGGTCAGAATGCAAGCGCGGCGCATTACCTCCGTGGAGGATGCCTTGACTGCGCTGGCCGACACTGAAGAGCGCATTCGCAGCGTGGCCATCATTCATGAATTCCTGGCGCGAGACGAAGGCCGGCCAATCAACATGCGAGAAGTGTGCCAGCGCATCGTCGAAGAAGTCAAACGGATTGAAGAAAAGCCAGGCCAGGTGATCACGATCACGCTGACTGGCCCCAGTCTGTATCTTTCGAGTCGCCAAGCAACCGCCTGTTCGCTGGCAATCAACGAGTTGATGTCAAATGCCATTGAACACAGCAGCGAACCAGTCATGCGCGACGTACTTGTGGATGTCGTGCTTGAAGATGGCGGTGATTTTGTGCGCCTTTCAGTCACCGATGATGGCCCTGGCCTGCCGCATGACTTCAACCTGGGCACAGCCCGTGGCCTGGGGCTGCAAATCGTGCGCACATTGGCTCAAGAAGACTTGAAAGGCAAGCTAGAGATTTATGGCAACGTCCCCAAAGGGACGACGGCCATGGTGGAGTTTCCAAAAGCGCCGCTGACCGAGGCTTGAGACCTGGCTACGCCTCCATAAACCGTCAGTGGGTGAATCGTTCTTGTTCTGAAGAGGGAGACTACTGTGGAACGAACCCGGATCATCATTGCCGATGACGAAACACTCATTCGCATGGACTTACGCGAGATGCTCACCCACCTGGGCTACCTGGTTGTGGGTGAGGTGGGAGACGGCCGCAGCGCCGTGAACCTGGCGCGTGAACTGCGTCCAGACATCATCATCATGGATATCAAGATGCCCGATATGGATGGCATCGAGGCCGCCAAAATCCTGACGGAAGAAAAGATTGCACCAGTCCTGCTGCTCAGCGCCTACAGTCAGCGCGACCTGGTTTTGCGTGCACGTGAAGCAGGTGTGGCCGGCTACCTGGTCAAGCCATTTCGTGAAGCAGATCTGGCGCCCGCCATCGAAGTCGCCCTGGCGCGCTTCCAGGAATTCCGTGAGTTAGAAAAACAAGTCGGCGACATCCAGGTGGCGCTGGAGACGCGCAAACTGGTGGATCGCGCCAAGGGCATCCTCATGGATCGCCAGGGCCTCACAGAGGCCGAATCGTTCCGCAAGATCCAAAAGATGAGTATGAACAACCGCAAGCCGATGAAGGAAGTCGCCGAGGCCATTATCCTGGCGCACCAGGTCGGCGAAGGGTAAACCCAAAAAAGGACGTGCTGGCCGCCTTTCAAGGGTTGCCAGCACGTAGATGCGGTCGTTCAAGAGTTCCAGGCCGTGGGCTTGCCGCGCGCTGGTTACAGACGCAGCCCGCCGCCCAGGTCAAGCACACTAATGCCGAGTATGGACAAGACGAATGCCAGCAAGGCAATCAGCAGAATCAGGATCAAGATTCCCAATGCCGCCGCAGCCATGAAGCCGCAGCCAAATTGAAAACCATCGGCAAACGTCAGATTGCGTATTTCTTCCGCCACGGGAACAACCTCGGTTACAACCGGCTCGGTCAACGTTGTCTTCTCCTTTGATGGCTCAGGTTACACCACGCTACGGGCAGATGGGTCAAAGTATATCACAAGTTGAAACGGTAGAGCAAGAATCCGGCGCACCCAGCAGGGACGATCAGCCGCCATCTACACCGCGCGTGGGGACGAATTACGCCGTTTGCCTGAGGCTGAAAAGTAGAGTCTATGCCCGTTGGCAGCCCACGCTGTTGCCGCTGCTGCTGACAGCCTGGGGCTTGATGCTGGCCATGCTCAGCGCGCATCCCCTGCGCGAAGATGAAGCCCTTTATGCCGCATGGGCGCTCAAGATCGCGCACGGCGACTTCTGGCTGCTCGGCGTACCGGTGGACAAACCGCCGCTCTACTTGTGGCTCCTCACGGTCTGGCAATCGCTTGTGGGCTCCAGCGTACCTGCCCTGCGCCTGCTCAACATCAGCCTCAGCTTGCTGAATGCCGCCCTGCTCGTTTCCCTGGCGCACCGCCTCACCGATCGGCGCACGGCCTGGCTTGCATTGGCTGTCTACGCGTCGGCGCCCTTTGCCATTCTCTTTGCGCCCACCCTCTACACCGATGTGCTGCTCACGACGATCTCGCTGGCGGCATGCCTGGCTGCTGTGCATCAACGCTGGGGCTGGCTCGGCTTGTGCCTGGGCTTGAGCCTGGCCGCCAAACAGCAGGCGCTGCTGCTGGCGCCGCTGCCCCTGCTGCTCGCCTGGCTAACCCTGCGCCAGCCGGGCTGGAGGCGTGTGGCGCGTGGTCTTGCGGGCCTGAGCCTGCCTATCGCCGTGGTATGGGCCTGGGACGCGCGCCGCCTCGCATGGACGCCGCCCGGCGGGCCGCCTGATGTCTGGACGCAAAGTGCGGTCAGTTATGGTGGATTGACCCTGGCGCCGCTGGCGACGTGGCTGCCGCGCCTGTATGAATGGTTGGCGGTTGCGCAGTACCTTGCGCCCGGTTGGGCGCTGCGCGGGCTGCTGCTGATGGGCATGGGCCTGGCTTGCCGCGCCGCCTGGCAACGCTGCAAGCGCCAACGACTGTTCAGCCAGCCGCCGTGGCAGCTGTTGATGCTCGGCTTTGCCCTGATCTACCTGACGGCGCAGGTTGTGGTATCATTTCAAGTGTGGGATCGCTACCTGCTGCCGCTGGCGCCGCTGGCGGCGGTCTTCAGCGCCGTCGCCCTGCGTTGGTTGTGGCGGCGCATGGGCCTGGTTGTCGTTGTGCTGGCCCTGCTCCTGCTGCCCGGCCCGGCCTGGCGTGCGGCGCACAGCGGCTATCCCATCGGCAGCGATCATGGCGCGTATGACGGCATCGAAGAAGCCGCGGCCGTGGTGCGCCAGGCATTGCCTGACAACCCATTCGGCGTGCTCTATCACCACGAGTTGGGCTGGCACTGGCAGTATTATCTGGCAGCCGCGCACTTTCAACAGGTCTACTATCCTACGCCAGCCTTCCTGGCGGCTGACGCGGCCGGCCCGGCGACCTATACGCGACTGGTCGTCATCCCCGCCTGGCGTTGGGATGATGAACTGCCTGCAGCGCTTGCGGCACATCGCCTGCGCCTGCACTGGCTGCATACGACCTGCCGCCCCGACGGTTCACCATCGTTCCTGATCTATCGTATTGAACCGATCTCCGGTCTCTGATCTCTGACCTCCGGTCGCTGGTCTCTGATCTCCGGCATTTTTGGGATACATCCATGGCATCTCCCTGGCAGCGCTTTTTGCGCCCAGACTATCTGCTCGATCCTGCCCCACCCTTGGGAAGCGCGTGGCCGTTGTTCGTGCTGCTGGCTGGCCTATTTGCAGGCGGCCTGTTCTGGAGCTGGCGCAAGCGTTCGGCCGGCCGTGTGGCCCAGTGGGAGGCTGTTTTGTGCACGGCTGGTCTCCTGCTGGCGCTGGCGCGCTTGACCGCCCTACCCGCCTTGTCTGCGCGGTTGTGGCCGCTGTTGGCGCTGAGCCTGGCCATCGTCGTCGCCCTGGGCTACCGGTTGACGCGCAGGCCGTGGAATGCACGCGCGGCCCGGATCGTGCGCGCGCTGGCCCTGCAGCCGTTGGCGAGTGATCGCGCCCACGCCGCAGCGTGGCTGGCGGCTTGCCTGCCGCTGACCTACCCGGCTCTGGTGGCTGCGCTGCGCGTGGCGCTGCCCAGCGGGCTAGAAGCCCAGGTGCGAGCCAACCTGCTGCCTGACCCGTGGATTCTGCCGTTCGATCTGCCTGCCGCCATCCTGACCGGGGGCAGCTACACGCTCCTGTGCCTGGCCGTACTCAGCCTGGCGGCTGCGCCGGCCCGTCCGCGCGCCCGCCGCCTCACTACCCTGGTCCTGGTCGGCACCCTGCTGTGGGCCAGCCTGCTCTACCTCGGGCATCGCACAGCAGGCGTCAGCGGCAGCGACCCCTACGCCTACGCGCAAATGGCGGTTGACATCGCGCGCCAGGGCAGCCCACTGCACCGCTTCCCCCTGTTTCCGATCCTGCGCGAAACGGGCGTGCCGTGGTATCCGATCGTGCATGTCGGCTACGCGCTGCCGCTCGATGCCGCGGGCACGGCCGCTACTGTCTGGCCGCCCGGCTGGCCCCTGCTGCTGGCGGCGTCCTATCGGCTCTTGGGCGAGCCGGGCCTGTATTTGACCGCGCCGCTGCTCGGACTGCTGGCGATTGCACTCAGCGCCGGATTTGCCCGCCTTGTCTGCCGGATGCAGCCGGCAAGCCTGGCCCAGATCGCTCTCACCGGCAGCTTGAGCGCCTGCCTGCTGGCCACCAGCTTCGAGCAGATTGACCGCCTGCTGGTGCCGATGGCCGATGTCAGCGCGCAGATTACCACGCTGCTGGCGTTGGTCTGTGGGTTGAAAGCCTGGCGACTTCGGCGAGCTCAGTCGAGCCGCTGCGCCGCGAACCGCGTGCTCGTGTGGGGCCTGGTTGGCGGCGCATCTTTCGGCCTGGCCTACCTGATTCGCCACACCCAGCTGCTCTTGGCCTTACCAATCATAGGCATCATCTGGCTGGCGCCTCACGCGCCCTTGCAGCGCAAACTGCAGCTGGCAGTCGGATTTGCCGTCGGCGCCTTGCCCTGGGGCCTCGCCGATCTTTGGTATCACGGCCGTCTGTCTGGAAACGTTTGGCAGCCGGAATCGCCCGAATCGTTCCTGTTCAGTCTGACCAACGTGGGGCACAGCGCCGCGAGCGTCCTGGCCGACGCGCTGCGCCGCAACGAGTGGGGCCTGCTGTGGCCGCTGCTGCTGCTGGGCGCGTGGAGCCTGGCGCGGCGTGCACCCCGTGCCAGCGCCGTGCTGGCCCTTACTGTGCTCGGACAACTGCTGATCCATTTGCCCTACGGCGCGCTGCGTCTGCGCGACCTGCTGACCCTTTTCCCGCTCCTGGCGCTGTGGACGGCCTGGGGCGTCGTAGCTGTCATCGGGTTCGTTCACCGCTGGGCGCGGCGCTCGCTGGCCGGGCAACTGGTCGCCGTCGCGGTCATGGCGGCCATGATCTTCGTCTTGGCCGCGCGCACCTACCCGGTTCTGGCCAGTCCCTGGCGGCCGCCCCAGGCCAGTTTCGGTTACGTCACGACTGCACAGCGCGCCGCGTTCGCCAAGGTGGCTGCGCTGACCGAGCCAAACGCCGTCATTGGCGCCACCCTCAACAGCGGCGCGCTCGATTTGCTCAGCGATCGCCGCAGCCTCCATCCGGCGGACTGGACCGCGGGAGAATGGGCCACGGTGATCAAAGCCTTGCAGGCCCAGGGCCGGCCTGTCTATTTGCTGGACGACGGCCAGGCCCTGGCGCCCGTGCTGGCGGCCACCAACCGCGAATTCGGTTTGACGCCGGTGGCCGTGCTCGATGTACCAGTGTATGGCGACCCCGCGGGCGTGAGCCGGACACTGTCGCGGGTCAACAGCAGCCAGCCGCCGTAAGCGGCGTGATCCGCCGGATTGCACAATAAAGCCTACTATCATGACTACAACCGATGCTCACATCGCCCCATTATCCAATCCGACCCACAGCGCTGCACGTGCGCGGCGGCTCGATGCCATCGCGCTGGCCGGACTGGCAGGCTTCGTGCTTGCCTTATTCGGCAGGTTGGTCTTCACCAACCGCGTGCTGGCCAACGGCGATGTGTGGACCTATTTCACGCCCTACCGCGATTTTGCGGCCGCGGCCCTGCGCGCGGGGCATCTGCCGCTGTGGAACCCTTACCTGTTCCTGGGGGCGCCATTTTTGGCAAACAGCCAGGCGGCGGTATTTTATCCTTTGCACTGGCCGCTGGCCTGGCTGAGCACCTCGCGGGCTATCGTGTGGTCCATCGCTCTGCACGTCTGGCTGGGCGGCGCGTTCACGTATGGCTGGCTGCGGCGGGGGCTGGGCATGCGCCCGCTCGCGGCCTGGCTGGGCGGCATTGTCTTTGCCGGCAGCGGCTTCATCGGCGGCCATGTAGGGCAGATCAACCAACTAAATGCGTACGCCTGGTTTCCTGCGCTGCTCTGGGCGCTGACCAGCCTGCGGGCGCCTGCGGCCCAGCTCCTCACGCGACCCTGGCGTCACGCGCAGATCGGCCGTGACTTCGGCGAGCTCAGTCGAGCCGCGGTCGCGTCGGCGGTCAAACCAACCGCGGCCATCGGCGCCATCTTTGCTCTACAACTGTTCGCCGGCCACACCCAGGCCTGGTACATCAGCGCCATCGGCGCCGGGCTTTACGCGTTGGCCGGCGTATGGGCGGTGGAAACCGCGGCAACGGCTGCCAAGTCGGCCGTCGCCGATTATCGCCAGCCTCCGAAGGGAGGCTCCGTAGTCGTTGCGGCGACCGCGGTCGCCCGGAGGCTGAATCGTTACCTCCGATCTCCGATCTCCAATCTCCAATCTCTCATCTCTCGTCTTCCTTCCTTCCTCCCCCGTGCGTGGCCTCTGCTGATCCTCGCGTTGGGCCTGGTCATCGGCCTGGGATTGGCGGCTGTTCAACTCCTGCCCACGTTGGAATTGAGCGCGCTGTCTCCTCGCGCCAACGGGTTGACCTATCGCGAGGTGGTCTCGTTTTCGCTCAAGCCCCAATGGCTGCCCTGGGCCCTGCTGCCGGCCTACGGGCAGAACCTGGCCGCGCGTTTTGGCAGCGCGGGCTTTGCCGAGTACGTAGCCTATATTGGCTTTAGCGGCCTGCTGCTAGGGGCGTGGGGCGCTCGCCAGGCTGGCCGTTGGCGCTGGCCCTTGCTCATCCTGGCGCTCGGCGGATTGGCGCTGGCCGTCGGCGCCTACAATCCGCTGTACTACCTGGCCTACCGCTTGATTCCGGGCTGGGCGCTCTTCCGCGCGCCCGCCCGCTGGCTGCTGCTCTACACAGCCGGCATGGCCGGGCTGGTCGCACTCGGCGCGGATGCGCTGCAGGCCAGCCGCAGACCACTGGCGCCGTGGCTGGCCCTGGCCGCGGCGGCGATCCTGGTCGCGGAACTGCTGGCTGCCAGCAGCCTCCTGCCGCACACCAAAGCGACAGCGCCTGAAGCTGTGACCTCGTGGCGCAACGCGCCGGCCTATCTGCGCAGCGAACCGGGCCTTTGGCGCTTCCTGAGCATGTCGGGCATCACGTACGATCCGGGCGACCAGGCCGAGCTGACGAGCCTTTTCGCCGGGCAGTTGGACGCCGAGGCGATGTACGATCTGATCGTCGCCAGCAAGCAGAAGGAGATCGTGGCCCCCAATCTGCCGCTGTTCTGGCGCCTGCCCAGCGTGGATGGCTACGATGGCGGCGTGCTGCCGTTGGCGCGCTACGTCGAGCTGCAGCGCCTGTTTGTGCCGGACGATCAGCTCGTGCCCGACGGCCGCCTGCGCGAACAACTACGCCGCGTGCCATCCGCGCCCCTGCTCGACTTGGTCAATGCGCGCTTCATCGTCACCGACAAGGTGTTCGATGTCTGGGTGGACGGCGTCTACTACGATCTGCAGTTCAGCGCCGAGCTGCCGGCCGGGGCGGTCTGGCGCCAGGCCTGGCGCGTGGATCGGTCCTTCGAGGCGACTGGGCTTGGCGTGATGTCGCACCTGGACGGCGCGGCGGCCCTGCCCGACGGCGCGCCCGTCGCCACGGTGCGGGTGAAGGGTTACAACGGTCAGCAAACCGACTTTGTCTTGCGCGCGGGCCAGGACACCGCCGAAGGCGCCTGGCATAGCGGCGAGGCCAACCATCCGCAGGCGCGTGTGGGTCATCCCTGGCGTGACCACGCGGACGGCCAAGACTATCTGACGATCTTGACGCTGACAGTCCCATCGCAGATTGCGGCCATCGAGGTGACAGGCGCGGCGGACACTGGCCGATTCGTGCTGCAAGCGATCAGCTTGATTGATGCCCGCAGCAGCGCCAGTCAAGCCCTCATCACGCCAGGGCAAGGCGATTTTCAGCGCGTGCATTCGGGCGATGTGAAGATCTACGACAAACGCGATGTGCTGCCGCGTGTCTACGTCGTTCCTGCGGCGCATGTGATCGAGGCGGCCAACGCTGACGCGGCCCTGGCCGCGCTGCGCCAGCCAGGCTTTGCCCCTGACCAGGTCGTCGTCCTGGAAACCGGCCGCACGGCGCCTGCAGCCGCAGGTCAGGATGGCCAGGAAGCCGGTCATGCGTTGATTGAGCGCTATGCGCCAGAACAGGTGGTAATCAGCGCCACGCTGACCGCGCCCGGCATCCTCGTTCTGAGCGACGCCAATTTTCCTGGCTGGCATGCGACGGTGGACGGCGCACCTGCGCGCATCGAGCAAGCCAACCTGTTGTTCAGGGGACTGCGCCTACCGCCGGGCATGCATCGCATTACCTTTGATTACGCGCCCGATTCAGTCCGCCTCGGCGCGCTGATTACGATGGCAACCCTCGCGTTGGTCAGTGTGTTGTGGCTGTGGTCACAACGCTCGCCTCGCTCATGACGCAACGCGAGGGCGCAGAGATAGACGCGAATCTGAAAGTCGGGTATAATGTCAGAGGAGCGGCCTTTGCCAGCGCCGCGGTAGATGAGGGTTGTCTGCTTGAGGTATGTGCGCATGAATGGTCTGAACCGCGTTATCATCTTTCTGCTCTTTGTTGTCCTTTTTCTGTGCGTCGTTGGCGTCGCTATCTTTCCATTTGGCGCGCTGAGCCTCGCGCAGCAGCTCATCAGCCTTCTGAATGAATCACTGACGCAGGGGTTTTACGACCTCGGATTCCGCTTCCGACTGGCCCAGGTTGCGGTGGTCGTCGCGGCGGCGTTGCTCTTCATTCCACTCATTTGGTTCGAGATACGACGCACTAAGCCTGCCACGGTGCGAGTGCAAACCGCCGGCGCGGGCGGAGCTACGCTGACGGCTGATTCGGTCACGCGCCGGCTGACGTGGCATCTGGACCAACTAGCCGACGTGGTGAGCGTCACGCCCGAGGTCAAAGCGCACGGCGGCAGCGTGGATATCAGGCTGTTCGTGCGCACAACCCCGGACATCGAAGTGCCGATGAAGACAGAGGAAATTCTAGCGGTCACGCGTGAAGTGATCGAGCAGCGCATGGGCCTGCGCTTGGGCAAGGCGGAGGTGCAAATTGACCATGCGCCGTATGCCGACAGCCCAACCATCGAGAAGGAGTCTCAGCGCTAGACCTCATGACCATAGATCAGGTGACAGGAGACGAGGCGCGGGGGACTGGTGCGGCGAACACCTCCCCTGAGGCGCTGGGCGCGTTGGTGGAGAGCCTATTGTTCGCCGCGGCGGAGCCGCTGACTGTGGCACGCCTGGCCGCCGTGCTGCTGGTGGAAGCAGAACAGATTGAGCAAGCGCTGCAAGCCTTGGACCGCGATCTCGATGGCCGCGGCATCTGCCTGCAGCGTAAGGATGACAAGATCCAGTTGGCGACGCGCCCGGCAGCCGCATCTGCCATTGAGCGTTTGTTGGGTGTTGACACCAGTCCGCGTCTCTCGCCTGCGGCCTTGGAGGCGCTGGCGGTGATTGCTTATCGCCAGCCGGTCACGCGCACACAATTGGAGGCCATTCGGGGCGTCAACTGTGATGGCGTGCTGCGCACCCTGCTGAGTCGCAGCCTGATCGAAGAGCAGGGACGCCTGGACGCAGTGGGGCGCCCCATTCTGTTCGGAACCACCTTTGAATTCTTACAGTATTTTGGCCTAAGTCGCGTCGAAGACCTGCCGCCGCTGCCCGAAGCCCTGGTTACCGAATTGGCCGCACGTGATGCGCAGGCGGTCGCGTCGGCGGACGACAAAACCGCGAGCGCCTGAAGATCGGCGATGAAGACCATACGCTAGATTCAGGCGCGTCCAATAGCGAGGAGCAGTCAATCATGGAAGACCTCTGGAAAGTGCGTAGACGCAAACGCATGACGGTTGGAGAATTAAGCAGCCGCACCGGCATCTCGTCCAAAGTCCTGCAGCGTTATGAATTGGGCGAGACTCCGATTCCGCTTGAAGACATTGAAAGGCTGGCCCGTGCGCTTTATGTAGAACCCTGGGAGATCAAGATTCAGTCCGATCCGCCGCCGTCGCCCCCGCCGGGTGAAACGAACACGCCACGCCCCGCACCCACCTCAGCGCCGCCGCGCTCAACGGCGCCAGCGCCTCAAACGCATGCTGGCCCTGGCGCGGACTCAATCGCGCCGTACAGCGCGCCGATGGGCGGTCAACGCCCCGCTTATAGTCGGCCGCCAGGCCCTCCCCGTTCCGAACCAGGGCCGCGGCCAGGGCCAGAAGGCGGCGCGCCACGCTACAGTGCGCCCGATCGCCGGCTGCCTCGACGTGAACGCCCGGAACGGCCCGACCGTGAGCGCCGCGCGCCGCCCGTGCCCGGCCCCGTACGCGCCAGCCAGGTCGCGCATCTGGTCAACCTGGGAAAGCGATTGGGCGTGGAACAGGCGGACTTGGAAGCGCAGGCTGGCAAGCCGCTCAGCGAGTTGAACCGACGTGAGGCGTCGCAGCTGCTCGGCACGCTGCAGAAACGGATCGTGGAGGAGCACCCGTCGCGTCCCAAAGGCAAACGCCAGCGTCCGTACCTGCCTGAATCGGTGGACGAGTTCGAATTCCGGTATCTGACAGCAGTCCAGGAGGAGCAAAGGCAGCTCGATTTCAAGCTGTTTGATGGCAGCCAGATTGTTGGCCAGGTCATCGGTTTCAGTCCCTACGCCATCACCATCCGTGAAGCGTCCGGCGCAGAAACGACGGTGCAGAAACTGGCCATTGCCTACTATCGCCATTCCCCCCAGAAGGCGGCGTTATGAGCCTGGGGGACTATGTGCGCTACCTGCGCGCGGTCAAAGGTGGGCCAACGCCCTGGGAGATCGAAGCCGCCAGCGGAATCCCCGCCGGCATCTATCGGCAGATTGAGCAGCGCTACCGAGCCATCGGCGAGGAGCAACTGTTGGAGAAGATGGCAACCTATTATGAGGTTGCGCCCGATGAGTTGCGTTGGCGGCAGAATTGGCCCCGCAAAGGCCTGACTTCGGCCCTGGTGGATGCGCAGGAAAACGCGCGACCACTGACCCTGATCCTACGCAGCGGCGAGGTATTCACCGGCGCCATACTGTGGTGGGATTTGGGCGCAGTTGAGCTGCAAGAGGCAAACGGCGCGTCGGTCGTCGTCCAGCGTCATATTGTAGATCGTTGGGAGTAAGGAGCCATGGCGCCTAATCGGCAGGATGTGGATGTCATCCTGAAATTGTGGGAATTGGCCAACCGTGACGAGGCGCACGAGGCGCGCATGTGGATGTACGCCAGCTTCGTCGCTCAAGACTATGCGGATTTTCAACGCCGTTATCCCATCGGCTCACGCGAATGGCGCTATTTCAGCAGCACGTGCGGCATGATGGAACTGTTCGGCGTCCTGGTGACTCGCGACCTGGTAGATGCCGATCTTTTCTTTGACCTGTTCGGGGGCATCGAAATCCTGTGGGAACGCGTGCAGCCGGTGCTCAAGGGCATGCGCCAGGAGATTGACGCGCGCTTGTATGAGAATTTTGAGCTTCTGGTGCAGCGCTGCCGGGCCTGGAAAACAGCCAATCCACCGAAACTGTAGCTCACGGATCATCAAAAGACCACGCCAGAAGACAAGATGGTGTGGTCTTTTGTCGCGAGCGCATTGATCGGGTGATCGGTTGCTCGGCGCACAACATGGATAAGACCAGGCAATCCGCGGCGCTCCGTGTTCATCCCCGGCCCATTTTGTGGTCAGGGCGCCGGTGCAACAGGCGCGAGGTGTGTCATGATCGTCTCGGGGATGCGCGTCGGTTGCCCGGCGTGGGTAATGCAAATATGCCTGGAATAGCCGGTGGCCAGCGTCAGGTTGTCACGCGCGCGCACGATCTTGTAGTCAAAACGCAGCCCGCGGCTGCGCAAATCGCCCAAGCGCGTGCGGATCACGAGCATGTCCTCGTAGTGGGCGGAAGTGATGTAGCGCGCCATCACTTCCGCCACGGTCAGGTAATAGCCTGCCTGTTCGACCTGGCTGTAGGGAAGGCCCAGGCAGCGCATCAAACTGCTGCGCCCTTCCTCGAACCAGATGATGTAGTTGCTGTGATGCGCGATCCCCATCGAGTCTGTTTCCGCGTAGCGCACCGACACAAGAACGCAAGCCTCGTTTCCTTCCAGCCACTCACGACGCGTCAGCAAATCGGTCACAGATTCCTCCGTCTCGAATCCCGTATAAGGCCTAGCATAGCATAGGCAATCGGTTCAAGCAAAGTAAAAGGAGTCAGCGCATGTCACGCAGAAAACGCTTCCTGTTGGTTGGCTTTCTGGTCATGATTCTACTGAGCGACCTAGGGCCACTGCAGGCGGCCAGTCCTGGGCGCACGCTTGCGATGGACATTGGCGGCTGGGGCGCCAATCCGGCGTTTGCACAGCAAATCGCCCAGCGTGACAGTTTGTGGCGCACGTCAGGCAAGGCCTGGTGGGTGCAGCAGTTGACGCCCGATCACAGCCGCGGCGACTTGGTGGCGGCTGTGAGCGCCACGCGCACGCTGGCGGACATCACGCTCCTGGCGACAATCCAGGCCCCGGCCACCACGACACGACGAACCGGCACCGTCGGCCAGCAGCTCGCACGCGACTGGCTGAAGACTCAGTTCGAAGCCTTGGGGTATGTCACGACCTTGCAGGCCTTCAGCAGTTCCTATGGGACTGCGCACAATGTGGTGGCCGAGATCACGGGCCGCACCCGCCCCAATGACGTCTACCTGATCGGCGGGCATTATGATTCCACTTCGGCTTCTGCCGCCACCAACGCCCCTGGCGCAGAGGACAATGCCAGCGGTACGGCGGGCACGCTGGAGATGGCGCGCATCCTGGCGCAGTATCCACCGCAGGCCACTGTGCGTTTTGTAACGTTTGCCGGCGAGGAGCAGGGGCTGATCGGGTCTCAGGCTTATGTCAATTCTTTGAGCGCCGCCGAGCGCGCGCGTATCAAAGGCGCTTTCATCATGGACATGATTGGCTACAAGAGTGCGGCCTACCCGACCAATGTGCTGCTGGAGACCAGCAGCGCCGTGCCGGGCACGGTCAGTCTGGTGACGACGCTGAGTCAAAACGCGCAAACCTACACGACGCTCAACGTCGCCATCTCATACGATCCCTGGGGCAGCGACCATGTCCCCTTCCTGAATGCGAACATGGCGGCCATCTTGCTCATCGAACAGGAGTATGACAGCTACGCCTGCTATCACCGCACATGCGACACGCCAGACAAGGTGACGCCCGCGCAGGCGGCCGAAGTGCTCAAGATGTTGATTGCTGCGCTGGACGCCACGGCCGGCACTTGCCTGTTGGGCGACATCAACTGCGATGGGGTGGTGACCGCCGCCGACATCACGATGGTCGCGGAGAGATGGAACGGCGCCTACGATCGGCGCATGGACCTCGATCACGATGGACACATTGACATTGTGGATGTGATGCTGGCGGCTGCGCAATGGCAGGCGTGAGCCGCGGACAAAACGCGGCGCATTTCAATTTCGGGGCGTGGCCCACGAAGGGGAGGCTTGGCAGTGGTTGCCGCGATTTCAATCGCCCGACGTCCGACCCGCTTCGCCGTTAGCTCAGCCGAACGG